>Ga0163144_10020066_pt1 | contig 13399 bp, 12 predicted proteins | sample OliLak19BULKMAT1_FD_123175 | JGI IMG/M metagenome (GOLD analysis project Ga0163144, IMG submission 123175) | Freshwater microbial mat bacterial communities from Lake Vanda, McMurdo Dry Valleys, Antarctica - Oligotrophic Lake LV.19.BULKMAT1 | ecosystem: Environmental > Aquatic > Freshwater >... | reverse complement strand
GCCAAAATTAATATTTTTTCACTTAAAAGAAGAATGAGTAGCCAAATTATTTAGCTACTCATTCTTTTTAAAATCTAAACGCCCAAATCCTTAACTATTGCTGCGATTCTGTCTTTTAGCATTTGCTCTGTTGCATCATAGTCTGCTTTGGAATTTAGCTTGGTACTGATGCTGAAATAAAATTTTATTTTAGGCTCTGTCCCCGAGGGTCGGGCAGAGATTTTGCTGCCATCTTCTGTGTAAAACTGCAGTACATCAGATTTGAGGAAATCTAATTTTTTGGTAGTCCCTGCAATCAAGTCTTTCTCTATACTTAGCTCATAGTCAAGCACTCTGCTTACTTTGCTGCCATTGATGACCGTTGGTGGGTTACTTCTCCAGTTCGCCATCATTGCCTTGATTTCTTCTGCCCCTGTTTTGCCTTTTTTGGTGATGGACACTAAGTTTTCATAGTAAAATCCATATTTCAAATAGTTGTCCAAAAGCATATCAAAAAGGCTCATACCCTTGTCTTTGGCATAAGCAACCAATTCGGCAATCAAGCCGCAAGCCGCAATCGCATCTTTGTCCCGCACCGCATCGCCAATCAAGTAACCGTAGCTTTCCTCGCCTCCCGCTATGAACTTTTCTTTGCCTTCTTTTTCCCTAATTACTTCGGCAATGTACTTGAAGCCTGTCAGAGTGTTGTAGCATTTCACGCCGTTCACTTCTGCTATTTTATCTATCATTTCAGAAGTTACAATTGTTTTGATGACCATCTCATTGCCAGTAATTTTCCCTGCTTCTTTCCATGCCTGAATCATGTAGCCAATCAGCAAACTCCCTGTCTGATTGCCGTTCAATAGTACAAATTCGCCTTTATGATTTTTTACCGCAATGCCCACTCGGTCGGCGTCGGGGTCAGTAGCCATTAGCACGTCTGCATCTATTGCTTTTGCCTGCGCCAAGCCAATGCTCATTGCCTCTTTTTCTTCGGGGTTTGGATAGACTACAGTTGGGAAATTTCCATCTGGAGTTGCCTGTTCCTGAACGATATGCACATTTGTAAAGCCCATTTTCTCTAATAATTGAGGAACAAGCGTAATGCCTGTGCCGTGAATTGGCGAAAAAACAATTTTCAAATCTTTCTGACGGGCAATCGCATCTTTGGAGATAGAAAGCCCGCAAATCATTTCCAAATAGGCATCATCAACCTCTTTGCCAATAGCTTGCACATTTTCGGCAATGCGGTCAAACTTAATTTCATCTATCGAAGTAATTGCGTTCACCTCGTCAATAATGTTTTTGTCGTGCGGTGGCGTAACTTGCCCACCATCAACCCAATATGCCTTGTAGCCGTTGTACTCTTTGGGATTGTGCGAGGCAGTTACTACTACGCCGCTATGGCAGCCAAAGTGACGGATAGCAAAAGATAGCTCAGGCGTGGGTCGCAGGGCATCAAAGAAATAAACTTTGAAGCCATTGGCGGAAAACACATCAGCCACAATAGAGGCAAAAAGTGGGCTATTGTTCCTGCTATCGTGCGCTATAGCTACTTTGATTTGCTCTGTCGGGAATGCCTTTTTCAGGTAGTTGCTCAAGCCTTGCGTAGCTGCACCAACCGTATATTTGTTGATACGATTTGAGCCTACGCCCATCGTGCCTCTCAAGCCACCTGTACCAAACTCTAAGTCTTTGTAAAAAGAATCAATGAGTTCGTCCTCACTCATTTTGGAGATTGCGGCTTTGGTTTCAGCATCATAATTGCCTGACTTCCAAGCGTCTATTTTTTTTTGAATTGCGGTATCCATTTTTTTTATATTATGAGTTATTTGTTAATGAAGTGTTTTTCTAAAACCTATAATGTCTTAAAAACCTTATAGGTTTGATTGAATAATAAGTGTGATTAAATAATCGTGTAAGCAGGCTCAAAGGCACTATGCACCAAATCAGCAAAAGATTTCGCCAGCTCTCCGCACTTACTATTTTTACTATTTTTCTTAAATTTTACCCCATCTAAAGCCCCAATCAACGCCACTTCTACGGCTGTGCCAGTCAGCATCGCCATGTCTGCCTGTTTTAGCTCTTGTACCGTAACCTGCCTTTCTGTTACGCTAATCTCTCTTTCTCTTGCCAAGTCTATGATTACCTTGCGGGTAATTCCTGCCAAAATATGCCCTGCGGGTGGTGTAAAAAGCGCTCCATCTTTTTCATAAAAAATATTTGCCCCTGATGCCTGCGCCACAAAGCCGTTTTGGTCGAGCATAATAGCCTCGTCATAGCCCTTGCTATGTGCTTCGTTGGTTGCCATAATCGAACTTACATACATTCCCGAAATTTTCGCATCAACGGGGCATGACTTTGGGTTCGGGCGCTCGATGCTCGATATACAAGTCGAAAGCAAGTCATCTCCCAAATATCGAGGCCACTTCCACGCCCCCATAAACAGAATGGACTCACGAGTAGAGGCAAGTCGCATATTATCAGGGCAAAACAGCAAAGGTCTGATGTAAGCATCTTTGAAGTTATTTTGGTCTAAAAGGTCATACGCTATATTTTCCAAGTCTTTGACAGAGTAAGAGAGCGGAATAGACAGCTTTTCAGCAGCATATTTCATACGCTCAAAATGCTCACGCCCTTTGAAAATAACCGCTCCGTTGGTAGTTTGATAAGCACGTATCCCCTCAAAAATACCATATCCATAATGTAGTGTTTGGGCAAAAGGGCTACACATTACTTTCTTGGCTTTCATAAACTTATTGTCATAAAAGACAACTGTTTTATCGCTGTAGTACATCTAAATATATATTGGTTAAGACTGATGATTCTGTAGCAAGTTGCACAAAAAATACGATTTCTAAAAAAAAGAAGACAACTTTTTAAAAAGTTGTCTTCTTTTAGAAAATGCTTTAAAACATTGTAGCCTTTAAGCCACCGCATCAAAGTAGTTTTTGATGACTTGTAAGCGGTCTTCGCTCACTTCCTAAATTTCCAACTGTGTCTTTACTGCCTCGTGCGTAGCATGACCGTAGATGCTATGCTCTGTTAGCTTTGTGCCATACACTTTGTTAAGGTACTTCTGCACCATCAAAGTATTGTCGCCATACATAAAAGGCGATTGCAAACTTAGCGGCAAATACTCATCTTGGATTGGGTATTTATGTCCGTCTATTTCTATGTTTTTTTCTTCCATGATTTTTAATGATTTTTATGTTTGTGCAATTTATAAATGAAAATGAATTTATACTACAAATTAATTATTTTTTTCAAAAAGATAATATCTTTTCGAAAAGATGTTATCTTTTTTAAGCAAAGCGATTTTACAATAATCTAAATTTTACATAATTGATTGTAAAGCCAAGTTCGGTGAATTTTTTTTCGTATCTGGTCTTAATTGGCTGATTTTGAATGTCCAAATGGTCAGCTAAAAGTGGCGAGTGATACAAATCGCTTGTATGCTCCAGCTCACTTATTTTTTCATCTTTAAGTACTTCCAAAGTAAACTCATAGAGCTGAGGATTGTCGGTTTTGAGCCGCACCAACACATTTTCCTCACTTATAGAGCGGTACAAGTTCAAAAATCTTGTACTTGTGAGCCTTCGTTTTTCATCACGAGATTTTGGGTGCGGGTCGGGGTGAATGAGCCAAATTTCGGCTACTTCGCCCTTCTCGAAAAACCTATCCAAGTTCTCGATAATAGCACGCAAAAAAGCCACATTATTCAGTCCTAATTTATCGGCTTGCGTTGCCCCTTTCCAGATTCTTGCCCCCTTCAAATCGACCCCAATAAAGTTTTTGTTGGGATATTTTTGGGCAAGAGCTATGGTATATTCTCCCCTGCCGCACGCCAATTCGAGTACAATGGGCTTGTCATTTTTGAAGTACTCGCTATGCCATTTCCCTTTGATGGTATCGTAAATAGGCTTTTCAGCTTGTATAATTTTCTCATTTTCAGCATTATGCTCAAAGCGTATGAGTTTTTTTCTCGACATGATTTAAGTATTATTTTTATTCCCCAGCCAACTTCCAATTTTTGGCAGCTTCGTCTTTATAAAAAAGTTGATACGGAATATTGCTTTTTACTTTTTTGGATGTAAATTTTGTTTTCGTAATCTTATCTTCTTGATATTCTCCCGTCATTGTCAAATAACGCACTGCATAATTGAAGGCGAACTCTATCGTGTTTTGCTCTGCAAGGCTATAATAAAACTGTGTCGCAAAATCAGCAGCTACTGCATCATTAGTATTAGCATCAACAAGTCCAATAACAGCAGGAATACCAACTTCTATTAATTTTTCTGCAATGATTCCCCCTTCTTCAGTATTCAAAAATATCAATTTTAAGTTTTTGAGTTCTTTAAGTGATTCGACCAAGCTATCAGATTTTACTAATTCTTCATTCCCATCTTCTCCAATAAACGAAATCGCAGAATATTTCCCACTTTCGCCTTGCCAAGTACCATGACCACTAAAATGAAATACACAGATTTTGTTGCTGTTGTGCAAGAGAAATTCCTGAAAATCCTTATAGTTAATATTTTCCTTATACGTTAAATCACAATAGCCATTTGTTACTGTTTTTTCTAAAATCTGTCGAATATTGTCTAATTCTACGGGTAAATGTCTTAAACGATGCCCGCGAAGATTTGCAGACGCAAGAAATATAATTGGTTTTTGATTTATTGTAGTGCCATTATCTATTACTCTACTACTTTGAACTTGATTTTGGCTTAGCTTATCTATGTCCAAATCAATAGTAGCAATTTTGGTTTCTGTCTGATTTATCTGGCTAAAAATCTCTACCTTATTTAGCCCCGAACTTGCGGTTGCCAACTCATTTTTGAGGACAAATAGCTGCTTTTCTAAGGTGTTTTTTCTTTCTGTGAGAGCTTTTTGCTGATAGTCCACATCATTCTCTCTCTGAGTCTTAGTGTTATTTTTCCTTCCTACTTGATTGCTTATTCTTTCTATCCATTCCGCAATATTTTTATAGTTTTCTTTCAAGGAAATGCCGCTTATTATTTCTGCTTTTTCATCAAACAAAATATTTTCACTGACTGAAAACTTCTTAGTATATTCCAAAAAAGTTTCCTTCAAAAAATTATCCATCATCATTTCTTCTTCTCTTTCGGAGAAATGAGTATTGAAAAGATTTTTGATATACACCGCAAATTCTTTTTTGAACTTCGCAATCCATTCGTCTGCTTTTTCGGATTCCCTGTCCAAGCGAGAGAGAATAGGCAATATGATTCCCTTGCGGTAGTTGCCGCTTTCTATGTAGGGCGAATCCACAATACTTTTAGCTATCCGAAGGCAGCCCTCAAAATTCTGCTTGTTTGGCACTGTTACCAATACATTCATATCGGGCATTTGGATATTGCAAATCCCTGAATAATCGCTAATCCCTGTTCTGCTGTCTATAAATATAAAATCATAATCTAATTTATATAATTCATCTTTCAAAAACTCAATGTATAGCTTGCCATCTAAGTTTTCATAAAACTCGCTCCAATCAAACTCTACAGTATTTTGTGTGTAATTTTCGTCATATTTGCCCGCAGGAATCAAATCTATGCAGCCTTTTGGTGTCGCTATTAGCTGATTGATGTATTGTGCATCAAATTTTGGTAGCTTTTCTGTAGTTACAGTTTCTCTTTGTTTGACCAAACGCACATACTCACTAAAAAGGTCTATCACGCCTTTATTCATCTCACTTCTTGGCATATTAAAATAAAAGTCCAGTCCAGGTGCCTCTAAATCCCAATCGATAAGTAATACTTTTTGCGATTTGTAGTAGCACAAATAAGCCGCAATATTGGCGACTAATTGTGTTCTGCCTACGCCTCCTTTATATGAATAAAATGTTGCTATCATTGTTTTTAGCTCTAATATGATTTTTCTATTAAAATAGTATCTCGCTGTGTTTCGATATTTGGTGGAAATATGACCCGCCCCGCTATTTCTGACATTCCTAAGTTTTTCACTGCAAGATTTGTCAAACGCCTAAATAACTGCCTTTTAGTAGGAACTTCTAATTCAAGGTTAATACATTGTTTATCAAATACTTCATAATAATAAGTATGTAACTCCTCAAACACATTTGCTATCTGAGTCCTAATAAAAGATTCGGCATTAGCATCATGCTGTTGGCAAATAGGCACTATCAATCCCCCACAAGAAATAGTATCAAAAAGTTTGGCAAAGGCTGCATATTCCGTAAAGTGTAGGGCAAAACCATCTACAAGCAAAATTATCTTCTTAACTACGTCATTTTTGAAACTAAGTTTAAGTTTTTTATCTTGATTCAATTTGCTTAACCATATATCTTCTATATAGTGAGTAACTACGTGAAAACGAGATTCTTGCTTGTATTCGTCCATCAAAACTGCAATCTCTTCTTCATGCAGATAAGGTTTCCATTGGCTTGCTTTGTCTTGGTGTACTCCCTTGCTCAGCGTTTGCAAGGTAAGGTCATTACTTTTGCTAATTTTATCTCTATTGGTAGTTAGCACCAAGATAGTCAGTATTTTAGAATTATGATAAGAAATATCTATGGGTGGTAGCAATAATCTTTTTCCCTTGATTTCTTCATTGTCTTTTTGAAAATATATTTGCCACAGAGAAGTAGCAGGCTTGTTTTGTAAATCTCTTCTATAAAAACTGCCTATATTTTTGCTTTTATTCTGAGCGTTTACAAAACTGATAGCCTCCTCAAAAGACTCATTTAAGGGAATGTGATTTGCTATGGCATGGTAGAAACGAGCAGCTAATTGTGTGGCAATGACATCATTAATTTCTTCGGAAGTAGCTATGACTGCTGGAACACCTGCGCCTAACAACTGCTTTGCATGAAGTTCGGTACAGCAAGCATTCAAAAACAATAACTGCACACCTTGTTTGCTTAAAAACTCATTTAGATTTTCTGCATCGATTTCAGCTTTCCTACCTTCGCTATCCTCTAAGAGTAATTGATAACTATTGGCATGACCTCCGTAATGAAATATTTTAATCCTTCCTCGATAGCGAGTATCTTGAAAAACATCAAATAAGTTGTCAAGATTAACATTTGCGCGCTCTACCACTTCACAAAGTCCTGCCTGTGCCAAGCCTTTTAGTTCTTCCCTAATTTGATTTAGTTCTTTGGTCAAATTTCGCAAATATTGCACATTGTCTTCTTTGTTGTTTGCGAAGGCAAGAAAAACAACAGGCATTGTTTTATCGTTCATTCTGAATCATGTTTAGCAAAATGCCTTCAAATTTATAAAAAAATTGTATAAATTATATTTTATTAGGTGAATATGCTACTAAATTTGCAGCACTTTGTTTTTTATCAAAATTAATCATAGGTCATGTATAAAAATCTTATTGCTATTAGCTTTGGCTGCGCTATCATTTTTCTTCTCTCTACTCCCGCTTTTGCCCAAAGTGCCGAAGATATTTTCAAGGAAAGCAATTTACTTTATGAGCAGGGAAAATACCAAGAGGCAATTGCAAGCTATAGCAAGGTCTTGGAAAAAGATGCTTACTTTGCACGTGCCTACAACAATCGAGGCAATGCTTTTTTTCAGTTGAGTGATTTTTTGAATGCCAAATTGGACTATGACAAGGCAATAGAACTCAACCCGCAGGACGGCGAGGTTTTCACCAACAGAGGTAACTTAAATGCAAGTTTGGGCGATTTTGCAAGGGCAGTTACTGACTTTGAGCAAGCCATGAGCTTAGATGCCGAAAACCCAAACGTCTATTATAACTTGGGAATTACCTATTTTTATCTCCAAAACTACGACTTTGCGGCGCGCAACCTTCACAAATGCACGCAGTTAGACAAAAATTTTGCAGAAGCATACAATTATTTAGGGTTTTCCCGCTTTGTGCTTGGCTATCAAGAGCAAGGCATCACTGACATAAGCAAGGCACTCTCGCTCAATCCAAGCTATGCAGAGGGCTACTACCATCGGGCTACCGCCTATTATAATACCAAAAAATATGCAGAAGCAATGAAAGATATTAAGGCGGCTCTTAAGATAAAACCTGAAATGACAGACTACCTCAAGCTACAGAAAACAATTCAAGAAAAGCTAAAACCTTAGCCCAACTTGCGCAAATCTTCTTGGAGGGGCGAAACACAGAAGCTATTTTCTGTGTTTTGCCCCGACTTGCTCTTTATCTGTTCCCTTTCTAAGCACTCCCACAAGTCGTAGCGCACTACTATATTTTTCTTATTTTTATTGATAAGTAGCACTTGCTTGTCAGCTAATTCCTCTACAAAACTTTGGAAAAAAGTATCATTATTTAAAGTTTCCATACTCGGTAAATGATTGATTAAAGATTAATTTTTTAAAATTGAAAAGTTTTTTACTAAATACTTAAAATTTAGCCCATTATATTTGGAAAATACTTAAATATTTATTTATCTTTGTAGCTGTAAAGTTAATAGTTATTTATTGAATATTGCAAATTAAATTCAATATTTATTTAATCAATTTATAAAAAAACGTTTTATCCTCAAAGTCTTAAACAATGAACCTGAAAAATATATGAGCCAAAATATTGTAAGTCAGCGATTAACAGAAATAATCGATCATTTTTCTGATGGCAATGAGAAGAGATTTGCCGACTCACTTGGTGTGAAGCCTGCCGTTATCAATAATTACACACGAGGCAAGCAGCAAAGCAAGCCCGGTTTTGAAGTATTGCACAAAATAGCAATAGAATACCCAGATGTCAATATGGAATGGTTGCTTACAGGGCGCGGAGAAATGTTGGTCAGCCAATTAAAAAACAGTGTGAGGGAGCGATGGGTAATTTCTACTCAAGACACTAATGGCAACATCACCGTTCCACTTATTAACCGCAGAGCCGCCGCCAACTTCCTTACAGGGCATCAGTCCCAAGAATATTTTGAGCAGTTAGATGCTATACAGCTGCCCTCCTCTTTTTTGAGTGGAAAACAATATTATGCGCTCCAAGTAAGTGGGGACAGTATGATGCCAACTTTGCATGATGGGGATTATGTTTTTTGCTATCGCTGCGACCGAAGCGAATGGTCTTACCTTAATAATGGTGATGTATGCGTGATGCTTTCTGAAAATGGCTTGCAAATCAAGCGTTTGGCTAACAAAGACAATACGCACCATCTTACTTGCGTATCTGATAATTCTCAAAATCACCCTTCTTTTAACCTTCGCCATGACGAAATAGTGGAGATGTGGAAAGTTACTTGGAGAATGTCAGGTTGGCTTTCTAATGAACAAAATGGAGGTATTTACAATAAAATCAATCAAATAGAATCGCGATTGGAAAAAATAGAAAGAGTCAGTTTATAGATAAATATAGCCCACCGTTTTAACGGTGGGCTATCTGTAAATTAATGGCTTGTAATTTCTTCTACATCACCTACTATTTCCTCTTTGCCAAATTCTCCTTCCCATTTTGCTACCACTACGGTTGCGAGGCAGTTCCCTATGACATTTACGGAAGTGCGCCCCATGTCCATGAGTGCGTCAATTCCCAGAATTACCATAATAGGTTCGGCAGGGAGGTTGAAAGATGCAACCGTTCCTGAAAGGATGACCAAAGATGCACGAGCCACGCCTGCCACACCTTTGCTTGTAAGCATAAGCGTTAGGCACATGACGATTTGTGTTTCCAAAGGCAAATCGATACCCGCCGCCTGCGCCACAAATACTGAAGCCAAAGAAAGATAAAGTGTAGTGCCGTCAAGGTTGAAACTGTAGCCTGTGGGCATTACAAATGCCACAATTTTTTGTGGAACACCAATAGATTGCATTGCTTTCATTGCTTTTGGGAGTGCTGCCTCCGAGCTTGCCGTAGCAAATGCCAAAGAAACAGGCTCGGCTATGGCTTGCAAAAACTTTTTCAAAGGCACTTTTACTATCAAGGCAATTGGCAAAAGAACCAAAAGTATAAAAGCGATTAATGCACCATAAAGTGTTAATAATAAGAGAATTAAGTTTTTGAAAATATCTAAACCCATTGTGCCAATCGTATAAGCAATGGCTCCTCCTACGGCGAATGGCGCAAAATACATGATAATATTTGTGAACTTAAACATCACTTCCGAAAGGCTTTCTAAGGCAGAAACCATAACAAGACGGTGCTTTTCGGGAGTCATTGTCATGCCAATTGCAAACATGATACTGAATACAACTATCTGCAATACTTCGCCTTCTGCTATTGATTTGGCAATATTTTCGGGGAAAATGTGCAGTACAATTTGCCTCCAATCCTGATGTGCAACATTGGCAAGCTGCTCCGTAGATTTTTGGGCAACAGACAAATCTATGCCCTCACCCGCTTTGGTGAAATTAATAGCTATCAAGCCTACCACTAAGGCAAGTGTAGTAACTACTTCGAAATAAATTAAAGCCTTGATACCCATTCTTCCAACCTGCTTCATATCAGAGTGTCCTGCTATGCCAACTACCAAAGTACCAATAAGCAAGGGCGCAATGATTGTTTTGATGAGCCGCAAGAAAATATCACTTAGTATCTTCAGCTCTTTGGCAACGGCAGGAAAGTCATAGCCTATTTCAGCTCCGACCGCCATGCTTATCAGTATCCAAGTTGTGAGATTTTTCTTTTTATATCCAAAGTAACAGAGCGCAAGAACGACTATCCAGCGACCAATAGTGAGGGCTATTTCCATATTTTATAGTTTTAATTGTTTAGTAGTCAAAAATAGTTTCAATTTCTTTGATGACTTCGTTGGTGATTTTACCCGTCATACTCACAGCCTTCAAGTTTTCTTCTAATTGATACATTTTTGATGCACCTAAAATGACTGTACTTACGTTTGGATTTTTTAAACACCACGCAATCGCAAAAACAGGCAAAGTCATGTCCAAAGATTTGGCTAACTCATCTAACTTCTTTATCATAGGCACTTTCGCCTGCGCTCCTGCTCCTGTGAGTAAATCTTTTAGCCAGTCCATCTTGGGCAAACTTGCACGAGTGTCATTGGCTGTACCTTCATTGTATTTGCCTGTGAGCAAGCCCGAAGCCAAAGGCGACCAAATCGTTGTGCCTAAGCCTTTTGCATATAAATTTTCATACTCTGTTTCTACCCTGTAGCGGTGGAACAAGTTGTATTGCGGTTGCTCCATTGTAGGCGGCACCAAAAACTGCTCTTTAGCCACTGTGTATGCTTGCTCTATTTCTTCGGCAGACCATTCGGAAGTTCCCCAATAAAGCACCTTCCCTTGCCTGACCAAATCGGTCATTGCTCTTACAGTTTCTTCGATAGGTGTGTTGGAGTCTGGGCGATGGCAAAAGTACAAGTCCAAATAATCTACTTGCAAACGCTTGAGTGCCGCATGGCAGGCTTCTATGACGTGCTTGCGGCTTAGTCCTGACTGATTGGGTTTCGTGCCTCCCCAAAAAACCTTACTCGAAACCACAAAGCTATCTCTATCCCAATTGAGTTTGTGCAGGATATTGCCCATCACTATTTCAGATTTGCCTGCGGCATAGCCTTCAGCATTATCGAAAAAATTAATGCCAGAGTCATAACTTTTTATCATAAGTTGCTCTGCTGTTGCATCGTCTATTTGCTGACCAAAAGTGAGCCACGAGCCAAAAGATAAGGCACTTACCTGCAAGCCCGATTTACCAAGTCTTCTGTATTCCATTTTTAATTTACTGTGCTTTTGTTTCTATAAATCAAAACTTTGCCCTTTTGTAGGCATTTCTACGCTGTAGCCGTCTTGCTCCAAAATGCCTTTGAAGTGTTCCATCGAATCTGCTTCCCCATGCACCAAAAATAGTTTTTTCAATTTCTTGGCATCTTGAACTTTTACAAAATCGAGCAAATCGTCCAAATCACCATGCCCACTAAATGCGTCAATACGGACAATATTAGCCAATACTGCTATCTCTTTGTCTTCGATACGCACCATTTTTTCGCCCATTAGCAGGCGATGCCCAAGCGTACCTTCGGCTGCAAAGCCAATCATCAAAATTGTGCTGTACGGATTAGAAAGGTTTGTTCTTACATGGTGCTGTATTCTGCCTCCTTCAATCATACCTGAAGATGAAATAATAATACAAGGCTGCTGATAGTCAGCTATTTGCTTGCTTACTCTCAAATCCTCGACATATTCCAAGTTTTCAAAATCAAAAATATCCTCGTATTGCTGTTGAAACTTTTGAGCTTCGGGATTTAAGTATTTCAAATATTTTGAGTAGGTTTCAGTGCTTTTGTGTGCCAAAGGGCTATCAGAAAACACTTTGACGGGCGGGAGTTGTTTCTTTACATACAGTTTGTTGAGTGTATAAAGCAATGCCTGCGTTCTGCCTACACTAAATGCGGGAATGACCAAGCGACCGGGAATATCTACGCAAGTTTTCTGTATGACCTCTGAAAGTCTTTCTTCAGCATCAATAATTGCCGACTTTCTGCCAAAATCATGCCTTCGCTTGCCGTAAGTACTTTCGCAAATCAGGTAATCTACTTGCGGAAGAGGCTGAGGGTCAATATGCAAAGGATAATCGTACCTGCCTACATCTCCTGAAAAGGCAATTGTTTTCCGCTCGCCATTTTCGGTTATTTCCAAAATAATGTTAGCCGCCCCAAGCAAATGCCCTGCGGGATTAAAAGTAACTTCTACTCCCTGCCTTAACTTAAATTTTTTGTTAAAGGAAATTGAAACAAAGTGTTCCAAAGATTCTTTAACATTTTTCTCTAAATAAAGCTCTGCTACCTGCTGCGGAGAAAGTGAAGGTCTTTTCTTGATTTTGTTCTTGCTCTTACTCTTTTTTTTCTGAAAAGCATTGAGTTTTCTGCGATGAAGATTCGCTGAATCCATGAGAAGAAGTTCAGAAAGGTCATAAGTTGGCGAAGTACAAAGCACCTGCCCCTCGTAACCCTCTCTAAATAAGTTCGGTATGTTACCTGAATGGTCTATGTGCGCATGAGTAAGTAAGACCACATTAATCATGCTTGCCTCAAAAGGAAAAATAGAAACTGGTGCAGAAGGCGGAGCTACCTGCTCGCCATCACCTTGTTTTTGCCCATTTTTTCTGGTGCGTTCCCTCTCCATATCCAATCCGCAATCAATCAAAATTCGGTAATCATCTTCCAATTCCAACAAAAACATACTACCTGTTACCTGCTGTGCCGCACCCCAAAAAGTTAATTTCATAAATAAAAAATCTCCTATTAAATGTTTGAATATTAAACTATTATATATTAATCTGCAAAAACTTTTGCCAAATCTATTGCTAAATTTGGAAACACAAAAGAACCTGCTATTTCATCATCTCCATAAACTTTGTAAAGTTCGTATTTTCCTTTTTCATTCAGCACAAACTGCTGCAAAATATCATCATAGGGATAGACCAACCAATATTCCCGCACGCCACTTTCTTCATATAATTCATATTTTAGCTTCATTTCCTT
>Ga0163144_10020063_pt1 | contig 13401 bp, 25 predicted proteins | sample OliLak19BULKMAT1_FD_123175 | JGI IMG/M metagenome (GOLD analysis project Ga0163144, IMG submission 123175) | Freshwater microbial mat bacterial communities from Lake Vanda, McMurdo Dry Valleys, Antarctica - Oligotrophic Lake LV.19.BULKMAT1 | ecosystem: Environmental > Aquatic > Freshwater >... | reverse complement strand
CGTTGCCTTTGCGCTCAACCTTCTGTCACGCAAAACGTTGCCTTTGCGCTCAACCTTCTGTCACGCAAAACGTTGCCTTTGCGCTCAACCTTCTGTCACGCAAAACGTTGCCTTTGCGCTCAAACTCGTTGCTTCAAGGCCGCGGACGTTAATCCAACAGCTTCAAAATTCTGCCTCTAGTCCGGTCGTGGGGCGAAATCGCCACCATCACCCGGTCGCCCGGCCGTAACCGGACAAAATTCGTTTTGGTGGCACCCGCGAGATGGGCAACAACCCGATCCTCGTTCGCCAACCGCAGTTGAAAGGTCGCGTGAGGAAGGATTTCGAGCACTTCCGCCTCAACCTCTTTCACCGCTTTTACGGCCTCGTCCGCAGGACGATTCAAGGCCTCGTCAGGACCCATGGCCCATCCGCCGTCACTGCAACCACATGCTCGAAGTGGGCAGAGGGAGACCCGTCTTTGGTGACCGCCGTCCACTTATCGGACTTGATCTTCATGTCCGGACGCCCCAGGTTCACCATCGGCTCAATCGCCAAAACCATGCCTTCTTTCAATCGCGGATTCTCGTGTCGTCGGTCCACATAATTCGGAACTTGCGGCTCTTCGTGCAACTTCGTTCCGATTCCATGTCCCACCATCTCGCGAACCACCGAAAAACCGTTCGCGACGACATGCTTTTCCACCGCTCCCGACACATCGAACAACCGGTTGCCCGGCTTCATCTGCTCGATCGCCAGATCCAGAGACTGCTTCGTCACCTGAAGCAACTTCTTCACTTTCTCGGCGAGATCTCCGACACCGACCGTAATCGCCGAGTCGCCGAAATAGCCGTTCAAACACAAACCCGTATCGATCGAAACGATGTCCCCCTTATTCAGCTTCCGTGTTTTGGACGGCATGCCGTGGACGATCTCGTCGTTGACCGAAGTGCAGAGGATAAACGGGTAAGGAACCGTCGCGCTCTGCGGCTTGTATCCCTTAAACGCCGGCTTGGCACCCGCATCGGCCATCATCCTGGCCGCCTCTACTTCCAACTCGTTGGTAGTGATCCCTTCGTGGACCATCGATCCTAATTTCTGCAGGATCTCGTACACCAACAATCCGCTCGTCCGCATCTTTTCGAGCTCACTTTGGCTGCGGCGAACGATCACACAATCCCCTTCTATTCCAGCACGACATCGGAGATGCGCGCCGCAATCTGTTGCGGGGATCCATCCGATCCGTCAAAATCATGCTCGGCGTATCCCATCCCAAGCAAAAAGTACAACACTGGAAACGTTTGATTGTCGTACGTCTCCAACCGCTTCCAGATGACCTCCGGCTTGTCATCCTCGCGTGTCACCAACTTGCCACCGCAATAGTCACAATTTTCTGTAACAATCGGCGCGTTGGAGGCCACGCTATACAACTGTCCGCAGTGTGAGCAGAGTCTTCGGCTGGCAAGACGGGCGACGATTATATTATAGTCCACTTTGAGGTGAACCACCACGAGCTCAATCCCCGTCGTACGCAGCGTCCGAACCAACAACTCTGCTTGCGGGACGGTTCTAGGATACCCATCCAGGATAAAACCTTCCCGGCAATCCCCTCTGCGGATACGTTCATCCACCAGAGAGTTCACAATCTCATCCGAGATCAAAGTCCCGGTCCGCATCATCTCGGAGATCTGCTCTCCGATCACCGACTTCTTCGCAACATGCTCACGGAGCATGTCACCGGTTGAAACGTGCGCCCAACCGAGCGAGTTCTTAAGCAGCTTCGCCTGAGTCCCTTTGCCGGACCCCGGTGCCCCGAACAAAATCAGACAACGTTGCCTGACCGATGAGGACTGCTCCGCTTGTCCCATTCACAATGCCGGACTCCCATTACTGCGGAAGCAGCCCGGCGCAACTTTCTAGGATCCGCTCCGGCGGCCACGAATGCGGCCAGCCTTGGGCGTGAATCCTTCATAATGACGCATGATCAACTGCGCCTCAATCTGATTGATCGTATCCATCGCCACGCCGACAACGATCAGCAACGACGTGCCGCCGAAGTAGAACGAGACACCCAGGCCGTCGAGCAGCCAGCGGGGGAATGTCGAGTCGATCCAAGGTCCTATGCCTGGCAAGCGCTGCAGCTTGATACCGCTGATCATGATCTGCGGCAACAGCGAGAGAATTGCCAGATAAAGACCACCCACAACTGTGATGCGGGTCAGGATCTTATTCATATAATCCGCGGTGTTTTTACCAGGCCGGATGCCCGGGATGAACCCCCCGTACTTGCGCATGTTGTCCGCTGCTTCGTTCGGGTTGAAGATGATCGAAACGTAGAAGAAGCAGAAGAAGATAATGAGCACAGTGTACAAAAGATAGTAGAGGGGATGCGAACCACCGAGTGCCCCGAGCATCCCTGATAGGAACGGCGAGTTGCGCACAATTTCCACATTCAGCAGTGTCTGTGGGAAAGCGAGCAACGAGGAGGCGAAGATGACAGGGATGACACCGCCGGCGTTGACCTTCAAAGGAAGGTGCGTCGACTGTCCACCCATCATACGACGCCCCACAATGCGCTTGGCGTACTGCACCGGGATGCGGCGTTCGCCGCGCTCTACCAGAACAATGAAGCCGACCACTGCGATCATCATGACGATGATGATAAGGGTTTGGAAGATGTTCCAAGTGCGCAGTTCGAAAGCATTTGTATAGATCTGATTCATGGCGGAGGGCAACCCGACCACGATGCCTGTGAAGATGATCAGCGACATGCCATTGCCAATGCCGCGTTCTGTGATCTGTTCACCCAGCCACATGATGAAAGCGGTGCCGGTGGTGAGGGTAATCATCGTCATCACGATGAAGCCGAGGCCGGGATTGATGACAAAGCCACCGCCGGAATTCTGCAACATCACGGCGATCGACGCAGACTGGAACAAGCCGAGGCCCACCGTCAGGTAACGGGTCCATTGGGTGATCTTGCGACGCCCCATCTCGCCTTCCTTCGACAACTTTTCGAGGGTCGGCACCACCACGGTCAGCAACTGCAGGATGATCGAAGAGGTGATGTAGGGCATGATGCCCAGGGCGAAAATCGTCAGCCGCCGGAACATACCGCCACTGAAGAGATCGATGAAGTTAAACAGCGATCCTTGATTTGAGGCGAAATAGGCTTCCAGCGCGTTGCCGTCGATACCCGGGGTTGGTAGATGCCCACCCAAACGGTAAACGGCCAGCATGGCCAGCGTAAACAGCACGCGGTTGCGCAGATCCGGAATTCGGAAGACGTTTGCGATTGCTTCGAAGAACTTGTTCATTGCGACTGACTTGCCTATCCCAGGGGCCGTTGACTAAGCGCCGATGATCTCTACTGTACCGCCGGCCGCCTCGATTTTCTTCTTGGCGGATTCGCTCACCGCGTGAGCTTTGACAGTGATTTTTTTCGTGAGGTCCCCGGAGCCAAGGATCTTGAGACCCTTCTCCATCTTCTTCAGGAGGCCCATCTTCTTCAGGATATCAGGATCGAACGATGCGCCGTCGAGTTGCTCGAGGGTCGCGACGTTGACGATGGCCCATTCCTCGCGGAAGATGTTGGTGAAGCCGCGCTTCGGAAGACGGCGATGCAGCGGCATCTGGCCGCCTTCGAAACCGCGCATCATCGAATAGCCCGAGATCGACTTGGCACCCTTGGCGCCGCGACCTGCGAACTTGCCGCGACCGGTGCCCATGCCCTGACCAAGACGGCGCTTGTTTTTGACTTGGCCCTTGGGGGGCGTTAGATTCGAGAGATTCATCGAAATTAGTCCTTCACAATCTCAAGCAGGTGCGGGATCTTCGCCACCATGCCGCGGAATTCCACGGTGTCGGGACGGGTAACCGTCCGGTTGAGGGTCTTCAGACCGAGTGACTTGACGATATTCTTATGCTTCTGGGGCGTGCAGATCGTACTGCGCACCAAGCGGATTTTGATCATGTCTGCCATGTTATTTACCCTAACTTGTCCACAGTGATGCCGCGGAGGTCGGCCGTCACTGCCCGGTCGCGGAGCTGTTCGAGCGCATTGATGGTCGCCTTCACCGCGTTATGCGGATTGCGCGAGCCCAGATTCTTGGTGAGAATATTCGAGATCCCGGCAGCCTGGATGACTGCGCGCACCGGACCACCGGCGATCACACCGGTACCGGCCGGGGCCGGTTTCAGCAACACCTGTCCCGCGCCGAAACGGCCCAGAACAGTGTGCAGGATCGTGGTATCGATCACGTTGACCTTGCGCAGGTTCTTCTTCGCCGCTTCGATACCCTTTTTGATCGCGGCCGGAACTTCTTTGGCCTTGCCGGTTCCGAAACCGACAACCTTCGCCTGCGGGTCGCCGATCACAATGAGAGCCGAGAAGCTCAGATTTTTGCCACCCTTGACGACCTTAGTGACGCGATTGATCGAGACAACCTGTTCCTTGAGGTTCAGAGAATTCGATTCGATACGCTTGGTGATAACTGGCATGTTGCTCCGTTTTCCCTAATTCTCTAAAACTCGAGGCCGGCTTCGCGAGCCGCGTCCGCAAGAGCTTTCACACGACCATGATAGAGGAATCCGCCACGGTCGAAAACGACCTTCTTGATTCCCGCTTCGGTGGCGCGTTCCGCGATAAGTTTGCCGATGGCCTTGGCGCCGACGACGTTGCCGCCGCCCGTCAGGCCCTTCTTGATTTCGGTCGACGAGGCCGCAACCAGCGTGTGGCCGCTTGCATCGTCGATCACCTGAACCGTAATGTGCTTGATCGACCGGAACACCGACAACCGCGGCCTTTCGGCCGTGCCGCTGACCTTGGCGCGGATGCGCTTGTGAATCCGGTCTCGAATGATGCGTCTGGAATCGTTCGCCATGATTATTTACTTCCCGCCGCCTTGCCGACCTTCTTGCGCAGCTTCTCACCCGTATAACGAACACCCTTGTTCTTGTAAGGATCCGGCTTGCGCAGTGAGCGCATATTGGCCGCAACCTGACCGATCAACTGCTTATCGGTTCCGGAGAGAACGATGTGTGTCTGCTTGTCGACCTTCATGTCGACGCCTACCGGCAGCAAAAACTCGATCGCATGCGAATAGCCCAGCGTAAACACCGCCACGTTGCCCTTCACATCGCAACGGTAACCGATACCGACAATGTCCAGCTCGCGAACGAAGCCCGTCGAGACACCGACGATGGCGTTCGAAGCCAGCGCGCGAGTCAATCCGTGAGCGGCGGCGTACTGATCGCCATCGCGCAGGATCTGCAGTTCGGTTTGTTTGTTCTCAAGCCGGATGCCGGGGGGCACTGGAACTTCCAGCTTGCCCTTCGGTCCTTCAACCTTCAAAATTGTGGAACCGATATCCAGCTTCACTCCCTTAGGGAGTGGGATCGGCTTCTTTCCTACTCGTGACATTCGTGTATACGTTCTTTCTGGGGATTACCCGGCCTGGTGTGTCTCGTGAGAGATGTTGTTTACCAGACCTGACAAAGAAGCTCGCCGCCGACGCCTTCTTTGCGGGCCATCGCGCCCGTCATCACGCCGCGGGGCGTGGTGAGAATGCTGATTCCAAGGCCACCGAGCACCTTGGGGATTTCCTTCGAGCCGTAGTACACGCGGCATCCGGGCCGCGAAACGCGCTCGATTTTAGCAATCACCGGCTCGTTCTGAGCCGTGTACTTCAGATAAATGCGGATCGACTTCTTGGCTCCGTCCTCGGTCATCTTGAAGTTGAGGACATAGCCCTCTTCTTTCAAGATCCGGGCCACTTCCATTTTAAGCTTGGAAGCGGGAACGTCCACCTTGGCGTGCTTTGCGTTGATGGCGTTGCGGACGCGCGTGAGCATGTCGGAAATGGGATCGCTCGTGGTCATCGTACCTCTGTGTGTTTCCTTGTTCCTACCAGCTCGACTTGGTCACGCCTGGGATTTCTCCCGCCAGCGCCAGATTGCGGAAGCAGATGCGGCAAAGTTGAAACTTGCGCATAAAACCGCGCGGACGACCGCAGCGGAAGCAGCGGTTTCGGTGCCGGACGCCCAGGATCGGAGTCTTCTTCACTCTGTGAGGAAGAAGCTTCTTGTCTTTTTCGATTTTGGCGGTAGTGGCCATTTCTTATAATCCTCTTAGCTCGCGTTGCCGGTCCGGAACGGCATGCCCATGAGCTTTAACAGCGCCAGGCCTTCCGCATCCGTCTTCGCCGTGGTGGTGACGCAGATATTCATACCCTTCACCTTGTCCACCTTGTTGTAGTCGATTTCGGGGAAGATCAACTGCTCCTTCAACCCGAGCGTGTAGTTGCCGCGACCATCGAAACCTTTGTTGTTCACACCGCGAAAGTCGCGAACTCGCGGGAGTGCGGTGTTCATCAGACGGTCCAGAAATTCGTACATGCGATCGCCTCGCAGGGTCACCATGCAGCCGATCGGCATGCCTTCGCGCAATTTGAACTGTGCAATGGATTTGCGCGCTTTGGTGATCACCGGTCGCTGGCCCGCCAACGCTGCCAGTTCGTTCACCGCCGCATCCATGAGGCGCGGATTCTGCGTCGCTTCACCGAGGCCGATGTTCACCGTGACTTTGGTGATCTTCGGCACCGCCATGGCGTTGGTATAACCAAAGTCCTTGGTCAACGTCGGGGTGACGTTTTTCAGATAATGCTCTTTCAGTCTCGCTGCCATGTGATTCCTTAAACTTTTTCAACCGCGCAAAACGGTCGCGTGCCCTTTGCGCTCATGCTACTTCTTCTCGATCACTTCGCCGCCCTCTTTGGCGACGCGGACGCGCTTGCCGCCCTCGATCTTCGTCCCCACACGCGTCGGAATGCCACCCGAGGTGAGCAACATGACGTTGGAGATATGGATCGTGCTTTCCTTCTCGGCAATGCCGCCCTTGATCTGGCGCTGCGGGTTCGGACGGGTGTGCTTTTTGATCATCTGCACGCCCTCGACGATGAGGCGACCACGCTCCGCGATCACTTCGATCACGCGGCCGGTCTTGCCTTTGTCCTTGCCGGTAATGACCTTGACGGTGTCATTCTTGCGGATCTTTGTCTTGAGCTTTTCCTGCGGCTGGTTCGCATGCCGCCGGGGAGTTGGCTTCGCCATATTAAATTACCTCCGGAGCGAGCGACACGATCTTCATGAAACGCTTGTCGCGCAGCTCACGGGCCACCGGACCGAACACGCGTGTCCCCACCGGCTCGCCAAGCTCGTTCACAAGCACAGCGGCGTTGGTGTCGAAGCGTATGTACGTTCCGTCTTTGCGGCGGGTTTCCTTACGCATGCGAACGATCACGCAGCGCACGACCTTGCCCTTTTTGACGTTCGAATCCGGCGCGGCTTCCTTCACAGCAGCCGTGATGATGTCACCCAACCCGGCGTGGAGACCCTTGTCGCCACCGCGGGGGAGAATGCAGCTCAGCCTGCGTGCGCCGGAATTATCCGCCACTTCGAGGATTGTACGCATCCCAATCATGGTTTGCTATCTCCTGACTCTCTCTTGAACCTTAGTAAACTCTTGAAGCGAAAGGTGTTAGCCGCGCTTCTGCTCTCGAATCGAAACGCTACCCGCGTTTCTGCTCTCGAATCGAAACGCTACCCGCGTTTCTTCTTCGCTGTCGCCGACTTCTTCTTGTTGGCCACACTCTGCGCATCGCCGCCATCCGGAAGATCCACCGAGACAACCACTGCCTTGCGCATCACTTCCGCCAGCGACCAGCGCTTCAGCTTGCTCATCGGGCGGGCCTCCACGATACGGACGAAATCGCCCATCTTCGCCTTGCCTTCTTCGTCGTGAGCGTAGAACTTCTTGTGCTTCGTGACGATGCGCTTGTAGAGCGGATGGGCGACCCGGCGCGCCACCTGCACCACAATCGTCTTCGCCATACGGTCGGAGACCACTTCCCCGAGCTTTTCCTGCTTATTCGGCTTTTTTTCTTCGGCCATGCTCATTAACCCTTTTTGCCCGCAGCTTTGGCTGCCGCCAGTACAGCTTCGCGCTCCAGCGTCAGCATCCGCGCCCGGTCTTTTTTCAGCTCGCGATACTTCTTGAGGCCATCGACTTGGCCCATCGTCATCTGGAAACGGATGCGGAACATCTGCGCGCGGGTTTCCGTCACTTGCTTGGCGATCTCGGCGCCGTCCAACTGTCTGATCTTGTCAGCCTTCATTGTCTTCAAATACCTCTAGTTACTGGACCAGTCTTACTGGACAAGGCGGGTGACGACTTTGCACTGCAACGGCAGCTTCTGCATCGCCAGACGCATCGCTTCCGTCGCTGTTTCGAGAGTGACGCCTTCCATCTCGAAGAGGATCTTGCCAGGGCGAATGACCGCAACCCAGTGATCCGGAGCGCCCTTACCGGAACCCATGCGGGTTTCGGCCGGCTTCTTAGTGATCGGCTTATCCGGGAACATACGAATCCAGACCTTGCCACCACGCTTGATAAAACGCGTCATCGCGATACGGGCCGCTTCGATCTGCCGGTCGGTGATCTTGCCGCACTCAAGTGCTTTCAGACCGAACTCGCCGAAGTTGAGCGTCGATCCGCGATGCGCAAGGCCGCGCATACGGCCTTTCTGAGTTTTGCGGTACTTGACCTTCTTGGGGCTCAACATGGCGTATTATTTCTTCCCTTCTTCGGGCTTGGGAGTTGTCGGTTCGAATGAAGCAGCCGGTTGCGACACGGGAGGCATGATCGGGGCTGGACCCTTGGCAGCTTCCGTAGTGCGAGGTGCACCCTGGTCGGGACGCGGGCCACGATAGCCACCGCCACCACCTTGATAACCACCACCGCCACCACCCTGATAGCCACCACCGCCGCCTTGATATCCACCGCCACCGCCACCAGGACCTCCGCCATAACGTTGACCACCGCGGCCGGTCGGACGCTCGCCACCGCGATTGTCTCCACCACGACTGTCACGGTCACCGAAATCACGGCGCCCGCCACGGTCGCCGCGGGGACGCGGGCGGGCTTCCGGTTCGCTCCGATAGTTCGGACGCTTGCCGGCTTCGAGAATTTCACCCTTGTACGTCCAGCATTTCACACCGATAACGCCGTAGGTTGTGTGTGCTTCGGTAAATCCGTAGTCGATGTCCGCGCGGAGGGTGTGCAGCGGCAACTGGCCCTGCAGATACCACTCGGAGCGGGCGATTTCCGCGCCATTCAGACGACCGGAAACGCGGACCTTGATTCCCTTGCAGCCAAATCGCAGCGCCGAATCAACAGCTTTGCGCATCGCACGGCGGAACGCCACGCGCTTTTCGAGCTGCATCGCGATGGACTCAGAAATGAGCTGCGCGTCGAGTTCGGGCTTGTGGACTTCCTGAATGTCGATGAATACTTCGCGACCGGTCTTTTTGGCGAGCTCACCCTTGAGCTTTTCGATTTCCGCGCCCTTGCGGCCGATGATGATGCCAGGACGGGAGGTGCGGATCGTCACACGCAGCTTGTTGCCGGGACGGTCCACTTCCACCGAACTGATACCGGCAGCCTTGAGGCGTCCGCGAAGCGAATCCTTCAGATCCAGGTCTTCCTTCAGCAGCTTCGCGTAGTCGGCCTTGGCGAACCAGCGGGAGCGCCAAGTCTTGGTAACGCCCAGGCGAAAGCCGTAGGGATGTACTTTTTGACCCATTCTTACTCCTTGCCCTTCTTGGACCCAGGCGCGTCAGCGCCTTTTTTAGCCTTGGGCGCTTCGGCAATACCATCTCCAACAGCAACCACGATGTGCGCGATGCGGCGTTGGATTCGGTAGGCGCGGCCCATTGGGGCGGGGCGGACGCGCTTCATGCGCGGCCCTTCATTCACATATGCCTCGGTTACCCGCAGGACGTCGATGTCGACATCCGTGTTGCGGTCGTTGGCGTTGGCGATCGCCGACTGCAAAACCTTCTTGATAGTCGGCGCAATGCGTTTGTTGGTCGTTTGTAAAACCACCAGGGCATCGTTGGCCTTCAAACCGCGGATTAGGTCGACGACGAGCCGGGCCTTTTGCGGAGAGACTCGAAGGTAGCGCGCTTCTGCTCTTGCTTGCATGCTGATCTTTCGCTCCTTACTTACCCGACTTCTCGTTTTTCGCCACGTGACCCTTAAAGGTCCTTGTGGGAGAGAATTCGCCCAACTTGTGGCCAACCATATTCTCGGTGATGTACACCGGAACGAATTTCCTGCCGTTGTGAACGCCGAAGGTGTGGCCGATGAAGTCCGGAATGATGGTCGAACGTCGCGACCAGGTCGGGATGACCTTCTTCTGGTTCTTCTCGACGAGCCGGGCGACCTTGACCAGGAGATAGTCGTCGGTAAACGGTCCTTTTTTGAGTGATCGAGACATTGGTTACTTTCTCCGGCTACTTCTTGCCCTTGCGGCTCACAATGAACTTATTGGTCCGCTTGTTGTTGCGGGTCTTGTATCCACGGGTCGGCTGACCCCACGGAGTGACAGGATGACGGCCGCCCGAAGTGCGTCCTTCACCACCGCCATGCGGGTGATCGACTGGATTCATGGACACGCCGCGATTGTGCGGCTTCTTGCCGAGCCAGCGGGTGCGTCCCGCCTTACCGCTCGACACGTTTTCGTGGTCGATGTTGCCAACCTGACCGATCGTCGCCATGCATTCGATGTTGACCTTGCGGGTTTCACCGGAGGGCAACTTCACCAGCGCGAAGTCGACTTCTTTCGAAACCAGCTGGACCTGCGCACCGGCCGAACGGGCCATCTGCGCGCCTTTGCCAGGACGCAGCTCGATGTTGTGGATGATCGTACCGCCGGGGATGTTCTTGATCGGCAACGCATTGCCCACCAAAATGTCCGCATCGGGACCCGAAACCACCGTGCGTCCCACTTCGAGGCCCACCGGGGCCAGGATGTAGCGTTTCTCACCGTCGGCATAATGCAGCAGCGCGAGGCGGGCAGTGCGGTTCGGATCGTATTCGATCGCGGCAACCTTGGCGGGAACACCGGGTTTGTTGCGCTTGAAGTCTACAATGCGATAGCTCTGCTTGTGGCCACCGCCGATGAAGCGACTGGAAATCTGACCCTTATTATTGCGGCCGCCGGACTTGGGTTTTCCCTCGGTCAGCGCCTTTTCCGGGGTCTGCTTGGTGATATCGTCCCGAAGGAGGACCGTCGTAAAACGGCGTGACGGGGTAAATGGCTTGAAACTTTTTACCGGCATGTTAGATCTCCGCGTACTCCGGCACCTTCTGTCCGGCCTTGAGGCGGACATAGGCTTTCTTCCACGTCGAACGGTATCCGGAGAACCGGCCGCGACGGCGCAACTTGCCTTCGAACGTCGCCGTGCGAACGTCCTCAACTTTGACCTTGAACAGGGTTTCCACCGCGCTCTTGATCTGCGTCTTATTCGCTTCTTCCGCCACAGCGAAACACAGCGTACGGTTCGTTTCGCGGTTATCGTGACCTTTTTCGGTCACGATCGGCTTCTTGATCACGTCGTAAATCGTCAACATGATTAGGCCACCGCCTTTTCCGACTTCGGCGCGAGCGATTCACCCAAGCGCTTTGCAGCGGACTCGGTGAGAATGATCTTGCCGGCGTTCAGAACGTCGTAAACCGTAACATCTTTGGTAACCACCGACTTCACGCCCTGCAGATTGCCTGACGCTAGGTTCAGGTTCTTGTTTTCCGTAAGATCCACCAACAGTGCCTTGCGTTCGGCTGAGAGTGACTTCAGCACGACGTTCATGGTTTTGGTCTTGTGATCCGAGAGTTCGAGATTGTTCACGACGAGCAGCGAGCCGTCCTGCAGCTTCGCGGTCAGGGCCGAGCGCAACGCGCCGAGCAACATCTTCTTCGGCAGGCGGTACTCATACGACCGTGGTTGCGGACCGTGCGTCGTTCCGCCGTGGCGCCACAGTGGCGAACGGATCGAACCCATACGGGCGCGGCCGGTTCCCTTCTGCTTCCACAGTTTTTTGCCGGATCCGGCAACTTCGTGGCGGGTTTTTGTGGACGCCGTACCCGCACGCTCACCGGCCTTCTGCCAGCGAACCGCTTCGTAGAGAAGATGGGTATTGACGTTGGCTGCAAAGACGGAGTCCGCCAGGGCGATCTCTCCGACTTTCTCATTGGATAGATTGACAATATCTACGTTCGGCATGTTAGCTCTGGCCCCCTTTTTCCTTCTTGGCGGGCTTCACAATGACATAACCGCCGTTGGGACCGGGGATCGCGCCCTTGACCATCAGGACATTCGCTTCGGCATCCACTTGAATGATTTCAAGATTGCGAACCGTGACCTGTTGGACGCCCATGTGTCCGGCCATGCGCATACCCGGGAACACTCGCGAAGGATAGCTCGACGCACCGATGGATCCGGCTGCGCGGTTGAACATCGAACCGTGCGACCCGGGGCCACCTTTAAAGTTATGGCGCTTGATCAGCGAAGCAAATCCGCGACCTTTCGAAGTGCCAATCACGTCAACGACATCGGCAACTTTGAAATGCTCGGCGAGAATGCGGTCGCCCTTCTTCAGGTCGGCTTTTCCGCTCATCCGCAGTTCTTTGACGAAGGCGATGTTGCTCTTGGCGCGCGAAGCCTTATCGGCCTTAGAAATGTTGTCGGCACCGAGGTGGCCGGCTTCCGGCTTGGTGACGGTGGTCTTGCGACCCTCAATCAGACCAAGTTGCACGGCATCGTAGCCGTCTGTGGCAGGCGTTTTGCGCTGTACAACGACACACGGACCAGCCTTCACCAGCGTGACCGGCACCACTTGGCCGTCCGCGCGGAAGATCTGTGTCATTCCGATTTTTTTCCCTAGAATTCCTGGGCTCATATTCTTTCCCTTGCTCCTATCCAGCTAGTAGAAGGTCCTACTGGCATCGTTCGAAGCGTAATTTCTCTCTTGCGCCGTCAGCGAGGCTGGCGACTATTTCTTCCCAAACGCCTTGATTTCGACGTCCACACCGGCGGGCAAGTCGAGCTTCATCAGCGCGTCCACTGTGTCCTGCGTCGGTTCGAGGATGTCCAGCAATCGCTTGTGGGTGCGGATCTCGAACTGTTCGCGGCTCTTCTTATCGACGTGCGGCGAACGGTTGACCGTATAGCGTTGGCGGATCGTGGGGAGTGGAATCGGACCCGCGATTTGAGCGCCGGTCCGCTTGGCCGTATCGACGATCTCGGTAGTCGACTGGTCGAGTACACGGTGATCGTAAGCCTTCAACCGGATTCGAATTCTTTCTCTCAAGCTGCTCATTTCTTTGTAACTTTCACCCGATCACAGTAAAGGCGACCCTTGTACGAAGGGCCGCCTCAGCATACTAAGCGAGGATCTCTGCCACGGTGCCGGCGCCGACCGTGCGTCCGCCTTCGCGGATCGCGAATCGGAGGCCCTTCTGCATGGCGATCGGGGTGATCAGTTCGACAACCAACTGCACGTTGTCGCCCGGCATCACCATT
>Ga0163144_10020062_pt1 | contig 13402 bp, 10 predicted proteins | sample OliLak19BULKMAT1_FD_123175 | JGI IMG/M metagenome (GOLD analysis project Ga0163144, IMG submission 123175) | Freshwater microbial mat bacterial communities from Lake Vanda, McMurdo Dry Valleys, Antarctica - Oligotrophic Lake LV.19.BULKMAT1 | ecosystem: Environmental > Aquatic > Freshwater >... | reverse complement strand
GGGGAGCTTGACGCCCTTGGCACGCATGGCTTCGATGAGCGCTTTGGCGATCTTGGGGGCAAGTCGGAGGACTTCTTCGACAGTGTCGGCTTGGACGTTCAGACCCGGAAGGGTGGAAGCGCGGCCGAGATAGGACCCGTCTTCGAGGCGGCGGATGCGCATGGGGAGCAGGAAAGAATCATGGAGCATCGGCGTGGCGGAGCGGGCAGACCTGGGCATGCTTGGCATGGGGAAATGGTATGCGGTTTGGGTCACTGGACGGACGTCATGCGTGTCGGGTGTGACCACGGTTGAGGGCCCTTCGCGGTTTTGCAGCCAGTCCACGATGCTCTGCATCGGGGCGTGTTGCTGGTCGCTTGGTCGACTGTTGCCCGGATTGGGCGGCGATGTTTCCGATCGACAACGGCCCCCCGCCCCCCCGCCCCCCCGCCCCCCTGCCCCAAACTATGGGCACACCCAAGAAGGAGGTTGGCGGGGGGGCGCGGAGGGGCGTGCGGCGGAGGCCGGAGATGAACGGCGGCGGGGGGAGGGGGGCGGTCAATAATGCCCGATGGACTTCCGACCCGACGAAGCGTTTGCCCTGAGCCTGGATAAGGCCGACCCGCTCGCCTCCATGCGAGGTGAGTTTCTGATTCCACCCGCCTGGGCGGTGACGGGACGCCCGGGTGATACGCATGCGTCGGTGTATCTGACGGGCAACTCGCTGGGGTGCCAGCCGAAGGCGGTGGCGGCGGCGCTCAAGCAGGACCTGGACGATTGGGCAAACTTTGGAGTGGAGGGGCACACGCACGGGAAGCACCCGTGGCTGCCTGCGCATGAGTTCTGCCGGAGCGCGGCGGCGTCGCTGGTGGGGGCGCTGGCGCATGAGGTGGTGATCATGAACTCGCTGACGGTGAACCTGCACCTGCTGATGGTGGCATTTTATAGGCCCACGGGCGAGCGGTACAAGATCATGATCGAGGACAGTGCGTTTCCGTCGGACTCCTACGCGGTGGGGTCGCAGACGGCGTTTCATGCGCCGATGGCGGGGTTTGACCCGGCGGGGGCGGTGGTTCGCTTGAAGGCGCGGGTGGGGGAGGAAACGCTGCGGACGGAGGACGTGGTGGCGGCGATTGAGCGCGAAGGGACGTCGCTGGCACTTGTGATGTTGAGCGGGGTGAACTATCTTACGGGGCAGTGGTTTGACATGCCGGCGATCACCAAGGCCGGGCACGCGGCGGGCGCCACGGTGGGGTGGGACCTTGCGCATGCGGCGGGCAACGTGCCGCTGGCGCTGCACGATTTGGGGGCGGACTTTGCGGCGTGGTGCAGTTACAAGTTTCTTAATAGTGGTCCGGGCGCGGTGGGAGGTGCGTTTGTGCATGAGCGGCATGTCGCGCGGGGTGACCTCGCGCAGTTTGCGGGGTGGTGGGGGAACTCGCCGGAGGGGCGGTTCAAGATGGGTCCGACGTTTACGCCGGTGGCGAGCGCGGACCGGTTTCAGTTGAGCAACCCGCCGATTTTTTCGCTGACTCCGGTTCGGGAATCGCTGGCGATGTTCGCGCGGGTGGGCATGCCGGCGCTGCGGGCCAAGGCGGAGAAGCTCACGGGGTACCTTGAGTGGATGGTGGATTCACTGCCGGGGCGGCCGGTGAACATCATTACGCCACGGGAGCCGAAGGAACGTGGGTGTGCGTTGTCGTTGGTGTTTGCCAAGGGGGCGAAGGCAGCGATGGCGGCGTTGAAGGAGGCGGGGGCGATCTGCGACTTCCGCGAGCCGAACGTGATTCGTGCAGCGCCGGTGCCGATGTACAACTCGTTTCATGATGTGTACCGGTTTGCGACGATTTTGAGGCAGGCGACGGCGCCGTGATTTGGCGCATGGTCTTGCGAAATGGAGCGCGCGGCGGGGTTGCGGGGCGCAACAATCGGGCATGGCAACGGGTTCGGGCAAACGTGTTCTCATCATCGGCGGCGGGCTGGTCGGCTCGCTGGCGGCGTGCTGTCTTTCGAGGCTGGGGTACAGCGTGCAGGTGCGGGAGCGACGGCCGGACCCGCGGATGAGCGGGTATGCCGGGGGGCGGTCGATCAATCTGGCGCTCTCTGCGCGCGGGCTGGCGGCGCTGCGGAGTGTGGGGCTGGAGGAACTGGTGCTGGAGCGCGATGCGATCCGGATGCCGGGGCGGATGATTCACACGGCGGGGACGCGGGCGGAGGTGAAGCAGCGTTTTCAGCCGTATAGCGCGAGCGGGCACGATGCGATTAACTCGGTCTCGCGGGGCGGTCTGAACGTGACGCTGCTTCGGGCGGCTTCGGAGCAGGCGGGGGTGACGATGGTGTTCGACAGCCCGTGTACTGACGTAGACCTGGCGGCTCCGGCGGCGATGTTTGATCGGGATGGGGGGGGTGGGGGCGGCGGGGGAGGTGGGCGGAGCGAGCGGGTGGAGGCGGACTTGATCGTCTGTACTGACGGGGCGTATTCGGTGGCGCGCGGCGCGATGATGAAAACGGACCGGTTTGAGTACAGCCAGACGTACTTACAGCACGGGTACAAGGAGCTGGTGATTCCGGCGAAGGACGGGGGCGGGTATGCGCTGGAGCCGAATGCGCTGCATATCTGGCCACGGGGCGGATCGATGATGATCGCGCTGCCGAACCGGGATGGATCGTTTACGTGCACGCTGTTCTGGCCGTATGAGGGGGACCATTCGTTCGCGTCGCTACGGTCTGATGGTGATGTGACGGCGCACTTTGAGAAGCACTATGCCGATGCGGCGCCGCTCATGCCCACGCTGCTGGCGGACTATCGGATGAACCCGATCGGATCGCTGGTGACGGTTCGGTGCTGGCCGTGGCAGGCGAATGGGAAGGTTGTGCTGGCGGGCGATTCGGCGCACGCGATTGTGCCGTTTTATGGGCAGGGTATGAACGCGGGGTTTGAGGACGCGACCGCGCTGGCGGCGTGTCTGGAGGCGCACGCGGGCAATCAGCGGGCGGCGCTCGAAACGTATCAGCAGCAGCGGAAGGAGAATGCTGACGCGATTGCGGAGATGGCGCTGTCGAACTTTATTGAGATGCGGGACACGAGCGGCAAGCCGGCGTTTTTGTATCGCAAGCGGCTGGAGCGAGCGGTGCACCGGTTGCTGGGTGAGCGGGGCACGCCGCAGTATGAACTGGTGAGTTTTTCGACGGTGGCGTATATCGAGGCGCAGCGGCGGGGCAACGAGATTGCGCGGATGCTTGACGGGCTGGAGATGGCGGTGCCGATGGCGACCGGCTCGGCGCTTGATGAGGTGGCGTTTGAGGCGGCGGTGAAGGCACGGATTGGAAAGGTCTGAAAGGGCGTTCTTAGCATGATGTACGATCTCAGTCCGCCGATTTCGAACACCCTTCCCGTGTGGCCGGGCGACACGCCGCCGGCGCGGCGGATGATCCTTGACATGAAGAAGGGCGACAACCTGACGCTCAGTGCGCTGGAGACGACGGTGCATCTTGGGAGCCACGCGGACGGGCCGAATCACTACGGCAAGGATGCGAGCGGGGTGGGAGAACTGGCGCTTGAGTATTTTCTGGGACCGTGCGATGTGATTGAGGCGAAGGTTTCGCGCGGCGAGCGGGTGTTGCCGGGGCAGTTGGTGGGCGGGGTGGAGTCGATTGTGACGACGCGCGTGCTTATCAAGACGGGGACGTTTCCTGATCCGCAGAACTGGAACAACGACTTTGCGGGGCTATCGCCGGAGTTGATTGATGCGCTGGCGGATCGGGGCGTACGGACGGTGGGCGTAGATGCGCCGAGCGTGGACTTGTTCAGTGACAAGGCGATGATTGCGCACCAGGCGATTTTGCGGCGGGGGCTGGTGATTTTAGAAGGGCTGATGCTGGGCCCGGTGCCGCCGGGGCGGTATGAGCTCATCGCGCTTCCGCTCAAGCTGATGGGGTTTGACGGGAGCCCGGTGCGGGCGATTCTGCGCGGGCTGGATGTGTGAGTTTGGTGAGTGTGGAACTTGAATAAAGGATGAACGGATGCCCTCAACACCTGCGATCGAACGATTCATTACCGATGCCGACGCGATGCGAAGGTTGATCGAGCCGCTCTCGACCAAGGAGCTGCTGGCGACACCGGTCGCCGGGACATGGTCGCTCCAGACGCTGGTGCTGCATGTGCTGGACAGCGACCTTATCGCGACGCACCGGATGAAGCGGATCATCGCGGAAGAGATGCCGCTGCTGATTTCGTATGACGAGACGGCGTTTGCGAAGTCGCTGTTTTATGAGCGGCTGGACCTGAAGCTGGCGGCAGATTTGTTTGCGCTCAATCGGCGGCAGATGGGGGAGATTCTGCGGGCGGCACCGGCGGAGGCGATGGCGCGGTGGGGGGTGCACAACCAGCGCGGGAAGGTGACGCTGGGGGAGTGTGTCGATCTGTACGTGCACCATGTTGAGCACCACATGAAGTTTGCGCGGGTGAAGTTGGTGGCGATGGGTCGGGCTGTGCATGTCTGACGGCGTGCGGTGAGACCGGCAAGCGACCCGTGACCCCAGATGAGTGATGTGGGTAGAACGCGTTTGCCCGAGCAAGATTGAGGGACTGCGCAGAGGTGATAGACGGAACCAAACGGCCATATTCCTGAGTGGTTCGGTGAGGTATACAGGTAGATGCCCCACTTTTGGGGGAACATTGCGCCCACCTGTCCAGAGGGGGGCAGGGATACTGCATGTACCGATTGACTGGCCATCCTCATCGAGAGGCTGGCCAGAGACAGCCTTTGGCAAACGCTCGGCCACGCCCTTTGCCGAGGCGCTTCAGGGGACCGCGACGGTGATTATCAGTTCGTGCGACGACGACGAGACGAAGCGGGTGTCGCTCGCAGCGGGGACGAACGGGTTTATCTGGAAGATTGCCTTCGCCAAAGACTTGGTGACGGGCGTTTGGACAATCTTGGCGCACGCCAAGAAGGCCGCGTAAGGGTTCGGAGGGGGTATCGAGAGCTTGGGCAAGGCGTGCGCGGGCGTGGTCTGGGTGGCTGGGGGCACCTATGCTGCACGGCACGACGGATTTGGCGTCGTCGCGTATCGTTATTGGTCCTTGGGAGGTGAACCATTTGCCCTAATCGCGGTGATGGTTCCCTTTGAAGTGCCGATAGCAGTGAACAGCTTCGATGGATGGATGCGTTTAAGCGAGCATTTGATATGGTGCAGTTGATGGAGCGCCCACGGATTGGGCAATACATCTTGACGCGGCAGCTTGAGCCGGGCCCCCTCGGGGCACGGGACCTTGCGCTGCATGACATCGATTCGAGCAGCCATGTGGTTCACCGGCCGCGGGTGGGGCGCGATCGGGCGGAGCAGCGGCGGTTTCTGGCCGTGATGGGCGCGGCGAAGATGTTGCGGCACCCGCACATTTTATCGATCGAAGAGTTCGGGCTTGATGAGCGCGGACATCCGTACATCGTGACGCCGTTTACCGGTGATTCGACGGGACTTGTGACGGTCGAGTCGCTGATGACTGTCAAGGGCGGTTTTTTCTCTCCCAGCGAGGCGCGCCAGGCGGTCGTGCAGGTGCTTGAGGCGGTTGAAGCAGCGCACAGCGCCGGGCATCGGCATGGCGAACTCTTGATGTCGGGGGTGCTGGTCGATCGTCGCGGGAGCATCGCGATTGAGCTCTATGGGGTGGCGCGGCTGCTTCATGTGACGGTGAATGAAGGTGATGCCGAGAGCGACGAGGTTTGCTCGGTGCTGCGGATTGGTTACCAGCTTGTGACGGGCCTTGTTCCCGAGGAACCGCTCATCGCGGCCGGGCGTGTGGTGCCGGGCCTGGATGCGGTGTGGGATGACTGGTTTGAGACGGGTCTGCACGGCCCTGTGGGCTTCAAATCGGCGGCGCATGCGCTGAGTGCGATCCGGGACCGCTCGGCGATTGGGGCGGCTCAGCAGCAGGTGCGGGGCGTGCGGTCGGTGATCAGCCGGCTGCTGTTTTCCGGTCGATAAGGCGGCGGACGCTGAGCGTCGCTGAAGCGGGCGATGGGCCTTTGCGGGTCAACCAAGAAAACAGCATCGAACCGCGGGCTGCGTGTCAAGCGTACAGAGACAAGCTATCCTCGCCGTCACGGCGAAACGCCATTCGCATTTGAGGCGGTGGGGCCGTGAGTTTCCTGCTTCGCGTTTTCTTCGCGGTTCCTTCGCTCCGGAGTCACCATGCTCATTGAACGTCGCTTGGTCGCGGTCTTTTCGATGGCCGTGTTTTTGGCCGCTGCCGGGAGTGCGTGCGGGATGGCGCGGGCGAACGAGGTGGCGCCGCCGGCCGATGCGGCGAGCCCGCCGCTGAGCACGGCGGATGGGACGCTGCTGCGAGATGGCTTGAGGACCATGATCGCATCGGCGCGGGACAAGGTGTTTCCGTCGCTGGTGAACATCTCGGTGATCACGGTGAACTTCTACGACGGCAAAGAGACCAAGGGTGGCGGGACGGGATCTGGAACGATCATCAGCAAGGAAGGGCACGTGGTGACCAATGCCCACGTGACGAGCAAGGGCAAGAAGTTCAAGCTCACGCTGAGCGATAAGTCGGAAGTGAATGCGGAGCTGGTGGGTGAGGATCCGCAGACGGACCTGGCCGTGCTGAAGATCAACCTGGACGAGCTCAAGGGCAAGGAGTTGCCGGTGGCTTCGTTTGGCGACAGCGATGAACTGGTGATGGGCGACTATGTGATCGCGATGGGTTCGCCGTATTCGCTTTCGAGGTCGATCACGCTGGGGATTGTGAGCAACTGCGAGCGGGTGTTTGCGGGCGGGATGGGCGGGAGCGACGAGGTGGAGGCGATCGACTACATCGGCGGTGAGGCGACGGGCGCGTTTACGCGGTGGATTCAGCATGATGCGCTGATCAACCCGGGCAACTCGGGCGGGCCGCTGGTGGACCTGAAGGGTCAGGTGGTGGGGGTGAACACGCGTGGCGGGTCGGGGATGGGGTTTGCCTCACCGAGCAACATGGTCAAGGACATCGCCGAGAAGCTGGTGAAGTTTGGCGAGGTGCCGCGGTCGCAGATTGGGATCGCGATGCGGCAGATCGAGAAGACGGGCTTCAAAGAGGGCGTGCTGGTGACAAGCGTGGTGGCGGACGGGCCGGCGGGCAAGGCGGGCGTGAAGGCCGGGGACCTCTTGGTGAAGATCAACGGCGAGGCGGTGACGGCGCGGTTTGCCGAGCAGATTCCGGCTCTGTCGCGGCGGATCGCTGACATGCCCATTGGCGGGACGGTAACGTTCTCGCTCAGGCGGGGCGAGCAGGTGGTGGACGCCACGATTACGACAGAGAAGATGCTGAAGGACCGCGGCGACGAGACGGCGCTGCGCGGCTGGGGTGTTTCGGTTGAGGACATCACCGAGATGCTCTATCGCGAACTTCGGCTTGAGAGCCGCGACGGCGTGTGGGTGACGGGCGTGCGCGGCGGCAGCCCGGCGGGGTTGAGCGAGCCGGCGCTGCAGCCGGGGGACATCATCAAATCGATCGATGGCAAACCGGTGAAGAACCTCGCGGACTTTGTCGAGCGGTACAAGACGATCATGAAGGAAGACGCGATTCCCGAGTTCATGCTGGTCGAGATTGACCGGCGCGGAAAGAACAACGTGACGGTGGTGAAGCCGCGGCCGGTGAAGCGTGAAGACCCGCCGCGGGAAGTGGCGAAGGCGTGGATTGGTGTGGAGACGCAGCCGGTGCTGAAGGATCTGGCCAAGCAGCTTGGGCACGACGGGCAGACGGGGTTCCGGATCACGCGGGTGTATCCGCGGACGCTGGCGGCCGAGAGTGATCTGAAGGTTGGCGACGTGATCGTGGGGCTCAATGGTGAGAAACTGGCGCCCAAGGGCATGCAGGACACGGCCTTCTGGCGGCGGCAGGTGGAGAAGCTCAAGCTTGATGACGGCGCGAAGGCGACGCTGAAAGTGCTGCGCAAGGGCGAGCCAGTGGAGGTGGGGGTGGGTATTGAGCGGACGCGCATTGGCGCGGACGAGGCCCGCAAGGACGACAACCGGGACTTTGAGCTTGGCGTGCGCGAGCTGACGTTCTTTGATCGCGACGACAATCGCTGGGATGATTCGGTGAAGGGAGTGATGGTGACGGGCGCTGACCGGGCGGGCTGGGCGGGCCTGGGCGGGCTGTTTGGCGGCGATCTGATTCAGAAGATCGACAGCGATGAGATCACCGACCTGGCGAGCTACCGCAAGGCCATGGAGCGGGTGGCAAAGGCGCAGGCGGAGCGGGTGGTGTTCGTGGTGCTGCGCGGGCAGCGGACGTACTACAAGTTTGTGGAGCCGGATTGGAAGCCCACGATTGACAAGAAGGCGGCTGCGCAGGTAGAGAAGGAAAAGAAGGAAGAAGAGCAAAAAGACGGCAAATGAAGCCGGCCGTGAGCCGGACTGCCGCTTGAAACCTCGCGCTGGCGTGCAGCGCGTGGAGTGTGTGTCGCTTTGACCCCGATTTGGTTTATCGGTTCTTAAGGAGTTCTCCATGTTCGCTCGAAGGTTTGTCGGCGGTGCGATTGTCGGTCTTTGTCTTTCAGCAGGGCTGTGTGCGGCGGCGGCGAACGCTGCGGCGCCGTCGGTGCCTGCGGCGAAGGCGGCGCTGGCGGACAATGAATATCAGAAGTTGATTGCCGACAAGGGCGCGGCGGTTGTGACGGTGAAGTTTGTGATGAAGATGGAGATGGGCGGCTCGGGCGAGGCCCGCGAGTTTCAGGAAGAGGCGTTCGGGGTGATGATGGACCCGAAGGGCATCGTGCTGGTCTCGAACTTTTCGATGGGCGGGGCGGCGGCGCGCATGGGGCGCGGCGGGGGCGGCATCACGGTGACGCCGACGCAGATCAAGGTGCTCATTGGCGACGACACCGAGGGTGTTGATGCCAAACTGGTGACGCGCGACAGTGATCTGGACCTGGCGTGGGTGAAGATCGAGAAGCCGTCGGACAAGCCATATGTGTCGGTTGATTTTTCGAAGAGCGTGGAGGCCAAGGTGGGCGAGCCGCTGCTGACGCTCGACCGGCTGGACAAGTTCTTTGATCGCGTGCCGATGGTGACGGAGACGAAGGTGGGCGCGATTGTAAAGAAGCCCCGGACGCTGGTGATGCCGGCGTCGGAGGCGCGTCAGTTTGGCGCGGCGGTGTTCACGACGGGCGGGGCGGTGGTGGGGTTCAGCACGATTCTGCTTCCCAGCGAGGATGACGAAGAGGGTGCCATGAGCATGAACCGCTTCCGCGGGGCGATCGTGGTGATGCCGGCGTCGGAGGTGGTGACGGCGACCGAACGGGCCATGAAAAACCCTGATGGCGAGGCAGGCACGGGCGACAAAAAGAGTGAAACCAATAAAGAAGAAATGAAACCGGCGGACAAAGAGACCGAAAAGAAGTGACCGATTGGGGTTGAAAAGCCGTTTTTCAGCGAACCCGGTCGGTACCCCACCGGTACGTGGTCTTGTCTCTACGGGCTTGGCCCACTAACCTTAACCCCCTGTATTCACCACCTGTAGAACCCTCAAAAAGGAATCGAATCCCATGTCCGAGCAGCAAGGCCAGCAGCGTCAGGTTCAACTCCGCATCGACGAGTCGAAGATGGAGACGACCTACGCCAACACCATCCGCACCTCCACGACGCCCGACGAGGTCATCCTCGACTTCGGCGTGAACCTGCCGGTCCCCTCGCAGGACAACCAGCCGGTCATCGGCTTCGCGGTCGGCAGCCGAGTGATCATGAACTGGCGCGGTGCCAAGCGCCTGGCCATTTCGCTCGGCCAGGTCATCCGTCAGTTTGAGGAGCGCAACGGCGAAATCGCGCTGGGCAACCCCGGCCAAGAAGCGGCCCCCAAGCTCGCTCAGTAAATGAGCGGCGGGTCGTGAAGACCTCAGATTGAAATACAAACCCTGCTCTTCGGCCCTCCTCTTCGGCCCTGCGCTTCGGCGTGGGGTTTTTTTATGCACTTTTCGAGACGGGTGAAGGTGGCAGCGATGGCGAGGTTGAAGGCGTTGAGGCCGGTGACTGCTCGACCGATGCGTCGCCGCACTCGGGGCACTTGCCGGGAGGAAGCGACCGCAGGTCATAGCCGCAGTTGCGGCAGTGGCCCAGGGGGTGTTTGAAACTCTTGAAGCCGACGATGGCGAGCCCGGCAAACACAATGGCGATGGGGGCGAGGGGGATGAACGTGGCGGAGGAGCGGTTACTGGTGCGGCTGAGGGCGGCAGCGCGGAAGCGCCAGATGCCGCGCTCGTCGATCTGGCGCTCGAACTGCCAGTTGTTGATAGGCGCGAAAGAGGAGTCGAAGCCGACGATGGCGATGCCGCCGTTCTCGGTGAACGTGTAGAGCCGTGAGGTCGTACCGCTGGAGTATTCCCAACTGAGCCAGTAGTACGCGCAGAACCACGAGCCGGCGGCGAGCAGGATGCAGAGCGCAAGGGAGAGCCAGCGGATGCGAGCGAGGAACTGGAGGAGCATGGTGGGGCTCGGCGACGCAGGGTGTGTGGATCGGGTCTGGGGCGTGAAGTAGCACCGATATTCTACCGGGTTGCCTGGATCACTTCGCGCATTTGTCCCACTGCTTTTCCAGGCGCTGTTCACTGATCGGGTATTTGGTGCCCAGTTCCTGAGCGAAGAGCGAGACGCGGAGTTCTTCGATCATCCAGCGGAGGAGTTCAAGGTGAGGGTCGGGCTCGCGGCGGCCCAAGTTGGTTTCGTGCTGGCGGATGTACTTTGACCACCATTCGGCGGCAATGGCGGCGTGCTGGTCGTCGCGCGGGGCGATGACGGCGCCCTTTTCGATGAGACGGCGAACGCGGACCTCGATGGCCTGGAGGTAGCGGGGGTAATCGGGGAACGCCGCGGCGGGGATGGTGCTGAGGAAGCGGGGGACGATAAGGCGGCCGAGATGCTGGCGGGCATCGGCGAGGTTGGGGGTGATGAAAGGGTTGGGCGAGCGAATGGCATCGGCGAGGGCGGTGCCGGCGGCCTGGGCGGCATTCAAGATGGCGAGTGTGGTGGCGGCGACTTGCTGTACGGCAGAATCAATGGCGGATTCGCCCGCGCGGAACCGGGCTTCGAACTCGGATTGGGTGCGGATGGTCGTGGTGGCGACGGCATCGGCAGGGCCGGTGAGAAAGACGGCTTCGGCGGCACGATCGATGAGGCCCTGTTTGAGGGCGGCGGTGGTGCCGAGCGGGCCGTAAAGGACCGCGAGGCGATTCCAGTCTTTGATGCGCTGGAGGGCGGCGGCGAAGGCGCGATGGGCGACGAGGGTGAAGAGGCGACGAACCCCGAGGAAATGGGCCTCGGCCGCGGCGGCCTTGGAGGCCATGAGGCGAAGGGACACGGTGGAGCCTTCGTCGATGAGGACAGGGAAGCCGGAGATCTGGACGGCGCCGTGCTTCATCTCGGCTTCGGCGGGAAGGTCGCCCACGTCCCAGCGGGTGATGCCGGTGCGGTTGAATGCGGCGGCTGGCGCCCCGGCTGCGGGCTTGGTGGGGGGCAGGGAGCGGAGGTGGGCATCGATCACGCTGGCGAGTTCGCGGCGGAGGGGTGTGAGCTCGCGACCGGTGGCGATCTGTTTGCCAGCGCGATCCACGACGGCATAGTTGAGGCGGAGGTATTCGGGGAGTTCGGTGGCGCGAAAGTCGGCGGGCTTGATCTGAGTCTCGCTGAGGCCGCTGAGGATGCGGGCGACGGCGTCAACGAGAGGTTCGCGGCTGGGGGCGTTCCCGCGCGGGGCGAGCTCGGCGGCGCAGAGATCGGCGTATTGCTTGGCGGGCACGAAGGCGGTGCGGAGGCTCTTGGGGAGCGTCTTGATGATGGCCTCGATTTTGTCGACGAGCATGCCTGGCACGAGGTATTCGCCAGCGGCGGGATCGACGCGATTGAGGGCCTCGACGGGGATGACGGCGGTGACGCCGTCGTCGGGTTTGCCGGGTTCGGCGCGATAGCGAAGTTCCAGCCGGGTGCCGCGGTCTTCGAGGTGGTCGGGGAACTTGGCGAGGGCGTCGGCACCGGGCTGGGCGGCCATGGCGTCTTGCTCGGTCATGAAGAGCAAGCGGGGGGTCTTCTTTTCGATGTCTTGCCGCCAGCGCTCGAAGGACTGGCCGCTGTAGACCTCGTGCGAGAGGCGGGTTTCGTAGAAGTCGTAGCGTTGCTGCGGGCCGGCGAGGATGTCGTTGCGGCGGAGCTTGTGCTCGATGGTTTTGACGCGGGCGAAGACCTCGGCGTTGTGGGCGAGGAAGCGGCCGGGGGTGGTGAAGAGGCCGTCAACAAGGGCCGACTGGATGAAGATGGACCGCGCCTCGGGCGGGTGAAGCGGCCCGTAGTGGACGCGGCGCGAGGCGACGAGTTCAAGGCCCAGGAGCGTGATCTTCTCAAGAGCCATGACGCGCTGACTGGCTTCGTCATAGTTCGGGTCGCGATGGGACCGCTTGAGCAGATTGACGGTGGCGCCGATGCGTTCGACCCATTCGGGTTTGATCTTGGCGACGCATCGTGCGTAAAGCTTGGTGGTGCGGACGAGCTCGCTGGCCATGATCCACTTGGGGGCGGCCTTGTAGAGCGCCGAGCCGGGATGGATGTTAAACCGGCTGCCGCGGGTGCCGTCGTATTCGAAGGTTTCGTGCTTGGTGCCGATGCTGCTGAGCAAGCCGGCGAGGAGGGCGCAGTGGATCTGCTCGTAGGTGGGTTCGCTCGTGCCGCCGCCCTTCCAGCCGCGGATGTTGGGGAGGCGCGGGGCACTCTCGGCGCGGGTGGCGACCGGCTTTATCTCGGCGAGCATCTCGCTGAGTTGGCGGTGCACGTCTTGCCACTCGCGGAGGCGGACATAGGACAGGTGGGCGGCCTTGCACCAGCGGCGCAGGGCACTGCCGCCGAGTTTGTTTGATTGGTCTTTGAAGATGGCCCAGAGGCGGAGGAAGGAGAGGAAGTCGGAATCGGGATCGCGGAAGACGGCGTGGGCTTCGTCGGCCTTCTGAGCGGTGTCGATGTTGCGTTCGCGGGGGTCTTGCACGCTGAGAGCCGCGGCGATGAGGAGCATTTCGCTCGGGCAGCGTTCTTCGAAGCCGGCGAGAATGATGCGGGCGATGCGCGGATCGACGGGCAGGCGGGCCATGGCGCGGCCGAGGTGGGTGAGCTGGAACTCGCCGGCTTTGTCTTCCTCAACGGCGCCGAGTTCGAGAAGAGTCTCGTAGCCATCGGCGATGAGGCGGCCGTCGGGGCGTTCGACAAACGGGAAGCTCCGTGGCTCGCCGAGGCGGAGGGCCTTCATCTGCAAGATGACGCTGGCGAGATTCGTGCGGAGAATCTCGGGCTCGGTGAAGGGCGGGGACTTGTCGAAATCTTCCTGCGCATAAAGGCGGATGCAGATGCCCGGGCCGGTGCGTCCGCAGCGGCCGGCGCGCTGGTTGGCGGAGGC
>Ga0163144_10020061_pt1 | contig 13403 bp, 9 predicted proteins | sample OliLak19BULKMAT1_FD_123175 | JGI IMG/M metagenome (GOLD analysis project Ga0163144, IMG submission 123175) | Freshwater microbial mat bacterial communities from Lake Vanda, McMurdo Dry Valleys, Antarctica - Oligotrophic Lake LV.19.BULKMAT1 | ecosystem: Environmental > Aquatic > Freshwater > Lake... | reverse complement strand
GTTCGCCGGCATCCGCGCCGGCGAGACGCTCGGTGCGCCGATTTCGATGGTGATCCACAATCGCGATTGGGCCAATTGGGAAGACGTGATGGCCCACGAGGGCGACGGTGAACTGCGCCGGCGTCGCGTCACGCGTCCGCGGCCCGGACATGCCGATCTCGTCGGCGTGCTGAAGTACGATCGACTCGACGCACGCGATATCCTCGAGCGCGCCAGTGCCCGGGAGACGGCAGCGCGCGTCGCCGCCGGTGCCATCGCCCGGCGGCTGCTGGAAGAGTTCGGCGTCGAAGTCGGCTCGCACGTCGTGTCGCTTGGCGGCATCCGCGCCATGGCGCCGGATCCGCTCCCCGCTCCGCTCAATGCGGCGAGTGATGCGAGCGAAGTGCGCGTGCTCGACCCGGCGTGCGAGGCGGCGATCATCGCGCGGATCGACGCCGCGAAGAAGACGGGCGATACGCTCGGCGGCGAACTCGAAGTCGTGGTGCGTGGCCTGCCGCTGGGCCTGGGCAGTCACGTCAGTTGGGACCGCAAGCTCGACGGACGACTCGCGGGGATGCTCATGTCGATCCCCGCCGTGAAAGGTGTCGAGATCGGGATGGGCTTCGAGGCGGCGCGGGTGCCGGGCTCGGCGGTGCACGATCCGATCGATGCCGACCTCGAGGCCGACGCAGCGACACGCGGCGGCTTCCGCCGGCTCGGCAACAATGCCGGCGGCCTCGAGGGCGGCATGACCACGGGCGAGCCGCTGGTGGTGCGCATCGCCATGAAGCCGATTGCCACGCTGATGTCGCCGCTCAAGACGGTCAATCTGGACACCGGCGATGCGGCCAACGCCGTGAGCGAGCGCAGCGATGTCACCGCCGTGCCGGCGTGCGGCGTCATCGCCGAGGCGATGGTGGCGATGGTGCTGGCCGATGCGATGCTCGAGAAGTTCGGCGGCGACTCCCTGGGCGAGATGCGCCGCAACTACGAGGGCTATCTCGCCTCGCTCGGTGTCCGGTGGCGCGCGCTGCGCACCGAGCCCGACGCCGACGCACGGCCGGAGGAGGAGCGGTGAGCGGCATGGATCGGCATGTGGTGCTGATCGGTCTCCCCGGGTCCGGAAAGACGACCGTGGGCCGCCTCCTCGCCGTGAAGCTCGGCGTACCCTTCGTCGACCTCGATGGGCGGATCGAGACGGCCACCGGGAAGACCGTCACGCAGCTCTTTCAGGATCTCGGCGAGCCGATGTTCCGGATGCTGGAGCAAGGTGCCATGGCTACGGCACTGGAGGGTGCCCCCAGTGTGATCGCCACCGGCGGCGGCTGGGCGGCGCAGCCCGGCGCCGTTACTTCCGTTGGTGCCCGCGGTACCGTCCTATATATGCGATGCGATCCGGCCGAGGCCGCGACGCGCCTGCAGGGCGATACGAGCCGCCCGCTGCTGCAGGGGCGGGATGTGACGGGCAAGCTCTCGCGGCTGCTCCAGCAACGCGCTGGGGCCTATGAACAGGCTGTCCGCACCTTCGAGGCGACTGGCGTGGCGCCCGAACCATTGGCCGATGCGATCGCCGGGTTTGTGCTGTACGGCCAAGTCGTTGTGGGGCAATGAGTTAATAAAATCGACCTTGCGCAAGCTCCGGGCCGGGTCTTTTTTCGACCCTCCTGACGTTTACCTCCCGGTGCCCCGGGTACCTAAGTTGGGCGGTAATGGCGACTACGAAGAAGACGACGAAGGCGGCCAAGACCGCCAAGCCCGCGAAGACGGCGGCCAAGGCTACGAAGGCCACCAAGGCCACCAAGGCCATCAAGGCCACGGGCAAGGCCCCGGCCGCCTCGCGAGCGCGAGCGCTGACCGGCGGGACTCACACGCTCGTCGTCGTCGAGTCGCCGACCAAGGCGCGTACCATCCGCGCCTTCCTGCCGCCGGGCTACCGGGTGGAGGCGTCCATGGGCCACATCCGCGACCTTCCCGGTGACGCCAAGGAAATTCCGGCCAAGTACAAGGGCGAGGATTGGGCGCGACTCGGGGTGAACGTCAACGCCGACTTCGAGCCGCTCTACGTCATTCCGGCCGACAAGCGGACCGTGGTGCGCGACCTCAAGGCCGCGCTCGCGGACGCCGACGAACTCCTGCTGGCAACGGACGAAGACCGCGAGGGCGAGAGCATCTCGTGGCACCTGCTGGAAGTGCTGCAGCCCAAGGTGCCGGTGAAGCGCATGGTCTTCCATGAAATCACCAAGGAAGCGATCCGTGCGGCCCTCGAGGACACGCGTGAGGTCGACGACGCCCTGGTGCGCGCGCAGGAAACCCGCCGCATTCTCGATCGGCTCGTGGGCTACACCCTCTCGCCGCTGCTCTGGAAGAAGATCGCGTGGGGGCTCTCCGCGGGCCGCGTGCAGAGCGTGGCGGCGCGGCTGCTGGTGCTGCGCGAGCGCGAGCGCCGTGCCTTCCGCACCGGCACGTACTGGGACATCCTCGCGCAGTTGGCGGCCAAGGGGCAGGGCTTCAAGGCCGAACTGACGACGGTGGGTGGCCGGCGCATTGCGCAGGGTCGCGACTTCGACGAAGCCACGGGCCGGATCGCGGAGGGCAAGGATGTGCTGCTCCTCGACGAAGCGGCCGCGACGGCGCTGCGCACGCGGCTGCGCGCCGCGGAGTGGAAGGTCAGCAGCACCGAGGAGAAGCCGATCACGCGGCGGCCGTTTCCGCCGTTCACCACGAGCACGCTGCAGCAGGAAGCCAACCGCAAGCTCCGGCTCTCCGCGCGCGACACGATGCGCGTGGCGCAGTCGCTGTACGAGCAGGGCTACATCACCTACATGCGTACCGACTCCGTCTTCCTCTCGGGGCAGGCGCTGAACGCGGCCCGCACGCAGGTCAAGGCGCTCTACGGCGACGCATACCTGCCGGAGAAGCCGCGCTTCTACGCCACCAAGAGCGAAACCGCGCAGGAAGCGCACGAGGCGATCCGCCCCGCCGGCGAGTACTTCCGCACGCCCAACGAAACCGGCCTCGACGGCCGCGAGTTCGCGCTCTACGACCTGATCTGGAAGCGCACCGTCGCCTCGCAGATGAACGATGCGAAGCAGACGCAGCTTGCCGTGACGATCGACGCCGCCGATGCGCAGTTCCGCGCGTCGGGCAAGCGCATCGACTTCCCGGGCTATCTGCGCGCGTACGTCGAAGGCAGCGACGATCCGGACGCGAAGCTCGAGGATCAGGAGATCATCCTGCCCGCGCTGCGCGAAGGCGACCGCGTGGAGTGCCGCGAGCTCGAAGCCGTGGGCCACGCCACGCAACCACCGGCGCGCTACACCGAAGCGACGCTGATCAAGACGCTCGAAGCCGAAGGCATCGGCCGGCCGTCCACCTACGCCAACATCGTGGGCACGATCATCGACCGCGGCTACGTGCTCCGGCAGGGGCAGGCGCTGGTGCCGACGTTCACCGCATTCGCCACGACGACGCTGCTCGAGCGGCACTTCCCGACGCTCGTGGACACCAAGTTCACGGCCAAGATGGAGCGCTCGCTCGACGAAATTGCGCAGGGCAAGCAGGAATGGCTTCCCTACCTGCGCGACTTCTACCTGGGCGACAGCGGGCTGCAGTCGCAGGTGGAGCAGCGCGACGGCAGCATCGATCCCACCGAAGCCCGCACGATCACCCTCGAGGGGCTCGATGCGAGGGTGAAGATCGGCAAGTTCGGGCCGTACGTGGAGGTGGAGCAGGACGGCATGCTCCAGAAGGCCTCGCTGCCGAAGGACGCCACGCCGGGCGACCTCGAGGAAGCGCAGATCGAGACCGCCCTGCGCCAGAAGCTCGAGGGCCCCGATCAGCTGGGCCTGCATCCGGAAACTGGTGAGCCGATCTTCGTGCTCACCGGACAGTACGGGCCGTACGTGCAGTTGGGCGAGACGCCCGACGACAAGAAGATCAAGCCGAAGCGCGCCTCGCTGCCCAAGGGCGTGACGCCCGAGACCCTGACGCTCGATCTCGCCGTCGGGCTGCTGGCGCTGCCGCGGACGCTCGGCACCGATCCGACCACCGGCCGGCCGATTCAGGCCAATCTCGGTCGCTTCGGGCCGTACGTCGTGCACGACAAGGGGAAGGACGGGAAGGACTACCGTTCGCTGAAGGCCGGCGACGATGTGCTCACCGTCGAGCTGGCGCGGGCGCTCGAGCTGCTCTCGCAGCCCAAGCTCGGCCGCGGACGCAGCGCGCCCACTCCGTTGCGTGTCGTCGGCGAGCACCCGAAGGACAAGGAACCGGTGAATCTCTTCGAGGGGCAGTACGGGCCGTACGTGAAGCACGGCGACGTGAGCGCGTCGATTCCGAAGGAGCAGGACCCCGCGACCGTCACGCTCGAGCAGGCACTCGAACTGATTGCCGCGCGCGCCGGCATCGCCAAGAGCAAGTCGAAGGGCCGGGCCCGCGCCAGCGGTCCGGCGCGGAAGGGGCGCAAGGCATCCAAATGAGCGCGGTCACCGTCGTCGGCGGCGGGCTCGCCGGCGTCGAGGCTGCGATCGCTCTTGCCGACCGCGGTCACGACGTCACCCTCATCGAGATGCGTCCGCTGGTGCGCACCGCGGCGCATCAGACCGATCGCATCGGCGAGCTCGTCTGCAGCAACTCCTTCAAGAGCGTGGAGCTCGAGAACGCGCACGGTCTCCTCAAGGCCGAGCTGCGTGATCTGGGCTCGGCACTGCTCCCGATCGCCGACGAGGCGCGCGTGCCGGGCGGCGCGGCTCTCGCGGTCGATCGCGAGGTCTTCAGCCGTCTGGTCGAGGCGCGCGTGCACGCGCATCCGCGCATCACGCTCGAGCACCGCGAGGTGACGGCGCTCCCGACGCCCGGCGTCATCGCCACCGGCCCGCTCACGTCGGCGGCGCTCGCCGAGACGCTGCGCACCCGCCTCGGCGTCGAATCGCTGGCGTTCTACGATGCCATCGCGCCGATCGTTGCCGTGGACTCGCTCGACCATGACCGCATCTTCGCCAAGAGCCGGTGGGAGAAGGGCGACGGCGACGATTATCTCAACTGCCCGATGGACCGCACGCAGTACGAGACGTTCATCGCCGATCTCACCGCAGCCGATCAGTTCCATGCGCACGAGTTCGACGCGGTGCCGTACTTCGAGGGCTGTCTGCCGGTCGAGGAGATGGCGCGCCGCGGGCCGGAGACGCTGCGCTTCGGGCCGATGAAGCCGATCGGGCTGCGGCATCCGGTGACGGGCAAGGATCACTACGCCGTGGTGCAGTTGCGTCGGGAGGACAAGGCGGGACAGATGTGGAATCTCGTCGGCTTCCAGACGCGGCTCCGCATGCCCGAGCAGGCGCGCGTCTTCCGCAGCATTCCGGGACTCGCGAACGCGGAGTTCCTGCGCTTCGGCAGCATCCATCGCAACAGCTACATCAACGCACCGGCCACGCTCTCGCCGGCGCTGACGCTGCGCGACGATCCGCACTGCTTCATCGCGGGGCAGCTCACCGGCGTCGAGGGCTACACCGAGTCGCTCGGCACCGGCCTGCTGGCGGGGATCAACCTGTCGCGGGCGCTCGAGGGACTGGAGCCGGTGATCCCGCCGCCGACGACGATGCTGGGCGGCCTTCTGCGCTATCTGCGCGAGGCCGATCCGGCACACTTCCAGCCGATGAATGCCAACTACGGCCTTCTCGATCCGATCGAGGGCCGCGTGCGGAAGGACGAGCGCAAGCCGCGCCTCGCGGCGCGCGCCCGGGCCGCGTTCGCCGCGTGGATGGACACGGTCGGGGCGCCGGTATGACCCGCGAGCTCGATCGCGTCGCCGAGTATCTGGAGCACCTCGAGAAGGAGGTGCAGCAGTCGCCGAACACGCTGAAGGCGTACGCCCGCGACCTCGAAGCGTTCGTCGCGTTTCTCGGTCGGCACACCGGCGGTGACTGGACGTGGGCGCGGGTCGATCGGCTGGCCATCCGCGGCTTCCTCGGCGAGATGCATCGGCGCGGTCTGGCCAAGCGCTCGGCGGCGCGTGCCCTCAGCGCGGTGCGGAGCTTCTACAAGTGGCTCGCCATCGAGCACGACATCGTGGCGCCGATCGCCAGGTCGGCGCGCATCCCGAAGCTCGAGAAGCGTCTGCCGGTACACTTGGACCGCACGCAGGCCGCCGAGCTCTTTGCGCTCGCCGAGCAGCGGGCCAGCACCGATGCGTTCACGCCCACGCGTGACCTCGCGATGCTCGAGCTCTTCTACTCGACGGGCATGCGTCTCTCCGAGTTGGCCGGTCTCGACCTGACATCGCTCGATCTGCTCAGCGACCAGGTGAAGGTCCGCGGCAAGGGGCGGAAGGAGCGCATCGTGCCGGTGGGCTCGCAGGCCGTGACGGCCCTGCGGCGCTACCTCACGCATCGCGACGCGCTCATGGCCTCCGTGAAGGACGAGAAGCGCGCCGTCTTCCTGAATCAGCGCGGCGCGCGCCTGTCGGTGCGCGGCATTCAGCAGCGGATGCATGCCCTCTTCGACGGCCTGGGCGTGGACGGCATGCGCGTCCATGCGCTGCGGCACACGTTCGCCACGCACCTGCTCGACGCGGGTGCCGATCTGCGTGCCGTGCAGGAACTGCTCGGCCACGCTTCGCTCGCCACGACGCAGGTGTACACGCACACCTCCGTCGAGCGCCTCAAGCAGGTGTACCACAACGCCCATCCGAGGGCCTGATGACGTATCACGGCACGACCATTGTCTGCGTCCGCAAGGACGGCAAGCTCGCCCTCGCCGGCGATGGCCAGGTGAGCATCGGCGACACCATCGTCAAGACGACCGCCACCAAGGTGCGCACGCTCCGCGGGGGCAAGGTGCTGGCGGGCTTTGCCGGTTCCGTCGCCGATGCGCTGACGCTGTACGAGAAATTCGAGGAGAAGCTCGATCGCTATCCGGGCAACCTGCCGCGGGCCGCGGTGGAACTCGCCAAGGATTGGCGCAGCGACCGCGTGCTGCGCCGGCTCGAGGCGGTTCTCGTCGTCGCGGATACCGAGCACGCCTTCCTGCTCAGCGGCAACGGTGAACTGATCGAGCCGGATGACGGCATCGTCGCCGTCGGCTCGGGCGGCAACTATGCGCTCGCGGCAGCGCGTGCGCTCCTGCCGCTGCCCGAGTTCAGCGCCCGGCAGGTCGTCGAACGCGCAATGGCGATCGCGGCCGAAATCTGCGTCTTCACCAATGGCACTCTGACGGTGCTCGAGCTGCCGGCTCCGGCCGCCGATGCATCGGTGACGGGAAGCAAGGCATGACCGCACCACTTGATCCGAAGACCCCGCCCGTCGAGGGCGATGCGGCACCGCCGGCGCCGTGGCTCGAGGAAATGCCGCCGCGGCAGATCGTCGGCGAGCTCGATCGCTACATCGTCGGGCAGGCGGCCGCGAAGAAGGCGGTCGCGATCGCCATCCGGAACCGCTGGCGCCGCATGCAGGCGCCCGAGGAGATCCGGGACGAGATCGTGCCGTACAACATCATCATGATCGGCCCGACCGGCGTCGGAAAGACGGAAGTGGCGCGTCGGCTGGCGCGGCTCGCGGGGGCGCCGTTCATCAAGGTCGAAGCCTCGAAGTTCACCGAGGTCGGCTACGTGGGCCGCGATGCGGAGAGCATGGTCCGCGATCTCGTCGATGCCGCGATCAACATGGTGCGAACCGAGCGCGAGGACGAGATCTGGCCCGACGCCGAAAAGAAGGCGGACGAGCGCATTCTCGATCTGCTGCTGCCGACGGCGCCGGCGCCCGCACCGCCGGAGCCGGGCGAGAGGCCGGTGCTCGTCGTTGCCGATGCGAAGTCGCCGACGGCCGCGACATCGCTCGAGGACGAGCGCCGCGAGCGCTCACGCGAGAAGCTCCGCGGCATGCTCGAGAAGGGCGAACTCGACGACCGCGAGGTCGAGATCGAAGTCACGCCGCAGGGGTATCCCAATACCGACGTGCTCGATCCGGCACCGGGCCCGCAGGGCGCCGATCCGAATCTGCTCGAGCTCCTGCAGGAGCTGATGCCGAAGCGGAAGAAGAAGCGCACGGTGAAGGTGCCGGATGCGCGCCGCCTGCTGATCGACGAAGAGCTGCGGAAGCTCGTCGATCCGGACGACACCGTGAACGAAGCGATGGATCGCGTCGAGAATCACGGGATCATCTTCATCGACGAGATCGACAAGATCGCCGGTGAGCGCGCTGCGACCGGTCCCGACGTCTCGCGTGAGGGAGTGCAGCGCGACCTGCTGCCGATCGTGGAGGGCTGCACGGTGCAGACGCGCTATGGCCTCGTCCGCACCGACCATATCCTCTTCATCGCGGCCGGCGCCTTCCATGTCTCGAAGCCGTCGGATCTGATTCCGGAGCTGCAGGGCCGCTTCCCGATTCGCGTCGAGCTGCTGCCGCTCACCGAGGCCGACTTCGTCCGCATCATGACCGAGCCGGAGGCGTCGCTGGTGAAGCAGTATCAGGCGCTCGTGGCGGCCGAAGGGTTCACGCTCGACTTTGACGCCGAGGGCATCGCCGAGATCGCGCGGATCGCGTACCTCGGCAATTCGCGCATGGAGAACATCGGCGCGCGTCGGCTGCACACGGTGATGGCGACGTTGATGGAGGAAATCCTCTTCGAGCTACCCGCGTGGCCCGAAAAGCAGATCCACATCGATGCGGCGCTCGTCCGGACGAAGCTGTCCGCCGTCATCGGGGACGACGACCTGCGGCGCTATATTCTCTAGCTACGACTGCTGAGCCGGCGGTTGCCGCCGCCGGACACCGGAGACCTCGCGCGTGACGGATATCGTTCGACGGCTGGAACGTGCACTCGTCGATGGCTACCTCGTGGAAGGGCGTCTCGGCGCCGGCTCCGCGGCGGTGGTCGTGCTGGCGCGTGATCGCCGTCACGAGCGTCAGGTCGCGATCAAGGTGCTCCGCCCCGACTTCGCGGAGTCGCTCGGCATCGAGCGCTTCCTCCGCGAAATCCGGCTCGTGGCGAGCTTCACCCACCCGCGCATTCTCCCGCTGTACGATTCCGGTGAAGCCGACGGCCTGCTCTGGTTCTCGATGCCGGTGGCGCGCGGCGGGTCGCTGCGCACACGCCTGGCGCAGCAGCGGCCGCTGCCGGTCGCCGAAGCGGTGCGCATCGCGCTGCAGGTGGCGGCGGCGCTCGAGTACGCGCACGGCAAGGGCATCGTCCACCGCGATATCAAGCCCGAGAACATCCTCTTCGAGGACGGCGAAGTCCTGCTCGCGGACTTCGGTCTGGCGCGGGACGGGCAAGGCGTCGACGTGGCGATGACGGACCCCGGCCTGGCCGTCGGCACCCCGATCTACATGAGCCCCGAGCAGGCCGCGGGGCTGCCCAGCGGGACGCGTGCCGACATCTACGCGCTCGCCTGCGTGCTCTACGAAATGCTGGACGGCGATCCGCCGTTCAGTGGGCGAACGGCGCAGGCCGTGTTGGCGCAGCACCGGACCATGCCGCCACGTGATCTCACTTCCAAGCGTGCCGACGTCTCGCCGCGGCTGCGTGCCGTCGTGGAGCGGGGCCTCGCCAAGTCGCCGGCCGATCGCTACAGCACCGCCGCCGCATTCGCCGATGCCCTCCGGCTGGCCGCCGATGAAACACTGCCGTCGGATCTTGCCGATCGGAGCTTGCTCGGGTATCGCACGCCCCTGCCGTGGTGGCGGCGCACCGAGACCCTCGCCACTGCTATCGTCTCGCTGGCGCTTGGTGCAGGACTCGCGGTGTTCGGCGAAGGTGGTGTACCGCTCTTCGCGGCGGGCCGGCGAATCACGACGACGGCGGCCGAATCGGCAGTGCTCGAGCCGATGGATGATCCGCGTCGCATTGCGGTGCTCTATCTGCGTGGCATCCCGACCGCTGGGCTTTCGGCGGCGGTGGTGGATGGTCTCAGCGAGGAACTCATCGACGCACTCGCGCAGGTCGATGCCCTTGCGGTGACATCGGTGAACGGCGTGCGGCAGTTCCGCGGCACGGCGCCCGACCCGCGTGAGGTAGGGCGGCGGCTCGCGGTGCGCACCGTGGTGGAGGGGGACGCGACTACCATGGGCGACTCGATTCACGTGGTCCTGCGCGTGGTGGATGCGCGCGATGGGCGGCAGCGTCGGACGTTGAGCGTGACACGAGCACGATCCGAGCTCGCGCAGATGAGCGGCAGCGTGGCGCGCGCGCTCGCAGACGAGCTGCGCCGAGCGCTTGGTCCGACGATCGTCATCGATGCCGACCGCCTGCGGACACCCTCCGCGGCGGCATGGGAGGCGCTGCAGGCCGCCAAGGGGCTGCTCCGCCTCGCGCAGGTGGAGGACCGTGCGGGACGCGCGCCGGAGGCGGCGATCGCGTGGGCGCGCGCCGACTCGCTGCTGCAGGCGGCGGCAACGCAGGATCCCGCGTGGGGTGATCCACTCGTGCTGCAGGCACGGGTGCGTACGCTGCAGGCCTTCCCGGCGGTGGCGGATCTGACGGTACCGCGCCGCCGCGCCGATTCGCTCACCACCGAGGCGCTCTACCTGCTGGCCGCGAGCACCGAGCGACGGGTCGATCCGGCCGATGTCGCGCGGGAACGCGGCATGGCGTACTGGATTCGCTGGCAGGCACTGAATGCGCCCGGTGCGATGGAGCGCGCGGACGAGGCGTTCCGCCGCGCGACGGCGCTGCGTCCGGACATGGCCAACGCGTGGCTCTGGCTCTCCGAGGTCTATCACCTCAGCGGACGGACCCCCGAGTCGGCCGTGGCGGCGCGGCATGCGCTCGAGGCCGACGCGTGGCTGGAGGAGGCGCCGCTGCTGTACAACCGGCTCTTCTTTGCCGCACTCGATCTCGAGCGCTTCGGCGAGGCCGCACGCTGGTGTCGCGAGGGGAGCGATCGCTTCCGCGACACCCCCGTCTTCACCGAGTGCGAGCTGCACCTCGCGGCACGCTCCGCCAGCGGCGACGCGGCCATCACCGAGGCGTGGACCGCGCTGCAGCGCATCGAAGCCGCAGACACCGGCCAGCGTTTGGCTCGCAGTGCGCCGACACGGCGTCTCTGGGTGGCCGCCGTGTTGGCCCGGAGCGGACAGACCGACTCGGCTCGGCGAGTCGCCGCGCGTGCGCTGGATGGCATCCCCGCCACCGAGCGCCTGCACTTCGGGCTGTTCGAGGCGTATGCGCAGCTGCTGGTCGGCGATGATGCTGTGGCGCTCATGACGCTGACGCGATTTCTCGAGGCCTACCCGCAGGATCGGGCGTATGTGGCCCAGAGCGCACTCTTCCGCGCGTTGCAGCAGCGGCCACGCTTCCAGGCCCTCGTGCGGGCGCCCGCATGACGACGCCCGAGGCGCTCGCCGAGTTCGAGGCCATCCTCGGGCATCGCTTCCGCTTCGAGCGAGTGCTTGGCGTCGGGCGCAATGCGCGTGTGGCGGTGGCGATCGACCCCACGACCGGCGAGCGCGTCGTGGTGAAGGTGCTGCATGCCGGGTTGGGTGCGAGCATCGAGGCGGATCGCTTCGAGCGCGAGATGGCATGGCTGGATCGGCTGGCGCATCCGCGCATCGGCACCATCCGCATGACGGGCATCGCACGGGGCCGGGTGTACTTCGTGATGCCGTTCGTCGAGGGTCCCACCGTACGGCAGCGACTCGACGCCGACGGGCCGATGCCGGCCGACGCCGTGGGCACGGTCGGAATGGAGCTGCTCGATCTCCTCGGCCATGCGCATGCCGCCGGCGTGGTGCATCGGGATGTGGAGCCGAGCAATATTCTGTTGACGGCCGACGGCGCCATGCTCATCGACTTCGGGCTGGCCCGCGCCATCGAAGTCTCGAGCGGGGATCGTGTGACGCTGGCCGGCGTGGTGATCGGCACGAGCGCCTACATGAGCCCGGAACAGTGCCGCGGCGACGACTGCACCGCCGCAAGCGACCTCTACAGTCTGGGGTGCGTGCTGTTCGAGATGCTCGCCGGCCGGCCGCCGTTCGTCGACGAGCATCCGATTGCGCTGCAGCTGCAGCACCTGCAACGCCCGGCGCCGGATGTGCGCACACTGGTGCCGGATGTGCCCGAGGCCCTCGCCGCCACGATTGCTCGTGCGCTGGCGAAGGCCCCGGAAGATCGCTGGGCTGATGCGGCCGCGATGCAGGCGGCGCTTGCGGCGCGCTGACGCCGCTCACGGCGCGGGGCGGGTCTCCTGCCGTTCATCAGATCCGCCTTGCCGCACTCCCCGTCTCGCCTTACGCTACCGCCCTGTCGCAGCCTGCCCGCTCACGCCAACCCGCCCACGTCCATGACCCAGCCGCGTACCAAGCGTGACTTTCTCGCGATCCCGGACTTCACGCGCGACGAACTCTTCGCGCTGTTCAAGTTGGCCGCCCGCATGAAGAGCGGCGACTACACCGAAAAGCCGCTCGCCGGCAAGACGCTCGCGATGATCTTCGCCAAGAGCAGCACCCGCACCCGCGTGAGCTTCGAGGTCGGTGTGCATCAGTTGGGCGGACACGCGCTCTTCCTGAGCAGCCGCGACATCCAGCTGGGCCGCGGTGAGCCGATCCGCGATACGGCGCGCGTCCTGTCGCGCTATGTCGACGGCATCATGATCCGCACCTACGATCATGCCGAGGTGGAGGAACTGGCGCGCTTCGCCGATGTGCCGGTGATCAACGGGCTCACCGATCTGCTGCACCCCTGCCAGATCCTCGCCGACCTGCTCACCATCCGTGAGGCGTTCGGTTCGTGGGAAGGCCGGAGCGTGGCCTGGATCGGCGACGGCAACAACATGCTGCACTCCTGGCTCAATGCGGCCGGCGTCTTCGGCTTCGAACTGCGCTGCGCCTGCCCGGAAGGGTACGACCCCGACCCGGCGATTCTGGCGCGCAACAGTGCGAAGACCCGCGTCGTCCTCACGCGCGATCCCGCCGAGGCGGCTGCCGGCGCCGACGTCATCACCACCGACGTCTGGGCTTCGATGGGCCAGGAGGGCGAGCAGGAGGTCCGCGCCAAGGCCTTCGCGAACTTTCTCGTCGATGAGGCGCTCATGGCCCGGGCGGCGCACGACGCGATCTTCCTGCATTGCCTGCCGGCGCATCGCGGCGAGGAAGTCACGGAAGGCGTGCTCGAAGGTCCGCAGTCACGCGTCTGGGACGAAGCCGAGAATCGGCTGCACGTGCAGAAGGCCCTGCTCGCGATCCTGATGGGATGACGCCGCTGTCCACCGACTCCCCGCTCGCGAGTCGCCACGCCGCCCTCGGCGCCGGTTTCGGTTCACTTGGCCCTGCGCAGGTGGTGCTCGGGTATCCGGCGGGGCGCGAGACGGAGGTCGCATCGGTGCGCGAGCGGGTCGGTGTCCTCGACCTGACGCACCTCGGTGCCATCGAGGTGAGCGGGCCGGATCGCAACGCCTTCGTGAATCGCGTGGCGTGCAACGACGTCGCGGCGCT
>Ga0163144_10020060_pt1 | contig 13403 bp, 5 predicted proteins | sample OliLak19BULKMAT1_FD_123175 | JGI IMG/M metagenome (GOLD analysis project Ga0163144, IMG submission 123175) | Freshwater microbial mat bacterial communities from Lake Vanda, McMurdo Dry Valleys, Antarctica - Oligotrophic Lake LV.19.BULKMAT1 | ecosystem: Environmental > Aquatic > Freshwater > Lake... | reverse complement strand
CGCCAGGACCTCCACTTGCCACAGGACGTAAATGGCTGCAGCATGCGACCCCACAGACTGCCCGTTCTCGAGCCAAATCGCCCATTTTGATTGGAGACGGCATTTTGCGCATGTTGAAAAGTGGAAGGCCGACGCGATTCGTCCATGTCTTTTTGATAGGGCACCCACTGTTCTTCACCGTTGGGGCCGACGACACAAAAGAGTTCTAGTTCGGGCTCATCCTCTCCCATGGGTGCGTTGCTGTTATTGTGATTGGAGGACATATTGGTGTCGCTATGTTTGGTAGTGACGGAAGCTTGTCGTGGTGCTTTTTGAATCTTTTTCTTTTGACGTTTGGTTTGTTTGCTCTTGAGAAAGTTCATGATTGTCTCGGATAGATAGTTGCTAGTAGTAGAATTAAAGTAGTAGTACTAGAGTGTTGCTCGTCAATGTGAATTCAATTGCTTGCTTGTTTGTGGAGGTGCCAGACTTCAATACCCTGGGGCTGTAGTAGTATGGTACATGTAAGACGACGACTACCAAAAGGTTGCGTGGAGAAGAGGTATTAGGTATCTGTTGGTTGGTGTACGTACGAATAGCTAGCTAGCTTGGTCGCGCCTTGCGATAACGCGATAACATATGTTATCTTAATCCCCAATCTTCGAGTCACTCTTACACTCTAACTAGCTACACTTGGAACCAACACAAGCTATCTATCTTGAAGCACAGCGTCTCCTCTTTCCAACGGTGTGCTACTCGCTAACTTTAGATAGCTAGAGCTAAAGTTATAGCCGTGTTAGATGTGATAACATATTGAGATAACATGCTGTAATTACTATGGTTAACTTCAACTACAAATAATATCACTTCGGATTTTGTCGACGATGACCATCATCCGCGATTATTCCTGCGACGCTTCTTTCTTGTTGACTTTCTGGCATGGAGGTCAACAGAATGCTCATCCGGCACTTCCGCTCCTCTTGGAATGGGTTGAGAGCAGTTAAAAACATCGTCAGTAGCAGTTAGATGTTCTTCTAAACATGTCAGCTCCCTCCCTCCATCCTCGCCAACTCTGCTGCTCCTGCACAACGGCATGTGGCATTTCTTGCACCACCAAATGGTTTGCTGCCGACGACGCTCTCCCTTTTGTGTGATGTGCTTGCGGCAAACAAAGCAAGTGAGACGACAACAAGTGCCCGTGGTCCTTCCTGCTTGGAGCTGTTTTTCTGTTGGTGCAGCTGTTGTCGAAAGCGAATCTTTTTGGGTGACTCTACAGAGCTGATGTCTGTCGTCATCCTTTGCTTGAGATGACCGTGGTTTCTTGCGCTCCCACTCTTTCAGCTCGCCGCAAATCTGATCCGAGAATTTGAGGATGCGAACGTTGTCGATTTCAATTTGATCTCGCCCGTGCATCTTCAGTTCTGTGTACCGGTAATGCCTGAACATGTCAACAACACAAAGTCCAACCACACTCGTCATCAATCGGAACCACGGATCCTTTGTCAGCCATCGCTTCTCCAATCCGAGTGCGCTCTGACGTTGTTTGTTGTGTTCATCAATGAGTGGTAGATACTCATATAAATAGTGTAAGATTTTTGGTCTTTCAATCTCCTTGAAACTGGTCTTCCCCCAATCATCCTCAAATTTGGATTCGTACTTGATAGGGCACGGCTCAGTGCATCCACACGTAGAAATAAATTAAGACACTCCTTTCTGTGACCAAGCACAAGCAACAGCCAGCAGATTGACGCCTCCTGCAGCAGCCTTCATGACAACCCAATGACCGGCAGCAGTGGTGCCGGGAGGAGACTTCTTTCTGGTGTTGCTGTTGTCGTTGTTGTTCGGAGGAGGACTTGACCTATTGTTGTTGTTCTGGTTCCCAGCGTTGTTGTTGTTGTTGGCAGCAGCAGCAGCTAGGGCTGCTGCTGCTGCTTGGGTTGCAGCAATCACTTCCCCCTCCTTTGGGGTGTCTTTAGGCCCCGCGGCCTTCAGTCTTTGACGGCCACGGCCACGGGCACGCTTTTTTTTTGAAGGGGACGACCTTGTTGCTCGCTTCTTTGGACTTGCCGAAAGCGAGGATTCAGACGAACTTGACGAGGAAGCCTCCGACTCGGCCGCCTTCTGCAGGAGCCGGCTTTGGCCTCGACTTCTCCCAATCTTATCCAAGGTAACATGAGAGACGTTCATCTCACTCTCGTCGTCATTCTCATTGTCAGAAGCCAGTTCCATGGTAAAAATGTCGTTGGTGTGAACTTTTCAAAGGCTGTTTCCGCGACCATTTCCTGCTAAAAATTTAGCTGCGGCAGCTAAGCTAAACCAACAACAACAAATTGTTGCTATGCAATCCTTTCAACACGAGATGGTCTGGGTGTCTTGTCTACATGTTAAGCTAGCAGCTTGCAATTGCCATTTAGCTGTTGTCATTGTCGGTTGATTTCTAAGACTCGTTTGCGTGTGATGCTGTGTGACAACATGTGAGACAACATGTGTGCGTCCGCATGTCACCGCAACGCGAGACCAAGCAGCGCTGCGTGCGTCGCACTCTGCTGTGCCGCACCGTGCCGGCAGCTTGAAGACTTAATGATCCCACAACGCATCTTGTCATAGTCGCACTGGCACTTGAAACTTAGAAAGGCGTCTTGTTGTGTCTTGCCTTGCCAGCGCTGTGCGACATCAAAAGATGGCGTCATCATTGCGTCCCAACTCAAGAAAAACAAAGTGGTTCAGCATCCTTCAAAAACTGTGTGCTGCACCCACAAACACCATGCGCAGGAAGAAGCAGAAATCCCCTAATCCCCTTCAAGCAACTGGGGGAAAATCCGTCATCCCAGCAGTGTTGATGTGTGCTTTGACTTTTCTCAGGTTGGGAGAATCAGATGCAAGCTGAGAGAAACCACGTTCTTTCACCGCGTTGTGAAAACCAAGAGGGACAAGTGTTGGGAAAAGTCATTTCTGTTTCTCTCACTGCCGGAAAAGTGCTGAAGAGATGTGACATGCTGGGATAACCTGTGCCCCCCTTCTTGCACAACACTTGTGGAAGTTGAATTTTTTGTTCTGTGGCGTTCTCTTTTGTCGCAAAATGGTGCCAGCTTTTCTGCTGTTTGCGCCTGTGTCCAAAAACTTGTCCCTTGAAGAATGACATGAATCCATTGGCTGTTTGTTCCCAGAGGGCACCATGGATAGCAGATGCAGCATGCTGTGCGTTTCTGTCGCATTTGGAACGAAATCAGAGAGAAAAATGAGATGCAGGGGACAAAACCAGCTGGCAAGGACATCATCAGATGTTCAAAAAAAGGTTACTAGCTTGTCCCATTGAAAACAGGCACACATGCTTGGAGGGTGACTTTGACATCAATGCATCAGAACAAATGACCTTCAACAGTTGACTGCTTCTTGGGACGCTGACATCTTGAACTTTGTTCATCATGGACTTTGTTTCATTCTCAAACTGAATTCTTGCTGGTTTCACAGAGAGGCAGCTGTGAGCCTTTTGATCTGTGTGGTTATGCTTCTTTCTGGTCATGTCCTGCTAGTGATGAATGTGTTGGTCTGGCCAATGCCAAGGGTGGCATCATCAGGGAATGATGGAAGATTGGTTTCCATTCACATGGCGAGCAATCGAGTTAATGTGCGGACCATGAAGAGAGGTGCACCTCGGTGGCACGGCTGGCGACAATTTCAAATTCAACGGTTCGAACGGAAGCGCTTTGCCAAAAATTCTGCTCACAAAATCGATGCCCCGAGTACGTGCACCTCATCGCAACAACAACAAGCGCGAGTCTTCGAAAAGTTGAGAGCCAACAGCTTCAAGCAACCACCACTTCTAGCTAGCTAGAAATAAGGGGGCAAGAATCAATAAAGCAAGACAAGTAGATAACGATCTGTTGTTGACATTAGCAAGATCGACGCAGGGCAAGTAAAACACACGATCAGAACTTGTCGTCGTCGCCTGCAAACAAAGTTAAACTGTGCTGTAGATCCCTAGTAGAGCGACATATTGAAATATACATAATCAACTGTCACCATGACGCCATTTCTGCGTCGAATGGTGCTTGCCGTGGCTGCTTTGGCAGTCATGACGCTCCAAGCAGAGGTGCACGTGTCGGCAGAGAAGGCCAAATCCGTATATGCAGTAAAAGTTCCGGAATCGTCAGGAGGATACATCAATCCCATTCCTGTTGCAGGTAAAGAAGAAAAGCGCACGATTGCACTGGAAGAGGAAAAAGATGGGGACAAGAAAGGCCGAGAACCAATTGATACGGAGCACTATGAGCGTGAATTCTTTCGTAAAAAAGACAAAGGAATCAGTCCTGAGCAGCAACGAGCGCAACAACCACAAAAGCAGCAACAACAAGCCGTCGTTACGGAAGAAGTCGTTATGGAAGAAGCAACGCTAGTACCAACACAAGAAGGCACTGACGAAGGCACTGAAAAAGCTACTGAAAAAGCTACTGAGAAGCAAAAGGGAGTAAAAGATCGCTTGAACAAATTCGTTGCCGGCAAGGATGGAGGTGTAGCCGTACGCGCTTCTGCTCCCGCCAAGAGCGTGGAAGAGAAACGAGCGGAACGTCTACAGCAAAACGATAAAGCCCAGCAGCAACCGAGCAACGAAAAAGTTGTCAAGGAAGCAAACGCGGAACCAAAAGAGGCAAAAGGCAAGGAACCAGTCGAAAGAGAACAACCAGAAGCCAAGGAAAAGGTTGTAAAGGAATCAGCTGAGAAGGAACCCGTTGTGAAGGAACGAGCAAATGCAGAGCCAAAAGAGGCAAAAGACAAGGAAGCAGAGGTTAAGGAACAACCAGCCGGAAGGGAAAAAGACGCAATTAACGCGGAACCAAAAGAGGCAAAAGAGAGAGCTGATAAGGAGCCGGTCGAGAAGGAACAAGCCACAAAGAATGCGGAAGCAAAAGAGGCAAAAGTCGCCGCAGAACCAAAAGAGGCAAACGGCAGAGACGAAAAGATATTCGCACATCACGACGGAGGTGTAGCGTCAGTACGTGCCTCTTCATCTGCTAGTGGCACTTTTATAAACATGGCTACTACTCAAGGTGCAAAGGAGCCTGTTGCTAAGGAGTCTGCGACTGTGGAAGTGAAGGAGACAAACAACAGTCCCAAAACTGTCTTTGCGCATCATGCCGGTGGTGTAGCCGTACGTGCTGACTCCAAGGCTGACAGTGATACAGCAATTGAGGTATCAAAAGAGGCCAAAGCCGGCAAGGAACCTGCAGCTGATGAATCAAAAGAGACCAAGGCTGTTAAGGAACCAGCAGCAGTGGTAACAAAAGAGAAGAAAGATGGTGAAAAGCAAGCAAAAGAACCTGAAGACAACAAGGAAATAGCAAAGGAGGTAACGAAAGAGAAGAAAGTTGTTGAAATCCGCGCAAAAGAGGCTGACGACAGCAAGGAACCAGCACCAGAGGTAACGAAAGAGAAGAAAGATGTTGAGAAACAAGCAAAAGAACCCGAAGACAAGGAAATAGCAAAGGAGGTGGCGACAGAAAAGAAAGATGTTCAAAAGCAAGTATTCGCGCATCATGATGGAGGTGTTGCAGTACGAGCTTCTTCTCCTATGGCCTCTTCCTCTGCTACTAGCACCATCGCCACCACCACTACCGGATTTGTAAAGCCACCGAGCAATAACGGAAAACAGACCTTTCTCAATCACAATAACCGACGAAAGAAGCGACGTCTTCTCAAAGGTGGCTTTACAGCAGCCAAACTTGAAGGAGACAATGGCGAAGAACCAGTCGATGGCGAATCGGCAACAACGCGGGTGGCCAGTAAAGCTGGAAGGAGCAAGATCAACCGTAAAAAACCTCGTCTTCTCAAAGGTGCCTTCACAGCGAAAGGAGGAGGAGGAGGCGGTGGAGATATAGCGGGAGATGTTGCAGGAGCGGGAGATGGTGAAGTGGTGACCACGCGGGCGGCAAAAGGCGGAACTGCAGCCCTCAAACTTAAAGAAGTTGCAGGAGGCAGAGCTGTTAAAAATGGAGCAAATAATGCCAAAGCCAGGAATGGTTCCCCCGTGGCATGCAAGGAAAGAAAAGGCAAACCTTGCAAACAAGAACCAGGTAAGCCATGTCATATACGCCCAAATGGTGTATGCTGTACACGTTATGTGTTCAGGAGACTCACGCTCTCTACGTTTTTCTTTTCTTTTTTTTAGTGGTAGAAACAGCAGGAGAGGTTCGCGGGGATCGCTTGACGGAGGAGGGCATTGACTACTCAAAAATTGTCCAACCCTATACATTGGACTATGGGACTTTGGATCTGGCTAGCGGGGCAGGAACAGGCACAGCACAACAAAGCGCCTTGTACGGCGACACTTATTACGGAGTGGCCTGGACAGAGGAATCTGCCAAGGCCATGCAAGAAGAAGACCTCGGAGGCGTCGCCGAAGATTATACCAAACGTTTCTTTTCGATTGAGCATCCCTATGGTGATGGCACTGCGGACATGATGCCGGAGAATGGTGCCACAGCAACTGTTGATGCCACGGACAAAGCTAACAGTGGCACTAGCAATTCTCTTATGGACACGATTGCACACACCTTTGGTTTCTCTAGCAGCAAGGAAGGTACGCAAGACACCTCGCCAGCGGCGACCCCAGCTGCCGGAAAGAAGGGAAAAGAACCAGTAATGCACGAAGTCCCCGCAGAGCTTGTTCCACGCGAAATCCCCTCTCGGTATGGGTTAGGGGATCTTGCCAGCACAACCGGAACAACCACTAGTGAAAATTTCTATCGAAGACCCGTCTACGGACCTGCTTACACTCCCACATCCACCACAAAAGTGACGGATGTTGGAGCTGATGCCAAAGCCATATCTACCAGTAGTGACGGCAACACCGCCGCCGATACAAGTGTCCAGACTGATACCGTCGATGGTGATGATGGCACAAGCAGTGGCAGTGGAGGAGATTCGGCATCTTCCACAGAAACAGCGATTGATCTTTACAATGCATTTTTCAGCCAAGTTGATATTGCCGATGCCGAGGATGATGGGACCGGCGAGACAGACTCTGTTGCTCTTGCCTTTTTCGGGGACGAGGACGATGTGGATGCGGTTGAAGAGGTGGATCCCTTTTTTGAAGACGATGACGTAGAAGATGACGACGCATTTGGTGAAAAGGGCGAGTCGGTAGGATCAAGTAATGAGACAGATACAACAGGATCTTCCTTGGGCGAGTCATTTCTTTCCCTCTTTGATACCGGATCGGGCACGGAGGAACCAACTGAAGAAGCAACCAATTTCACCACCACTGCTCCTTCAATGACCCTGGAAGAGGAAGTCAAGGAAAGCCTGAACATGCACCAAGAGCAAGACGAAAATGGCACCACGGTCTTCACTGAACAAGTCGTGGCATCGCCAGTGTACGTTGAAACAAAGGGGGGCGTCGACTTGAGCACCAAGCAGGAGGAAGTGTTTGAGAGTTTGGAACCAATCTTGAGTCGCCATTTGGATACTCAGTTTGGTGCGATACTAGATCAGTACGAATTGACCGTCACCTACGTCCACGGCGAGGGTAACGCCTATCAGTTGCGACGCGGATCCGAGGCTTTGACTTACATTACCCAGCTGATCGTTCGAGTGGTACTCCATATCAGCAGCTCTGATAAGGATGAGCTGGCGGCGCTCACACCGGAGCTAGCTACCTCGGCCGTGCAATCCTTTTTCGAAGAAGGCAACCCCGAGCAAAGATTATTCCTTCGCGTATTGAATGCCAAGGGTGTCTTTACAAAAGAAGTACAGGCCCAAGACACACCGCATCCTCCCAGAACCAATGCCATGGAGCATGGAATTTCAAGCGTCACAGCTTCTAACAAAACTACTTTCACAGTTGCCAGTGATGCACAAGAAGTAACAGACGAGAAAGCTTGGAGTGTTTACAGTTTGTGGAATAACACCAACGACAGAACCGCCATTCTCGTCGCATCGATTGTCGGAATTTTTGTCATTTTATCCGTGGTAGGGGCCCTCTGCTACAACCGTTCCCGTCGCCAAAAGATTATGCGAGGAAGCAGGGCAGTACTTGACACTGCCAGCGAATACGGATCACATGCCTTTGAAACCATAAAAACGCAAGTAAGGCACAGTAGCCAGCGTACCTCATCCTTTTTGCATTCCAACATTGGAAGAAGAAGAAGCACTGCGGCGTCTGTCCGATCGGGTTCATCTTCGTCGGTATCTGTCTACATTCAGCCAGCGGCCATTCAACTTAGGCGGAACAGGCCGTCTACTGTGCATGTATCAGACGTGCCGCTCGCAGGCCGCCAAGACGACGCATTCGACAAAGACACCAAGCCCAGTAGTATCTACAACATTGATATCAATGACGACAAGGACTTGGTCGGTGTTCGTCAGCAAGCTAGCAAAGGCAATACAGCATCCATGCCAGCCCCGTATGTCTACGAGAGCAAAAGTAATGTAGCATCCATGCCTGATCCGCATGATTATGAGAGCCAGAGCAGCGACGAGGAGAGTGGCAGCAGCCGCCAAAGCAGTGTGGACCGAATCTCTATTGCGCGAAGCACAATGGCCATGGAAGACCGATTCGTGGACGAAGACGACGAAGAGAGCGACGACAGCACAAGCGTTGAATACAATGATGATGATGATGAAGATGAAGAAGTCGGTTATTCTTATCAAACAAAGCGTCGTTCATATATTCCTGCTGCGATTGCAAATGCACGTATAAGGAAAGGAAGTTATAAACAAGCTCCCAATCAAGATCCTCCAAAACCTCAAAAACAAACTTCCTACACGGACGCTAGTGAATATGTGTATTCTCCTCCTGTGTCTACCAGGGACAATCATGAACTTACCGCTCAAATGAATCTATCACCATTGTCTGCTCAGCTGGCTGAAATACTAGCAGATTCACCGAGACCACCTGCTTACAGCCCAAGTCGACAACGCTCCCCACCTCACAGTCGGCGCCAAGCAGTGGATCCACCAGAAGATTATAGCCTCCCAGCTTATCATTATAACGGACACCAAATGTCGCCACCGACATCCATGCAAGAAATCTTGGATGGAGAGTACATCAACAAGGCGCGTTGGCAAGATCAAATCGATGATGACTCTGTCGAACTTCCCGATCATCAATCGACGGCCATTTCTCATAGGAGTTCAGGTAATAATAGCAACATGACGGGAATGACAACCGAAACTCAAGTTGTCCTTCATGATCGTGAACGTCAGAGAAAAATGGGCTCCCGGCAGTATCAGTATCAATATCGTTATTAGTTGTTCCGAAGCTGTCGGAATCATGGAGAAGGGTCCGGCCCGCCTCTTACTGTGAAGTCCTCTTAGTATTATGTTCGGATAAATACGCCATACAGCAGCAGCATAGTTTTTGCCTATTGAAGGAACAAATAAGTATCAATTTATAATATGCAATTCACTATTTTTCGTGGTAAACATTAAAGTACGACTAGTAGGTAGTGCCAGTACATGTTGCCGTTCGTCGTGCACCTACTAGCTAGTATCTCAGGAATCTCTCGCCGGACAGGATTCAAAACATTTAAAAGGAACTCATTGTATCGATCATGTAGTTGCCTTCCTTGTCCTTTTGCAGCTCTGATTGGCTGATGACAATGGCTGACGACATATTGATTGTACTGCTGAGGTTGTGGGCGGTGCTATCCAATGTATCGTCCTTGAAGAGCTTGTCCGGAAGCAAACTGCTGTTTTTGCTGTTGATAGTGGAGTCTCCCATTTGCTGCAGTCTTTGGTTGACTTCCTTGAGCGTACTATCGCCGGCCGAGGAAGAAAGCCTGCCAGATAGAATTTTACGGCCAGAGGTTGCGCCACGGTTGTTTACGACGGATGCAGGCGTCTGATTTTCTTCTTGCGAGTTGCCACTTTCGTCGGAAGGGGCTCCAGTGACGAGTGGAATCTTTTCCTCAACGGTTTTCCCATTGTCGTTGTCGTTGGCGCTTGAGCCACAAGCTGCCAATTGCCCAATGGCTTTGCGAACACCCGAGGATCCTGCATTACCGTCGGCATTGTTGGCTCGGTTCTTCTTGCGGGCACTCACACCGAGACGACCCATACTCCACTTGGACGCCTTTTTCTCGATGTCTTCGATGTTGTCGTCGTCTGCAAAAGGATTGGAAGGACTATTGACTTGACTGGTGGCGGTGGGTGTTGTAAGAGGGACATCCGTCATGGGAGATAGCGCCATCGTCTTGGAGTAAAGTGCGGTTGCCGACAGTGCCGCATTTGACGACTTGGTATTGTGGTTGTCCTCGGTAGTGGCTGTATTCGTGCGAGAAATTTGCAGCTGATCGGTGTAGGTACCCACGCCGACACTTATCAAGGACATGTCGTCATTGTCATAATAGTTGCTGCCGGCCTTGGTAAGAGTGGAGATCATCATGTTGCTGGGACTCTTGACCAAATCTAAATCAGCTTCGGGCGTCTGCAAGTTGGCATCCCTTTCATCGTCGAGGTTCTCGTCTTCATCATCATCATCATCATCGTTTCTCTTTTTACGAATGGGTGATGGTGATGCGGTTTGATGATAGTTGTAAGTGGCATCGTCGTTGGTGATTCCGTCAATAAGACTCCAGATGGCCTTGGACTGGAGACTGGCATCGTCATTGCCGTAAATGAAAGAAGACGCCGAACAAACATGGCCATTGTCCCTGGGACCACCCAGCTGAGAGTCCAAATAACTGTAAGTGGACGTGGCCAAACTGCGGTCATCGCCTTCCACTTCGGCCATGTACCGTTGGTAGTAGCGAACATTTCCGGGATCCGTTTCATCAATCATTTCGGAGGAAGCGGACGGGCTAGAGATATTGGCGACGTCGACGTTCTTGGAGGACTTGCCATTCTTGGTTTTGATAGTCTTGAGACTTTTCTTGGACTTGCGGGATCCCTTGCCAGTATTGTCAGTGGCCTCTTCATTGGAAGAGTTTCCAGTGGACTTGGATTCGAGATGCTGGATGTCGTCGTCGTGCAAATGTTCCTTGCGAATGGACCGCAACTTCAAGCAGACACAAAAGAGCAACAGGATGCTAAATCCAGCCACACACGCTGACAACGACAAAAACCGCCAGCAGCAAGACGATGTGAAATGAGAATGTGATTCACTCAACACAGTACAAACGTTCAAAGAAAAATGGATCCGCAAAGGAACAACCTCAGCCTTTACAATTTCCAACATACCTGCAATAATGGCCAAGGTGGTCAAACTTAACTCAATACCAGCCACGGTCCACACCACGGTTGGATCGGTTCCGGTCGTTGCCGTCGTCATGGGCGCCATAGTGCTGGTACTGGCAATGTTTTCCGTGGCGGTAGTAGCTCCGGCTCCTCCAAACAAATCCAAAGGCAATCCGACTTCAATCGACGTCGTGCGCTGCAAGGCAGGATCTTCCGACAAGAGCAATCGTTCTTGGTACCGACGCAAGGCCCGTCCTTCAAAGGCAGCATCCAAGTAGGGTTCCATCGACTCGGGCCATTCCAGTTGGGGTGCGGCAGCAGGTGCTGTAACTTCTGCGGCGGCATGTGCTGTAGCAGCGGCTTCACCAGTGGTGTATGTAGTAGTAGTGGAAGTTGTGGCAGCGGGCTGTTGTTGCATACTAATGTATCCGGTAATGGCTTGCGTGGTCACCAAGGTTTCATTGTGCAACAAAAAGGATCGAACACTCGTCAAGGTCAAATCAATATTGAAAATGAGTGGCCCCGCCTGTTCCTCATCGAGGCCTTGTTGCTCCAACCAAAAGGTCATTTCACGTTTGATTTCTTTTTCGACATGCGTGGTGGTGATTTCTTGGAGCAATTCTCGATCGGGTTCATGTTGCTGGATATCGTTGCTGTTGCGATTCAGGTTGCGCTGGTTGGACGATGTTTTCTTTCCTACAAAGGCGCTTCGGGTGCCAGCATACTTGTGAAAGGACAGCTTCTTGAGATATCTTCGTTGTCTTCGCGTAACAGGGGGGTCCATCATGTACGTCATGACCATGGTACTGATCTCGTAAATTTTGGGACCTACTGGCTGTGGTTGTACATGTGGACGCGGCTGGGGATCATGCGTAACTGCCTCGGGGTACGCCACCGTGGGTGAGGACGTGGTTCCCTCGCTGGTAAGCTCGTCCGTGGTCATGACGGTAGGCTCGCCAGTGGTGATGGATTCTTGTACGGGTGTCTCGGTGGTAGGTTCCGTGGTGGCGGGTGTCTCGGTCGTGGGTTCCTTGGTGGGTTGAAAGGTAGACTCCACCGTTGGTAGAAAGGTAGGCTCAAACGTAGGTTCATAGGTGGTTAGTTCGTCGGTAGTGGGAGCTCTTGAGGGCTTGTCTGTAGGAGCTACCGTATCGGGAACGGGCGCATCGGTTTCGTTTATAGTCGCCTGGGCACTGAAAACGGAAACCACTTCGGGAAACCATTCATTTAAAGGAGGATATGTTTTCACCGAGGTTTCTGCATCTGTTGGGGAAACAGTCGGTTCACCGTCTGTCGGTTTGGCAGAGGCTACGCAAGAGAGACAAAAAGGTATGAGCGTGTATGTGTGCGGGGTTCCAGTAAATATAAAAGATGATTGTTTCGACACAAAATCCATAGATACAGCTGAACAAAATAATGGGTAACAGAAGAACTCCACTTACGTTCCACGGACGGGCTAAAGGTGGGCTGCAAGGATCCATACATGAGTTGCCATAGGTAGCAAGGTTCCTGCAAATCGTCTAGTTCTGTTAGGGACGTAAAGACAAAGTCCTCGCAGTGCTTGGGTGGTTTGTCGGCCTTGAAGGACGCCACATCCCAACGATGCGTTTCCCAATCACAAATCACGGTCTTGTCCTTGTCGAATTCATCATCGACCACGGCGGGATCCCGACAATGATAAATATCATCGGGAATGGGTTGTTGGCGTTGGGCATTGTTCTTGTCATTCCGATTATTCTTGTTGTTATCGTTGTTGTTTTTGCCGCCGCCGCCGCCATTGTTATCGTCAGTGCCATCGTCTGTGAAATCATCATCGCCGACGACGACTGCGTCCTTCTCTAGTTGTTCCATGTCAATAATAAAATCGCCTTGTTGGAGTCCTCGTAAAAAAGAAGACGACGATCGTTGTTGCACACCTCGAGCACGGCTATTTCTTCGCACTGTCTTTGTGGCGGCTGCCGCATGAATGTCAATGTCAAAGGAGGTCACTGCCGACACGAGCAGCAGTAACAAGAAAGGCCGACTTATTACGGCTGCAGTAGAGAAGGCCATTTTGTTCTGTTGGAATAGTCTACTAATAATGCTTGGGAGAGTCAATCGAACCAGCTCTATGCGACAAGGGGAGGTAAGTGGAGTGAAAGAGAGAGAGACCACTAAGTCTTGAACTTGCTACTTTTCAAGTACAAATGTGCTGGTCTCCAGAGCAGTGCTTCTACTAGCTAGAAGAAAGAAATAATAAGTCTGCCTTT
>Ga0163144_10020059_pt1 | contig 13403 bp, 8 predicted proteins | sample OliLak19BULKMAT1_FD_123175 | JGI IMG/M metagenome (GOLD analysis project Ga0163144, IMG submission 123175) | Freshwater microbial mat bacterial communities from Lake Vanda, McMurdo Dry Valleys, Antarctica - Oligotrophic Lake LV.19.BULKMAT1 | ecosystem: Environmental > Aquatic > Freshwater > Lake... | reverse complement strand
TTCCTTATCGAACAAGAATCGGAAAGAGTAAACTTTCAACACTAAAAGCAGGATTAAGTAGTATAATATATATATTAAAATAACAATTACTCCCCCTCTTTAACTCCTCTCTGAAATTTAATATCATGTTCTTATGCAACAGCACGCTGTACCTCAAAATGTTACAAATTTTGAATTCAAAATAGTTGGAATTCTCACGCTAAAACAATTCGCAATGTTAGCCGTTTGCGTTGTAATGGCATTTATTTCCTATCTTATAGTTCCAAACTTCATCATAAAAATCTTGTTTATCGTATTTTTTGTTGCCCTAGGACTACTCTTAACTTTTGGATCAATCCAACAAATCCCTTTTTATAGATGGATTTTTATCTTCGCAAAAGCAATTTTTTCACCAACCCAAAGAATTTGGATCAAATCGGCCAAAGTCCCTGCATATATGACACAAGTATCAGCTATCGTCGTCGTTCCTGAGAAACGTATAATCGAAGACAGGTCGGTATTAACCTCATATTTACAAACCCTCCCCACGCATACAAACAATTCAATTGATATACTCGAGCAACAAAGGCTACAATCGATAGGTATGGCTCAAGGACAAAACGCTCAAGTATTTAATATGCCAAGTAGCAGTAGTAACACGCCAAACAATTTTCAAAAACCAAATCCAACGCCAAGCTCTATTCCTAAAGCACCAACAATTCCAACTCCACCAAACACCCAAAATAACGACAAACTTAAACCAAAAGAAGCTCTTCCACCAAAAGTTGCTTCAGAAAGGACTTTCAATTTGCCAAGTATCCCAGTTACATCAAGTCAAATCACAAATCATTCAACTAGTCAAAAAACACCAGAACCAGCTCAAGCAGCAACTATTTCTAGAGAACCACAAACAAGTCCTTCACCTATTCAAAAGCAGCAAATCCCGGCAACCGACACCAAGCCACTGCCAATTCCTGTAGCAACAGTTCCACAAATCATTCCTCAAACACCTCAAACCACAATTCCAAAACCTTCCGTCGCAACAATCGTCCCGCAATTCTCACCAATTCAAAAAGTGCAACTCACACCAATATTCGAGTCTCACCCTGCATTTGCTCAAAAACTTGATCTTAACTCGCAACAACTGCAAACGCCATCAGTAGCGACGGCACCAAAGATTGAACCACAAGTTCAAAAACCAATACCTCAAGATCCTTCGTCTGAATTATCCAAGACCACACCACTTCAGACAACACAAACTCAAACACCTTTACCTCAACCAACGAAAGCTCAAGCTATCGCAATCTCTACACCCTACACCCTAACCCCTACACAAACTCCCACAAACCCTCAAACAAACTCCTCTCCAAAATTCTGGTCAACAATCCAAAAAATTGAAAGAGAATATATAAAGGAGATGTATGAATTTAAAGATCAGGAAGAGCTATCACTCGCCGAAAAACAATCAGAAATTCAAAAGCTCCAAGAACAACTCGCAAAACAAAAAGTCGACTTAGCACAAAAAGAAGTTGAACAAAAAAACAAAGAAGAAAGTACCCTAAACGATATTAAATCCAAGCTTGAAGCAGAAAAAACGCGTAGAGAAACATTTGAAAAATCCAATTCCGATCTAAATCAAAAGCTCGTGCAAACCCAAACAGAAAAAACATCTACCGAAGAAAAATTAAAGCTCCAACTATCTTCAAATACTTCAGAGGATCAAAAACTAAAATCCCAAGTTCAAGATCTCAATGGGCAATTAATTACAATAAACAAAGAAATCGAAGATAGAATAACTCAGGAAAAACAAAGACAACAGAAAGAAACCGAGCAAATCAAATTCGAATACGAAGCTCAAAAGAAATTACTCGAAAATCAAAAATTGGAAATAGAAAAACAAAAAGCTCAAATAGAGTTAGAGTACAAATCGGTAATAAAAAACAATCAAACTGAACTTGAAGAGTTAAAAAAGAAGAACGAACAGCTACTCAAAGAAAAAAAGACACTCGAGGATTCAAATGCAAAACTTACTCAAGAAAAAGAACTACTACATATCCCTATTCCAACAGCACAAACTCAACCAGCACAGCCTCAGGATAAAAAACTACAGAGCCAGTTGATTAGGATGGGCTCTCCTGCCAATATTCCAATGCCACCAAAATCAAATAAATCTGCCTCGGAAGACCTCGATAAAATAGCAACAGACTTACAAAAACAAACAGCGGCCCTAGGAATAGTTCCCGAAAACCAAGCTAGTATCCGTTCTGAAACATTAATTAAACCGCAACAGCAAGCACCAAAGGCCCTCGCTCCAAAGCCAAAACTTGCTCCAGAAAAACCAAACCAATCTCAGCTAATCACTGAACTTGGTGTTGCAAACATTCCCCCAATTACAACATTAATCAACGTCATAAATGGCGTAGTTTACGATGCAGCTGGTAATTTTGTCCCAAATGTTATTATAATAGTCAAAGACACAGAAAAAACACCAGTGCGTGCGCTAAAATCCAATAGACTCGGTCAATTTGCAATCTCAACTCCATTACCAAACGGAATCTATACGATGGAATTTGAAGACAGTAAAGAAGAGAAAACTTTTGATATATACCAAATAACGCTTAGCGGAAACGTAATACCGCCAATAGCCGTTAAGGAAAAAAACTAAAACTATGGCCCAAAGTCCGACAAAAGCATCAACACAAGAACATCTCGAGATTGAAGAAATTTTTGATAATCTCGTAATTCTCAAAAACAATGGGGCGGCTTTAGTCATTCAAACGACTGCGGTCAATTTTGGACTTTTGTCAGAAACCGAGCAAGATGCAATTATTTACGCGTACGCAGGGCTACTCAACTCTCTCTCCTTTCCAATCCAAATCGTAATCAGATCCAAAAGGATGGACGTCTCCTCATACCTTGAAAGTTTAATCAAATGGGAACAAAAGCAAACCAATGAAAAAATTAGAAATCAAATCAGAAAATACCGAGAATTCATTTCTTCAACCATAAGGGAAAACAACGTTCTGGACAAAAGATTCTATGTTGTAATCCCAATGTTCCCTGAAGAAGTAAGCTTGGCAGCCAGCTCCCCTCTTCCATTTGCAAACAAAAAAAACGGTCCTCACTTCTCAAAAGAATACATTGTTGAAAGAGCAAAAAACGTTCTTTTGCCAAAGCGGGACCACCTCGTCCGCCAGCTCACCAGACTCGGTCTCAAAGCTACACAGCTCTCAACTCAGCAGCTAATCGAGCTGTTCTATGATATCTACAATCCATCAGTCACAGGGGCTCAGCGTCTAGCAACTCGTACCGAAGAGTACCTCTCTCCTATTGTCTCATCAGCATCAGCCATAAGACAAGAAAAATCAATGAACCCAGGTGCAACAAATTCAGACACGCTAGCCGAAGGTATGAGCCCAGCATCGATTCTTGAGGAAGTATATGGCAAAACTCCCGTCCAACAACAAGCAGCCCTGTCACAAATTTCACAAAATCAAAATGGACAATCAGCAGAGCCGGCAACAACTCCACCACTTCCAACTCCACCACTCCCGACCCCAGCGCCATTTGCTCAACCACAAAACTTACCAAACACTCAGTGGAATCAAACAATTCAAAACACTCAAACCCCATGGCCAACCACCCCAAATCCACAAGGAACTACTATCCCATTCAATCAGGCAAGCCCGCCGGCTGTTGCTATAAATCAGAAACCAATAATTCCCGTAACACAAGCGTCACAACAGCAATCCACTCCACAAAGCAATCAGACACCAGACCAAGTAATAATGAATTTACAAAAAGCAATTGAGGACGCGCGAAGAAAAAGTGCACAGTTCAACGGTTCATCCAACTCTTCAAACATTCCAACAAGCCAAGCAGGAATGAAGCAGTAATGTCTATAAAAACCAATTATTGACATTTCAGTACAAATTGTGTACTGTATAGATACAAGAAGTCGGTATATGTGCGGATAGCCATGGCCGGCTTTTTTATTGTTTAAATTAGAACTGAAAATACGCTTGGATTAGCCGTATTACCCAATTTTCTTTCAATTAAGTCTGCCTTCATCTGCTCTATCTCATTCATCTTTTTTGGCTTCCGAAGAGTGTTAAATTCGTACATCATTCCAGCAATTGGAGCTAAAGCATCCGCCATTTGTATATCAATATCTAGATTCATTTTATTTACTAAACTTAAAGAAGTAATCTTTTGTCTATATTCTGAAGCCGACATTGTACCATCACTTGTTCCCTTAGATTGAATAAGATTGTGAGCTTGAATCAGATAAAAATCCTGAGAAGGGTCAGACTCTGTAATAATCTTTCCATTCACACCCAACTTTAATTGCTTATCTGCAAACTCTTCAAGAATCTTTTGATATGCTCTCTTAAGAATTGTCTCTTGTTGCCAACCTTTATCTCTAGCTTTCTCCTTATTAACAATAATAAACAGTATCGATATCTCAGGATCATCAAGGAAGGAGATGAACTCTGACCAAAATTCCAACTCTTTTTGGGAGTCTTGCAAAATTACAAAAGGGCCTTTCTTTCGATACATATCTCTACTATGAAAGATAATTTCTTCATCTTTAAAATATTTCTTCTTAAGTTTTCTGATTAATTTATCCAGTTGTGGCTTAAATTTTTCTGGGATTACAATGCCAGATAAAACAAACAGTTTTGACATGTGACTATAAGCAGCTTTTCCACTTTCATCTATAGATAATAGTTTATATATTGTCATTCTAATTATTCTACAACATTAAACATCTTATAGTACTCCCTTTTAACATCCTCTAGTCACACGCAATCAACAAACATATAATAAATACATGGCTTTGAATTTTCCATTCTCATCAAAAAAAACAAACGGTGCTAAACCATACTTAACAAACGAACAAATGGCCTTAAACACTCTAGCATCAGGAATGGTTTCAATAAAAGACATCATCGCACCACCAGCAATCGAAGTCGACTTCGACTATATCAAAATCGGATCAACATACTACAGAACACTCTTTGTAATCGGATACCCTAGATTTGTCGGAGCAAACTGGCTCGCACCGCTAATTAACTTTGATCACACACTCCAAATCTCAATGTTCCACTACCCAGTACAATCAAAAGATATTCTAGATAATTTGCGAAGAAAAGTTGGAGAAATGGAAGCAACCATCAATTCCGACATGCAAAAAGGCCGCGTCATAGATCCAGCAGTTCAGGTAGCGCTCGACGATGCTCTCCAGCTCCAAGACCAGCTGGTAAAGGGCGCAGAAAGATTTTTCCAATTTGGACTCTACGTATCAATTCCAGCAGAAAACATAGAAGAGCTCGATACAATTTCAAAACAAGTCGAATCAATGCTAGGCTCACTTATCATCATTTCAAAGCCAGCCACTCTTCTCCAAGAGCAAGCATTTGTAACAACAATGCCAATCGGCATTGACCGAATCAACGTCCTCAGAAACATGGACACCACATCACTTGCTACAACATTTCCATTCACATCATCCGAGCTAACCGCCAACGAAGGCGTAGTGTATGGAATCAACGAACACAATGGCTCACTGATAATCTTTGATCGCTTCACGATGGAAAACGCCAACATGGTAATCTTCGCAAAATCTGGCGCTGGCAAATCATACTTAGTCAAACTCGAAGCACTTCGTGCAATTATGTTCGGAACAGAAATCATCGCAATCGATCCAGAAAACGAATACAAGACTCTCTGTGAATCAATCGGCGGAGAATTTATCAACTTCTCACTCAACTCCGGCGCGATCATGAATCCTTTCGACCTATCAGGCGTCTACGAAGAAGATGAAAACGAACTTGGACTAAAAATTCTCTCACTCCATACACTTTTCCGCATCATCATGGGTTCACTCACTCCATCAGAAGACGCACTGCTCGACCGCGCTCTAATAAACACCTATCGCATGAAAGGTATAACTCCAGATCCAAAAACACAAAAAAATATTCCTCCGATGATGGAAGATCTCTACAAAGCACTGATGGGAATGGAAGAAACAGACGCGAGAAATCTAGCAAACCGTATCGAAAAATTTATCAAAGGATCCTTGATGGGAATTTTCAATTCTCAATCAAACATCAATTTAAAAAATCCTTTCACAGTTTTCTCCATACGCGATCTCGAAGAAGAACTCCGTCCAATTGCCATGTACATGATCACCGACTATATCTGGACCAAAATCAAACGCGACATGCGAAGACGCATCCTGATAGTTGACGAGGCTTGGTATATGATGAAATATCCTGACTCAGCACTAGCACTCTACTCTATCGCCAAACGCTGCCGCAAATATTACCTAGGTCTCACAACCATCACTCAAGATATCGAAGACTTTCTCAAAAACGATTACGGCAAAGCGATCGTCACCAACTCTTCAATCCAAATATTATTAAAACAATCACCAGCCGCCATTCCAAAAATCGGTGAAACATTCTTCCTCTCAGAAGGTGAGAAGCATTTCCTCCTCTCAACCGACGTCGGAGAAGGACTCTTCTTTGCGGGACCAAACCACGTCGCCATGCGCGTCGTCGCCTCACCAGACGAACACAAAATCATCACAACCAAGCCACAGGATTTACAAAAAAATGGAAAATAAATTAAAAAAAATATATAATAATTTCATGAGTATAAAAAAGATATTTTTAGTGCTTTTCACTTTTACTCTACTTTTCGCTCAAAAAGCAGTTCTTACGCCACCAGCAACCTGCGCAGCATCTGGTTTTTGTTGTAATCAACAAGTTACACAAGATTCACCAACATCAGTTTCCTATTGGGAATACAACGGAACAACTTGTGTAAAACATATAGTTACAAAGCAAGCAGATGATACCTACGATTACAATGGTGCGGCTGGCGCAAGCATGGCCAACTATCAATGCGCTTCCACTGAATCTTGTACCCAAACTGGAAACACATCGCTCTCTTTACCGTCAATAGGAACGCGCGTACCCTATGCAAACTGGACCTGTGGTGCAGCAGCACCGACTCTTTCAGGACTTTATTGTTGCAGTCCTCAAGCACGTTGGAGCGAAACCGCCGGTTGCACAGGCGGTGGCTTAGAATCAACCTACACATGCACCGCCCTACAAACATGTCTTGATCTTAATAATGGAGGGCAGATATGTCAACAAAAATCAGGCGTAGCAAAAGACTACCCGAATCAATGCTGCCCGTACAGTGATCCAGACATTCAATATAATACCCAGTTTCAGGCCTGCGCCAAATCCGTCCCTGGACAAGCAAATCTACAGGTATCCAATCCTGCAACTCTCTGCCAAACAGGGCAGCTTTGTGTAGCGGCAAACTATATTCCAGACAGCACAAAAACCTTTTATCAATGCTCAGACAATTATAGTTCCTCCGTTGGCTGTGGCAACGCAGCTGATCCATCACAAAGATGCGTCAATACAGCTTTTGGTATAATCAATGCTAATCCAAGCGCCTTTATTACACAATTGGTTCGCATTGGTATAGGTATAGGATCAGGGATAGCCCTAGCATTAATAATCTACGGCAGTTTCAAAATCTCAACATCCCAAGGGGTACCAGAAGCAATCGCCGAAGGAAAAGAAATCATCACTTCAGCTATAATTGGCCTAATATTTATGATTCTAAGTGTCACTTTAATGCAAATTCTCGGAGTAGACATTCTAGGTCTCGGTGCATTTGGACTAGGGATTAGCGATAATAATTCCACTGGAGAACAAATTTTCTAATGAAGATAAAAATATTAAACAAATCACTTTCAGTTTCATTTTTAAGCATTACTGTTATTCTACTTTTAGCAAAAAATGCCTTTGCGGCAAACGGTCCAGATGCTCCATCAGTTTGCGATCTTCAACAAGTTTTCCTGAACGTAATTAAAGTTTCAGGCGCACTATTAGGGTTTGGTTTTTTTGCAATGATGGTTTTCGGCGGAATAAAATATCTTTTTTCAGCAGGCGATCCCAAAGCGGTTCAGTCTGCAAAAGGAACTCTAACATGGGCGATAATAGGTCTTGCAATCTACGCCCTCTCCTTTACAATATTATTATTAATCCGCGCGTTCACAGGAGTAGATGTTACTACTTTTAAACTGTGTTAATAAAATTATGAAAAAACTTCTACTAAGTCTATCTGCAGCTCTTTTATTAGTAATTTTATTACCAAACTCAGCACTTGCGGCTTCAAAATTTCCCGGTGACCCATGTATTCCAGGTACAGATACTTGCGATGGAGGTGGCGTAGTAACAAATTATGTTTGTAGTCCTACTACAAATCGATGTGATCCACAATCGTTAAATAATTCATTAATCTACACTCCCCGCAGCGCTTCCGAAGTACATGTAAGAGGAAGTGTAGGTCCAGATGGTAAACAAAAATCCAAAGGTACTACCGCGGCCTTCATAGACTCCATAGGAGACCAAGGTTCTTCGACAGTCGGTGGTGGTGGCCAAATTGCTTCCTTAATGACAGCCATGTATCTAAATAAACCAGCATCACTTCCTCAATATATAGCTGATGTAAAAAAGAATATGGGTATTCCTGGGGTCCAGGATGCCTATGCACAAGGTTACGGATACCAATCACTATTACCAATCCAAGATTTATGGAAGCTAATGAGAAATATTGCATTAGCAGGATTTGTTGTAGTCTTCGTGATAATCGGTATCATGATAATGCTTAGATCAAAAATCGATCCGCGCACTGTTATATCGATCCAACAAGCAGTTCCAAAACTAGTAATCTCACTCATACTCGTCGTATTCAGCTTTGCAATCTGTGGAGTAGCAATCGATTTTATGACAGTACTCACACGCGTCGGCGCAAGCGTCCTCCAGTCATCAGGCTATATAGCACGCACTTCACTCTATCCTGACGGACAAGCTAATCCAGCCCTACTTGACCGACTTCTCTCTCAAAATATTTTTGGACTATTCTCAGAACTCTACAATACCGAAAAACTATACAGAGGAATAACCGATCTCCCACCTGACTTTCTCGGACCACTTAGTGTCATATTCCAAGTAGAAGCATTAGTTGGTCAATCAGGATTAACCCGTACAGTTGTAGTCATCGCTCTATTCATAGCAGTACTACGTACCTTCTTTGTACTACTTGAAGCATATGTAAAGGTCACTCTAACTGTAATAATTTCTCCTATACAAATGTTAGTTTTGGCAATACCAGGGCAAGGAAAAGGATTTGGAGATTGGTTCCGCGGATTAATGGCAAATCTTTTAATCTTCCCAGTAGTATTTTTACTGATAGCTTTAGCTGCAATTTTAAACTCAGCTTCACTATCACCAAGTGTACCTGCATATGGCACCGCTGCTTATCTAAATTACCTAACAAATGTTACCTCCTCGACTGCGTACTATCACAAAAATGGAGTTTGGGGGGTGGGTAGATTTGTATTTGAAAAAGGAAACTATTGGTCACCACCAGCGCTCGGAGATTGGAGTTCAATGGCAGGACCGTTGCTCGCAATAGGAATTCTTTTAACACTTCCAAAAGTAGCAGGATCAGTTCGTGAAGCAATACATCCAGCATACAAAGCAGGTGCAGGTGATGGCGAAGCATCAAAGGGCTTACAGTCAGCAGCACAGCGCATACCAGTAGTTGGATCAATGCTCAGATAAACAATGTTGATTTAACTAGATTAAAATCTTCTGCGATCGTTGTTTATAGAATAGTTCCTAGCAGCAACTTGCTTTCGAATTTCATTCCGACTTGCGATTACCCGTCTTGTTTGATTGCCTGGAAAGAGTTTTTCTGCAACAACAATCACTTTTTGCTGTCTGACTTCACCAGTATTGTAATGCATACAAGCATCACCAGTGACACGTGCCCAATACGGACCAGGTGGTTCTAGTCTGATTCCTAATTTATCCCAAAATCCATTAGTAGCATTATAATATCCACGCCCAAGTCCTATAAACCTACCGATCAGATAAATTGTCTCTTGTTTACCGTCAGTACGTCTCAACATAAAATTTTCAAGTGAATCAAGAGCTTCATATTTATCGGTAGAAGCGTTCATTAGACTATGTAATTTATCAAAATCTCGTTCTATTCCAGCTATAACTGTCCTTTTTTGCCCTGGTAGCAAACCAGCAGAGTTACTAGAAACCAAATCAAGCAATTTTTGCTTATGACCTAGCTGGATATGAGCAATAATATTGACCATTGGCTCAACTTTCCCACGAGTAAGCTCTAGAGGAATCTTAGTGCTCTGACAGTCTTTTAAATTGTGTACGTCATCCAATAGAGCTAATCGATGTTCAAGAGCAACCTCATCAGTATCAAAGAAATTAGCTATAGTAGAAGCATAGGTTTCAGGAAAATCTCCTTCGCTCAAACTACCAACTCTTCCTCCACCAGTGGCTTCATTCATTAATGGAGTAACAACTCTACATCCTCCGACCAGTGCGGTGGCAATAATCGTAATCCATTTAACAGAAGTATACAATTTATTATTCGATGGAGCTCTAAATAGCTTGCTCTCTTCCGAATCTGCAGCTACAGGGACCTTTTTACCCCCTTTAGGATATCCTGATAATGATTCTCTACCCATATATATATATCTCCTTTATTAATTAGCTGGGGCTGCTACTCCATGAGCAGCTGCCCATGAAGCATCATACATCTGTAAACTTTCATATAATTTTCCACCCTTATTATGATCAACATCTTCAACCACACTATCCGCAGACCCATTCCATATTGCACATCCTGCTTCATGTGCCCTCAAAGTCGAACGCCTTGAAGTCTTTGACTGTGCCCAACGTTCAACATATTTAGTTCCATTTATTATCTTTCCAGAAACATATGTATTGCTATTAATTAGATGTGTTTGATAAGCTGCATATCCAAGAGCCAAACCATAAGAAGCAAAAAATGCTCCAAATGTTGTCCATGCTGTACCATTCGCAAGACCAATCCCACTTAAAATCTGCTCACCAAAATTAACTGATATTAATGTTGAAACCGTTGCTGCTACTGCTGGTAAAGCAGCATTTCTAGCAAAAGCCGAGACTCCCTTAGCCGAAGCCTTTGTAGCTTCAGCGACAAACTCAGACACAAAAGGAGTTCCCTTACCTATGAAATAACCAGAGAGTAAAGTAGCAACATTTTGATAGATCTTTGTTGCATTTTCAGCATTTTGTTTCAACATTTCGGCCAAAAACTTATCTTCTAAACCAGTGTGTTTCATTCCTTCGACAAACGCAGCACCTTGACCACCAGTAATTAACATCTGTCCCTTGTCATCAAATTGCAACCCCGTATGACATCCAGCCATGTCGCACAAACTTATAAAATCTTCAACTGTAATTATCTCAGATCGTAACAATTCGGAATATTGAAAGAAAATATCTGTAGGTGTAGCTACTCTCAATGATCTATTCAGACGATCCCATTCCAAAGCAACATTTGCATTCAAAAATTTTCTTAATCTTTCTTCCTCAGTTTTAGGGTCTATTCCAAGTCGAGCGGAAACATCTTCAATAACAACTCTTTTTTGATATTCAAATGAATGCACCACAGAAGCAAATGGGACTTTAATCTGCAAAGCTCTTCTAGCCAAATCGGTAGGAGGTCTAGTTGCACCATACCCTGGATTTTTTTTCTCAACATAGTCTCCAGTTCCATACTCAATTGTTTCAAGTGAAAGCGCGTCCTTTCTTGCCATAGCCAAAAGAGTATTTTTTGTCGCAAAACCGCTCAAATTTGTTATTCCCATTTGTCTTAAAACAGGATCTATATATGTTGTATTTCCAACGCGATAGACAGTTATTGCATCTAAATCATTCGAAGCACTTTCAATCGCGTTACCCCTTATATCAATCTTCTTTGACTCTATATATTTTGTATCAGGAGCTATTTCAAGTCTAGTTTGACTTGACATTCGAAGAGCAGCTTCCCAAAGATGTAAAGGCTCTCGGCCAAACACATATCCCCATCTATATTTATATTTACTCCAAGGTTTACTTATGATTCCTCCAAACCAGATCTCATTTCCGTGTTCGTTTATTGCAGGCTGTCTATTAATTCTCTTTTGGAATTCAGACAAAGCATTATCACCCCACATACGGTACGGATATCTGTGCTCCAAAAACCAATCAACTGCAGCATATTTTACTTTAAACAAATCTGTTACATCAAAGTAAGGTGGCAACACTTCACCGAAAAGACTAGAACCTTTTGTAGGCACAATCGGACTATTTCCTGTATTGAAAAATTCTCGAAGTGAAATAGCTACGTTAGAGTCTACACCATGATCATAGTTATTTTTTTTATCCAAATATTTCTGCCACAAATCATCACCTTGTGTTGGTGTAATCATTTTTAATCTTCGTCGAAGAATCGTTTTCCCATCTTCAGCTTTATATGTATCTTCATAGGTCTCCATTCCCAAAAACTGCAAAACTTCTTCAAATTTAATAGCTCGAGTTATACCCTTAATATCTATCACACCTAGTCCATCTTTACCTTCTTGAAATCTTTTATAACTCTTCAGCCACTGTTCAAGTACTATTCCTCCAGTAAAATTTTTTCTACTTTTTCCATACAAATTATTTATCACTTCATTTTTCCATTTATCAGACCCAACGAGAGAATCATTGATCACAGCCTCATCCATGGCAAATATTTCGTTAAAAATCTGTCTGCCACGATGTTCTGCTGTGTACCCTTTTACCCACCCTTGCTGTTCTATAAACAAAGGCGATACTTTCCAAGCCAAAAACTCATGCCATCCAAGGAACCTTCTTGCTTTTTCTATCGTTTCTTTAATAACCGACTCAGCACCTCTACTTTGCTGTATGTTTACAACTTCTCGAGGGGTCAATTCTCTCATAGTTCTAACAAAAAGATCTCGTTTTTCACCTTCTGGTTTAGAGTATCTACTAATCGCTCCACTCGCCCAACTCTTAAACAAATCGTCCGTTCCGTAATACACCTTGTCTTGTATAGTCTTTACCGTTTCATCAATCACAGCTGCCGCCTGGCTCATACGGTCATAAGGCATAGTTGCACCAATTACTTGATTATGCGAACGACCAAGTTCCAAGACATCATCTCTAGTAAGTTTTGCGCGTTCTGTCCATGTCGTCCCAAAAAGCATCCCCCAATTCCCTTTTTTATCAATTGTCAAAGTGACTTTTTTTCCATTACTTAACTTGATCGTTTTCGGCTTTAATTTTTGAGTTAAATCCATCAATGTATCAGGCAAAGAATCAACGCTATCTTGAGAAAGAAAGTGTCTTGTATTGTGTACTTTTTGAATCAAGCCGTGAAGTGCAGACCACCTATTAAACTTGTCTTGCATTGGAGTATTTGGTAAACCAAGACCGCTTAATCTTCCTTTAGACTTACTTATAAATACCTCTGTCTCTTCCTTTGTAATC
>Ga0163144_10020058_pt1 | contig 13403 bp, 11 predicted proteins | sample OliLak19BULKMAT1_FD_123175 | JGI IMG/M metagenome (GOLD analysis project Ga0163144, IMG submission 123175) | Freshwater microbial mat bacterial communities from Lake Vanda, McMurdo Dry Valleys, Antarctica - Oligotrophic Lake LV.19.BULKMAT1 | ecosystem: Environmental > Aquatic > Freshwater >... | reverse complement strand
GCGGGTGGCGTCATCGGAGCGACCCGCGCGGCCGCGGACCTCGGCTTCGGGCGTGTGTTGACGCTGGATCTTGGCGGCACGAGCACCGACGTCGCGTTCGGCCGTGCGGGCGGCGCTGGGGACAGCGAAGAAGGCCCCGAGGGTTTTGCCGTGGAGCTTCCGCGCGTCGCGGGGCACACCCTGCTCATGCCCTCGCTCGACGTGCACACCATCGGCTGTGGCGGCGGTTCCCTCGCGCGTGCGGGCGCGGGTGGAGCGCTCGAAGTTGGCCCCGACAGTGCGGGCGCCGATCCGGGCCCCGCGTGCCACGGCAAGGGCACGGAGCCGACGTTGACGGACGCGCACCTCGTGCTCGGGCACCTCACTGCGGGCGCGTTCCTCGGGGGAGCGTTCGAGCTCGACCACGGCGCCGCCCTGCGCGCCTTCGAAGGGCTCGCGCAACGCCTCGGACTGCGCCGCGCCACTGGGCCGATCGAAGCGGCGCGCGCGGTCGTCGAAACGGCGCGTGCTGCGATGCGCCGGGCGGCGATGGTGATGAGCTCCCAACGCGGGCTCGATCCCGCGCAACTTCCGCTCGTTGCGTTTGGCGGTGGCGGTGGGCTGCACGCCGCCGCGTTGGCCGAGCGCCTCGGCGCACACCGCGCCGTCGTGCCGCGGCACCCAGGAGCGCTCAGTGCGCTCGGCATGGCATGCGCCGATCCCGAGGCGGACGCGGTGGTGAGCGTGCTCGAACCGCTTGCGCGTTGGAGTGCAGGGCGGCTCAAAGCGGCGTTCGACGACCTCGTGCGCGGCGCGCGCGCGGAACTCGCCGCCGAGGGCGAGCGGCGACGCCTCGACGTCGTGCGCGAACTCGACCTGCGTTACCGCGGTCAGTCGTTTGAACTGCGCCTGGGCGCCGGGCGCGATCCCGCGTCGGCATTCCACGGGGCGCACGCGAAGCTCTTTGGATACGCGCTGGCCGAGCGCGAAGTAGAACTTGTCGCGCTGCGTGTCCGCGTTCGCGCGCGCGGCCCCCGTGCTGCCGCGGCGACGGCCCCCCGGTCGCGCACCGCACCGGCCGCGGCACAGGTCGGGGTCGCGCGGGCGGATTTTGGTTCTGGAAGCGTGTCTACACCCCGCTGGAACCGGGACCTTTTGCCCGCCGGCGCGCGGGTGAACGGACCGGCCCGGATCGAGGAGTACTCGGGCACCACCCTCGTCCCCCCGGGGTGGCGCGCCCGGGTGGCAGCCGGCGGGCACCTGCTGCTCGAGCGGTCCTGAGCCACGCTCCACGCTTCGCCGGTGCTACGGCATGCCGCCGCGAGCCGGTGCGCGCGCTTGCAATGAAGGGGGTCGGATCTAGGATAGGGGCTCGTTCGGGCGCCCACGCGGTGCCCCCCCGCGACGACCTCCCGCGCTCCAATCGCCATGACTTACGTGATCGCCGAGCCCTGCATCGGGACCAAGGACACCGCCTGCGTCGAGGTGTGCCCGGTGGACTGCATCCACCCGACCAAGAACGCAGCGGACTTCGCCCAGCACACGATGCTGTACATCAACCCCGACGAGTGCATCGACTGCGGCGCCTGCACGCCCGAATGCCCAGTCGAGGCGATCTTCGACGAGAACGACCTCCCCGAGAAGTGGGAGAGCTACAAGGCGCTCAACGCCAAGTGGTTCCAAGAGAACCGCTGAAAACACAGCGCAGGGCCTCGGATCGAGACCCTTCGCAACACTCTCGCGCCACTGCGCGCGCGGGGGATCAGAACGCGTAGGACACGCCGAGATACGCCGTGATGCCGGGTGCGTCGAAGCCCGAGCCGTGCGCCCGGTAGTTCTTGTCCAACAGGTTCTGCAGGCCGAAGCGCCAGCGCCCCGAGCCGCGGGTTCCCCCAAGCGGCCCCTCGGTCATCATGTCCACACGCGCCCAGCCGGGTGTCCCGTCGGGATCGATGCGCAGATCCCCGATGTCGTCCGGGTGCAGTTGGTCCTGCTCGGCGGCGAACACGAGTTCGATCCCCGCGCGGTCGAGCCAGTCCCAGCGCGGGTCGTTAGGCGAGTAAAACGGCCCGATCGCGCCGAACAGCGGCGGAATGCGCCGCGCTTCGACCCCATCAAGCGGTGCCTCGCCCGTGCCCTCGTCGATCGTGTCGTCGTACTGGCGTCCGCGCACCCACGACACGCGGGCGTCCACCGACCAGGGCGAATCGACCGCACCCACGCGAACGGAACCCGCCGCGTCGACGCCCCACAGAAGGACACGACCTTGGTTCTCGCGCCGGTACGTCGTGGTGCCCAGGGTCGCCGAGGCGTCGGGGTCGAACACCCTTCCAACCGCATCGTCGATATGGTTCACGAAGGCCGCCACCCCGCCGCTCCAACGCTCGTACCGCGCGTCCATGCCGATTTCGAAGAACAGGCTTTGCTCGGGATCGAGGTCCGGGTTCGGCAACTCGACACCGCCGAAAAAATCCCCCACCGCGGCAAGTTGCTGCAGGTTGGGCGCACGGTAGCCACGGGCGAGGGTCGTCGAAAAGCGCCAGTTTTCGGACAGGTCGCGCGCGGCCTGGATGCTCGCGACAAACGCACCGAAGGAACCGTCCCCACCGTCGTCGTCGGGCAGTGCCCCGATGGGGATCTCGAACGGATCGAACGTAAAGTCCACGAAGGCGCCGCGCACACCCGCCGTGAAATCCCATCCGCCAATGTCGAACCACTCGTTTTGGCCGAAGGCACCGGCGGTGAAATAGCGCGAATCGGGCGCAAACGACCCGTTGAACTTGGTTTCGACACCCGTGGTCAGGTTGCGGCGAACCTGGCCCGCATCGACCCAGTCGTTCGACAGGTCGAGACCAAACGACAGCACTTGGTTCTGCGAATGCGCGCGGCGCCAGTCGAGTCCCAGCGAAAGAGCTAGCACGTCATCGCTTTCGATGCGCAGCGTGTTGGGCGATCCGACGGTGATGCGTTCGCGGCGCTCGTCGCTGGTGCGCAAACCGAGGCGCGCTTGGAACTCGTCGGCGAAGTCGCCCTTCTCGCGGTCGGAGAACGTCAACTGGATCTGCGAAGAAAGCTGCGGATCGAAGTGGCGGCGCAGGTCCGACGGAGCCGTGGGCGCGCCGCCGACGGTCGTCGGGAAACCTTCGATGAGCGCGTCCGTGCGCGGCACGTCGTTGTTCTGCCAAAAGCGCGAGCTGAAGCGCAGGTTGCGCTTGTGCCCAAGATCCCATTCTGCGCTGCCAAACGCGCCAAAACCGTCGTAACCAGTGAACTCCTGCGTTTCACCATCGCCCGCACGCAGGTCGTCGAAGGTCTGGTAACTGCCGATGCCGAGCGCGCCAAAACCTTCGCTCGCGCCCGCGCCAAACAGCGCAACACGGCCGCCCTCGACGCTCGAAATGGCGGTGCCGTCGGCACCCACTGCGGGGCCGCTCGAGCCCGGCGCGCGCCGCTTCGTCCAGATCAAAATCGCGCCACCGAGCGCATCCGAGCCCCACAACACCGATGCGGGGCCGCGGATGACCTCGACACGGTCCACGATCGCGGGATCGATCGAGTTGAGCGATTGGTTCGGCCCGGTGCGCGTGCTGGCGTCGTTGAGGCGAATGCCGTCGACGACGATCAATACCTGGTGGCCGACGAGGCCGCGAATGATCGGCGCGCCACCGCCGAGGTTTGTTTCCTGGACCCAAACACCCGCGGCGCGCTCGATCTGGCGCGGTAGTGAGCGTTCGCCGGTGCGCGCGAGTTCCTCCGCCGTGATGACGACGTGGCCGAGTCGCGATGCGGTCGCGGTGCGCGTGGAGCGCGGCGCGGTGATCTCGACGTCGGGCAGGGGCGTGGCGCCGTCCTGGGCACCCGCGGTGGATGCAAGAAGGACAAGCGCCGCCGCGGTAGGGCGCAAGAACCGCGGCAAACGCGGTGAAGAAGGGTTGTGCATGGGATGCGAGGTCGCACGCCGGCGCCATAGCCGTGTGCGCTGGCGCCCCAAACGCAAGCCCCCGTCGCGCGGTTCACGCAGCCGAGGCGCGAAATTTGGGGGTGCGTATCCACCGCGTGCGCGCCGGTGCGCGCTTGCCGTCATCGATCCCCACGCCGTCCGCCCACCGTGGGTTCGACGGCCTTCTCTACCCGCGGGATCACTGCCACCGCAGAGGATGTTGGAGCGGCTGAAGGGACTTGAACCCTCGACATCAACCTTGGCAAGGTTGCGCTCTACCACTGAGCTACAGCCGCATACGCCGCACCGCGCGGGTTGAGGGGCGCCTTGCGGCGCCACGCACCCCGTTCGGACCGGGCCCCCGCGCCGCTGGCACCCACCCGCCGGACCGAAGCCCGACCTGGGGGGCGCTTTTGCGCCTGCGAGGGGCGCCTACTCTAGCAGCCCGCGCGGGTCGATCAAGCCCCCACCCGCAGTCGAAGCGCTGGAAGTGCGCGCCCCCGCGCTCTGGATGCGGAGCGCGACGTATCGCCCCGCCGCACCGGCGGCGACCGCAAGCGTTTGGCCCGTCGCGAGGCCCGCCGCGAGGTACGCGGCGAAGCGACAGCCCGACCCGCGGATGCCGGCGCCGGGGAGTCGCGGGTGCGCAAGCCACGTCACCCGGTCGTTTCCCGCGCCGTCCGCGGCGAACAGGAGATCCGCGACCGGATCCTCGCCGCCGTGGCCGCCCTTGAGCACGACGGCCCGCGCGCCACGCGCAATCAACCGCCGCGCGGCTTCGATCCGCGCCGCGGGATGCGCCGCGAGCTCGCGGGCATCGAGCCCCGTCAACTCCGCGGCCTCGGGCACGTTGGGAGTGAGCACCACCCCGGCCGCCAGCAGGTCGTCCAAGAGCGCCCCCACCGCCGCGGGCCCGAGAAACCGCTCGCCACCGGACGCCGCGAGCACCGGATCCACCACCACCGGAACGCCGCCGTCGCGCAAGCGCCGCGCAAGCGCCGCCACCACGCGGAGGGCGCGCGCGTCAACGATCAGCCCGACCTTGAGCGCTCCGGGCACGCCACCGGGCATGGACGCCCGCGCGCCGCGCACCTCGCGCACAAACGTGCGCAGTGGCCGCGGCGCAAACGACACCACCTTTCCCGCGCGCTGGTCCGTGGACGTGGCGACGACGAGCGCGGCGCGCGCACCCGCCGCTTCCACCGCTTCCCGATCGGCGAGCACACCCGCGCCGCCACTCGGGTCGTGGCCTGCGATCACAAGGACCGTCGCGGTCGCCCGCGGCGCAGCGCTCCCGCCGCCCGCGTTCACGTCAGGCAGCGGCCGAGTCGGGACTCTTCGTCGAGCTCCTTGTCGGGATCGACGATGGACAGCGCGCGGGCACGCATACGGCGCTCGAGCCGGCGGATGCCCAGTTGTTCACCGTCTTCGAGGCTGACTCGGCCACCCGCGACACGGCCATGGCCGCCGAAGGACCCTTCGTCTTCCAGCAGCCGCGCGAGCAGCGTGTAGGCGTCCGTGCCCGGCTGCGTGCGCAACGAAACGTAGTACTGCCCCTCGTACGCCCCGCCGACGAGCGCCCAACGGCAACCCTCCATGCGCAGGAAAAAGTCGGCCATCTCCGCCACGGATTCGGGATTGTGCACACGACCGAGCAGTGCGAGCACGGCCGGGCCGTAGCGCCGCGCGAGCCGCAGGGAACGCTGCAGTTCCTTGTAGTAATCCTGGGGTAGCCGCGGGCGCTGGACACGCGCGAGCAGTTCGCGGTCCGACCGTCGAAACAACTCAAGGTACGCCTCTTCGTCGAGCGGGCGCACGTTGTGGGAGAGGTCGCCCGTGTCGAAGCGCACGCCGCAGAACAGCGCCGTCGCGGTGGCGCGGTCGATCTCGACCCGCGCGTCGCGCAGGTACTCGTAGATCAAGCTCGACGTCGCGCCCAAATCGATCCGCACGTCGCGGTGGCGCACCGGGGGTCCCTCGGCATCCTTCGGCGGGATGTGGTGGTCGAACACCGCGAGAAGCTCGGTGTCATCGGGCACGATCGTGTGGCCGAACGTCGGTTGGGTGTCGACGAGCAGCGCGCCGCGGAAGACGCTGGTGTCGAGCTTGCTGTAGTCCTCGAACACCAGGCCGAGCTCGCGCACCATCGCCACGTTTTCGGCGCGATGGATGCGCCCAACGGTCGAAATCTGCGCGTCGATGCCAAACGCCTTCGCGAGCAGGTGGCGCACACCAACGCAGGCGCCGAGGGCATCGGGGTCCGGGCTCTTGTGCGTCAGCACGAGGCACCGGGCGCCGGGTTCGCGCGCGATCGGCTCGAGCACCGACGCAAGGTGCGCAAAGGCGTCGGGGGAGCGCGGCGGGCAATCGGAGCTGCGCGGGGCGCTCGCGGAGGCGGCGCTTGCTGGAACGGGCCGGGTCGAAGCCATGGTGTCTTGTAGGCCGCGGGGGGTCGAAGGTGCAGCGGATGCGGCCGAGCGGCGCCCCCGTGGCCGGCAAACCCTTCCAGCGATCGACCGGTCAGGCCCGCCGCTGGAGGGCGACCAAGGTTAACCGCGGGGTGGACCCGTACGGAGCCCCGCAAATGCGGGTCCGCGGTGCGCCGCGCCCCCCGCCCTCGCCGTTCGAGCCTCCCGCCGTGCGGTCTGGGTGAGGCCCCGGCGACGATTCGTGCAGCGAACTTACCGCACCGTCCCCCAACCCCACCCCCGCGGGTGTCCGAGCCCGGCGCGGGTCGGGATTCCCCGCGCGAAAGTCGGGGTGGTCAAAAACCCATCCCCAAAAGGAACTGAACGCTCGAGAGGATCTCGGGTCGCCCGTGCCGGCTCGAAAGCTCCAGCACCTTGAGCGCGTCCTTGGGCGTGAACTCGACCACCATCTGAAAGTCCACTTCGCCAAGGCCGATCGGCATCGCTGTCTCGTCGTCCGCCGCGTCCTGCAAGTGGATACCGCGCATGCGGCGGCCGTAGGTCTCGAGCCAGCGCTCCTGTTTCGGCAAGCCCTGCTTCTCGCGCATGTGCACACGCCCGACGTCGTGCCAATAACTCACACGGAGCCGCGCGAGGTCGTCCAGCACCCAGCCCATCGCGTCGAAACCGAGCAAGTCGTCGATGTAGCGCCCGGGTTCGACCGCAAAGGCGAGGTCGGGAAACTCGGTCATCAACTCGTGGAGTGCGCGGCACAGGTTGACGAGCTGCGGCTGCCCCGCACGCTGGACACGTTGGACGTAAAGACCCACTTCCTCGCGCAATTCGGGACCCACGCCGTCCTTGAGCGCACGCGCCTCGAAGCTGCGGGCCTCGGCGCGCAGCGCCCTGTCCTCGATCGAACTGCCGCGCAGCACGACCGTGGGACAGCCCCACATCTTCGCGAGCCGCGCGTGGCGGCGCACCGAGTTCACAGCGCGCTCGGCGACCGTCTCGTCGAGGCTCGCCAGGCGGGTGACGGGCAACTCGCGGTCCGCGCTGTCGCGACAGCCCGCGACCATCGAAACAATCTCGACACCGGTCTCGCGCTGGGCCTCGTCCGTGCCGTCCATCGCGGCCGGTGCATCCGACAACCCCAACTCGATGCGCCGAAATCCCATGCCCACGGCGGCGAAGACCTGGTCCTGCACGTGCCCGAGGCGCGTGCCGAAGCAAGATGTGGAGAGCGCGTAGGGGTTGGGGATACCGGGCGCGGTCACGGGCGTCGCGGAAAGGGGCCGGGGAGCGGCGGTGGCCGTTCGCCCCGGGGGGAGTGCGGGGGCGGGGCCGCCGCACTGGGGTCCGCAAAAACTACCCTTCGACAGGGGGGCGGGGCGAGCCGAAGCGAACCCGTCGAACCGAACCCGCCGCCGCGGGCCGGATTGTTTGCACGATGTAGCGCAACTCAGACGCGCAGCTCAGACGCGCAGCTCATCCGCCCCCGGCTCCAGGTCCTTCCACCGCAGGAGGACCGGTTCGACCTCCTCGGCAAGGAACTCGTCGACCTGCTCGGGCGCGCGGCCCACGTAGCGGGTGGGATCCAGGATCTGGTCGAGCCGCCCGGCCACGGCCCCGAACGCGGGGTCTTTGGCGAGCCGCTGGACGAGGGGGTTGGGCTCGCCCGCGTGGATGGCCTCGCTGGCCGCGCGCGCGTGCAGGCGCAGGGCCTCGTGCACGTCCTGGCGATCGGCACCCGCTTTAACCGCCTCCATCATCAACGCTTCCGAGGCCAGGAAGGGCAGCTCCTCGCCGAGGTTTTTTGCCACGACCGCGGGGTGCACGACGAGACCGCGGGCCACGTTGAGGTAGAGGCCGAACGTCGCGTCGGTGGCGAGGAACATCTCCGCGAGCACGAGGCGTCGGTTCGCGGAATCGTCCAGCGTGCGCTCGAACCACTGCTGCGCGGCCGTCTGCGCGAGATTGTCGAGGTTCGACATCACGAAGCGGGCGAGCGCACACATGCGCTCGGCGCGCATGGGGTTGCGCTTCCACGGCATCGCCGAAGAGCCGATTTGGCGTGTTTCGAACGGTTCCTCGAGTTCGCGCCGGCCCGCGGAAAGGCGCAGGTCGACGGCGAACTTGTGCGCCGATTGCGCGAGCGACGAAAGTACCTGACACACGCGAAAATCGAGCTGGCGCGGGTAGGTCTGGCCCGTGACACCGAAGGCGCGCTCGAAACCGAACGCCGCGGTGACCCGCCGGTCGAGTTCCCGCACCTTTTGGTGGTCGCCGTCGAACAGCTCGAGGAAGGACGCCTGCGTGCCCGTCGTGCCCTTCACGCCGCGGAAGCGGATCGAACGCTCGGCGTGGTCGAGGTCCTCGAGATCGTGCACAAGGTCTTGGATCCAAAGGCATGCCCGCTTGCCCACCGTCGTCGCCTGGGCCGGCTGATAATGGGTGAGCCCGAGCACCGGCATGGCGCGGGTGCGGCGTGCAAAATCGACCAGCGCGCGGACAACGCCGATCACCTGGGCGCGCACGAGCCGCAGGGCGTCGCGCAGGATCAAAAGGTCGCCGTTGTCGGTGACGTAACAACTGGTTGCACCCAGGTGCAGCACGCCGCGCGCCAGCGGTGCCGCTTCGCCCCAGGTGTGCACGTGGGCCATGACGTCGTGGCGCAGTTCCCGTTCGAGTGCGCGCGCGCGCTCGAAATCGATTGGCGCTTTGGTGCGCTCGAGTTCCTCGATCTGCGCCGCGCTGATGTCAAGCCCGAGGTCGCGCTCCGCCCGCGCCAGGGCGATCCAAAGCTCGCGCCACAGGCCAACGCGGTGCTCTTCACCGAACAGGCGACGCATGGCCGCGCTCGCATAACGGGTGCCAAGGGGACTTTGGTAGCTGGACTCCGGGCTCTGCAAGGGATGCCTCCGTGCGCGGCCCTGGGTACAAAATCAGCCCCGCGCGGGCCGCGAGTGTAGCGGCTCAGCGGCGCCCGTCACGGCGTGCTCTTTAGCGTCGCGATCAGCGCGGCGAGCGCGACGGCAGTCAGCCCCACGAGCGCGACGCGGACCATCCGGCGGGCCTGGGCCGCGCGGTCCGCGAGGGGTTCGCCGGCCGCACGAGCAGCCCACAGGACCGCAGCCGCCGCGGCCATGTTGGTGGCGACGTCACGCACCGATGCAGCGCGCCCCGGCGAATGGCTTTGGTGCCATTCGTCGAGGACACTCCAGATCCCGACGAGGGCAAGGACGGCTCCCATCGCGCGCGGGCTCATACGGGCCCAGGGGAACGGATGGGCACGCCGCGGCAGGCTCGCCACCCACAGCACCGCGAGCGTTCCGAAAAGTGGCCCGTGGAAGAGGTTCGCAAAGTACGACCAGCCCGGACTGTCCCCACCGGGGCCGCGGGGGGCGCTCGAAAGCCAGTAGATCGCGCCCATCCACGCGATCGCCAAGCAGGCAGCCGCAAGACGCGGCACGCGGAGCAACAGGCCTCCGAGTGACTGCAGCGCGCGCGTGGCCGGGTCGCAGCGCGGCGCGCTTGCCCGCGTTTTGCCGCTCGGGTCGAAGACCGGCGGTCCGACCCCTTGCTGCGCGGCGCTCCCCCGCCCAGGCCCGGCGTTCATTCCGCGAGGCCGTGGCGCCGCAGGACGGTGACGCACAACCCGCGCCCGTCTTTGCTCCGAGTGACGCTCATTTCGTCCACCATCTGGCGCATGAGGAAAAAGCCCCGACCGCGCTCGTCCTCGAGCGCCGCTTCGAGCGCGTGCGGTGCGAGGAACTTCGAAAGCTCGTTCGGGTCGCCGCCACCCTGATCGTTGACTTCGAGGCGCCAATAATCGCGGCCGAGCTCGAGCGTCAGGCTCATGCGCGCGTCGGCGTCCTTGACCTCCATCGCGGCGCCACCCCCACCGTGGTCGACGGCGTTCGACAGCAGCTCCGACGCAACCAAGGCCAGGTGATCGACTTCGTCCTCGTCCAACCCGTCGAGCCGTGCGAAGTGGCGCGCCATCTGGCGTCCGACGCGCGCGGACGCGTGCGCCGCGGCGAGCCGCAGCTCGAGGATCCGCGGCGGTCCGGAACCGGGCTGCGGCAACTTCACTCGAGGCCCCCCGCGATCGGCTCGAGGTAGAAGGACAGGTCAAGCGAAGGTGCCGAATGGGTGAGCGCGCCGATGGACAAACGGTCGACGCCGCTTTCTGCAAACGCCTCGGCGCTGGTGGCGTCGATCCCGCCGGACGCCTCGAACTCGACGCTGCGGCCGCGCTCCGCCGCCAACGCGCGCAACCCGGGCAGGACCTGGGCGAGACGCTGCGGCGTGAAGTTGTCGAGCAGCAGCACGTCGGCGCCTCCGCGCACCGCTTCTTCGGCTTCCGCGAGGTCCCGCGCTTCGGCAGTGATCGCAAGGTGCGGGCCCGCACGCTCGCGCAGCCGCGCCAATACCGCCGACAGGGGCAATCCCGCGAGGTCGAGGTGGTTGTTTTTCACCATCGCCTCGTCGAATAGACCGTAGCGGTGGTTTTCGCCGCCGCCGCAGCGCACGGCGTAGCGGTCGAAGCGGCGCCGCCCCGGGGTCGTCTTGCGTGTGTCCAGCACACGCGCGCGACCTTTCACGAGGTCGACAAAACGCGCGGTCGCGCTGGCGATGCCCGAGAGACGCTGGATGACGTTGAGCGCAGTGCGTTCACCCACGAGCAGTGCCCGCGCCTGGCCTTCGATGCGGAGCAGTTCGCGTCCCGGCGCGAGACGCTCGCCGTCGGCGGCCAACCACTCGACTCGCACGGCCGGATCGAGGAGTTCAAACACTCGCGCGAACATCGGGAGACCGGCGAGAACCCCGGTAGACTTCGCAACCAGGCGCCCGCGGGCGCGTGCTTCCTTGGGCACGACGTTGGAGCTCGTCACGTCCCGGTCCGGATCCACTTCGCCCCCTAAGTCTTCCGCGAGCGCGGCGAGCAGGAGCGGATCCATCTCCCGCGGCGGCAAGGGCTCGGGCGGGCCCACGCGGCGCAAGGAGCGGGCGGTTCGCGCGGGGGCGCTGTCGCTCGGGACGCCCGGGATCATCGCGGCAAGTGTAGCAACGGCCCCCCACGCGCCGCCGCGCCCCCGCCATCGGCCTGTGTCCGCAGGTACTCGAACACCGCCGCCTGTGTGCTGCGGCCGATCCCCGGCAACTCGTGCCAGCGTTCGACCGGGAAGTCGCCCGCGCGGCGCCAGCGTTCGACGGCGATCTCCCGCGCGCGGCGGTCGCCGATGCCGGGCAAGACCCGCAGGGCCCGCGGGCCTCCGTCGGCAGCACTCGGACCGCGGGTTCCGGCGGCGCGCTCCCCCACCCCGCGCCTCCCGCCCGAGCCGTCCCCTGTGACCGACCTGTCATTCCGGTGCGGCGGGTCGCGGGTTGCTCCCGCAACCGGTCGCAGCACTGGGCTAGGTATGGCAGCGGGCGCAACCCCCCGGCGCAGCGTTTGCGGCCCGCAGAACCCGTCGCTCGCCCAGCGGCCAAGGAGCAGCACGCACAACACGGCGAGGAGCGCCGACGGCAGCGCCCCCGATCGACCCTCCGCGTTCCATCCGCCCACAGCCACCGGAAACAAAGACGCTGGCGTGGCCCAGCGGTTGCGCAAAATCTCCGCGCGCGACCGACCGGGCGAAGTGGCAAACTCGCGAACCGTCGCCCATGGAACCCACCGGCAGCCCATTCGGTCACCCGCTCCACGCTCCGACCCCATCCGCGCTTGGCCCCGGGGCCACCGCGGGGGGGGGCTATCCCGTTCGACCCGCGGGACTTGGCCAAGTGCCTCGGACGGCGCCCGCCGGCCTGCGCTTGAGCCTCGTAGCTCCGGTCCACGACGAAGAGGAGAACCTGGGCCCGCTCTACGCGCGGATTGCCGAGGTTTTTGGCCCCGGTACGGATTGGGAACTCGTCCTCGTCGACGACGGGAGCCGCGACCGCTCAGCGGAACACATGGCGGAGCTCACGCGCAAGGATCCCCGCGTGCGTGGTGTGTACTTCTCCGCCAACCGCGGACAGACGACGGCCATCGCGGCCGGGCTTGCGGCCGCACGCGCGGGCCTCGTCGCCACCCTCGACGCGGACCTCCAAAACGATCCGATCGACCTGCCGGCGATGGTCGAAATGCTCGAGCGCGAACGTGTCGACGCGGTGGTCGGTTACCGCATGCGCCGGCGCGACACGTGGGTGCGCCGCCTGAGCTCGCGCATCGCAAACCGCATCCGCAACGGCATCAGCGGCGACTCGATCCGCGACACCGGATGCTCGCTCAAGGTGTTCCGCGCCGAGGCGATTCGCGCGGTGCCGCTCTTTGAAGGCATGCACCGCTTTTTGCCGACGCTCCTGCGCTACCACGGTTTCCGCGTGCTTGAGCACGGCGTGTCGCACCACCCGCGCCGCGCTGGCGTGAGCAAGTACGGCATCAGCAACCGCGCGCTGCGCGCCCTCAAGGACCTGATTGCGGTGCGCTGGATGCGCGGCCGCATCGTGCGCTGGCCCGACGTGCGCTTCGATGCCGTCGAGGCCACTGCGGCGGGCGCTGCCGATCGCGACGCCGCGCAGGCGGGAGCCGCAGCTCGGCCGGCGGGGGGACCGCGCCCGTGAACCTGTGGGAAGCGATCGGCTGGACGGGGAACGCGGCGTTTTTCTCGCGCTTCCTCGTCCAGTGGTGGGCGTCGGAGCGCGCCCGGCGCTCGGTCGTGCCGGTTAGCTTTTGGTGGCTGTCCCTCATCGGCACGTTGACGCTCGGGGTCTACACCTTCGAGCGCGGCGAGCCGATCCTCCTGTTTTCATTCGCGATCAACGGCGCGATCTACCTGCGCAACTTATGGCTCATGGTTGGCCACCGGAGCAAACGCCGCATGCATCCGGCTCTCGCGACGGGGTTTGGCGCTTCGATCGCCATCGCGCTGCTCACAAGCGGCGATTTCCGTCTGCGCGACGGGTTCGACGACACGCTGTTTTGGAACGTGGTCGGCACCGTGGGAACCGCCATATGGTCCCTGCGCTTCCTCGTGCAGTGGTGGGCATCGGAGCGCGCCGGTCACAGCGTTTTCACGCGCGGTTTCTGG
>Ga0163144_10020057_pt1 | contig 13403 bp, 14 predicted proteins | sample OliLak19BULKMAT1_FD_123175 | JGI IMG/M metagenome (GOLD analysis project Ga0163144, IMG submission 123175) | Freshwater microbial mat bacterial communities from Lake Vanda, McMurdo Dry Valleys, Antarctica - Oligotrophic Lake LV.19.BULKMAT1 | ecosystem: Environmental > Aquatic > Freshwater >... | reverse complement strand
TATCCGAGCACTCGGACCCGGACCTTTGCGCTGGGGTGAGGCGGGGTGACGGTCGCGTTGCAGCCGCCTTGTATGCACGCCTGCTGCCCGTCGTTCAGAAGAGCTTGTACCGCGCGCTCGGACAGCGCGCGGCGGACGGCGACGACCTCGCGCAGCTCTCCTTCGAGCGCATCGTGCGCACGTTGATGGACGGAACCTACGATGGGCGCACTCCGCTTCGCGCCTGGGCCGCGTTGTTAGCGACTCGTGTTGGCTTCGATGCGTTGCGCAGGCGCTACCGCGAGCGAGCGCTGTTTTCGCCCGAGACCGACGGCGTTGACCAAGGGCCAGAGCGGCAGCTCAATGCACGCAGCGAGCTTCAGCGGGTGCAACGCGCTCTGGCGAGCATCACCCCCGAGCGAGCAGAGACGCTGTTCTTGCACGATGCTTTGGGCTACGAGCTCTCCGAAATCGCGACTCAGCTCGGCGTCTCCGTGACTGCGGCGCAGTCGCGACTCGTTCGCGGACGAAAACAGCTACTGGACCGGCTCCGCGCCCAGGAAGGGGAATAACCACATGGAAACCTGGCGTGATCGAACGGCACAGCAGTGGGTACAGTCGCTCAGCGAAGGCGAGCCCGAAGCGAAGAGCTCGGTCCCGAACCTGAGCGCGATCGCCCTGCTGTCCAACCAGATCGAGGCGGAGCACGCTCGCCATGCCCAGCGTCTCCGGCGGCGACGCTGGAGTGTGCTGGGAGCCACGGGTTTAGTCAGCGCAGCAGCGGCCCTGGCCTTTTTGTTTGGCGGCAATGCGCTTTCGAAGCCGTCTTCATTGGCGGAAGTCAGAGCGTTCGAGCGCGAAGTGACGCTCGAAGGGGCGCCCATTGACGTTCGGCTGAGTGTGGGACGAAAGCTTGCAGCCGGTGACGCCATAGTGACGGGTGAGGGTGCCAAAGCCGCCTTGGCGCTGGTGGACGGCGGCAGCCTCGAGCTCGGCGCCTTCTCGGAGCTCCGGTTGCTCGCCACGCAGGCGGGCGCGCGACTGACCGGCGCGCGCCTGGGACGAGGCAGCGTCTGGGTCACGTTGAACCCGCTGCCGCAGGGAGAGAGCTTCTCGGTAACGACACCCGACACGAAGGTGACGGTCGTCGGTACGACGTTCGATGTGCGCGTCGTTGAGGCGCCGGAAGGGCCGATGACCTGCGTAAAGGTCAGCCACGGGCGCGTGCGCGTGGAAACGGCGGAGCGGCAGGCGCTGCTGCAGGCGGGCGAAAGTTGGGCGTCTCGAGGTGATCTGACCGCATGTGGCGCTGCCGCACCTGTGTGGACAGACGCACCCAAGGACGAGACGCCAAGGAAAGAAGGAGCCGTGCCCGCTGCTATTCCCAGCGTCGGTCTTGCGCGCGGCGCACCCCCTCCGGACGCCACGGGAGCAGAACGAAAGAACGGGACGCTGGCGGAAGAGAACCGGCTGTTTCTAGAGCTCGTGCGAGCCCGTAGCGATGGGCGCCTGGAGCCAGCCAAGGCGCTTCAGCGCAAGTTCTTGCGCAGCTATCCGAGTTCTGCTCTAGCAGCGCAAGTTCGAGAAGAAGAGCGCCAGACTAAGTAGCGCTAGGCTCCCGCCCAGTCACGGTTCGGCGAGTGGACTCAAGGCTGGCTGCAAGCGAGCGCCGGCTCCACCCGTCGTTCGGAGATCGTTATCAGTCACTACCGAAAGCGCGTCGAAGAGCGCCTGTAGGTCGAGCGCCCAATCGCTGGCAAGGTCGCTGGTTTCGAAAGAGAAGCCCCATGCCTTTCGGAACTCTTCCGAGAACCAGCCTTCTGGGCTGAGCTCCACGTTGAAGGCATAGCTGGATGAGCCGGCGTCGTTGACGACGTAAGCCCCGTAGTTTTGTAGCGTCCAGGCTAGCTTTTTGGCCGCGTCTGTCCGAAGCGGGGGCTGGCTTCCGGAGGGCAGAGCCAGCAGGGCGCCCATGCGCAGCTCCGGCTGCGTTCCGCCGTAGTCCTCCTTACAAAAGGAGTCACCGCGTGAGGCTGGCCAGCGAAAGCACTCCTCATCGCTGGTCGAGTCCCAGAAATTTTCCTGTCCCCAAACGTGCACGGCCAGCACATGCCGAGGCGGCTCGGCTTCGGGCAAGAGCTCGCCGAGCCTCAGCACGCCACCTAGAGCCGACAAACCCGAACCACCGTTGGCTCCATCGATTCCGTCGCCGTACAAGTCGGATGCGCTCTCTTCGAAGGCGATCGTGCCGGGAGCGTTAGGGGTACAGCGAACGAACGGAAGACCCTGTTTCAGAGAACGGTTGTCGTCCTGGATTGCCACGATTGGGGTACCGCGCCTACCCACACCTTCCACAACGAGAAAGTCACCCGGCGCGTGCGCGCCGAAGTGCTGCGGGGCGGATGCCGGGCAGCGGTCCTCGCCAGACCAGCCCGCGTCGCTGTGCTCGACCGACAACACCTCCGCTGCCGTATTCAGCAGGACGACTACCGCCTCGCTGCGAATCCCGAGGGCGGCCGGGCGAAACACCACCGGCGCGAGAGCGGCCTGGTCGCCGAGCGCGGTATTCCAGATGCTGCTTTCGGCGTACGGCGACTGACGGGGATCGCGGAGCTTGTCCGATGGCGCCTCCACACCCGCCTTAGCCGGAAACAGCCGGATATCTCCGCTCGGCCCGCACGCTGTGAGCATGCAACCCATCATGCCCCCAACAACGCCGACAAGCGCCGGAGCACGATTCGCCTTCACCCCGCCAAGCTTACTACAGACGGCATCGATCATGCTAGAGGCGCCGGACGTGTGGCGCATCGAAGTGCCCGGGGTTTGCCGATAAGCCGCTAGCCGTCAGCCGGGCAATACTCAATCGAGCTCGCACTCCAGGAGCGCCACGCACTTCTGCTCGACGCAGTGGTGGCTCAAGCAATCTTCGTTCGCCGCGCAGGCTTCGCCCAGGGAAAAGCTCTGCTCGCAGTTCTTGCTGAGGGCGCTGCAATGCTGGTCCGGAGCGCAAGGTGCTGACAACACCGCGTCGTAGGCGCACTCTTGGCCCAACTCCGGATTCTTGGTGCACGTGCCGACGAGCGGCGTCGCTTCAGTATCGCCGATGCGGCAGTATTCGCCCTCGGGGCACTGGTCGGGGAGCGCGTACTGGCACGCTGCGCCCGCAGCGACGTGCTCTTCGCAGGTGCCCGCGATTTGCTGGCCCCGCGCCGCGAGCACGCACGAAAGGCCGACCTCACACAACCCGTCGGCCCCCAGCGAGCACGAGTCATGGAGGGCTCCGCCGAAAAGCGCGTTGCGCGGCTCGCAGGTGCCGGTCGCTTCCGGGTCGGTGCCCTCGAGACCGGAGCAAAAGTAAAAACTCGTGCACGGAATAGTCGAACTGCAGAGCCCGCCAGCCGGCGCTTGCTTGGTGCACACCCCCGCCCGGTCAGCATCCAGCATGCACGACAGGCCGTCTTCGCACCGATTCAGGCTCGTGCAAGGCTCGTTCTCCTTGAAGCGCGGCCCGCACGTGCCCGGGCAGCTGGCTTCGACCAAGCACTGGGCGCCGCCGCTGCACTCGGCGTCGAGCGTGCACATGTCCCCGGTCTTCAGTTGGCCGACGAACACTTCCGCGCAGCTACCGAGATCGTCCGTCAGGCCAGCTTCGCAGCTGCTGTTGGCGATCAGCGCGAGACAGCCCTTCACCTTTTCGGCGTGGTGTTCCACGCGCCCCTCGACGATCGCCCTTTCGAGCGCCGCCAGTGTGCCCTGACGCAGGCTGCGCTCGAGCGAAGCCTCGCAGCTAGCGGCTGTCGGCAGCAAAGCCGAGTAGCTCGGCCAGCATCGGTCGAGGAGCTGGCACAGCGCGGCCGAATAGTCCGCCGGCCAATCCGCGAGCAATCCGCCGTCGCCCATCGCCGGCGTGCCGCCTTTCGCGCTCGAGCCGGCGCTATTGGACTTGGTTCCTCCCGCCGCTGTTCCAGCTCCCGAGCCGCCGTTCGTCTCCGTGGCTTCCGCGCCCGCGCCGTTGCCACGTGCCGTGAGGCCAGGCTCGCTCTCGCCGCAGCCCCAAGCGAGCGCCCCACAGAGTGCCAAAGACCCAACAACCCAATCCGGGCCAAGCCGCTTCATGAAGCCTCCCATGCCCTTCATGCATACCAGAGTTTGGTCGTGCGGGCCGTGTTGTCGTCCGGCCCGCGCGGCTCTACGTGTTCCGCATGTCGACGCACGAAGCCGTTATCAAATGGCATTTCTCTGGGGAAGACTTCAAGCAAGGTCACTACAGCCGCGAGCACACCTGGACGTTCGATGGGGGAGTGACGCTGCTCGCGTCGTCATCGCCGAGCGTCGTGCCGGCGCCGTACTCGAACGCTGCGGGTGTCGACCCGGAGGAGGCGTTCGTCGCGAGCGCCGGGTTCCCTGGGTGAGTAGCGTGGTGCTCGACCCGCACGTGGAGTTCCGCGGAGCCCAGCCGACGGCTGACGCGCTCGGAGACCTTCATCACGAGTCGCACGAGAAGTGCTTCATCGCCTGCTCCGTGAAGACCGCCATCACGCTGAAGGGGCGAGTGAAACCCCAATAGTCAACTGGCCAGCGTTTCCTCCGTGGTTCCGGCTCCGTGGTTCCGGCTCCGTGGTTCCGGCTTCGGGGTTCGAGACTTGGGCGATCACGTTACGGCAAGCGCCACACGAAATCGAAGTGCTCCCGGACCAGCCGCCGTCGGCGGTCGGCGCACGAAGTGCCTCGCGGCTAGCCGTTGCCCGTCCGCCGTCAATTGGGTGAGGGAAGTACCGGGCTCTATTGGCTGGGCGTCAGGCAGTAGACGCAGTTGGTGACGGCGAAGCACATGCCGGGGGGAGAGCAGGTCGTGGCGGGCAGGCAGCCGCAGGTGTTTGCGCTGCAGCCAGCTTTCTTACGCTGACAGGTAGCGCCGTTGCAGCTAGGGCTCGTGTCGAAGCAAATCTCGCCGGCGCTGCAGGCTCCTTGCTCAACGCAGCGTTTTCCCAACGTCGCCGATGCTCCCCCTTCTCCGTTGGGCTGACCGCCAGAGCTGACCCCGCCCGAGGAATCACCGCCTTGTTGCGAGCCGCCCTGCGAGCCGCCCGCTCGAGAACCGCCGCTGCTTCGCTCGCCCGCGGACGCTGTCAGACCCACGCCGCCATCGCCCGTCGTGGTGCTACCGACCGCACTGTCTCCGCCACTGGTAGTGTTGCCGGCGGCGCCCCCCTTGCCACTACCGGCTGGCGTTTCGTCGTCACAGGCGCTGGTAGAGATAACCGCTACCAAAACGCCGAGCAGGGCCAACCAGTTGCTGTTCGATGCCATCGCTCTTGTTCTCCATCAAACGGACTCGAAGTCCTGCCGCGTCCCGAGCTGCTTCGGACATCCTAGGCTAGGTGTCATCGCTTCGGCACACGAAAGCAGAGTCAGGGCGAATCTCTAGCTCTTTGACGTAAATCTGACCCGTGTAGGTGAACCCACCGTGCGAACCGAGCACCACCGCCCCATTGGGCGCGAATAGTCGACCAGCCCATGGATAGTGGAACTGTGTCTCGCGCGACCCAAGGTAGACCAGACTGAAGTCGAGCGCGCTACCGCCGCTGAGTGTGAAGGTCGCCCTGTTCGTCAGCTCGCGCCTGACGATGATGAGCACCGGCCCCGAGCTGAGATCGACAGCGACGCGAGCTTCCGGCTGCAGTTGCAGCTCATCGAACACGTAGATACCCGCGCTGAGCGAGAGACTGACGCGGCTCTTGAAGTCTCCCACCGTGTAGGCCCCAGGCGCGAGCGTCACGCTGGCGCCTGGTTCGGCTCGAACAGCGGTCATGGGCAATGTCGGAAGCACGTCGGTCGGCAACGACGGACTGACCAGTAGCGGCAGGGCGGCAAGACTTTCGTGTACCGAGCCGAGCACCACAGCGCCGTGATGCAGCGACACCGTGCTCCTGGAGAAAATGTCACCCTCGATACGCGCACGATTTCGGGCCGTCACGCCGGACACGCTGAAAACGTCCCCGACCAGTGATTCTACTCCCAGAACGCTGCCCGCGCTCCCCGAGTTGACGAAGGCGGCGCCCTTGCGAGTCGGCGTCTGGAGCCGCGCCCTATCGCGAAGGTCGAGACGGCTCGTTGGACTCGTCTGGCGCTGGTGGGTCACCGGCTCTTGGGGAGCTGCCCATGATCGCGGCGCCCGGCTATCTCGGTTGGATGGAGTGCGGCGATGCGACCGCCGCAATGGGCCTCAGCTGCGAAGACCAGAGCAGCGCTAGCCAAGCGCTCGTGTGGCCGACCGCACCTCAATTGCACAGGCAGTCGTAAACGTCTTTTGCGAATGGGTACGGAGCCGTACCTTTTTGAATCGCATTTGGCCCGCATACGTCGGTACTGCCACTGCAAGTCGCTGGGCCACAATTGTTGGCTACGTAGCAGTCGAGAATATCCACGCAGGCCAGCCGATCTGCCTGAGTCTGAGTGCTGCACGTGTTGCAGGCGGCATCCCCCTCCCAATCCGCGAGGCAACCAACGGCTGCGCTGCCACCGATGCCGCCCTTACCTGCGCTGCCGCTGCCGCCCGCCCCAGTGCTGCCGGCTTTGCCGCCGGTGGCGGTCCCGCCCTGGCCGCCTTTACCTCCGCTGCCCGCGCCTGCGCCGCCCTGGCTAGATCCCGCTTCACTGCCCCCGCTTCCCGAAGAGCCGCCATCCGCGCCGCCGGCCGAGTTGCCCGCCGTGCCTTTTCCGCCGGCCCCGCCGGTAGCAGCGGCGCCACCAAATGCCGAGCTGGAGCTGCCGGCCACGGACTTTCCGCCCGCCGACTGCGAGCCGCTGGCCCCTCCCTTGCCCATAGTCACCTTGCCACCGGACCCGGTGCCTCCCCCTTCCTCAGGCTCCAGCGTGTTGGCTTCGGTGGCGCAGCCGCTTGCCGCCGCCAACCAGCAAAGAGACCCAAAACCCGCTGCCAGGAGCGAGTTGGTGCCGCGAACCCGGTGGCGCGATCGAAGGCGCAGAGAATTTGTCACGTCAGCTGAATCTGACACATAGCTGGAAGCGGTTCCAGAACGAATCACACTTCCAGCGTCGCCAAACTCCGCTCTTGCGAGCTCGTCAGCTTGCCTTACTGCGCAAAGCTACATTCGGGGTGGGTATCGCACCTTACGAAGGCGCTTGGCTTGCCAGCTTGCGTTGGCTGAGAAGCACCCGGTTGCGCAGCGCCTGAAGCTGTTGTTGCAGCGTCTCTGCATCGCGCGCGATGTCCGTCCAGTCACCTTCCTTGGCGACCTGCGCCACCTCCCCGGCTTCGTCGATCGCCGCGTCTAGTCGCTTGGTAACCTCCTGCAACGACGCCAGCATCTCACTGGAAATAGATTCTGATGGCGCGTCGAGCTCGGTGATGGGCGCGCTCACGGCCTTGGCTCGGGCCCCCAGCGCTGCAACGCGCTCGAACAATACCAAGCGATCCTGATGCCGAGCTTGAATGCGGGCGGTGGCGTCAGCGGTAACTTCCATACAGCTCTGCTGCCGTTGCCCGATGGTTTGCATCGCCTGCGCAAAGGCCGTGAGGCTCGCGGCCAGCTTCGCTTCATGCTCCGAACAACCCTCGAGCGCTAGACGCGCTCTCTGCAAGGACTTTTCGGAGTTGATCTGTGTGCGGCTCAGCTCTTGCGCCAAGCTCTCGAACCGGCTGAGATCTTCATCCAAGACGCGCGCGGCAGCAGAGAGCAGGGCCTCGGCCTTCTTGTTCATGCCGGGTTGACTACCGCAGGCGGCCCGGGACAGCTAGCGCCGACGGACGCTCAACTCGGCTTTGAGAGGCATGGACGATCCTATGTTCATGCTAGCCTCGCAGTAGGCTCAGCGTTGCCCATCGCCGAAAAAAGCCGAAGGATTTCCGGGTCAGCGCATCGTGGTGTTGCCCCGTTCGGTGACAGCGCACGCGGAAGCGCAAAGCCTGTTGGGAACCATCATCCCCACTGACGTGGGGTACTTTCCGAAGGCAAGCGGCCACGCGCGTCAGCGTACCGACGGCATCGATCAGGCCATTTTCATCTACTGCGTGGCGGGGGCCGGGTGGTGCAGGGCTCACGGAGAGGAGCTGAGCGTCGGCCCAGGTGAGCTCTTGATCGTCCCGCCCGGAGTAGCTCACAAGTATGGCGCGGACGAGCGGCGCCCATGGACCATCCATTGGGCTCATGTAAAGGGGCGCTTGCTTCCCTACTTTTTGGAGGAGCTCGGCGCCACTGCCACCGCGACGGTGCTGTCGGTGGGCAAGGACGCTCAAACGGTGTCCTTGTTCGACGAGGTGTTGGACATCGTAGAGCACGGTTACGCATTTGCGCAGCTGCTTCACGCAGGCCAAGCCCTGAGCCACTTGCTCGCCCTGTTGGTACGCCGGGCCCGAGAAGCTCCGCGAGAAGCCAAGGACACAGAGCAGCGAATCGCCCAGAGTGTGGCGCACCTGAAGCGACACCTGGAAGCTCAGCTCGACATCGCGAGTCTTGCGAAGCTCGCGGGCCTCTCGCCGTCGCACTACTCCGCGCTATTCAAAGCGCATACCGGATACGCGCCCATAGACTATCTGGCGCGGCTGCGCATGCATCGCGCCTGCCAGCTCCTGGATATGTCGAGTTACAGCGTGAAACACATCGCCGGCATGGTCGGTTACCGCGACCAGCTCTACTTCTCGCGAGTGTTCCGCGCCATCAACGACATATCGCCCAGTGACTATCGACGCTTGCGCAAGGGCTGAGTCGAAACGCCGATGCCTGGCCGGCGATCCCGACTTCACTTGCTGCGTGGCAGGTTGTAGCGCTGCCGTCGTTCCCAAAGTGCCTTACGGCTGATGCCGAGCTTGCGCGCCAGCTCTGTTTCGGAAAGCTGGCCTTCATGCGCACGCACGAACTGCTTGAAGTACTCGAGCAGCGAGGGAAATGTGGCGGGCTCTGCGGTAGCTCCAGGCGCGGTCGCAAAGTCGGTGGCTAGAAGCTCGGGCGTGATAATGCCTGAATCGCAGAGCAGGGCGGCCCGCTCGAGCGCGTTCGCGAGCTCGCGAACGTTGCCTGGCCAAGGGTACGTTGCCATGCTGAACAAGGATTCCTGCGAAAGCTCCGGAACCGGCAAGTTGAGGCGCTGACACGCCGCCTGGAGCAGGAAGGTGGCGAGCGCCGGCAGATCTTCCTTCCGCTCGCGCAGCGCGGGCAGCCGGACCTCTAGTACGCGCAGTCGGAAATACAGGTCTTCCCGAAAGTGACCATCAGCAATCCGCTGTGGCAAGTCGCGATGCGTCGCCGACAGCACGCGAACATCCACTTTCCGGGCCTGCGAGGCGCCGACCCGTCGGACTTCGGAGTCGTTCAGAACGCGCAATAGGCGCGCTTGGGTGCTCAGGGGCAGGTCGCCTATCTCGTCCAAAAACAGCGTGCCGCTCTCGGCGGCCTCCACCAGACCGGCGTGAGCCGCGGTCGCTCCGGTGAAGGCACCTCTTTCGTGACCGAAGAGCTCCGATTCGATCAGGCCTTCGGGGATAGCCGCACAGTTGACGGCAATGAAGGGTCCTTTGCGTCTAGGGCTCAGCTCATGAATGGCGCGCGCCACGAGCTCCTTGCCAGTGCCGGATTCGCCGAGAATGAGCACGGTGGAGCGAGTGGGAGCGATCTTGCGAATCCGCTCGAAAGTCCCCTGCATGACTCGACTCTCCCCCACCATTCCCACCAAAGGGGCAATCCCGCCTTCAACCGGCCGAGACGGAGCCTCTTTGACGGGCCTTTGCTGCGCGAGGATACGAGCGACAGCAACCACCAAGTCGTCGTGAGCAAAGGGCTTGGAGATGTAGTCGACTGCGCCGAGCTTCATGGCCTCGACGGCCGAAGGGACGGTCGCGTAGCTCGTCATGATCAGAACCGGCGTTCCATTGGCACGAGCGATGATCTCGGTCCCGGCCCCCCCGGGCAGACGGAGGTCGGAAATGACCAGATCGAAGGAGGTGGACTGGCACTGCTCCTGTCCTTCGGACAGCGTTCCCGCCTGCACCACTTCGTGGCCATGCCGGGCCAGCAGCCGTCCGAGCTCGATCCGAATGACCGGCTCGTCTTCAATCAGCAGAATGCGACTCATGATGCAACACGCGGCAAGACGACCGTGAGCGTGGTACCGGCGCCATCCGCGCTGGTCACTTCCACGGACCCGTGATGCTCTCGGACAATGCTATAGACCAGCGAGAGACCGAGTCCGGTGCCTTCCCCCGGCAGCTTAGTCGTGAAGAAGGGATCGAAAATCCGGTCGCGAATGCTCTCGGGAATTCCCTCGCCCGTGTCAGAGACGTCGATTCGAAGCCAACTACCATCCGGACGGACAGAAACCTCGACCTTCGCTCCCGCCTTGGATGCATCGCAGGCGTTGGTCAACAGGTTCACGAACACCTGGGTCAGCTTGTGGCGGTCGCCCTCCACAAGCTGACCCGCGGAGCAGAGATTGGTGCACTCCACACCCCGCGCCTTGCGGCTCAGACGCACTAGGCTCATGGCGTCTTCCACGGCCGACCGCACCTCGAACGGCGCGACGGCGAGGGAAGCCTGCAGCGGCAAGGCCTCGGCCCCCGCGTGGCTAAAGCTCACGAGTGACCTCACGATGCGGTCGATGCGTCGCGTTTGCTCTACGATCAGCCCCGCGCGCTCTTCTACGACTGCAGGGTCCATATCGAAGGGCAGATTCTGAGCGATGCAGGCAATTCCGGTGAGCGGGTTGCCAATCTCGTGTGCAACGCCGGCGGCAAGGCGCCCGACGGAAGCCAAACGATCCTGGTGAGCGAGCTGAGCCTGGAGCAACTTCGAGTCGGTCAAGTCCTCCACCAGGATAACTTGGCCTCCTGCAAGATGCGACGCAAGATGCTCTCCGGCGTGGGGCGCTGCCTCTAGCCGCGAGCGGTAAAGTTGCAGGAAGCGCTCGTGGTCCCCAATGCGAACACGTTGTTCGCGGCCGGTAACCGCGGCTTGGGACGCGAAGCCTCCGAGTAGTTTCCCCCAAGGAGCCGGCAGCGCGCCGATCAGCATGCCTACGGCATCGGCGGCGTTGACGGAAGTGAGCCCCACCATCGCGCGATTCCAAATCACGACGTCGGTATCGGCACCCAAGGCGCAAACACCTTGCGGCAAATCTTCGAGGATTTGACGGAAATAGCGACCGAAAGCCTCGAGCTCGGCGGCCGCGCCCTGTAGCGGAACGCGCGCTTCCCGCAGACGCTGCTCCAGCAAGCGCAACTGATCGGCGAGCGCGGTCCTGGCATTCGCGTCCATTCGCAAGCTGTCGTCCACCACCATACGCGCCAGGACGGGGCCCATCAGTCCTGACAGATTGCGTTCGATCCGATCGCGGAGCTGAAGCAGCTCGGCCGGGCGCCCTTCGTCGAGCCGCATCGTCAAGTCGCGAAGGGCTCTTTGCACCTCCGCCTCGGCGGCATCCTCACCCAGGATGGAAACCAGCCGCATGCGAAACTCGGCAGGTGACGACGCAGCGACTATACGTGCTGCCCCATCGCGCTTTCCCTCCATCCAAGAGTCTCTCTCCAAGCTACCGGCAGCCGCAGGCCAAAGCGTGGATACGCCGACGAACAGCAGGCCATTGATGGAAAGAGACAACAAGGTAGGCAAGGACCAGGGGTCACCGGGTAAAAGCTGAAGCTGCTCGTTCAGGCCCCCGCTGGGCGAGCCAAACGAGGCCGGCAAGAGCAGCGGGAACGCCAGCATGACCGCCCAGACCGCGATGCCGGCGCACAGCCCGGCGACGAAACCTGCGCGCGTCGCTCGCGGCCAGAACAGCACACCCGAAAGCCCAGGCAAGAACTGGGCAACGGCCGCAAACGAGATCAGGCCGAGCTCGGCCAGTCCAAGCCGCTTGTCTAGCAGCAAGAAGCAGCCGAAGCCGGAGAGAATAATCACGACGATCAGCGCGCGCCTTGCCCAAAGTAGCCATGCGTACAGGTCGCGATCTTGTCTGGGCGGACGCAGCGGCAAAAGCAGGTGGTTGAGAGACATCGAGGCCAGCGCCAACGTCGTGAGGATCACGGCCCCACTCGCCGCGGAAAGACCGCCCACGAAAGCGAGCACCGAAAGCGCATTGGAAGATCCCGCTAGTGTGATTCCAAGCACGTAGTACTCTGGGTTGGCGTCCGGCTTCAGCAGCGTTCCAGCCCACAGAATGGGGACGATGGGAAGGCTAAGAAGTAGCAAATAGGTAGGCAAGCCCCAGCTCGAGGCGGTCAGGGCCTTGGGACCAGGGCTCTCAGCAAAGGCCACGTGAAATTGACGCGGCAATAAGAATGCTGCGGCGAACGATAGCAAGAGCAAGGTACCCCAGGGCGCGTCGCGAACTGGCCGATGCAGCGCCTCGAGAGCCTCGGGATGCTCAAGGGCCCAGCGGTTCATATCGCCAAAGCCCTGGAACACGCCAAAGACCGCGAAGGCGCCCACGCCCAACAGTGCGACGAGCTTGACCACCGACTCGAAGGCAATCGCCACGACGAGACCCTGATGCCGATCGCGCTGGGCGGGATGACGCGCCCCGAACAAGATAGCGAAGAGCGTGACGGTCGCGCAGAAGCCGAGAGCGATCACGATCGGCTTCGCTCCGTGCGCCAGTACGCTGACCGATTCAGTAATGGCTCGGATCTCGAGTGCCAGATACGGCACGCTGCCTGCCAGCATGAAGAGCGTAACAAGAACCCCGACGGCACGACCGCGATAGCGGAACACGAACAAGTCCGCCAGCGACGTCAACTGATACTCCTGGGTGAGGCGGAGCACCGGTTTCCAGATCACGGGCGTGAGGATACAAGCCAGCGTTACCCCCAGATAAATGGCTAGAAACCGATAGCCCTCGAGCTTGGCGAACCCGACGCTGCCGTTGAAGCTCCACGACGAGGCGTACACGCCTAGCGCGAGAGTGGAAATCATCGGGTGCCTAGCAAGCCGCGCGGGGACGAAGCCTCGCTCCGTGGCGTACGCAACGAGAAAGAGTACGACCAGGTAGCCTACGCCGGCACCGAAAAGGAGGGCGAGCTCAAGTCTCATGTGCCTTCGAAGCGCGGGCCGCCCATACCGCGAGCAGGCTCACGACCAGCCAGAGAACGAAAGGCACGTACCAGGGGCGGCCCTCTTGCGCCCAGAGCAGCCGTAGTGGCGTTGCAAACACCAACACGGCGATGCCGAAAACCAGCAGCGAAAGGTCACGCGAGCGATCGCCGTTTGGAGGAAGGGCCACGTGGGGAGGCTATCCTGCTTCGGGAGCGAAGGTGGGCTCGGCCGCGTCGGAGCTAGACCTCACGGACGCGTCGCGGAGCAGGCCCAAGAGCTCGGGCAACGAGGCCATACTGGGCTGCGCTCCGGGCCGCGTTACCGAGTAGGCACCTGCTGCAGTAGCGATTTCGACGGCCTTGGCTTCGGACATTCCGT
>Ga0163144_10020054_pt1 | contig 13404 bp, 11 predicted proteins | sample OliLak19BULKMAT1_FD_123175 | JGI IMG/M metagenome (GOLD analysis project Ga0163144, IMG submission 123175) | Freshwater microbial mat bacterial communities from Lake Vanda, McMurdo Dry Valleys, Antarctica - Oligotrophic Lake LV.19.BULKMAT1 | ecosystem: Environmental > Aquatic > Freshwater >... | reverse complement strand
TACTGCGTCTACTCGGACAAACTCGGCATTGTTCGCAATCACTTGCAAATGTCAGGTGACGGCATACAATGCCTACACATCTCAGAGAAAACGGGCCTTTTGGCGGGGTTTCTGGGGATTTTCTTATGAACGAGGTTAACACCTCGAACAGATGCGCACGATGCGCCAGCTTTGGCTCTTCCGAATATTCCTAACTAATTCGGAATACTCGGAAGAAGGATCGGCAGCTCATCAGGAGCAGTATCTGCAGAAGTCTTAGTAAGGACCGATCCTAGCAACGTGCCGCGCGACAGCCTGAAGAAAATGGAAGTCTGCGGTCACAGCTCGCCTTAGCCCCATAACCCCATAGCGGGCTTCGCCTCTGAGATCTGCCAAGGGCGTCCCCCTGGCAGAATCAATTGCGTGGTTGGGTCGATTCCCAGAGCGTGAAAGATTGTCGCAGCCAGTTCCGCCGACTGGATGGGCGAACTGGCGGGCGCCGCGCCGTGCTTGTCCGAACTGCCGATGGCCCGGCCGCCTGGCAAACCCGCGCCGGCCAACAGCACCGAGAAGACATGCGGCCAATGATCGCGTCCGGCCTGCTTGTTAATCTTGGGCGTGCGCCCAAATTCTCCGCTCACTACGACCAACGTTTCGCTCAGCAGCCCGCTAGCCGACAAATCTTCCAACATCGCTGCAATGGCGCGATCGGTGCGCGGCAGAAGTATCTGACTGAGTAGATTGAAATTGTCTTTGTGCGTGTCCCAGTTCTTGTCGCCGCCGAAGATTGAAGACATGCAATTAACATGGACTAGGCGGACTCCGGCTTCAATCAATCGCCGGCCCAGCAGCACCGATTGGCCAAAAAAGTTCATGCCATACCGCTCGCGCACTGCAAGGGGTTCGGCATTAACGTCGAACGCTCTCCGCGCGCGGTCCGTTTCCAACAGGGCGAATGCTTTTTCGCGATACGAATCCATCTCGCCTGGTTCCGCGCCGGCTGTGGCGCGACCCATTCGAGTGTTGAGATGGTCCAAAAGCTCGTGCCGTTTCCGCAGTCGGGAGGCATCAACAGTTTGGCCCAATCCCAAATCGAGCGGTCGAAAATCATCGCGGCTGGGATCGCCCCCAGGCACGAGTGCATCGAAACGCTTTCCCAAAAACCCACCATTCTGGCCCGAGCGGAATTGCCCATTCACGACCAGATAGTCGGGCACCAACACAAAGGGTGGGACTGGACAAGTCTTGCCGATGATCGCCGCTACCGATGCGCCGATATGGGGGTGATCCTCACGCGTGGATATGTCAGCGAGGTTCATCGCCCGCGGATAAGCATGGCCGGTGGTCATTTCGTAGGCAGCGCTGGGATGCCCGTTGTCCCGATGCACCAGCGATCTCACCACCGTCAGTTTGTCGGCCTGAGCTGCCAGGCACGGCACATGCTGGCTGAAACAAATACCGCTCACTCGGGTTGCAATCGTGCTGAACTCTCCGCGAATCTCCGCCGGGGCGTCCGGCTTAGGATCGAATGTGTCGAGATGCGACGGGCCCCCTTTGAGCCAAATCAGGATACACGACTTCGCGCGTCCAAAACCTGGTTCACTGGCGGAGGGCTTTGGTGCCGCTCGCGCTTCGCCACGAAATAGTGCCGGCAAAGATAGCCCGAAGAAGCCCAGCGATCCTGCACGCAACAGCTGCCGGCGATGCCATGGCAACGACCGTCCCCCATCGCCGTCTGTGCCGAAGTCGAAATGCTCGTCGGTCACCGCACACCCCCTAACGCATAAGCGTCGCCCGCAGGCGATTCTACTTTTGCAGTGGAGCAACCCCACACCGAATATATCAAGGTGTCATGCTGCCGCCAAATCACCCCCACCCCAAAGACTACACTGAGGCATTTGCCTTAGAATGTAGCGCCCCATGCTCTGCGCGTGTAAATTGCGGTCGTGCATTAGCCAGACAAGAGCGGCCATCATCGGCTTGCCGAAAAGCGGGGGGAGTTTGAGGCCAACGAATAGGAGCAATGTCCGGCCCGAGCTGTCGGCGGATCAGAATAGCACCTAAGTTGTGCGATCCTCGGTCAACCGCATTTAACCTGACTCGCGACTTGATTCAGACGCCCTATTCGGGGTCGGTGATTTTGGCGCGGATGCAGTACAGACTATCAACACTGCGAAGGAACACGGCATCATTCACGGCAGCGGGTGAGGCCCAGAACATTTCGTCGATCGTGTTCGTGCCAAGAATCTTGAACTCCGATCCGGCGGCGAGAATGTGCGTTGTGCCGCCATCGTCGAGACAATAGATCTTGCCGTTGCTAGCCCAAGGCGAGGCCCAGAAGCTCTTGGCATCGGGAATTCGCTGTTTGTACATTTCCTTGCCTGTCTTGGCTTCGAGGCAAGTTGCAATGCCGCCATTGCGACTGAAGGTATAAATGTGACCCTGATAAGCCAAAGGAGAAGACATCTCTGGTGCGGCACGCGGGGCCATCCAGGCGACGCCGGCGTTTGATGTCTCGCCGCTTTGCAGGGAGATATCGCCGTCGGCACCAGCTAGGATTGCATAAAGCGCGCCGCCTCCGCCCGCGCGGGCGCCGCCGGCCGGCGCATCCTCAGCGGCACCAGTCCGCACTCAGCCCCGACCGGCGCCAGGAGCTCCCCGCCCGCCCAGGCCTGCATAGAGCATTTCTCCATCAGCGACTGGTGTCGATGATGGTTGACCGCTGCCCATATTAAGTTCCCACAACTGTTTGCCTGTGGCCGGATCGTACGAGCGTAGCATCGGGCTGCCGAGCGTGACGACTTCGGTTCGCAATTTGTTCCGCCACACCAGTGGCGTGGACCATGACGAGTGATCGTTTCGTTCGACTCTCCATTGCTCGTCGCCCGTTCGCTTGTCGAGAGCCACGAGGAACGACTTTTCCTCGTTGTCGCATTGCACAAAGACCCTCTCGTCGTTCAAGGCTGGCGAACTCGACGTGCCCCAACCCATCACCATCGGGTAAGATCCCAGATCCTTCTGCCAAAGCAGCTTGCCCTCCATGTCGTAGCAGAACAGGCCGTGCATTCCGAAGTAGGCGTAGACGCGCTCGCCGTCGGTCACAGGAGTTTCACTGGCATAGGTATTGCTTCCGTGCGTAGCGATCCGCGGCTTTGCTTCAAGCGCGGTTTGCTTCCAGAGAACGTTGCCGGTGACGCGATCGAGGCAGAGAACCTGCCACTGGTAAATGGCATCGGGAGGGGTTTGCGAACGGCCCCCACCACCGCCCGGCCGACCACCGGCGCGCGGACCAGACCGGGGGGCATCTGCTGCGCCAGGACTGTTGTCTGGGCGTGGCGTCTCCTGCGGTGCGCGATTTTCGCCAGCTGGAACTCCCTCGGGAGCATTCGGATTATCGTAAGGTCGCTCGCCCGGGCGCCCATTGCCACCGCCAAACGGCGACCTTCCGCGCCCGCCACCGTCGGAACGCGGCTTGCGCTGGTTGCTGGTCACTGCCGTCGTCACAAAGATCCTATTACCCCAAACAATCGGCGAGGACCAGGCCACGCCTGGCACCGTGACTTTCCACTGCACGTTGTGTTCCGCACTCCATTCAGCGGGTAGCTTCGATTCGTCGGCCACCCCCGCCCCATTTGGACCCCGAAACTGCGGCCAGTCACCAGCAATGGCGTGACCTGTCAGGAGAAAGCTGAATGCAAGTGCGATGATGCAGCGAACTTTCCGCACGGCGACACCTCAAATGTAGATTGCCCGAGAGGTTCCACGCAGAGACGTCCTGAGTGGCAACTGATTCACAATTTAGCAATGCTGCGTGCGACCTGCCAGTCGGCCGACTTTCGCCCCTCGTTCAGGCAATCTCGAAGGTTACGTGGTCCGTCCAGACAGGTATTCCGCGGCATGGTTGTTTGCGGTCGGCACGCATCGTGGCCAAGTCGCTAAACGGTGGGTTTCTCGAAATCCTAAGACTGCCTCACTTCGGCTTCTCGATCCGGTACAACTCGCTTTCAGTCCGCAGGTACAGAGCCCGGCCGGCCACGGCGAGCGATGCGAGCGTGCGGCCAGGCAGGGTATTCGTCGACAGCCGCTCGAATTTCGGACCAGGCGCGAGTACCGTGACGGCCCCGATTTCGTTCAAGAAGAAGATCCGCCCTTCCGCGAAGACGGGCGAAGCGGAAAAGTCGCCTCCCAGGCGTTCGCGCCAGTGCACCTCTCCTGTCCTTGCATCGACGCAACTTGCAATGCCATTGTCCGAGACGAAGTACAATTGATCGCCAACTAAGAGCGGTGACGGATTGTGAGGCGCGGACTGACTGATACGCCAGACGACGTGGCTTGCCGTGACGTCCCCCCGACCCTCGGGACGAATCGCCCACACTTCCGGCTTGAAATAGCCTCCGCAGACGAACACCAAACCATGGCCGAAAACGGGTCGTGGAACCTGTGCAAAATTCTCCTGAGTGACCCACCACAGTTCGTGGCCCGTGTCCGGATCAAGCGCAACAATGCGATCCGCCTGATTGCTTATCAGCTCGGCTCTAGACGGAGTGCGGATCAACAAAGGAGTTGATTCGGCATTGCGTCCATCAAAGGATTGCTTCCATCGTTGCTCACCCGTCTTTTTGTCGAGCGCCGCCATGTAATGGACATCGGTGCCCAGGCACGGCACGATCAACAGGTCGTCGTAGAGCACGGGTGAGCTCGATGGGCCGTACATTTGCTGATGCGCCAGTACTGTCCGCCAACGGATCTTCCCATCGTTTGATAGGCAAGCCGTGCCATGCGATCCAAAATGCACGTACACTCGGTCGCCATCCAATAGGGGCGTCGGCGAGGCGAGAGAATTCTTGTCGTGGGCAGCACCTTTTTCCGTCAAGGTGCTGATCACAACGTCATGCAGCGTCGCCCCGGATCCGCGGTCGAGACAGAGAGCTCGCAAAGTCGTGCCTTCGGCGTCCGCTGCCGTCAACCAGATACGATTGTCGCGAATTGAAGGCGACGACCAGCCGCGCCCCGGGATTGTGACCTTCCAGGCAATGTTCTCCGACTCGCTCCAGGTGACAGGCAAACCAATGGCCGTGGAATGTCCTTGCCCAGTGGGTCCGCGAAACTCGGGCCAGTCCGTGTCGGCAACGGCTGGGGCGGGTGCCTGTTGCGGGGCCGATGCGGCGTCTTCTGCACGCGCCCCTTCGCTGCCATTTGCGCAAACCGCCAGCAGCGACAGTGACCCCACTAGATTCCAGGAGCGAATGCGCATTGTCAGACCCTTCAAATTCGAATTCAGGATTGCGCGTATAACCTACTCACTGGCAGTCGACACTCATTGTAGCCCAGAGTTCGCTATTGCAATTTGCTGGTGGCAGTTCGACGTGCCGATTTCGCGCACAAGTTCGATCCCCAAGCTGCCTGGAACGGGATTGCGACAACCGGTCGCAGTGGCGGTGGGGATGCAGCAGTTCAGCCGGGGCAGCTTGTCTGTTTCACCACTGCTTAGTTTCCGTCACGCGACTGCTGTGCCAATATAGGGTCCTTTTTCGGAAGTGCACAGAGGGTCGGGCGACACAGGCAAAACTGGCCGCGGGCATAAGTCAACAACCGGGCACTTGGCGCCCTACAGCAGAGAGACAGTATAATGTCTTCCGTCGCTGCGGGCGGCGACCCCGAATAGCACAGCCCGTTTGGTAGACTACTAATCATGCCGATTCAGCTCTCGTCTTCGTCGAGGTCGAACGAGGTCATCATGCGAGTCGTGCCTGGTTTGCTTTTCACTCTGCTCAGTATTTTGGCGTTCGCTTGCGAAGCCTCAGCGTCGGCATTCGTCAATGGTGCCTACTATCGGCTCGGTGATGACGATCCTGGTGCGGTTGCCGGAAACATCGGTTCCGACCCAACGCTCGACTTCTTTAGCGACAAGCTCGACCTTGCTCGCTATGGGTCGCCCAAGTATTCCTCAGACGTTCCCTTGCAAGGACCCTTCGGGGATAAGCTCTCGATGGCGTTTGCCAATGAGGGACTCGGGGGACCTGCCTTTCCCGGCGTGTATGGTCGAGCCACATCGTTGCCGATGATCGAGCAAGGCTATGCTCTAGAGTCGTGGGTGAAGGCGGGACCCACCAATCTCGACTCCATACGCAACAATCTCCTCGCCTACAATGGCGACCCGGCAAGCGACGGCTTTGGGTTCTTCCTCCACGGTGAGACTTACGTGGCCCGAATCGGCACGTTTGAACGCGTGCTGGGTCCCGCCGCTGTCGGGGAGTGGCATCACCTGGCCTACGTCAAGACCTTCAACACAGCGGACTACTATTACGATGGGAAACTCGTGTTCGAGACGACTGGTGATCCACCGCCGGTCGCGGGAAGCGGCGGCTTTTGGCTCGGTGGCATGGGTAAGATACCAAGCGAATCCGGGTCGTTCTTGTTTAACGGCTGGATCGACGAGGTGCGGTACCAGAGCTTCAACCCGCTCGCGGCGGGGGCCTTCGATGCCACGGCTTTTCTGATTCGGCCTATACCCGAGCCGAGTACCGCGTGCCTCGTCACGTGTGGTGTGGTTTGCCTTCTCGCGACCCACTGGAAACGTCGGTTGCTCATCCAGCGGTAGCACCGCTTATGGTTGATTTGATGGGCGTCGCAGCAGGGCCAGAACGCCCACAGTCGGCAGCCGAGCGTCATTCCGAGAAAAGGGCTGCCTTTCCGGGACTCGAAACCGGTCCGGTCAACGGCATGACTTTTTGACAACGGCAGCGCGAGTCATCAATGGGTGGTTTTATCGGAGTCCAAGAAAACCGACGAGTGGATAGGACGACGTGAGACTCGTCACAATCGAGTGTCCTTGTTGCTTGGACTAGAGCGTCGATCGGTGATGAGCCTCAATGAAGCTTTGTGAGTGCGTTAATCGTCGTCGTCTTCCGGTAGCGTAAAGAAGAAACTGGCTCGCACCGGTGGCGGCATTACCGAATCGGCCCCACGCACCGCTTTCCAAACGATCTCGTTGAGAACCAGGTCGTCCGCGGCGTCTTCGCGAGAAAAATCGAGTTTCGCCGAGATATCGCTCAGCGGCGCCTCGGGGTCGTTTACCGCGTTCAAGTCGACATTAGCCGCCCGGTGGTCGTAGGGACGCAGATCGGCTTTCGGCTGGAACGATTCGTACATCGGTAGCGCCGCCGCATCGAACTGAGTCATGGGTTTCAAACCCAAGATCAGCTCCATCGTGCGCAACATGCTGGCCGTCGAATACATGTTGGAGTCAACGTACTCGCGTTTCGTAAAGGGGCTGATTACCAGGGCGACTGTGCGGTGGGCGTCGACATGGTCGGAGCCGTTTTGGGCGTCGTCTTCGACTACGAAGATCGCCGTTTCTTTCCAGAATTTACTGTGACTGAGAGCCTCTACGACGAGTCCCAGGGCGAGATCATTATCGCCCACTGCCGCAATCGGCGTATGCGCCCCAACTTTCGTGCCCGAGGTGTGGTCGTTCGGGAGCCGCATAACGATAAAGCCTGGCATTGCGCCGGCCTGCTCGAATTGCCGCAGTTCGGTTATGAACCGCTTGGCGCGGTCGACGTCGGTGTATTCCATGTCAAAGCTGCGAAATAGCGGATCAAAGTGTCCTTCGAGGGCCGCCATGCTGACCGTGCCGGGGTCGCCGGCCTTTTCCGCGTTGGTGACGAACTCGCCGTAGCTGCGGTAGGTTACTTCGCTTTCCTTGCAGCGGTCCCAAATGTATCCACCTGCCGAGAAGGCGATGGGCAACGCCCCTTCGCTCGGATAGCGAAATATCCCGCGCCCCCCTTTGCGATAGTTCAATGGCCAGGTCTTCTCAACGAAATCAGTCGCATAGGCCGCCATCGTCCATTCGTGGCCGTCGGCGCTCACTTCGCCTTCGACGTAAAAGTTGTCGAGCGTGACAAATTGCCGCGCCAAGGCGTGATGATTGGGCGTCACGCGCTCAGGAAAAATACACAAGCTCGCGTCACCGTTGCCCTTCGGCAGGTCGCCAAACACCTGATCGTACGTGCGGTTCTCTTTGATTATGTAGATGCAATGCTTGATCGGGCTGGCGGCCCCGACCTTGGCCGGGATAGGGTTGTCCTGTTCGCGGGGCTTGGCAACTGCCGATCGATCGCTCTTCAGCGGACTGCACTTGTACGTCTGCTTGGTGTAACGAGCCATATCTTCGGGGGAGGGGGCGGGAATCGCGGACAATGTGCCACGCAATAATCCGCCAATGTATTCTCGCAACGTGCCCACGCTGCCAGAAGGAATAAGCGGATTTGGGCCCTGACGGTTGCCTTTGGGCAATAGTCCCTTGCCATTGGCCACGTAGATTTGGTTATCCGCAGCACTATAACGCACCGACGTCGGATACCAGCCGACTGGAATGTAGCCTAACGACCGACTCCGGCCGTGTTCGCTGACGTCGATCACAGCGAGATTGTTGTTGTCTGCGTTGGCGATGAACAACACCTTGCCATTCGGTGAAAGCGCCAGGCTGTTGGGCGTGCTGCCGTGGGGAGCCTGGGGATACAACGCGCTGTTGATCGTTTCCAGCGTCTTACCCGTGTCGGTATCGAGTACGACTACAGTATTTCCGTTCGCGCAGGCGACGTAGAGTGCCTGCGCGTCTGGCGAAAGAGTCATCTCGGTGGGATGGGAGGCCGTAGACCAGCGCGCCACGAACTTATCGGCCGCGATGTCGAACACCGCCACGGCAGACTGGTTCCAAAGGCTGACAAACACTCGCTTGCCGTCGGGGCTCGGCAGCGGCGTGTACGGATAGCTGTCCTTACCCAGGTCGTGATGCTTGGGCGCCGCTGGATCGCTCAGAGAAATCCGCGCGAGCGTGTCTCCCCACGCGTTAGCCACGAACAGAGATTGACCGTCGACGCTACAGGCCAGACCCGCGGGAATAAAGTTCTTGTCGGGATCGGCAACTTGAATTCTTCGTTGGTCCGATAGCAAACCGTCAGCGAACTGGAACTGATTGACAACGGAAAATTCACCGCCACTGGCAAACAGACGCTTCCCTTCACGATCGAAGCAGAGACCATAGAAACACTGCGGCAGGACCACCCGCGAGACTACTTTGCCTTCCTTGAGATCGACAATGACGATTTCGTGGGCGCCAAATCCCGCATGCAGCACAGCGGCCCAAGGTTCCTTCGGATGCAGAGCAACATTGACAGGAAAGTCCCCGAGGGCAACCTGCTTCCCGGCTGGCATGAGAGACCATTGAGTGGGCAAAAGGACTTCGCCACCAGACTGTTGCCCCGGCAGACGGCGCGCAGGAGACTTATTGGCTCCAAGATTCCCAGTCTCCGCAATCTCTGGCGGGGCCGAGAGCGCAACGCTGTGGGTGCACAGAACAGTTCCGAGCACAATTGAAGTCAATCGAAGTGCGTTCATTTCGCTGGCTCTCGCGTCTTCGGGGTGAGGCTGATCCGTTGTTCTAATCAAGCGCACGGCAGACAGCAAATCCCTAATGCAAAGCACATAAACTCGGGCATCGCCGGCTGGTCGCTGCCAGGCAAGGCACAACCACGCATCATCCCGAGAAATCGGAAGACTTTCTGGGACGCGAGGACGATCTCGTCAATAGTATGCGTTCCCGGCACTCGGGCGGCAGTGCCGCAATTCGGTCCTTTTTCGAGAGTGCCGCAATACGTGTGAGTTCTTGAGATTGAGCGGACAAACACCTGGCACGTAAGCCCGCGGGCGGTGACGATCGAAGGGCCGTTGAACCTAAACGCACCTGTCAAATGAGGAGACTGAAGAAGGCCAGCAACGAGACCAAGATGGTGATAACGATGCGCGATAATACGTGCCGGGGACTCAAACCGTAGGCAATCATCGCGAATCCCAGAATTGAGGTGGCGACGATGAACTCGATGAAGAGTACGCGAGGGGACGCGTGTTGTTGTGTTCGCACGACAAAGAAGGCGGCCAACACGGAAATCCCCCCGAACACACCTCTCCAGAAGTTCCGTTCGCACAGCTGCACAAACACGATGCTCGCCAAGGACATCGTGAAGGGAAAGAAGAGCTGACGGTTGGCGGTCAGACGCGAGAGAACAACCCAGGTCATACTCGAGGCAATCAGAGCGAGGCTGCTGGTTCGGCAGTCCGTAAAGACCACGGGGACAAGCGCGATCGCGTACAGAGCAGCCCACGGTGGGCCGCCGAGAAGCTGCACGGCGGCGAGCAACAACAGCGATGCCAATGTGAATCCAGGTCGTGGCATCTCAGGTCCTGTTCAATTGGGTTCGTGGCACGCCGGTCCGCCGACTGCCCAGAGCCGGTTAAGGCAAGATCGCACGCAATTGGCAGCCGCGCATCATTCCGAAAATACGCCCGAGTTTCGGCGCGATCAGAGGTTCCTCACGATGGAATGAGTTCCGGGCACTCGGGTGGCATTTCCGCAATACGGTGGTTTCTTGCGAGTGTCACTCACGCATGAGTTAATGGCACCGCCGATTCGGTTTCAACGGTCGGGCTGACGGACATGGCCCATGATTGTCATCGCCACTCGGGACACCAGCCTGTGGTTACGAAGGTTTGTTCTCCGCCCTCGATAGGCACGCTCCATATGGCGAGGCCTCCCGGCATTTTCTCCTTGGACTGAGATTCAGCTTCAGTTAGGTTGCGCGAGAACAGTATCCGTCGCCCGTCCGGTGACCAGCAGATTGGTCCACGAAATCCATCGGATTGATCGCCGGGCGACTCGGCGATGGTCGTGATTGTCAGAGCAGCCCGCTCGATTAATGCCAAATTGCCTCGCCGAGCACGACCCCTCCCGTTCCAAGGCTCCAGATAGCGGACGGCAGCAATGTGCTTGCCGTCTGGTGAATACCGTCCACACATAAACCGTGGCTTTTCTACCTTGCCGGTCAACTCTTTTAGATAGTTTTGCACGAGCAACGTCACGGCATCGGCCTGCGACACCTCTCGATGGTTCTTGCGAATGTCCTGGAATGCGACAAGGTCCAGTTCGTACAAATCGCTTGTGCTGTCGAGCGCCGACGACCCTGCCTGTGATTTAAATTCCAGCAACAACCGCTTTCCATCCGGTGACCAATCCGACGGGGACCAGATGCCAGGGCGGTCAAGGACAACCTCGCGAGCTGTGCGGTCGGCGACCAGCAGAACGATTTCGCTGGTAGGCGCGGCCGCGCGAAGATACCCGACTCTGGGATGCTTGTGATGGTGAATTGCAAATGCTAATCGCCGACTGTCCGGCGACCAGGCAAATACCTCCTCAGCATTCGGTTCGACGACTGTGCTCCAAATACCGTTCGTCGCTCCGAGGTAAAGCATGAACTGAACATTCGGGTTGTACTTGGATTCTGGTACTCCAACATCTGTGGCCCAACTCAAAAAATATCGTCTGTCGGGGCTTTGCCGACTCCAGTGAGGTTCTCGGAATAGTTGAGCGCCTTCAGGGAGAGGAGGCCCTTTCTCGATTTGCCCCCCGAAAACGACTGTAAGCTCGGAGCCGTCGGGCCGCATTCTGTAGAGCAAATTCTTCCCGCTTCGGTGAGACAAGAAAGTTATCCAAGAATCATTCGAGTCACTGGCAGATTCCGCCCCGTGCGTTGCCCCAGGATCGGACAATCCCAGTACAAGTAGCGTTAAGCAGAGCGCAACCAAGGGCAGAGATTTGTTAAGAGTATGCATCTGATCACCGAGCGGGTCGTTTGCGAGCGAAGGAATCCGACAAGGATGCACCAGCCTGAACAGGGACGAGCGGCGGCGGGCGTCCTCAGGTGTCTTCGCGCATGCCCCTATGATATCCGGCCGACTTGCTGTGCTCGACCGGGCGGGTACGTGAAAATGCCGCCCACAGGCGGCATCGGGATCGTGCCAAAAACCCTTCCATTTGCGACATTCGTCCGCCCGCGACCGTCCGCTTACGTGCCGATCGCGCACCTTTATTCTAGTGGGATGCGTGGCTACAACCTACCCACGCTCGACGCCCGTTCCCTGCGGACCGGTAACGTCGATTTTCACCGGCAAGCCAAACTAAAAATCGGGACCACCGATGCGATCACTGCTTTGGTTGGCCTTGGTCGCAAGTACCAGCCTTTCTGCGACACCCTGCTTTGGCTTGAGCTATGCCCTGGTGCCGTTGGGGCCAGTGCCTTACGGCGCTGACGGGGAGGGGTATGGCCAACAACCTCGGCGAAGTGGTTGGGATCACGGGCGATATGTACCCGCCGTCTCTGTACTCAGGCGGCGAGATCCAGCTACTGGGTAACTTCCAGGGCATTGCGTATGACATTAACGACTTGGGGCAAATCGTTGGTTACGCCACTCGTGACTATGATTCGTCATACGGTCCGTTTCTCTACAGCGGCGGCGCGATGCAGGAATTGGCTTTCCCAGGGGCCGCATTCTCCGTAGGAGCGGCGACAGGCATCAATAACAACGGGGACGTCGTAGGGTGGGTGGGTGGATTTGACGCAGCCAGCGAGCCCATTGCACTCGGCGTTTTCCTCTACAGCGCGGGCACGATGCAAATAATCGATGACGCGTTCTCCGGCACGTTTGCCATCAACAACCATCGCCAGATCGCCGGTCATTTTACCAACGGCGGTTTTCTCTACTCTGACGGTGCCGTCCAACCGCCGCCCACGCAGCCCGGTGCGCACGCCTACCGGGGCATTGCCATCAATGACAGGGGGGGGGTCGTAGGTACGATGGATGTTGGGACTTCCCATTCCAACTATCATGCCTTTCTCTATCGAGACTGAGTCGTGCAGGACTTGGGGCCAGGGGAGGGCATCGGAATTAACAACTCTGGACAGGTTCTCTTCCGCCGTCCCAGCGGATACTCCTTGTTAAGCGATGGTCAGTTCTACAACTTGAACGACCTGCTGATTCCCCCAGCCCCCATCAGCTTGCAGCTACCCTTTCAATCATTCGTACCTACGGCAATAAACGATGCTGGCCAAATTAGTGGTACGGGTTACTGGGGTCATGGCCAAGAAGCAGTCCTGCTGATACCGGTGCCTGAACCCAACGGCACGAGAATGCGTGCTGCCGATTTGGATCCCCTGCTGCCCCGCTCTGGGCCTCAAAGGGGCCTCGATGGCCTCTGACACGTCGGCGGCTGACGCTCGTCTGCGGGCCTCTCCGGCGTTCCGGCCAATGGAGTGAAGCGAGGCCCATGATTGCCAGGCTGGTCGAATCTTAGGATCTGCCCACACATTGCCCCAGGCCGGTATAGTAATTGCGGGGGCTCGTCGCTGGCACTACGCCACGAATCGCGGAGCTGTTCCGCAAACCCTCACGCCCGCGACCAGCGAAACGGTGGTTGACGTTATTTGGAGAGGTGAATCGATGAGCGACTTTGAACAATGGGATGACCCGCAACTCGAAGCCGACTTGTGGCGGCTTTATCGTGACTTCTTTGACAAGGCGGAACGG
>Ga0163144_10020053_pt1 | contig 13404 bp, 14 predicted proteins | sample OliLak19BULKMAT1_FD_123175 | JGI IMG/M metagenome (GOLD analysis project Ga0163144, IMG submission 123175) | Freshwater microbial mat bacterial communities from Lake Vanda, McMurdo Dry Valleys, Antarctica - Oligotrophic Lake LV.19.BULKMAT1 | ecosystem: Environmental > Aquatic > Freshwater >... | reverse complement strand
GATTAGGGCAGTAGGGGCGAAGCATTCGGGTAGTAAATCTTCGGTTTTAACCAATAAATTATATGCCCGAATGCTTCGCCCCTACCCCAGATTTATGGCTTAACCGCCTTGGCGGTTGCTATACATACCAAAGATTAACCCTTGTTTTCTAACTACTCCCCAGAAACCGGGTTTCTATGCACCTACCATCGCATCAGGTGCGGAGCTTTTCCTACACAAAAAACCTCGACACAACACAACTAAAACTAGGCAACAAAGGCGAACTCAATTCATCATCACCCATCAACGTTTCGACCAATACCAACCGCGCATTTTCCCGCCGATAAACCTCAACTTTTTGTAACCTCCAATCAGCAATCCAATACTCTTGTACTCCCCGCGAAGAATAAAGTTTCAATTTAGCTTCCCTATCTCGACGTACATTTTCTGTACCTGCTGATAACACCTCTACTACCAACTCAGGCGCACCAGTCAGATGTCCCGCATCATCTAACAGCAAAGCTAATCTTTCATTGCTAGCCCAAACGACATCTGGAATTACATCATCTGACTCACCAAACAACACTCCAGCAGTGATACTTGCCTCTCCAAAACCACTTGACTCCGACCAAATATCAAGTTCTCTAAACATCTTGCCGCAGGCGCGTTGATGTCTCCAGTGAGGCGCTCTCGTCATAAACAACTCCCCATCCACAATTTCATAGCGCGTACCCTCGTTTTCGGGTAAAAGTTCTATATCGGCGCTAGTCCATAGGAGACTTTGATTTGCTGCATAGCTCATAACAGGACTCCTTTTAAGTAATGTTATTTTCTAGGATAACTTTTGAATAATTCCTACCCTTTCACCTGTCCCGAAATCCACGCCAAATAAGGCTCAGAACCAGCAACCAACGGCAAAGCAATAATTTCCGGCACTTCGTAAGAATGCAACTCTCTAATCTTTGCTTCCAGAATTTCAAATTTAGCCAGATCGGTTTTAATTAAAAGTTGCCACTCTTCTTCTTTATGCAGAACACCTTGCCAAGTGTAAATAGAATTAATTGGTGACAAACTGACGCAAGCGGCGAGTTTTGCTTCTACTAAATTTTGTGCGATCGCTTCCCCTTCCTCCCGCGTACCAGCCGTCACCAGTACCACACCATATCGAACCGTTTCAGCACCGTTATTCATCACCTGCAACCGCCTTCAACTACACCGCAGTATCAGTTGTAACCAAGTAAAAATACTCTCTAGTTCCTCTAGGTAAAATTGTACCTGTAAATTTGGCACCCTCAATGTTTGCCCCTGTCAATGTCGCATCTGTGAGGTTTGCATCAGTCAAGTCGGCCTGACTCAACCTTGTCCATTTCAAGTTGGCTTTTTCCAAATAAGCTCTTGTTAGATTTGCTCCCGTCAAATCTGCTCCCGTCAAGTTTACTCCCCGCAGCAGGGCTTCAGTTAGATCGGCTGCGATCAGATTAGCTCCTTCTAAGTTAGCGCCACTCAGTTTGGCTTTGCTAATATTAACTCCATCTAACTCCACGCCACTCAAATCAACTCCATTCAAAAATGCTCCGCTGAGATTGACACCATTTAATAAAGTGCCATACAGCATCGCCCCACTCAATCTAGCACCTTCTAGATTTGCCCAGTTAAGATTGGCTCCGCTGAGGTTAGCGCCTCGCAGATTGATTCTTTGCAAATTAGCTCCGCAGAGATTAGCACCCCAGAGATTCGCGCCTCGGAAATTAGCACCGTCGAGATTAGCACCGCTCAACCTTGCCCCAGGTAGTTTTGATTTTACAAAAAAAGCTCCGCTCAGGTGAGCTTTCATTAAATCTGCCTCGACCAGTTTGGCTTCGCCCAGTTTGGCAAATGTTAGATTGGCCCAGTTTAGTAAAGCGCCACTCAGGTTTGACTTGGTTAAACAAGCCCGACTGAAATTCGCTCCCCTTAAATTAGCGCCTGTAAGGTTTACACCTGTTAAGGTAACTTCTGTTAAATCGGCTCCACTGAGATCGACGCCAGCAAAGTTTCTGTTTCCCTCTTCGTAAAGCTTTAGAATCTCGCTAACTTTCATATTTTCACTACCTCTAGTTTTGGCAAATTTGTATAAAAAACTATCCTTGATATATTTTTATACAAGCGAGCCTTAAACCGCTTTTAAAAATAAAATAGCGGCTCGCATTGAGTACCCAGTTTTAATTCTGGATGAGCGAGAGAGGGCTAGTGTGGAATAAACTGCGCTCTCTTAATAAAGATTTTACTATTGAAAAGTTGGCGATTCTAGCAGAGCGGGTAATTTATGTTACAAATATTTTCAATTATGAAAAGCAACTCTGTTGTGACTCACATTCCGCACCCTGTACTGTCACATTCGGTTTTTTCGGAATTTAGAGCGAGTATTCTGTAATTTAAAGTACATTTAAATACGGAAACTCTTCTACCCAGTCCCCAGTCCCCAGTCCCCAGCCCCAAAAAATTCGTGGTGTGACACTTGAGGGTGCGGAATGTAGGTTCTAGCCCCTTGCCTACACCAAAGCACAGATTATGCGATCGCCTCACAGTAGGGTAGCCTGTCTGTAGGCGCAGCCAGTCAGAAAACCGATCGGCTATTAGGTTTGAATCTAACTTGTTGGCAACGAATAAACCTGACCATCTATTAACAGTCGCGTAATACCTTTAGCTTTCAAATAGGGAGAAGCCTTCTGGAGAATCTTGCCATCAGGAACCTTAATCACTCGCTGAGCGCGGTTGGAAAAACGGCGAGCTACTCTGTGGTTGTCAAAAACCGGCAGAGTCCTCTGCTGAACTTCCTCTTGGGGGATCTGACCCAAGTCGCCAAAATCCTTTAGCGGTCGCGTGATTAATTCTGCCGCACGGTCTACCACCAAATAGCACGGTTTGGGAAAAGACGCTTCCGACAGTGGCAAAACCCGAACTACGGCGTTGCTTGGCACCCGCCTTTTGGGGAGGATAATTTCCTCATCCAGGTCATCTTCATCGTCGGTGTAGTCATCATCATCATCGTCATCATCATCATCACGATCGTCATCATCCAAATCTGCCAGATCGTCTTCAGTGTCTAGCAGATCTTCGCCCAGCATTTCTTTGATTGTGCTGGCTGACCCACTGTATGGTCGATCCAGCAAATCGTCGTCCTTTGTAGCAGTGTTTGAGACAGGAACATCTAACCGTGGCGATGAAACTTCTTCTGCCACTGCCGTTTCGCTTACAGACGCAGATGTCGCTGAGGAACGCCGTCGCAGGCGTCTGTTGAGACCCAGCGATCCTTCTATTGCATCATCGGTGGCTTCGCTAAGCGGGTCTTCCACTACAGGCGCTTCCAGTTCAGAAACGGCTGTATGCGGGCGCATCGAACGTTTTTGCTGAATTAATACTTCGTAGTCATCAGGTGACAAAGTGCTTTTTAGTAAGCGACTAATCGTAGAGTGGCTCACATCATAGCGGCGAGCCAATGTTGAGGTTGTTTCTTCTGGATTTCTGTAGAGCTTAAGGATCTCAGATTTGTCAGCTTGAGTTAATTTTTTAGCAGTCATAAAGCTTAACTTCCAGGGCGTCTACGCCCACCACCAGTGCGGCGGGAACGGCTTGATGTATCGTATTCGAGGGCAGCTCCAATGGCAAACAGCACGCCACTGAATACCCAAAAGACTTCTGGTAAAGAGCCACTCTGGTAATTCTCTATATTTCTTTCGGCCCATTTCAACCACATATCTGCGATGTAAAGTGACAAAGTTGCTCCGGCAATCATCCGCCAAGATTGGGAAAAACGGCCTCCCCAGAACGCTAATAATAACATTGTGGCAAGAATTAACAGGGCAATATCGGAAACCACGTAAAACAGAGTCAACCAAGGGACAAGAAACTTTAATTTATTGTCCAGTTCCTCAATCCAAGAGACTCTTGAGGCTGCTGCGGCAGGTTTAGCATTAGTAGCTGGTTTAGCTGTTCCTGTGGGCTTGGGTTTAGCAGTTGGCTGCACTGCTGGTGCTTTTAGGGCTGGCTTAGCCGTGGGTGAGGCAGGGGCGCTTGCCTGAGCAACGATCGAAGGTGGGGTGGCCGCCTGGGCTTTGTTGGAAAAGTCGGGGGGAGCAATCAAGTAGGCTAGGACAATCCCTATAGCTGCGATTCCCGCCACAATTCCCCACTGCCACTTCTCCAGATTTAGCCGCCTTGAAGAAACAGCTTGAATCATCCCCCAGCCTAGAGAAATATAAGTAGCGATGAAAAAGGGATCGGCAAGAGATATATCTGGCTCGATCTTTAAAGCCAACTCCCAATAGCCAAATATGAAGTTCCCTATGAAATAAAACAGCATCCCCAGACCAAATCCCAGCCAGACATTCCGTCCGCTGACAATCTGAGGGCTCCGCCAATTCCTAAAACACAGTAAAGCTGCTGATAGGTAAGCCACCTGTTCAAAAACATAAGTGCCGATCAAGTACCAAACCGGACGATTGTCCCCTGTCGTGACGCTAAATATCAAAAAGAACAAAAGGGCCAGAACTGCCCAAGCAATTCCAGCTAGGACAATTGTCCTTACTGGCAAAAGAGTTTTAGGACTGGATGATTTATCCGTTGGGTTGCTCATAGGGATTCATAGAGGGAATAGCTGGCGATGGAAAGCACAGGCTTCAATAAGCTTTTGACCGCTGCTGAGATCGGAAATTCGATCTTATGGAAGCTCTTTGTCTTGGCTATATACAAGTCATTGCAAATGATAGGGAACCTTTTCAACGCTATTGCCACAGCTTACCAAGGGGAGATTGATTCAACCATTCTGTAAACTGCGCCTGATCGGCTGTTGGCAGGTCTTGTAAGGTGTCCATAGCTCGACTGACAAAGCTGGAGTTCCCGAAATACTGTTTACCAAGACGATAAAGTTCCTGCAACAGGGTGATTACATGATGTTCTTCCCAGGGGGGAAGTTGGTTGGCACTCAGCGGATCTATTATGAGCAGGTTTTTGACAGCTTGCGGCGAGTCTGCCTGTGGAAAGCGCCACTGCTGAAATATTTCGGCGAGATTTTTTTCAAATAATCCAGCCTGTCTGCCTCCTAAGAGATCTTCTATGTCTATATAAACCCCTTGCAGCAGCAACAGACAGGCTTGGGTAAGAGCAATCGTCTTAGCGTCACCAGGGACATCGCTAGTGAGCTGGTCTAAACGGATTTTGCCCCATACGCTATATCGTTCCGGTTCCTCCAATAGGACACAGGCTTTCCCTCGGTTATCCGTCAGATCCCGCCAGAAGGCTTTGGCTTCTTCCTCTTGGTTCGCTCGGAACACGCTGATTAAGCGAAACGTTTGCCCCTGGTAATTGAGAATGGGAATCTGCTGGTCCCGCTTTGGGTGCTGAACGCTAGTTATTTCAACATCCTGCCGTTTCAGAATAAACATGACACTGGCAATTGACTCCTGTCAGGACCTCCGGGTGCAGCTCTTGGCGTTGAGTGTAATTACGCCTGCGACACTCTTGATATGCAGAATGCTGGTTTACCAGGTGCGGCTGAACTGCGATCGCAAATTAATATCACACTATCTTATCCAAGGCTCATTCTCTTGGTTTTTAGTGTACATCTATCAGATGCCTATTCCACTGCCAGCCCTCTTAAAAGTTTGCGATCGTAAATTCGATCGCCTTCTTGCACCACAAATCTTAGCAATTCTGATAATATAGGCAAACAGATGACGAGTGGGTGCGTAACTCAGGTGGATAGAGTAGCAGCCTTCTAAGCTGCGAGTCGCAGGTTCGAATCCTGCCGTACCCGTTTAAGAAAGGGCTAGGGGCGATTCTAGCCCCTTCTGACCCTCTTTTAACTCAAAACTTAGTAGGGGCGGGTTTATCAGATCTACCTGTGGGAAAGCAGATCTCACAAAAAAACCCGCCCCTACAAACTCAAAACTTTCCCTAGCCCCTAGCCCCTAGCTATATCTTGTTTTCTGATAAGCCCGTGACGAGGATTGAACTCGTGACCTCACCCTTACCAAGGGTGTGCTCTACCACTGAGCTACACGGGCAAAAAATAAGCTCAAAGTAAAAGACAAAAGAAAATGTTTTTTACTTTTTACTTAATTCGTGGTGGGCCGAGCTGGATTTGAACCAGCGTAGGCGTAGCCAGCGGATTTACAGTCCGCCCCCATTAACCACTCGGGCATCGACCCTTGTTACCCACGATTACCAATAGTAGCACAAGAATCTGTAGATGCAAGGTTTTTTTTGAAAATTTATCCTGGCTCTCAGACAAGTAAATTTCTGGCTCAATTAGCCCGCATCGGGAAATCACTTTCATCATAGATTTCTCCGACCAGCTCTTCGAGAATATCTTCCAGGGTGATTAAGCCTACTGTCCCGCCGTATTCATCGACCACAATGGCAATATGCAGGCGCAATTTGAGCATTTCTTTGAGCAAGTTGGGAATTCGCTTAGTTTCGGGTACGTAGAGTGGCGGGTCGGAAGCTTCGGTCACCGGGACTTGAGTGCGACCCAATGCTTGCGAATGATTCAGGTGCTGGAGGGCCCGCTTGAGGTGAACAATTCCCACAATCCGATCCTTAGATTCTTCTTGCACTGGGATACGAGAATATCCTGTTTCCAAACATAAATTCACTAAATCCTCAAGGGTGGCTTCATGAGAAATTGTCCGCATCTCAATCCGAGACCTGACTAAATCGCGGGCGCTGAGGCTATCCAGCGTCAACGCTTTGCTCAGCAACTTGTGTTTATCCAAGTCCAAGTGACCTTTGCCGCCCAAAATTTCGATCATCAGCTGGAGGTCTCTTAATGACTCTCCCTGCGGAACAGCGCCCCCCTGAAACAACCGAATCACGCTCTGGGCAATGTTCTCAAATACATAAATCACCGGCCCTAGTGCTATTGAGAGCCAGTAAACGGGGCGAACTGCCAGCCTGAAAAATCCCATCACATTGTTCATTGCGAGGGATTTGGGCGTAACTTCTCCAAAAATCAGCACCAAAAATGTGACAACGGCAGTGGCAATACCTAGTCCCGCATTGCCTAACCACAAGACAAATAGGTTACTGGTGAGAATTGCAGAAAAATTATTCACCAGGTTGTTACCCACCAAGAGGGTGGTAATAAACCGGGCGCGTTTCTCCAGTACCAGGGTGAAAATCCGGGTCGGGTCTCCTTGCTCTCTAATTAGAGCCCTGAGTTTGAAATTGTCCAGTCCTGTAATTGCGGTTTCAGAACCTGAGAAGAATGCCGAAAGTAAAAGCATTAATCCCAATACCGCAATATCGAGCCAAATACTTCCCAAGAGGGGGCCAGTATCAGAGGTAGCTAGAATGAAGGATTGAACGGGTAAAGAAATCACAGGATGTTGTAAAGAGCAAAAGGTAAAAGGCAAAAGCTAACAGAAAATATTTCTCTATTACCTTTTTCCTTTTACTTTTTTACTTTAAAGTAATTCCCCGGTTTCTTGCAGTGAGTGCAGACGCCGATAAATGCCCTCGCGCCGCAATAGTTCAGTATGGTTACCTACTTCGACTATCTGCCCTCGATCGAGAACTACGATTTTGTCTGCTTCGCGAACGGTACTGAGTCGGTGGGCAATGACGATCGCAGTACGAGTGCCTAATATGCTACGCATTGCCAACTGGATCGATCGCTCTGATTCGTAGTCTAGGCTGGATGTCGCTTCATCGAAAATCAGAACATCTGGCTCGACTAAAAGCGCCCTAGCAATTCCCAAACGCTGTCGCTGTCCCCCAGATAAGCGGACTCCCCGTTCCCCGACGATCGTATAGTAACCGTGGGGCATTTGCTGAATCACCTCGTCTACTCTGGCAATGCGGCAAGCTTCCTGCACTTGCTCGAAAGTGGCATTAGGATTGCCGTATCTCAAGTTATCCAGTAAAGTGCCGTTGAAGATATCTACTTCTTGGTGGACAATAGCTAATCTGCGTCGATATCCTGTGACATCCAGAGTGCGAATGTCTTCTCCATCTATTAAAATTCGCCCTTGGTTTGCTTCAAAATACCTAAACAGCAGCTTCACTAAGGTAGATTTACCAGATCCCGATCGGCCCACTAGCGCCACAGTTTGACAAGGCTCGATCAACAAGTTGATGTTTTCCAACACTTGACGGCTAGAGTCGTACCCAAAACTCACCTGGCAAAATTCTACTTTGCCAGTAAATTTATAAGCTGTGGTGTTGGGAGACGAGCTAAATCCAGATGGGAAAATATCAACAGAATCTTGTCCGGATGGCTTCTGTATAAACTCGTGAAAACTGAGCATGGAAGCATATCGACGGGCAAAAATTTCTGCCAATTGGCTGAGTGGTTCCAATTCGGAGTATGCCATGCTCGATACAGTTAGAGTGGTGACGAAATGTCCCAGGGAAAGCTTACCTCCAACTGTGGCTGCCAGAGTCAAACCCAGTACCATAAATACACAAAACTGAACGACGGTTCTTTGCCAAGTGTTTAGCTTGACGTAACCTTTGTGTATGCGGTAGTCAATCACTTTAAATTCACGATCGAAGCGCGATCGTTGTCGTTTCAGTTCTTGGGTTTCGGTAGCAAAGGCTTTAACTGTTTTGATGTTTGTGATGATTTCAGAGGTGCGACTTTCTGTATCTTCAGCGTATTTATCCAGTCTTTCTTCTATTTTTATTATCCTTTTCAAATCTTTGATGCTGAAGCTGAGAATAAATACAAAGGAAATCAGGAAGAAAATGGCAATTCGCGACTCGATAAACCAAATCATTACAAATATTCCCAATACTCGGAATAGTTTGGGAATCATTTGTCCGGCGATTTCGGGGTAACTCCAGGTGTGGTTGGCAATGCCTCTGGCTACTTTTCCGGCAATGCGTCCGGGGTTGTTTTCGTCGTAGAATTCTAGGGGCAGGGTGAGGATTTTTTCCAGGGCTTTTTGAGAATTATCCCGACGGGAACGCAGGGCTATATCCCAATGAAACCAGGTGCTTAGCCAAGGTTGAATGGGCGCTCTCACCACGGTTACTAAAAAGATTAAGCTTAATAGGACAGCCAGGGATAAAAACTGGTTTGCAGGCATCCCGGTGAGTGCAGATGCTGCCGCGATCGCTTTTTGTAATGGCCCATCCACGGGTTGTCCGGACAGGACGTTTAAAATCTGCCCAAGCTGGTAAGGAACTACCAGATCGAGGATTTCAAAGGCGCTGGCGGCGGCAATACTCAAGAGCGCGATCGCCCTATATGGCTGATAGTATTTGACAATATCGCGAAAATTTGCCATGAAGCGGGTTTGGAACAACGATCGATCCCAGATTTTAGAGTTAAGTCTTGCTGGGCTTTCTGTATTATAAATGTAGTATTAATCTATTTGTCTGCCAAAGGGTGTATATTCTCAACCGATGAAAGGCTCTCCTATAGATCTTGCCGTCGCGATGAGAGACGATATATCTTACGCAGAGAAGTTTTCACCTAAATTGACGTTCATGGCAGACCCAACTCCAAATAATCGCACCCAAAACCCTAAAAGCTCCAAAACTGTCAGTCCCGAACAATACGATCGACTCAAAGCAGAGATTGCTGCGCCTTACCGAGGTCTAAGACAATTTATATACTTCGCTTGCGGTGCTTCGGGTTTTATCGGTGCGATCGTCTTCTTGGCTCAGTTAGCGGCTGGTCGGGAAGTTGGCTCGGCTTTGCCTAATTTAGCTCTCCAAGTGGGCGTGGTGGCGCTGATGATTTGGCTATTTCGCTGGGAACAACGATCGGCCCGAAGGTCGAGAATAAAAAAAAGCTAGTTTAGTTTTTAAGTAACTATACTCTTTTAACGCAATTTAGTGGTATTAGATCATATACCACTAAATTATCTTAAACGCAATAGTAACGCCATAAAAGTTTATAAATTGTAAGACTTGGAGACAAGCCGCCAAAAATATAAAGAAATTATTACGAATGTTTAAAGTCATGCTAGAAGCGTCAGACCTCAACATAGTGAGATCTGGCGCTTTCTTTTTAAGATGGGGCACTAAAATTGTAGATTTCAGATTTAACTTCAATCGATCGAATCTAAAATCTAAAATTCTTTCTACCCCCCGATTATGTAAGGCGAAGGAATAGCTTCAGCGCGTCCGGCATTGACGAGTGCCTGGTAGACAAAAGCTGCAACGTCTGCGCGAGTCGCCACTTGGTTAGGATTTAAGAGATTCTGCTGGGGATAGTTAACCACCAACTTCTGCTGAGTTGCCGCTGCCACCGCAGGGGCAGCATAATTAGGAATTTGAGCTGCATCTTTGAAAAAGGAAAGCACGCTTGTATCTCCAGGCGGTAGCTTTAAACCACTGGCAAGAGAAACCAGAGCTTGAACTCTGGAGATTTCCTGTTGAGGGCGAAAAACACGACCCTCATAACCAGAAAGAAAACCACCCCGGTAAGCCGCTTGAATGGCTTGATTAGCCCAGAAATTCCTAGCGACATCAGCAAAGTTTATGCTGGGACGAGTCGGGGTGGGAGAAAAAGCTTTGTTGATGATAACAGCGAACTGGGCGCGGTTAACTGGCTCGCGGGGACGAAAGGTGCCATCGGAAAATCCGGCAATTATACCTTTGGCAGCGAGGGCTTCGATATAAGGTTTAGCCCAGTGACCTTCAATATCTGCAAAAGTTGAAGTGCCGCCTCCAGCTGGCGGCTTTACTTCAGCAGCAACGAAATCGACTCGACCAGAAATGCGGCTGCGATTGATGTCGTTGCCGACAGCAACTATAGTGTTGCTGGTAGTTGCATTGTGAAGGTCGAGTTTACCGTTGTTACGGATAATGTTGTTGCCGGGGTTGCTTGCCGTGCCGAGATCCGGTTCAGCGTTAATTGTGACCACGACCCCATCCCGCGTGTTGTTCTGAATCAGGTTGTTACGCAGTATCGGGCGGGCGGAATCGTTGATGTAAATTCCGTCAGTGTTTTGGATAATGCGGTTTTCTACAACTAAAGGAGATGAGGTGCCGCCGATCGCAATTCCAAAGCCGGTACTCTGAAATAAGTTAGCGCGAATTTCTCCTGCGGCAGAACGAGCAATTGAGATGCCGTTGCCATCGTTACGAGTAAAGAGGTTATTTTGAATCTTGGGTGTACCGTTACCAGTGACAAAAACGCCTTCTCTCTTACTATCGCTGAAGGTGTTATTGCCGATCGTAGGATTAGTCGATTCTACCCACACACCAGTACCCCGTTTATTGGGATTGGTGATGGTCAAACCTGTTATCTGGCTTTCTGCCTCGGCAAGTATGGTAACGTCTTGACGGGAAAATGTGGGACTGATGTACTGACCCCCACCAATAATAACGATGCCCTGACCCTTGGTGGATTCGTCACCGCGTAGAGTAATGCCGCGTTTGATTACCAGCGGAAAAACTTCGCCGGTTTCTGCTGTGTAGGAACCTGGCGCTAGTTGAATAGTAGTGCCCGGTTGCGCTTGCCCAATGGCGAAAGTAATCGTGCGGTATGGCGTAGCTTGGCTGTTGCTAGCACCAGCACTGTCGTTGCCGGTTTGCGGATTGACGTAAAGAATGTTTGCACTAGCTGGGGTTTGAGCTATTTGCAAAGGTGCTGATTTGGTATTAGCCCAGGCCGGTTGAGGTATTAGCCCACTGGCAGCAGAAAGCAAGTAAAGTGCCGCTAGTCCGATGGGTATCACAGATGCAATGGGTTTGGCAGAAACGACTCGATCGATATCATAAGAGGAATGTTTATTCATCTGAATGCTGATGCTATGCTCAATTCTTGTGCTTTAGGGATATGGAATCATCCTCTGGTTTGAGGATAGTTGAAATGGTCGTCAGTCTCAAAGGTGTGCTACAAATCTGAGGACAAGTTCCTCACTTGCCAAGTTCCGCTTTGGATGGATGTGCAGCTTGCACAGTTAGCCAACACAAACTTGAAATTATATCATGAATGGTGTAATCCCCGCAAGGGATAGCACCTAAAATTTAGCTGCCTTGACGTAAAATTTGACGCTTCCTTGTCCAGATCGGAGTCAAAGCCACTGAGTTTGAAGGAACGGGCTAAGCTTGGGGATGTGGAGGCGATCGCTTCATTGACGGGTTCTCGCTCGGTAGGCGATCGCTTCATTGATGGGTTCTCGCTCGGTAGGCGATCGCTTCATTGACGGGCTCTCGCTCGGTAGGCGATCGCTTCATTTGTGCTAGCATCAAATCTCAAATTATGATTTAATCAGTTTCAGCAAGAATAGAAATTTAATCCCAAAATCATTATATGACCTTGAAGAATCACTTTACTATTTTCAATAAAGTACACTTTCTTCAATAAACATTAAATCTCAAAAGCTGATTCCCTCTTGTTAAGGGACTGATAGCTTGTGGTGTTTTTCTGTGAATTGTGACCACCCCATACGCTTAAATTTCCCATCGAACTCACGTTGATTTAGGATAGAAAACATCCCGCTACAGTCTGAACAATATATCTATTTTAATTTTGAGGATTTTGGTTTTTCACATATTCCATAAATACAGGCTGGAGTGTGAACAGTGTTTTCTCGCCTTCTTTGACTTTTTCAATTAATAAACGCCGTCCCAAGGATTGCACAGCTTTCAATAATTCTGATGGTGATAATTCGAGATTGGTTGGAAATTTTGATATTTCCACTGGTTCGGCTTGACTAGCTAGCCAGTACATTATTTGTTTTTCTGATTCAGATAAGCGATCAAAATGCTGCTTTAATAGGGATTATAAATCCCCTAAGAATAGTGTATTGTAAGATAATAATTCTGAAACGCTGCCGTTAAATAAGTCTTGAATCATCGCGGCAACTATATTTAACCAGGATGGATTGCCTTGGTAAAGGTCGATCAATTCTGACCATTTTTCCGGTTCTGCTAAACCTTTTTCTCTGAGAATTTCTTGGGCTTCTGTTCCTAAACCATTGAGTTGTAATGTTCTACAGGCTGGGTTTTGGCTTTCTAAGGCGGCAATTTCTCTGGGTTTTTCCCAACTGAGAAGAATTAAGCAACTATTGTGGGATGATTCAGCTATTTTTTTGAATAATGCACCGTAATTTTCATATCCGGGTTGATAGTTACCTGCGAGTTGTCCGCTGCTGAATATCATTTGTAGGTCATCGAGGATGATGAGACAACGGGATAAACGTAGGTATTCTAGTAATTCTTCTGGGGCGGGCACGCCGTCGGCACCGCCCCTACAAAGGAATTGGATTAGGTTTGTTTGGAGTGTTTGAAGTGTTGGGGCGTTGTGGAGGCTGCGTTAAATAATATAATCAAATTCGTTTTGGATCTGTTCTATTAGTTGGATTGTGAGGGCGGTTTTGCCAATTCCAGTTAATCCTAATAGGGTGATGAGACGGGTGCGATTTTCTAATATCCAGTGTTTGAGGGTGGAGAGTTCGGATGTGCGGTTATAGAATAGGTTGG
>Ga0163144_10020052_pt1 | contig 13404 bp, 9 predicted proteins | sample OliLak19BULKMAT1_FD_123175 | JGI IMG/M metagenome (GOLD analysis project Ga0163144, IMG submission 123175) | Freshwater microbial mat bacterial communities from Lake Vanda, McMurdo Dry Valleys, Antarctica - Oligotrophic Lake LV.19.BULKMAT1 | ecosystem: Environmental > Aquatic > Freshwater > Lake... | reverse complement strand
GGACTTAGGAAACGCAACGCTCTAAAATTCGATATGGGGCGTTTTGATTTTAGCCGAGGCATTTTTGGTGGTCGTTTTGGAACTTTATGTCCGTTAAAGTTGCTAAGTCCGACAGGCTGCTAGTCGTGCCGGTGGAGGAGTGACAATTACCTGTTTGTGGCGACTTGACCAGTCACGTTGTTCCGCCGATACTCTTGCCGGACTGAGAATGCTCGGTCGGTGGGCGTCCGCTGGCGAAAGCCGGAGACGCCCATTTGAGTTTTACGGGAACACCCGCCAACCGCTGACCGCATTCGCCGTATAAATGCGCTTTCGCGCGATTTCAAACGCCCGGTTGGGGCGGGTCGGATTCAAAATGTGCCGGGCGCATGGATGAGCGCACAGGTCAGCGATCTGGACGCCCACGATGTTGTTTTTCTTGGATTGGAAACTGAGCGGGCAATCCAGTCGTTTGAACCGCTCCGCCGTCACCGACTCGGTGCCGCGCGCCATCAGCCGGTAGAAAACTTGTTCCAGACTGTTGTCCTCCCGTTTGCCGCGCGCCTCAGCCACGATGGGCAAATGCGTTTCACTGGCGGCTTCGAGAAAATGAACCAATCCTTCCAACGCGAAAGCGAGGGCGAGTTCGTAAGGATTTTCCGCGTCGCCGCCGCGCTGTTGCTGATGCTGGCTCTTGTGAATGGCCGAGATGAATAGCGTGAACGGCAGTCCATCCATCAAGCCGCTCAAATCCTCCATGAAGCGCGGGCGCACATTGGAGTTGAGCAGCAATGAAAACGGGCCGTTGGCGAGCCGGATGTCGCGGCTGTGGAGATTGATTCCCTCGTGATTGAAGTAACGGAGTTTGAAACGATTGAATTCCACCAGCGCCTGGTCGCGGTAGGCATTGCGTTCCATCACCACTAAAGCAAGAACGAACAGCGGGAAATCTTTGTCAATTTTCTCCATCGAGTGGTCGCCGCACTCGTCGAAGAACGCAATGAACTTGGATCTTATATCCGCGTTGCTCATTGCCGGGAGTTTGCTCAAGCCAGTTCGATTATGCGAGTTGAATTGCGTTGCCAAGGCGATCACGTTGCGCATCCCGCAGTTGAAGGACTGCAAAAATCATTTCGACAAGAAGAAGGAAAAGGGCAAGGGCACGATGGTCTTCATCTGCGAAGGCCAGTCCGCCGTCGGCTCGATCACGAGCTGCCGCGAGTGCTGGCGCACGGCCACCCGGCCAAGCTGGTCGGGACGATTTCACATTCATATTATCGCTTGCCTTCCTGGGCTGGGAGCGTATTTTCTCCACTGCCCGAATGCCGCGTGTGCGGACGTTCACCAAGGCTGAGAAACGAGAAGTCAACAACCAACCTAACCATTAACCTCTGTTGCCCTGCAACGCGGTCGTTAGGCACGGAGCCATCTAGCGCTTGCGCCATGCTCCCTCTCTCTCACGCAGTTAACCGAAATCAGTTCAGTCTGTCAGTGCGGTGAATTTAAACGAACGACATCCGTAGCTTCGTTCTCTTAATCATAATCGTCATCTTAATCCGGCTCGGTCAATCACGAGCAAGAATAGGATTATGAGTAAGAGTAAGGTTAAGGATCGAACCCGTCGCGCGGCTCTATTCATTCGCAAAAAATATTATGCTCACAATGGAAGAAGCCATGAAGCAGGCGCCGATGCGCTTTGCTGCTGGCGAAATCGTCAAGGGAACCGTTATTGAAGTCCGCCCCAAGGAAGTCCTGGTGGATATCGGTTACAAATCCGAAGGCGTTGTCTCCGGCAACGAATTCGTCGATATCAAAACCGTCAAGGTCGGCGACGTCATCGACGTCCTCATCGAAAAACTGGAAGACAAAGACGGCATGGTCGTTTTGTCCAAGGAAAAAGCGGAGTTCAAACAGAACTGGGATAACATTCTCAGCATCGCCAACGAAGGCGCCACCATCAAAGGCAAGGTCAAAGCCGCAGTCAAAGGCGGTCTCATCGTCAACATCGGCGTCGAGGCATTTTTGCCCGCATCGCAAATCGACATCATCCCGCCGAAAAATTTGGCCCAGTTCATCGGCAACACTTACGATTTCAAGGTCGTCAAAATCAATCAGGAACGGCAGAACATCGTTCTCTCCCGCCGCGAATTGATCGAGGCCGAGCGCGACGAGAAGCGCAACAAGCTCCTGACCGACATGACCCCGGGCGACATCCGCAAGGGCACCGTCAAGAACCTGACCGATTTCGGCGCGTTCATCGACTTGAACGGCCTCGACGGCTTGCTCCACATCACGGACATGAGCTGGGGCCGCATTGGCCATCCTTCCGAACTCCTCAAAGTCGGCCAGGACATCGACGTCGTGGTGCTCGACATCAACAAGGAGAAAGGGCGCGTCAGCCTCGGCCTCAAGCAGAAGCTCGCCAATCCGTGGGAACAGATCGAATCCAAATACACCGTCGGCACCAAGGTCAAAGGCAAAGTGGTTAACCTGGTTCCCTATGGCGCATTCGTGGAACTCGAACCCGGTGTCGAAGGCCTCGTCCACGTCACCGAATTGTCCTGGACCAAGCGCATCGCCAAACCTTCCGACATCCTCACCCAGGGCCAGGAACTGGAAGCGATCGTTCTCGGGATCAATCGCGACGAGCAGAAAATCTCCCTCGGCATCCGCCAGCTCGAGACCAATCCGTGGGACAAAGCCATGGAGAAATATCCGCCCGGCACCAAGGTCAAAGGCAAGATTCGCAATTTGACCAGCTACGGCGCGTTCATCGAACTCGAAGAAGGCCTCGACGGCATGATCCACGTCTCGGACATTTCCTGGACGCGCAAGATCAATCATCCGTCCGAAGTCTTCAAGAAGGGCGACGACGCCGAAGCGGTCGTGCTCGAAATCGACAAGGCCAACCAACGGATTGCGTGTGGGGTCAAACAACTCAGCACCGATCCGTGGGACAACATCGACAAATTCTACAAAGTCGGCGACCTCGTCACCGGCAAGGTCACCAAGCTCGCCAGCTTCGGCGCGTTTGTCGGCCTGCAACACGACATCGATGGGCTCGTCCACATTTCCCAGGTCACCGAAGATCACGTGGATAAGATCAAGAACGTGCTCAAGACGGACCAGGAAGTGACCGCGCGCGTCATCAAGATTGATCGCGCCGATCGCCGCATCGGTCTCTCGATCAAAGCCGCGAGCTATTCCGACGAACAGCTCAAGGAAGAGCAGAAGATGCTTGATTCACTGAAGCCCGGCGAAGACCTCGTTGCCCTGCAACACGCCTTCGACGCCGCCGACGACATGGTCAAGGACGACAAAGAATAGTCGCGGATTCAGAAGACAGAATTCAGAAATCAGAATGGGCGGACTGGAAACAGCCCGCCCATTTTTTTGGCAACGCTTTTGCAACGAAAGGAAACGCGACTACTATTTTACGTGTGAAAGGCCAAGATATGGAGTGAATATCTTCGCCATGGCTGTGAGTTGGTCACTAATCCACAACAACTCCTTACTCTCTGCCTCTACATTGCGGGATCGATCTTCGCCAACTGGCATATGTTCATAAGTTTTCTGGTGGGTTCGCATTTTAAGAGCTTTTTTCCGGATTTGCGCTAAGTAGTCGACGACGTCAGAACCAAAAAGAAATCCTGCGTCTGAGGTTCCAGCGTAAAATTCGAACAGATGTGAGTTGTCGAATTTCGCCTCACTGGTAATCACCGCCAAAAACTTCCGAGTCGAGTCATAGACTTTGTATCGTCGATCAAATAGGTCTAGTCGCAGTTTATTCTGAGCGAGCTTCCACTGCTGCCATGCAATGAATACGACTCCGCATCCAATTATCAGCGTAGCAACCGGCCCCAGAATGGGAATGTATTGCTGAATTTGCGAGACCGATTCGGGTTTCACGGCGCTGACCTTAGATTCCCATTGCAGATTTGCCTATCAAAAAACGAAAAATCCGGACCTTTCTTATCAGCGTTTGGTTTGGCTTCAGGATTCGCGCCGCTTCCAGTAGTCAGGATGTTGGCTCGAGTGGCCGACGGCGGCGACCAAGATGCGCTCGCCGCGAATGAAATACGCGATGTAGAAAGGAAAGCACGGAAGATTGACGCGGCGGTATCCACCAACACGCTCGCTCCAGAGAAGCGGCCGTTTGAGAATGGCTGTACAAACGCTTTCGACTTCGGAACGGAAGCGAAAACCTAAACCAATGACGCGCTCCTCATAATATCTCGTTGCTTCCTCAACTTCACAGGTCGCTTCTGGCAGGAATTCCAAAACCACGCTCATTGGCCGGGGGCAATTTGCCGCAAGCGCGCGAAAACTTCTGCCGCAGGAACCGGCTTGGACTCTCCTGCGTCGAAGCGGGCGATTCGCTGCACGATCTCCGCATCCCAAGCAGCCTCTGCGCCCGGCCCGGATTCAGGCTCGACGCTGACGAGAAGGCGATAGGCGAGCGCAATGCGTTGGTCAGGCGGTAACACAAGAGCGTCGTGAGAGAGAGCGTCCAATGTTGCAGGCATGAATTGACGATAGGACGAAATGCGAAAAATGTCGAATCAGGAAATGGTGCGAGAACGCGAAAACAATTAAAAAGTCAGGCTTGCGACAGTTAGGCCGTTCCATCTCGAAGAGGGCGTTCAATTTGTTGTTTGAGTTCATCGGGGAGACAATTCCACAAATGCGGATGCGTTTCGATCAACCGGGCTATATCGCCAAGATCCTTGATTCGTTTGCTCTGACGTCGCGTTGAATCGCTCCAAGCCAGGATTTTCCCCTTAAGCGTGTCTTCCAGCGAGGCGACTCTGAGCAGGATGCCATGCACCTCCGTCGGAACCGATCGGGTGGGAAAATCACGATAGAAACCCGCCGTGCTCAATTGCAGGCTGACTTTTGATTTCCCCTTAAAATTGATCAACCACTCGAATTTCTCAGGTTGAAATCCGGCTTGGGTAAGAACATCCACGGTTCGTTCGATGGCGTCGAGCGCCGCCACAAAATCAACATCCTGAGTGAGCGTCGCCGTTCCTGATGCGATTCCTTGACCCGCGCCGCAACCTGCTCATACGCTGCGCGCCGATGACCTCCACAGCTCCCGCTCCATTACGATTTCGCGATGCGCTGCGTTACGTCGGCCCCGGGCTGATCGTCACCGCCAGCATCGTCGGTTCGGGCGAGTTGATCGTCACGCCGCGCGTGGCGGCGGAACACGGCTACAAGCTGCTCTGGCTGATTCTGCTCGGGTGCATGGTGAAGGTATTTGTGCAGGTCGAACTCGGCCGCTACGCCGTGGCCAAAGGCGTCACCACCTTGCAGGCGCTCAATCAGATTCCCGGCCCGCGCCTGCGGGTATCATGGATGCTCTGGGTTTGGGCGGTGGTGTTTGTGGCGATCATCTCGCAGGTCGGCGGAATTATCGGCGGCACGGCGGAAGTGCTCAAAGCGGGCGGGGTTCCGTTGGACCATCGGTTGATTGCCGTGTTCGTGGGCGGTTCATGCGCGGCTCTGCTGGCGCTTGGACGCTACAAACTGGTTGAAGTTTTTTCCACCGTGCTGGTGGTCGTCTTCACTCTGGCGACCGTCGTCGCGGTCGGTTCGCTGCAATGGACCGAGTACCGGATTTCCGCCGCGAACCTCGCGGAGGGGTTCCGCTTCGAACTCCCACAAAATTTCGGCTCGGCCTTCGCTGCGTTCGGCATCATCGGCCTCGGCGCTTCGGAACTGATTTATTATCCCTATTGGTGCCTGGAGAAAGGCTACGCGGCGCGGGTGGGCGGACGCGACGTGGCGGGATGGCTCGACCGCGCGCGGGGTTGGATGCGCGTGATGCGGGTGGACGCGTGGCTTTCGATGGTCATCTACACGGGGGCCACAGTGGCGTTTTATCTGCTCGGTGCGGCGGTGCTGCACGCGAAATCGCTCAAGGTTTCGGACAAGGACATGATCCCGACGCTGGCGAACATGTATTCGGAGAGTTTCGGTCCGTGGGGTTTGGGGATCTTTCTCGTCGGCGCTTTCGCCGTGCTCTACTCGACGGCGTTCGCCGCGACCGCCTCGAATGCGCGCCTGCTGGCCGATGCGCTGCAACTCTTCGGCCTGACCCGTTACGCGGATGACGAGGCCCGAGCGCGGATGGTGCGCAACTGCTGCATCGGGCTGCCGATCTACGCGACGGCGATTTACCTCGTGACAGCCAGACCGGTGACGCTCGTGTTAATCAGTGGTGTCGGGCAGGCCCTGTTGCTGCCGTTCCTGGCCGGGGCGGCGATCTATTTCCGGTACCGGCAACTCGATCCGGAACTCCGTCCGGGCGCGTTGTGGTCGGCGTTCCTGTGGCTCTCCGCGATCTGCATGGCCGCGGCGGGGGCGTATCAACTCTACGATCAACTGACGAAGTAGCGGCGTCACTCCGTGCGCGCCGCGGGTTGCAAGCCATGATGCCCGGCGCGCAGGGACTGACGCGCTCTACCTGAAAATACCGATCTTCACGCAGAATTGGCACGGCCGATGTCAGCGGAGAGGTCGTCAGGGATTTGCTGGCGTAACAGCATTGAGCCGAAGTTGTCGTAGCGTCAGGCATCCCTTTGCCTGACGTGGAGGGCGGCATCCGTGCCGCCCGCACGGGGCGATTTTGAGATCAGCACCCTTCTCGAATTCCCTGCTTGTTTGAAATTGTTTGAGGTTTTTTTCGCCGGGCTGGGAAGCCCGGCTACGGCTGGCAAGGATGCCTGCCGCTACGTGGGCGGCGTGGGCGACGCGCGTTGAAGATTTTCTGCCACCGGAAGCGGCCAAAAAATCTACTTCTGCACCGCCTCCAGCTTCTCGATCATCCGGCGCATTTTGTTCAGCGCGATGTTTTGAATCTGCCGGACCCGCTCGCGCGTGACGCCAAATTTCTGGCCCACTTCCTCCAGCGTTTTTTCATTCCCGCCGTCAAGCCCAAAACGGTAGCGAAGGATCGTCGCTTCGCGCGGGTCGAGGGTCTTGACCATTTCCTGCAACATGCGCGTGACGGTCTTGTCTTCGAGCATTTCGTAAGGCGTGTCGGCATTTTCGTCCTGGACCACCTCGGAGAAACTGTTCGAATCATCGTCGCCAATCGGGGCGTCCAGTGAGGCGGGCCGGATCGCGGCGGTGCGCATTTGCGCCACGCGAGAAGGAGACATCCCCATTTCCTCAGCCAACTCTTCGTCGGTTGGTTCGCGTCCGAAAATCTCCTGCAATTTCATCGCAGTGCGGCGCATCTTGGAAATCTTGTCCACGAGATGGACCGGCAGGCGAATGGTCTTCGACTGGTTGGCCAACGCGCGTTTGATCGATTGCTTGATCCACCACGAGCCGTAGGTGGACAGCTTCCCGCCTTTTGCCGGATCGAATCGTTCCACGGCTTTCATCAAGCCGATGTTCCCTTCGCTGATCAGGTCGAGCAAAGGCAGGCCGAAATTCTCATAATCATGGGCGATTTTCACAACGAGGCGCAGGTTCGCCTTGATCATCAATTCGCGCGCCTTCTTGTCACCCCGCTTGATCTTCGCGGCCAGCACGATTTCCTCCTGCGGCGTGAGCAGTTTCACCTGGCCGATTTCGCGCAGGTAAAGTTTGATTGCCGTATCGCCGTCGTAAGGCGTGCGTTCCCGGTCAGGAATCGGCGGTGGAGGCGGGTCGCGCTGCACCAGCGGTTTCGCCAATTTCACCCGCTTCGCGCCCGGCTTGCGGGAAATAAGTTTCCGTCGCGGCGAAGGCGCGAGCGCCACGATTTTACGACGTGCGCCACCCTTCTGAGTCTGTCGCGACGCAGATTTTTTTGACTGGGTTCTTCCGGCCATAATTTTTCAATGATTGTTAAAGTTCCCGCTTCGACCCGCAAGGCAACTAAACCCGATTCTGGAGTGCTGGATTGGATGACTTCCCATCCGGCACTCGATCATCGCTCAGCCTAAATCAAAAAGCAGAACCTCACTCTTAACTCTCGCCTGAATACGAAGCTCTTCTTCGTCTTCGACAGCGGCGGCGTCCCCGGCGTTTAAATTAATTCCATTTAAATTAACAGACCCACCAGTCACTTGGAGCCACGAGCCGCGCCCTTTATTCAAAGTATGTGCTATTTCCCGGTTTTCTTCGAGGACCGTCACGAACAACTCTACATCCGGCTGGCCTCACTTGCCGACCGGCTTTGCGTCTTGCTCCGCCACAACCGCAGGCTTGGCCGCCAGATCCGCACCGGTCATCAGATTTAAAACGTTGGCGCCGGTGATCAATCCTCCGCCAATCAGGAGGGCCGCCGTGACTTTCTCGTTGGCGTAACTGATCCCGGCGAAGGTCGAAAACATTTGCGGCACGAACAGTGCAAAGACGCTGGTGAAAAGAGGCTCCGCGCAATAGATCAGTCCGGCGCGCGTCGATTCGAGGTGCGGTTGCCAATGATTCATCAACATGTAGGCGGCCAGAGTGCAGAACAGGGTGAGTATGGCGTAGATGAGCCAGACCGGGCCGGAATTGCAAACCAGCGCCACCTCGTGCCACGACGGTTTCACCCAAAAGAAAACGGGCAACACCGACGCCAGCTTCACAACGAACATCATGGCCAGAACATTGTTCACGTTGTTGCGAGCGTAGCGGGGCTCTTCCAGCAGGAGAATTTGCGCCGTGAAGAAAACCGAGGCAATGATCGCCTCCGCTTCGCCCCGACCGAACCGCATTTGCTGCCAGTTGAATTGCGATAGAATCGCCACCCCTGAAACAACCATGACGCAATTGAGCAACAGCCGTTTGCCGGGCCAGATGCGCTTGGTGATCGCAACATAAATGGGTATGAACAGACAATACGACTGCGTCAGAAACGCGGTCGTCGAGGCGGACGTGTAATTGACCGCATCCATTTGGATGAGAATCCCGACGCCGCCCGCCAGGCCGAGAAAGATGCCCTGTTCCAATTCGCGGCGGGTCCAGCCCTTCAATGTCCGGCGCGCCCAAAGGACAAGGATTAATGCCGAAAACCCGAACCGAACCACAAGCGAGAGCGCGGAGAAAAACCAACTGCTGGCCTCGGGCAGAATTTCCTTTTGGATCATCCCCAGCGATTTCATCGCCAGAAAGCTGAACCCCCAGAAAACTGTCGCCAGCAAAAGCAACCAGGAAGCTTTCAACGCATCATTTTGTTTTCCGAAAGGCATCTATTTGGTCCACGGACCGGACGGAAGTTATCGGAACGAATCCAGAATGCGAACCGTTTCAGCCGGATCTGGCCCCCCAATCTTACTGACGAGCGCAACGGACTCACCGATCAGGCGCAAGGGGAGCGCCGATCTGTGACCGGCTTTGGATGCGGCCAACACGCAAAGCCAACGACATGTCGGCGCTCCGATCGGTAAGGATTCAGGGATCTGGCCTGTTCCACCCCTTTTTCAGACTGGCTCTTACGGTCCGATTGGCCGTGATTTTCCCAGATGCCGATCCGCGAAATCGAGAAACTGTTGCCAGTCATACGCCGTAATGTCGTGGTCGCCGGAGCGGACATGGTAACCGATTGTTTTGCCGACCGGATGATCCGCGGCGGGATAATCTGTGACGCCCAGCCCTTCGAGGTCGAACAGTTTCCAGGCTGGCCCGGCGTGTTTGCCGGCCAGGAATTCGCCCAACGGATCGGCCCAGCGATCCTGCACGGCGCTGGCGATGTAAACCGGGCGCGGCGCGCTCAACGCGACCAGCATGTGCGCATCGACCGGCATTTCGGATTCACGATCCACGTATCGTGCGTAATGGCCGCAGAACCAGTACGGCACCGCGCGCACAAGATCGGAGACGCGCTCGCCGTAGGTGCGGCGCGCCAGCGAGGCGCCGCCTTCGCCGGAGTCGTTGGAGATGGTGAGGGCGAAGCGTTCGTCCTGTGCGCCCGCCCACAGCGCTGTCTTGCCCTGGCGCGAGTGGCCGAAAACCGCCACGCGTCTCGCGTCGATATCGCGGTCCGTTTCCAGGTAATCGAGCGCGCGGCTCAAGCCCCAGGCCCAGGCGCTGATCGCGCCCCAGTCTTCGTCGCCAATCGGTCGTTCCGTTTTCCGGCTCATGAAACCGCGAATGCCCTCGCGCCAGCCCTCCCGGTGATCAGGTTCGATGTCTCCGTAATAAAATGTCGCCACCGCGTAACCGCTCTGCAGGGCGAGCTCAAGCGGCCAGCGCGACACGTGTTTACCGCGGGATGCCTCGGTGGCGCGATTGTTCTCGATCCCCATCTCGCGCGTGGGCCGCATCCAGCGTTGCGACATCGTGATGCCGGGATTGGGATGCACACTTTGGTTGCCGTAATAATTCAACCCGAGAAAGGCTGGAACGGGCCGGGTCGCGGAATTCGGGACATACAACATCAGATCGATGCGCGGGCCGTCCTCGCGGCCATCAAGCAGGATGGCGATTTCCTTCCGCGTGGCGAGGCCGTCCAGCGCCTTGCCATCGACGAGGCCCGGCTTGAATTTCATCGCAGTTGGCCGTCCCGGCGCGCGCCCGTAAATATTTGTCTCGAACAGGTGAAGCAGTTCCGGACGTCGTTTCTTTCGCCACGTTTCCGCGTCAGTCACCTTCGAGCCGTCGATGCACGTCAACAATTCCGGCAGCCTGTAGGGGACGACCTTTGATTCGTCGTAGTTCGGTTCTGCCGCCGGAAGGGAATGGATCGTCAACGAGAGCATGATCCCGGCGAACGCCGCCAGCGCACCGGATCTCGTCCTGCAGAGAATGGTCGCGTAGATCCTCACACTTCCTCCGGGATGCGATAGTCCTTCCGATACGCCGGCTTGAGCAACGCGTTTGCGGCGTCGCTGTTCGTGAAACGTTCCGAGGCGGCGTCGAAGTAAAGTTGTTTCTGCCCCACGCGGTAGGAGGTGTTGGCCAGGTGAACCAGGCAGGCGCTGTGATGCGCTTGTTCGATGTCGGAATTCGGCTGTTTCCGTGTCCGCACGCACTCGATGAAATTCGGCTGATGCCATTTGTCCGGGAAATAACCTTTGTCCTCGTCGATCACTTTCCCGCCCTCGACGACGACCTGCCACCCGCAGCCGTGCCGGCCAAGATACATCAGCGCCTTCGTTCCATAAATTTCGACGCGCGTGGCGGAGGTCGGCCAATGCGGCCATTTGTCACCGAATCGGACTTCGCCGGGAAATTTGCGCAGATAATTCGTCGCGTTGCCGCTTTCGCAGGTCATCGCGAAATCGCCGTAGTCATAAGTGATGCACTGGAACTCCGGCACCTCGCGTTGCGACTGGTGGGCGTAATTCCCGCCGATGCACAACACGGATTTGGGATGCGGCGGATCGCCCAACGCCATGCGGGTCAGGTCGAGTTGGTGGCTGGCGTCGTCGGCGAGTGTTCCGCCCTTGTAGTCCCACCACGGATGCCAGTTGAGATGGCGTCCGGCGTTGTAGGGGACATACGGCGCCGGGCCGAGCCACGCGTCCCAGTCCAGGCCGGCGGGCGGTTCGCTGTCGGGTTTGGCCTCCCATTTGGAGCCGTCCAGCATGTTGTAAACTTTCACATGCACGATGCGCCCGAGTTTGCCGCTGGCGATGTAATCCCGCGCCGTGGCCGCGTAAGGGCCGCTGCGATTTTGGAATCCGACCTGCACAATGCGCTTGTACTTCCGTCCGGCTTCGATCATCTTGCGGCCTTCCCAGATGCTGTTGGACGGATTCTTCTCGACGAAAACGTCCTTGCCCGCCTGGCAGGCCCAAACAGTGGCGAGCGCGTGCCAGTGCTCGGGAGTGGCGATGACCACGGCGTTGACCTCCTTGTCGTCGAGCGCGACGCGCATGTCGGAAATTCTTTGGGGTGCCCGCTTCTGCACGCCCGCAAGTTCCTTCATGATGCCGGCACCGCGATCATTCCAGACGTCGCAGACATACTTGAACTCCACACCGGGAAGCTTTGACATTCCGGAGGTATGACTGCCGGCGCGACCGCCCGCGCCGATGAGCGCGAGAACAATCGGTTCGCTGGAACTTTGGGAGCGGGCGATGCGGGGCAGGGTGAGCAGGGCGGAACTGGCGGCGAGCGTGGCGGTGGCCTTGCCGGAGGTCGCGAGAAACCGGCGGCGGCTGAGAGAATTTGTGGGCATGGCGAAATTTAGCGTCTTCGATTCGTCTTGGGCAAAACAAATTCCAGGAGTGGTGAAACGACGAAACGTGCTTTCGAACCGCGAGTGGATTGGAGCGCGGACATTTTGTCCGCCCGGCGCCACCCCGGCGAATGGGACGCGGACACAAATGTCCGCGCTCCGATCGAATTTGCATGAAAAGGGGAGCCGGTCAGTCCTCGACTTCCAGCACCAGCGCGCCGGGTTCGATGCGCAGATTTTTAATGCCCCTGAAAACCGGCGATCCGTTCCGTTTTCCCATCGCGTCGCTGATCAGGTTTTCGCCTTTCAACCCTGCCATCCACGCTTTCGGCAGGCTCACGCCGAAGACCGTGACGTCTTCGAGAATCGCGTGGGGCGGGGCGTCCTGGCCCAGCGAAATGCTGAAGCGACCCCGCGCGCGGAACATCTTGCCGCCTCCGATGGGAAAGTCCTGCGGGATCGGCACGACGAGGTAGGCGTTGATGGCGTCCCTGTCGAATTCCAGTCGCACGGCATTTCCCAGGTCGGTGTTGGCGTTGAGCAATCCGTTGATCTCCCGTTCCGTCAGGGTGAACACCTTGGACCCCGGCTCGTAATGCCGGTCCAGGGTTACGTTTTCGACAGCATCCGAGGCGGAACGCGCGGTTGACGCGGCCGATCTCGCGCCGACACGATTGGTGGGAGCATCGGCGTTTGCGCCACCGAGTTGCTGGAGCTTCTGCTCGACGACGGCTTTTTCCGGAGCGGACAACACGACCGGTTTGATCGGGCGCTGCAGCCACCAGAGCGTGATAAAAACCGTCGCGACAATCATCAAGAGCAGGGCGAGGAAAGTCGCGCCCGCGTAAAGCAGCCACGGAGTCTTCCTCGGGACCGGAGGCGGGACTGATGCTGATGGGGTGTTGGGTGTCATGGAAATTAAGAAACGGGTTTGATGCGCTGAATCTTAATGCGATTGAGCCCGAAAAAAAGCGAACTCCGTTCTCGTCGGCTGGCGCAGGAATTGGATCGCAATGGGGAGCGTTGTTTCCCGTCGATTCTCATAGGTCGAGCTTGCGCCTGGATGTTTGCGGCGTCAAGCGGGGAGCGGGGCAAAAGGGGCAACTGAGACTGGCGGCCTTCCGCGGGGCGGAAACGTGCGCATGACACTTTAGGTCCTGTCGGAGAATTCGGAAAGGGGTAGCACAGGCCGGTGGCCCACTGCCGTTGAAATAAGCCCGAAGATCGGATTCTTAATCGTAATCTTCATCTTAATCTCGCCAGGACCAGACCCGGAAAAAGCAGGATTAAGAAAAAGATTAAGATTAAGACCGATC
>Ga0163144_10020051_pt1 | contig 13404 bp, 9 predicted proteins | sample OliLak19BULKMAT1_FD_123175 | JGI IMG/M metagenome (GOLD analysis project Ga0163144, IMG submission 123175) | Freshwater microbial mat bacterial communities from Lake Vanda, McMurdo Dry Valleys, Antarctica - Oligotrophic Lake LV.19.BULKMAT1 | ecosystem: Environmental > Aquatic > Freshwater > Lake... | reverse complement strand
CCGCACCGGGAATAAATGTGGATGCGAAGACCCTGCCTCCATCAGCGAGCGGGGTCGACAGACCCTTTTCTCCAGGCGCGAGGTAGCGAACTTTCCAGCCACTTTGCAGGCTGCGACCACCACAGGTGACACCGTCTTCGCCTGCCTCCTCTGAGCCGAGGACGCAAGTAGTTTGGTCCGGGAGATCGGTGTAGTGGTATCGTCCCGCAGGATTCCTGGCAGAATTCTCAGCCTGGACCAGCGTACTGCCTGTCGTGATCTGGCGGTCTTTCAGATAAAAAATGGCGTTTTCAACCAAGCTCTCATTCGGATCCTCGCGATTCCCACTCTGTATCAATACGCCATCAAAGTCGCCTACTGCATCGTAGGAGTGAACAATATCGGGCGCGTGAAAAAATCGTCGATCGGCGCTCGCCGTACCACCGGGCTCTGCCGCGTCAAAGCCCAGATCCGCCAACTTGGTGATAAACCATTGGCCCCTGCGGTGGTTCGCGTCGCCTCCCGCACTCTCTGGCAAATCAACCCGCCATACCGCGCCACCACTGTCGCCGACGTAGAGCCGGTGGATGATGCCAGCCGGTGTAAGCAGCGCCGCCACCGTCGAGGGAATACTGTCCACCAATCCGGCATGTGCATAACGTGTATTGGTGCTGGCACCCGTAACACCGCGTATGGCCTTCCAGATAAGTTCACCGGTCAGTGCATTGACGATGTAGATAGCGTTGCCAACAGCATCGTCATCGGCACCAAGGTCTTTGCCGCGTCGCGCGCTGTAGTCCTCATTCCAGCCGCCGTCATAACCACCGGCGAAGACCAGCACCTCCACCGGTACACCGTTGTAATTAACCTTGCCCACCACCGGGGTTGAAAAGGTCAAACCCAGTTCCGCGAACGCGCCACCCGCAGCAGGGACAATCTTCCACAACAGTCTGGGGACCGCGTTGGGGTTGCTGATATCCAGGGCAAAATAGCTGGAGCCGCCCCGTCGCAAACCAACATACACGTAGGCTTTATCGCCAGCACGGTAATCGAGTGTCCCGTCGCCGTTTTTGTCGACCTTTAACACCGCGGGTGCGCCGTCGACGCCATAATGCCTGGGCAATGCCGTGGTCGTTGCCTCGTGACGCCACCGGATGTTGGCCAGTAATTCCCTGGGGTAAAAACCGAATACCTCGCGACCTGACTCACTGCCGCTGGTGTCGGTGTCCTGCAGGATGTGGAAAACGCCCTCCCCACTGCCAAACAACAAGCGGATATTGGGGTTTGCCTTGCTGTAACCCGGTGTCGCTCCATAGTTCAAAGCAACCGGGCGCGAGTGCACGACTGCTCCCATAAGCCAGCCACGGGCTGACGATTTACCACCGTCTGTATCCTGCCCGCGCGCCCACTTGATCAGATTCAGAAGGGCCGCGTCCGTCAATTCTCCTTTAGGATCAAGTGACGGCTTGAGCTGCAGCACAGTGCTCGCATTGGCATCAAAGGGTGTAAATTCCTGCCCCACTTGCGGCTCGTAAAAGAGCTGCCGGGGTGGAAAATCATTGATCGGAGTATCCGCATTGGTATCCCCGATAAAATGTTGCGCGACTGTTCCCCCGCCGGTGCTGTAATTGACGAAACCGTCTATCTTCTGACCGGCGCCCCCTCGGGTCACGATAGGACCATCGGCGCGGTCGGGGACAATTGTGCCGTCACCAGGTGGCAGCGTGGCCACGTCTGTCCAGAACGTCAGTGCATCAGGGCGGATGCGACCTTTGTTTTCACCAACCAGTTCGAAGGCGGGTTGATCACGCACGTCGACCACCTGGTCGAATACCTGCTTGTCGGCACCTGCGGCAGTCCCGCTGGCGCCCTGTGCTTTTTTCAATTTCAGCTTTTTGAGATTGCCCGGCCAGTTGGTATTACCCTGCGGCAAAAATAGCGGGATATACAGGTTATCCAGCACCCGACCGGGATTAAATACATCCTCGGAAAACGCCATCTCAAGGGAACTGCCAGCGCCAGCCGTTACTTCCGCGAGAGCCGTGGTCAAACTCGCCTGTAATGCGGCCGGTTCATTCACATAGAGGAGGGCCGTTCCCCCACCGGCGGCGGCGTAATCCGCCGCTTTTCCGGGCCGCTCACGACTGGTTACTACCCAGGTCTTTTGCAGCGACACGTTGGCGTCAGCGTCCGGGAGCAGATCCGTGCTGCCGTTGTGCAGATAGGCCAGCAGCTGCTCGAAAGAGGTCTGGTTCGATACAGGCAGCTGCGCGGCAATTTGCGTATTGAGGTCCTCGTCATGGGTCGATAGGCCCAGCGTAAGCAGGATCGAGTACAGTCTCTGGCACTCCTGCCGGTCAGTAAACGGCGTCAGGTATTTGCCGTTGCTGATGACACTCGCATCGTAATTGGGTACTGGGTCGGGGCGACCAAAATTGCCGCTGGTATTCTCTCCCAGTGCTACATCGCCGCCCTGTATATAGCGCAACCACTCAAAATAGGTCTCTTTGGGTTGCAGCTCATGGGACTTATCAGATGCAAGAACCGGAGTCGACTTGAGGGTAGTGATGAACTCGGCCCTGTGCTCCTGCAAGCGCCGGTAACCCTGGAGTAGCGTGCCGCCGCCCATTGCAGTATTCAGGGTACTGGAGGGGTTATCCTGATGGTTGGATATCAGTAGTGACACATGGACGTCATCAAACAGGGTATTGTCCATCACCGCCGCCAGCACCGCTTTGAATACGCCGGGCGCTGTGACGGCTGCGCCCTCGACGTACATGTCCCCGAGGTGGCGATAAGCGGCCTCTGTCATGAAGGGCGGCCCGCAGTCGACCCCGTAGGTGCACAGTGCAACATCCGGATCACTGTCGCCCAAATCCATAACAACGTGCACAAACACTCCGCCCATGGCTGTGCCGGGAAGGAACGCCTCACTATCATCGGCTCCCGCCGTACTTATCCAAAGCGGCAGGCAAGCCAGGAAAAATACCAGGCATCTCGTCATAACAAATCCCTCCCCAACCTAGCGCACTGCCGGCACACGCACCGCTATACCCTGAACGATATGTGCACTGCCGAGTCGCTTCTCACTGCCATTGATACGCACATCAATTTCGAATATCGCCGCATCAAAACTGCTGCTACTGGACGCCGTGTCCTGCGACTCCCTAAGCGGAAATCCTCTCCATAACAACGGCTCCTGCCGGGTCACTCGATAATCGAGCTCGACGCCGACGGGCGCTACAGCCGATGCCGGCACCTGCAACTCACTCCGGTCACATGTGATATCTCGCACTCCCGCAGGGCAGTTGGTGTGGCCGATGCCTCCCTCCAGGATGAAATTGTCCGGATTCAGGGACAACTCAGTGGCAATGGCCTGCACTTTGTGCAGCGCCTCCTCCAGGAATTGATCGTTGCCGGCCATGTGCAATTGCAGGACTGCTGTCTGCAACACCAGCGCCGCGATAATTGCCATCATCAGCATGAACACCAGGACGAGTAGCAATATCGCCCCCCGGCTTGCACTCAGTCGACGTACGTGGGGCAATGTCTTCATAGTGCGGAAGTATTAGCCTATGGGTTCGATGCGATTGCGCAGGAGCACCGTTGCACTGACCACGCGCCGCAGGTAGGCATCGTGTTTGGCGGTCAGAATTTTCTGGCCCAACGTGTAGGTTTTGTCATCCTGATGTCCGGAAATCTTGTTGATGCTGCGCAACAACAAATAGATCTTTGCCGTCACGGCATACTGCAATTCTTCGCCCACAGGGGCTGATTTATACTGATTGGGGACACCATCAGCATCCGTATCGATGCCAAACTCGAGTTGCATATTCTCCACTCCCTCCACCAGGCAGCGCGTCGTCATCGCATTACCCGCCAGGGTTTCCATACACAGGCTGGGGATGTCATCTCCCGCTATACCTGAATCAGAAAACCTGCGGATAAAAATGATGCGGGAAATCGCCTCCCAATAGCTGAGCGACGGCACCGCTCGCGCGCGATCAAGCAGGTCAATTGCACGCAATTTTTCCCACTCGGGCTGCTGCCCCGATGCAAGACGTAGATACCAGTTGGCGACGGTAGAGGCCGTGAGGCCAGCAGCGGGAATGCCACGGCGCAGGCTCGCCTCGCCGGCGGTGCGTTTAATCGCTATCAGGTCGGTATTCAACACAATGGCCGCGCTATCCAGGCAGGTCAAACGGGTAGCGTGGAGGGAAACAGGCGCGGACCGGCCGGAATAATCATTCACCAGCTCCAGTGGATGAGTCCCGTCCAGGACCCAATCCCGATCACTGCAGTCGCCACCCACGGAGGCCGGAAAAACGTTGTCCAGCGCAGGAACACCGCCAAAAAATCCTGCCATAACCAACTCTCGTGACAGCAGACGCAGTGCATAACGTCCGTTTTCCTGCATACGCGCCATCTGCTCTTCGTAAAAAAAATTGCGCTTGGCACCCAGATAGACGCTGACTACACCTGCACTGAGGAGCAGTCCGAGCAGCATGGACACCAGCAACTCAACCAGAGAAAAACCGCACGCCAGGTGTTTGCAGCGATAGCGCTTGTCCCGGCGCATCATCAACGCCCCCCGATAAAGGTGGCAAGGGTAAGCTGGTGGCGGTGCCGGGTACCGATCCCTTGTGCAGCGGGTTCACCGTCGTCGCCGCAAACGGCTGCCTGTTTGTTGCCGACCGTGTTTTCCGCCGTGCTTGTACCCAGCCAGCTAATGGCGACGGCGACCTCACCACCGTCCGTTGCAATGCAAGCCCGGGGTGACAGCAGCCCACCGGCATAGCCTGCAGAGAACTCCTCTGACTCCCCCACCAGGAGGGCTTCCCACTGCCACACATCAAACGCGGCCAATTGCGCCGCCGAACACGCAGCCGCATTGCAATCGGCGCCGGGCAAAGGTAAGCGGTGTCTCTCGTCCCCGGCATTGGTGACATCGTAGGACTCGATCTGGTCTGGATTTGCGCGCATGCGCTCGAGAATATCCCGCGCCAGGGCGGTCGCGACTGAACGCTGGCTCGCCTCATAGACGGCTTTCTTGCCAACCAATTGCGCCGATAGCAAGCCCAGCATTCCCATAGAGAAAATGAGCAACGCAATCAGAAACTCGAGCATGCCAATTCCCCCTTGCCCAAAAACTGGGAATACTTTTTTGCTGTCGCCCCGCCCTGCTGCTGGCGCTAAACAATGCCCATCGCCCATCACACGGTCGGACACTCGCCCCACCCCCCGGTCACACGCGCCCGCCCAACAATATTGATAATAATGCTCTGTGACTGCCTGGACGTTTGCGGCGGGGGGCAGAACAACAGCGTACGATTGCTATGCGCTGAGCCATCAGGAAGGTAGTTGATCAATTCAAATGCCGCCCTGCTGCCACTGCGATTGGTTAACCGGTAGCCGGGCCGCAAACTTTCAAAGACCTGGAGCACCTCATCCGTGCCCGCATCGACGATCTTGTCCTTGTCCGCATTGGCAAATACGATCCAACCACCTGCATAGGTACCGGAGCATTGGGCTTTTCCTGTGGTCGCCATAGCAGAAGGACAAATACTGACAGGCAGATTGCGCATGACCGCTTCACTGCGCGCCAGATTGATCGCACCCAGAAAACGGCTGGACTCTGCGCGCAATCGATTGCTGTGCAGCAGGCTCTGGAACAGGGGCGTGCCCACCGACAGAGTGGTGGCCAATACCACCAGCACAATCATCAGCTCAATCAAGGTAAGCCCGCTGGCGGGCCCACGCGGCAACGTCCTGTCCACAGCACTCCTCCATTTGTGGACAAGCATAGGATGGCCAGAAAAAAAAGCCAGAAATTGGCTCTTTTTGACTGAATTGGACGTTATTGGATGCCCGGCAGCGGGCGGCGGATCCGTTCGTAAAGGTTCTAAATATTCTTCGCGGCGATGCGCAACTCGTGCGGTAGTGAGAAGGTAATATTCTCCGGTCGGCCGGCGACCTCAACTGGCACTCCGGCTCCGAGCGCGCACAGGCCGTCGAGCACCTCCTGTACCAGTACCTCCGGGGCGGAGGCACCGGCGGTGACACCAATACGTGATTTACCCTTGAGCCACTGTGGATCTATATCCTCTGCGCCGTCCAGCAGATAAGCCTCGGCGCCCATGCGCTCGGCCAGCTCACGCAGTCGGTTAGAGTTGGAACTGTTGGGGGAGCCTATCACCAGCATCAGGTCGCAGGTAGCTGCAAGCTTCTTCACCGCGTCCTGGCGATTCTGGGTGGCGTAACAGATATCGTCCTTGCGCGGCCCCTCTATATTGGGATAGCGGGCGCGCAGCGTAGCAATCACCTTCGCGGTATCATCCATAGACAGCGTAGTCTGGGTAACATAGGCCAGATTATCAGGGTCCTTTACCTGCAGCGCAACGGCCTGCTCATCGTCTTCCACCAGGTAGATCTCACCGCCCGCACTGCGGTCGTATTGCCCCATGGTGCCCTCAACTTCCGGGTGGCCGCGATGACCAATCAGGACACACTCCCGTCCCTGGAGGCTATAGCCCGCCACCTCCACATGCACCTTGGTGACCAGCGGACAGGTGGCGTCAAATACCTTGAGCAAACGCTGCCCCGCTTCCCTGCGCACGGCCTGTGAAACGCCATGCGCACTAAAAATAACAATGCAGTTGTCGGGCACTTCGTGCAAATCGTCGACAAAGATGGCGCCGCGCTCACGCAGATCCTCCACCACAAACTTGTTGTGTACGACTTCATGGCGCACATAAATCGGGGCGCCAAAAACCTCCAGCGCACGATTTACGATATCAATGGCACGATCAACCCCGGCACAGAAGCCGCGAGGATTTGCCAATCGAATGTCCATTACCAAATTCCCCCTACCGATAGGCATATCAGGCCAGTCTGCACTGCTAAGGTGCCATGTTGTGGCGAGTGGCAGTGGGCTTGAATATCTTGGCCCTCTGAGCAAGCGGGGAAAGCCCACTGCCACTCGCCTTGCATCGTGTACACATCACAAACATTGAATGCATGCCGCTAGAGTCCCTTTGTACTAGTGTAACTCTAACGGCTCCACCTTGTGGATCAGCACTTCAAACAGGATGGTACGCCCGGATAGAGGATGATTGAAATCCACCGTCACTTCGTCTTCATCGAACGCGACAATCATGCCGGGCACTTCACCGCCTCTGGCATCGGCGAACGAAATAACCATGCCGACTTCCAGACGCATGTCTTCATCGAACTGCTTGCGGGGTAAAAACTGCACGTTATGGTCATTGGGCTGGCCAAAGGCGCGCTCTGGCGGTACCACGAAGACCTGCCGCTCGCCTGACGACATACCAAACAGCAGGCGCTCAAAACCCGGCAGCAGGCTACCATCACCGATAACGAAATTGACGGAGTCCTCGCCAAAATTAGTGTCTACCTCCGATCCGTCTTCCAGACTCACCGAGAAATTCAGGAAGACGCGGGTACCTTCACTGACGGGTACAAGATTCATCACTCTGATTCCCTTGCACCAGCAACGGCCCTGTCCCGGTGCAGAAAACTATCCAGCAACATACAGGCCGCCCCGACCGATATCGCCGAGTCGGCGAGGTTAAAGGCGGGGAAGTAACGTGCCTGGTAGTGAACCGAAATAAAGTCCACCACATAGCCCAGCGCCACGCGATCCCACAGGTTGCCCAGAGCGCCTCCGAGAATCAGTCCCAGGCCCAGGGCCAGCAACCACTGCCCTCGGGGCATCACGTACAACCAGATGACCAGCGCTACACTGATACCGATTGCCGCTGCGCTGAAAAAGTAGCGCTGCCAGCCGCCGGCATCGTGCAGAAAACTGAACGCCGCGCCAGTATTGTGTTGCAGTGTAAAATTGAGCCACCAGAACACGCGCACCGGCTGCGCGTATTCCAGGCCGCTGGTGGCGAGTCCTTTGGTGTACTGATCCAACAGGACGAGCACCAATGCCAGACCGAACCAGGGCAGAGAGTAGAGTCCGTTACGCAAATTGTCGTCGCTCGCCATCGCCATCAATATTTTCTATACAGCGGCCGCACACCGTCGCATGTACAGTACTGCAGCCAACATCGGAACTGCGGTGCCAGCAGCGCTCGCACTTCGCCTCGTCCGCCACGATAATCTGTAGACGCAGCTTGGGCATTTCAGTACTCGTCGCATCCGCACCGGCGGCCGCAAGGGGCAGCAGGGTCGCTGCCGAGGTAATCAGCACAAACCGCAACTCACTGCCCAGGGAACTCAAGCTTTCGTGCAGGTCGGCAGAGCAATACAGCGTGACGGCGGCATCCAGCGAACCGCGCAACGTACCAGCAGCGCGCTGCGCCTCCATCGCTTTGTTGACTGCGGTGCGCACGACCATGAGTTGCTGCCAGAAACTCCGCCCCATAGCCGCGTCTGGTGCCAGGCTGTGTAAGCCCTGGTACCACTGCTGCAACAGCACCGATGGACCACGCTCGCCCGGCAGGTTCTCCCAGATTTCCTCCGCTGTGAAGCTAAGAATGGGGGCAATCCAGCGCACCAGCGCTTCACTGATCTGGTACATTGCCGTTTGGGCGGAGCGTCGCGCCAGACTATTTGCGGGCGTGGTATACAAGCGATCCTTGATAACATCCAGATAGAATCCGCCGAGATCGTTGGCGCAGAAGTTGTGTAACTTCTGGTAGATCAGGTGGAAATTATAGCCGCGATAAGCGTCCACTACCTCCTGCTGCAATTGCGCCGCCCGGTCCACCGCCCAGCGATCCAAAGACAGCATGTCGGAGAAGCTTACTGCATCCACATTGGGATCGAAGCCATTGAGGTTGGACAACAGAAAACGCGCTGTATTGCGAATCCTGCGATAGGAGTCCGCGGTGCGTTTAAATATTTCATCGCTTACCGTCAACTCACCGCGATAATCGGTGGCTGCAACCCACAGGCGCAGGATGTCGGCACCCAGGTCGTTCATGACCGTCTTCGCGGCAATGATATTACCCAGGGACTTGGACATCTTGCGGCCGTCACTGTCCACGGTGAAGCCATGGGTCAGTACCGTCCTGTAGGGCGCTGCACCATCAATGGCGATGGCAGTCAGCAGCGAGGACTGGAACCAGCCACGATGCTGGTCAGAGCCTTCCAGGTAGATGTCTGCCGGAAATTGCAGCTCTGCGCGCTGGCGCAACACACAGGCGTGGGTGACGCCTGAATCAAACCAGACATCCAGGGTATCGGTCACCTTTTCATAGTCGGCGGCTTCCTCACCCAACAGCTCGGTGGCATCCAGGTCAAACCAGGCGTCTACGCCGCTGCGCTCCATGCGCTGCGCTACCAGCTCCATCAACTGCGAAGTGCGTGGGTGCAATGCACCCGTTGCCTTATGGATAAACAGGGTAATTGGCACACCCCAGGTGCGCTGGCGCGATATACACCAGTCCGGTCGATTCGCCAGCATGCCGTCGATACGCGCCCTGCCCCATTCGGGCAGCCATTGAACCCCCGCTACAGCCGTCAGCGCTTTATCCAGTAGTCCCCGTTTTTGCATGCTCACGAACCACTGGGGTGTGGCCCGAAAAATGATCGGCGTCTTGTGCCGCCAGCAATGCGGATAGGAATGCAGGTACTCCTCGTGGTGCAGCAATACACCCCGCTCTCGCAGTAATGCGATGATAGCGGCATTGGCCTTTAATACGTGCTGGCCCGCGAAGTACTCGGTAGCTGGCAGGTAAACCCCGTTTGCGTCCACCGGGTTGTAGACTTCCAGGTGGTATAGCTGGCCCACCACAAAATCGTCCTGGCCGTGCGCCGGAGCCGTGTGTACCGCGCCCGTGCCCGCTTCCGTCGTCACGTGATCACCGAGGATCACTGGCACCTCTCGCGCCAGGAAACAATGCCGCAGCAACAGGTTTTCCAGGGCGGCGCCCTTGCAGCGACCCAGCACCTTGACCGCGTCCAGACCAAAGCGGGCGGCACAGGACGGTGCCAGTTCTTCAGCCACTAACAATGCCCGGCCATGGCCCTCCAGCAATACGTAATCCAGTTGCGGATGCACGCACACGGCCATGTTGGCGGGCAGCGTCCAGGGAGTTGTGGTCCAGATGGGCACGGCGATGTCGCCGTCGTAGGTCGTCCCGCAAGCGGCATTGAACGCCGCCGGAGTGACGGCGGCGAAGGCCACATCGATCGCCGGTGAGCGCTTGTCCTGATATTCCACCTCGGCCTCGGCCAGGGCAGAAGCGCAGTCCATACACCAGTGCACAGGTTTGAAGCCCTTGTGCAGGTGGCCATGATCGACAATGCGTGACAGCGCGCGAACGATATCTGCCTCGAACTTGAAATCCATGGTCAGGTAGGGGTTTGACCAGTCCCCGACTACGCCCATACGGATAAAGTCCGTGCGCTGTCCGTCAATCTGGCGCCTGGCGTAGTCTCGGCATTTCTGGCGAAACTCAGTGGGGCTCAGCTTGACGCCGGGCTTGCCCACCTTCTTCTCGACATTGAGTTCTATAGGCAGACCGTGGCAATCCCAACCAGGTACATAAGGTGCGTCGTAGCCATCGAGTGTCCTGGATTTGACAATGATGTCCTTCAGAATCTTGTTGACCGCGTGTCCCACATGCAGCTCACCATTGGCATAGGGAGGGCCATCGTGCAGGATGAATTTGGGGCGTCCAGCGCACTCACGACGGATTTTTTCGTACAACCCCATGTCCTGCCACTGCTGCAGGCGCTGAGGTTCCCGCTGGGCCAGGCTGGCCTTCATGGGGAAATCCGTCACGGGCAAATTCAGTGTGTCTTTGTAGTCGCTCATAGCTTTTTCGAGTTCTGGCCCCGGCTAAACCAGGTCCGTGTATTCTCTATATCCCTCGCTATATTATCCTGGAGTTCTGCCACCGATCCAAACTTCATTTCTTCCCGCAACTTATGGCGAAACGTTACTTCAATATGCCGACCGTACAAATCAATCTGTCGATCCAACAGGTGCACTTCCAGATTCGCCTTGATGCTATCGTCAACCGTGGGCCTGACACCGACGTTGGCCACGCCCAGGGCTTTATTGAGACCACCACCGCTGACCTCCACCGTGTACACTCCGGACAGAGGCGCCCGCAACCGGCGCAATTCCAGATTAGCCGTCGGTGTGCCAATCGTCTGCCCCAACTGGCGGCCATAGATCACCCGGCCCGAAATGCTGTAGGGTCGTCCCAACAAAGCCTCCGCCGTGGCGAAATCGGCATTTTCCAGTGCCTCCCGGATGCGCGTACTGCTCACCCGCTCACCTTTTACCGCAAAAGTGGGGGTAGAGCCGGTTGCATAACCGTAGCGCAGTCCCTGCTTGCGGATAAACTCAATATCCCCCTGGCGATCGGCGCCGAAACGAAAATCGTCACCCAGCACCACGTAGCGCACACCCAGTCCGGCAACAAAGATATCGTCTACAAACTGCTGGGCCGACGTGCCACGAAACTGTTCGTTGAAGCGTATGCGCAACAGGCGGTCCACCCCCAGCGCCTCCAGCGCCCGGCACTTCTCCCAGAAACTCATGATTCGCGCAGGTGCCTGGAGCGGGGCGAAATGCTCCCGGGGCAGCGGCTCGAACACAATAATGAGCGAAGGCAAGTCCAGTTCTGTCGACTTATCAAGCAGGTGGCGAATAACCGCCTGGTGCCCCAGGTGAACACCATCAAACGCACCAATCGTCGCGACACAACCATGATGTCTGGGCCGCAGATTGTGCAGGCCGCGAATCAGTTCCATGCGGTAGGTAAGCCCGGGCAAGCCAAACGAGGCAGTATAGCGAACTTGCTCCCCCTAGCCTATGGTCCGACGCCCTCCTGGGGAGGAACCAGAATTCTGTCTTCATTGCGGCGCAGGGGCTAGCAGGTGTCGTATTCGTGTACCCAACAGCCAAAGCGTAGCGACGTAGACCGCAATACCGACACCGCACAGCAATCCCAGTTCGAGTACCCGTCGCTGCCATTGCCAGGCATACCACGCGGCTCCATCAGGGGCGAGCCACAGTAGCGCCGCAACCATGCCGACGGAGGCTAGCAGCAAACGCAGTGCGTAGGGTACCCACCCGGGCTGGAACTGGTAGAAGCCCGCGCGTAATAACCCGCGTAACAACAGCCCCGCGTTCAGCATCGCGGCAAGGCTGGTGGCCAGTGCGAGACCCATGTGCCCGATATTGAACAGATACATGAGGGGCAGCGCAAACATCAGGTTCATAACCATGTTCGCGACCATGGCGATGATTCCAATCTTCACCGGCGTGGCCGTATCCATGTTGGCATAGAAGCCTGGCGCCAGCACCTTGATCAGCATAAACGCGACCAAACCCAAACTCAGCGCCCGCAGACTCAACGCCGTCATGTCTACGTCACGCGATGTCAGCGCACCGTACTGGAACAGGGTAATCATGATCGGTTCAGCCAGCACAATCAACGCGAGGGCAGAGGGGACTCCAATCAGCAGTACCCAGCGCATCGCCCAATCCAGGGTGCCACTGAAATGCCCGTCACGAGCCGCTGCACGATGTGCTGACAGGTTGGGCAGAATGACCGTGGCAATGGCAATGCCAAATATGCCTAAGGGTAATTCTGTCAGCCGATCGGAGTAATACAACCAGGACACACTACCGGTAGTAAAAAACGAGGCCAACACCGTATCCAGCAGCAAATTGATCTGGCTGACTGACACTCCAAACAGGGCCGGCACCATCAACTTCAGGATACGCCGCACGCCCTTGTCGGAGGTATCCCAGATCGGCCGCGGCACCAGATCCAGCCGGTAGAGGGAAGGCAATTGAAAAAGTAACTGCACCACACCCGCCAGCAGCACACCCCATGCCAGCGCGAATACCGGTTCATCAAACCATGGAGCCGCAACCAGGGCGGCAAATATCAGAGAGAGATTCAGGAAGAACGGCGTAAAGGCAGGCACTGCAAAGCGGCCAAAACTGTTGAGTATGGCGCCACAAAACCCGGTCATGGAGATGAGGAACAAATAGGGAAAGGTGATACGGGTCATTGCTGTGGTCAGGTAAAACTTCTCGGGCTGACTGACGAAACCCGGGGCAAAAATCGTAGTGATAAGCGGGGCGGCAAACATGGAGATACCGGTGACAAACAACAGGGTACCCCCCAGCACTGCGGCCACCCTGTTGACCAGGGCTTTTACCGCCGCAATACTGCCGTCTGCCTTATACTCTGCCAACACGGGTACAAACGCCTGGGAGAACGCTCCCTCCGCGAACAGGCGGCGCAGGAAATTGGGAATCTTAAAGGCAACGAAAAATGCATCCGCATTGGCACTAGCACCAAAAACCCTGGCTATCACGATATCGCGCAGCAATCCCAGCACCCGTGACAGCATGGTCATGCTGCCCACCTGCAGGCTGGAGCGGAACAGACCTGGACCGGCTTTTGCGGCAGTGTTTGCGTT
>Ga0163144_10020049_pt1 | contig 13405 bp, 9 predicted proteins | sample OliLak19BULKMAT1_FD_123175 | JGI IMG/M metagenome (GOLD analysis project Ga0163144, IMG submission 123175) | Freshwater microbial mat bacterial communities from Lake Vanda, McMurdo Dry Valleys, Antarctica - Oligotrophic Lake LV.19.BULKMAT1 | ecosystem: Environmental > Aquatic > Freshwater > Lake... | reverse complement strand
GAGATCATGTCGCCGATCACGTATTCCGGCGCATCGTGCAGAAGTGCGCCGAGCAGTTGGGCTGCGCCGGCATCCGGCCACATCTCTCCGACCAGCGATTCCACCAGAACCGAATGCTGCGCCACCGAGAAGGCGTGGTCGCCTTTCGTCTGGCCGTTCCAGCGGGCGACGCGCGCGAGGCCATGGGCGATGTCCTCGATCTCGATGTCGAGCGGCGAGGGATCGAGCAGGTCCAGCCGGCGGCCTGACAGCATGCGCTGCCATGCGCGTGGCGCTGGCGGATCCTTGCCGTTGCGGGGGCTGCTGCGCGAGCCTGTCGTCATCGCGATGTCGTGCCATCGAAATTGTTCTGACGGCAAGCGGAACCGCAGAATCGGATCGACTTTGGATTATGTGCAGAACGCGTCGCGCCATGCGACCCGGGGCCGAATGGCTCCAAGAATCTTCTCGAAAAAGCACCGTGCTTACCAAGGCGAAAGCTTTGCGAGAGGCTTCGTTAATTCGCTTGCTTTAAGTTCATCGGAAGTCGCGGGAGAACAGCGAGACATGTGGGAGTTGATGGTGGAAGCGGCGCAGAATCCTGCGCTGCACTGGGCGGTCATTGCGGTCGCCGTACTGGCCTGGATTCTAAAGGTCCTGAGTTCGGGCGACGGCACCCTGATGGGCGACATGTATCACGATGAATTGGACACCTGATGCGGAGGGAAGGGTCACTGGCCCTTCTCCCGTGTGAGACGTGTCTGAAAGACGCCGGCAAAGGCGCGGGTGGTGGAGGAGGGGCGGCTTTTCAGCCGCCCTTCTGATTCATGGCATCCACTTGGCCAGGAACTGGTCCCGGTCCATACAGCGCCGGAGTTTTCGGAGCTGGCGATGGCCGTAACATTTGACCTGATCATCAAGGGCGGCATGGTGGCGACGCCGGGCGGGCTGGGCATCACCGACGTCGCGGTGACCGGCGGTCGGGTGATCGGGATCGGTTCGTTCGAGGGGACGCAGGCGGACGAAGTCTTCGAGGCGCATGGGCTCCATGTCCTGCCCGGCGTGATCGACACACAGGTCCATTTCCGTGAGCCGGGGCTGGAGTGGAAGGAAGACCTCGAGACGGGCTCCCGCTCTGCAGCCCTGGGCGGCGTGACCGCCGTGTTCGAGATGCCGAACACCGATCCGTCCACCACGTCTCCGGAGATGATGCTCGACAAGCTGGCGCGGGCCAAAGGCCGGATGCACACCGACCACGCCTTCTATGCCGGCGCGACGCACGACAACACGGACTTGCTACACGAGATGGAGATGATGGCGGGCGTGTGCGGCGTGAAGGTGTTCATGGGCGCAAGCACGGGGCAGCTGCTGGTCGAGGATGATGAAGGCGTGGAGCGCGTGCTCAACGCGATTACCCGCCGCGCAGCCTTCCATTCCGAGGACGAGTACCGGCTGGCCGACCGGCGTAAGCTGGCGCGGCAGGGCGACTGGACCTCTCACTATGAAGTTCGCGATTCGGAGGCGGCGATTTCCTCCACGAAGCGCCTCCTTCGCCTCGCGCGGAAGACGGGCAAGCGCATCCATGTGCTGCACGTGACGACGGGCGAGGAGATGGAGCTGCTCGCCGCCAACAAGGATATCGCGACGGTCGAGGTGACGCCGCAGCACCTGACGATGGCGGGACCGGACGATTACATCCGCCTCAAGGGCTACGCCCAGATGAACCCGCCCGTGCGCGATGCAGCCCAGCGCGCGGCCCTGTGGCTGGCAGTGAACCAGGGGATCCCCGACCTGATCGGCTCGGACCACGCGCCCCACACAAAGGAAGAAAAGTCGCGCCCCTATCCGGCCTCGCCCTCGGGCATGCCCGGCGTGCAGACCATCGTGCCGGTGATGCTGACGCACGTGGCGGACGGCAAGATGAGCCTTGCGCGCTTCATCGAACTGACCAGCGCGGGTCCGCAGCGGGTATTCGGGATCGCCAACAAGGGGCGCATCGCGCAGGGCTTTGACGCTGACTTCACCATCGTCGACATGAATGCACGCAAGACGATCACGCACGAATGGTCGGCCTCGCGCTGTGGCTGGACGCCGTTCGACGGTATGGAGGCGAAGGCCTGGCCGATGGCGACCTTCGTGCGCGGCACAATGGTGATGTGCGAAGGCGCGCTGATCGCGCCGGGGCGCGGTGAGCCGGTCCGGTTCATCGAGACGCTGGCGCACGCCTGATGCACGAACATCGCAAGGGGCTGAACCGGGCTCTGTTCTGGCTTTACTCAGGCCATGGCAAATGGCCCACCAATTTCCGCTGGTCGATGCTTGTCTTCGACCTGGTTTCTATCGTGTTGTTCCTCTTTCACCCGTCGATCTCATGGCATGGTGAGGACAGGCTGACGGACGGTGTCTGGATCGCGATCGATCTGTTCATCGCGATCGTCATCACGCTGGATCTGGCGGCGCGCTTCTACATAGAGCGATACAAGGGGCGCTTCTTTCTGCGCCTCACCAACCTCGCGGACCTGATCGTCGCTGCCACGCTGCTCGTGCCATTCGTCGCGGAGAACATGGTGTTCCTGCGCGTCTTCCGCGTGATGCGGCTGGTTCGCGCGTTCGAGTTTCTAGACCGCCATCATACGGCGTCGAAATGGCTGCAGTACAATTCGTTCGTGGTGTCCAAGGTCGTCAACCTTGTCGTCTTCGTGTTCATCGTGACCGCCTTCGTCTATGTCGACCAGCACGGCAAGAACGAGGAAATCCAGAACTATCTCGACGCGCTCTATTTCACATTGAGCACGCTCACGACGACCGGATTTGGTGACATCGTGATGGAGGGCACGGTCGGGCGATGGCTGTCCATCGTCATGATGGTGCTGGGCGTGTCCCTCTTCCTGCAGCTGATCCGCGCCATCGCGATCGGCGACAAGCTTCGCCATCCATGCCCGGCCTGCACGCTGGAAATGCACGAGCGCGACGCGGCGCATTGCAAGCGCTGCGGTGCCAACCTGTTCCCCGCAGGCGAAGCCGAAAAGGCCTAGCGCAGGCCGGGCTTGCAACGCAGCAGTCGGCAGATAGGGTCCGTGCAGATTGCGAGGCGGACATGACGGATCTTCAACGCGAGATGACGGGCGCCGAGGCGATTATCGGCTCGCTGGCGGATTGTGGTGTGGCCGCATGCTTCGCCAACCCCGGCACCAGCGAAATGCATCTCGTTACGGCTCTGGATCGCGAGCCGCGGATCGGGTCGGTGCTGTGCCTGTTCGAGGGTGTCGCGACCGGAGCTGCGGATGGCTATGCCCGCATGGCCGGGACGCCTGCCCTGACGCTGCTGCACCTTGGGCCGGGCTATCTCAATGGCGGGGCCAACATCCACAATGGCCGGCGGGCGTTCGTGCCGATGATCAACCTGATCGGCGATCATGCCGTGACGCATCGCCAGTATGATGCGCCACTTGCGTCGGACATTGCGGCGCTCGCCGCGCCGAATTCACGCTGGCTGAAGTCGGTGGATCGCGTCGAGGACGCGGGTGCGCTGGCGGTTGAGGCGTTTGAAGCGAGTTATGGTCCGCCGCCGGGGCCGGTGTCGCTGATCATGCCGGCGGATGTGGCGTGGACGCATGGCGCAACGCGGGCTGCCGGGGGCGCGCGTGCGGGTCTGAAGATTGCGGCCGATGATCTGATCGAGGAGGCAGGCCGGGCTGTCGCGAAGGCAAAGCGTCCTGCGATGCTTGTCAATGGCACGGCGCTTCATGCGGGCGGGGCCGAGACGCTGCGGCGGATGGAGGCGCAGGGCGTTCGCGTGATCACCGATACCTTCATGGCGCGGCATGTGCGTGGCGGCGGAATCTACCACGCGGCGCGGCTGCCATACTTCGCAGAGATGGCGGTCGAAACCTTAGCGGATGTCGATCTGCTGTTGATCGCGGGGACGAAGCCACCGGTCGCGTTCTTCGCCTATCCCAATACGCCGGGGGCGTTCACGCCCAAGGGCGCACGGTCATTGAGTCTGGGTGGACCCGAGTCGGACAGCCTCGATGCGGTTTCCCGGCTGGCTGACTGGCTCGATGCGCCCATGGCGCCGCGTGTCGCGAACTTGGCACGGCCGCAGGCGGGATCAGGCGACAAGTTCAATCCGCACACGATCGGCCTGTCGCTGGCGCACTACCTGCCGGAGGGAGCGTTGATCTCGGACGATGGCGTCACATCAAGCTTGCCGATCTATCAGGCGATGGCGGCTGGCGCGCGCCACGAATGGCTCGGGCATACCGGCGGCGCGATCGGGCAGGGCATGCCGGTGGCGGTGGGCGCAGCAGTCGCGCGGCCAGATGTGAAGACAGTGTGTCTCGCCGGCGATGGGGCGGGCATGTACACGGTGCAATCGCTATGGACGATGGCGCGAGAGAAGCTCGACGTGTTGACCGTCGTGTTCGTCAACAACGCATATCGCATTCTCACGATCGAACTCGCACGGACCGGCGCGGGCAATCCAGGTCCAGCCGCCAACAACATGCTGAGCCTTGGCAACCCGGATATCGACTGGGTCAAGCTGAGCGAGAGCATGGGCGTGGGTGCCGAGGCGGTTTCCACCTGCATTCAGTTCAACGATGCGCTGAAGCGCGCGGTTGCGACGCGCGGGCCGCGGCTGATCGCGTGCCTCATTCCCTGAGCGCTGGCCGGCAGCTTGCCAGAACTCGGGCGATCTCGCGCGTCAGAGCGCCGACATCAACGGGTTTGCCTGACACCCCTTCGAAACCCCCGCTGCGATAGGCCTCGATATCTTCGCGCGCGAGCTTGGCCGTGAGCGCGACACACGGTGTCGCCCGGTTCCGGCCATCGACGTCCCTGCGAATGGCTTGCAGTGTCTGGGCCCCGTCGAGGCCGGGCATCACGATGTCCATCAGGATGAGGTCAAAGCGCTGGATCGCGCAGACATCAAGCGCCTCCGCGCCCGATGCTGCGAGTGTGACCGCAATGCCGAGCTGCCCCAGCAGTAGTTCTGCGATGCGCCGGTTCTTGTCGTTGTCGTCCACGCAGAGCACATGCAGTCCGTCCCACTCTGCCGGAGTGGACTCGACCAGCCTGGCCTCAGGTGGGCGCGCGTCTGCGCGATCGAGTGTAAGCGCCAGCCGGAAGTGCGCGCCAACGCCCTGTGAGGGCTCCAGCGTGAGATCGCCGCCCATCATGCGCGCGAGCCGCCGCGAGATGAAAAGGCCAAGCCCGGCGCCGCCAAGGCTGGCCGAACCAGGTGCCTGTTCGAACGCTGTGAATATGCCCTCGGCCGCGGCTTCGGGAACCCCTGGGCCAGTGTCGATTACGCTGATGGTGATGCCGATGCGCCCGTCCGTCATGTCTTCGGTGGAGACCGTCAACCTGACTGAACCCTCATCGGTGAACTTGATGGCGTTCGATAGGAGATTGCCGACAACCTGACGGACCCGGCCTGCGTCTACCATCACGAGCGCATCGCCTGCGCCGCGGACCTCAATGCTCAGCGCGATGCCTTTGTCGGACGCCTGGGGTCCCCAGAAGTCGAGCGTGCGCCGCACGAGGGCTACGACATCAGTCGGCGCCGTGGTGACTTCAAGCTTGCCGGCGTCGATGCGTGAAACGTCAAGCAGGTCGTTGACGATCGCGAGCAGGCCGCGCCCGGCCTCGTCGATAAGGCTGAGCATTTCCTGGCTTTCGCGCTCGCCGAGCCCGCGCTTCAGCAATTCGACAGACCCAAGGATCGCATTGAGCGGCGTGCGCACTTCATGCCCCATCACGGCTATGAAATCCGACTTCGCCTTGTTGGCGGCACTGGCCTGGTCGTGTCCGGTGCGAAGGGCTTCCTCGGCGACCTTGATGAAGTTGATGTCCTGCAGAGAGCCCGAGATGCGCATCGTGCCATCCGGGTTCTCGCTGTAGCGCGCCCGGGTCGAGAACCAGCGATAGCCGCGCGACTTTGTCATCAAGCGGAAATCCAGGCGTATGGGCGAGCCTCGCGTGCGGGCGACATCGAAAGCGTCTCGCATCGACTGGACATCGTCCTGGTGAACGAACCGCTCGATGTTCGTGAAAGCGGCACCGTACTCGGCGCCAGAATAGCCTGTGACCGCTTGAAAGCTTTCGGAGACCTCGAAATGAGGCTCCTGGGCGTTCGGGATGTCCCATAGCCCGACGCGCGCCGCCTCGAGCGCAAGACGGGCGCGGGCTGCGCTGTCCACGATCGCGGCGTTCGCAAGTGTTGTCTGGTCGAGCAGGTAGTCGCGTGAGACCCCAGACAGCCATGCAACGACGCCAAGGCCCAGCGTGGTGGCGATCAGCACGATAAAGACGCGGATGACGTAACTGGCCTGGCTGTAGGTTGTCGGCTCGCCGATTACGGCGATGGCCGCCAGCGCGCATGTCACGATGGTTGCGACGCCCACCACAAACGTCAGGGGCCACATCCTCGATCGCTGATGCAACGCCGAAATGCTGACGAGCACCGGGATCGAGAAAGCGACCGGGGCGATGATGCCTGCATTGAGGTAGGCAACCGGCATTGCCGACAAAAGGCTGGCGACAACGAGCCAATCGAGCAGGGCGCGGGGATCTCGTTTCCAGCGCAGCTGCAGAAATCCGACAAAGCACGCGACGGCGTTGACGGCCGCCAACACGATAACACTGTAGGAAAAGGGGTTGAGCCAGAGGACGCTGATGCCGCCGAGGGTCCAGCCGAGAGCGCCAGCGAGACAGAGATAGCCGGCGGCGACCTGGCGTGGTGCGTCTAACCCGTCGCTGAAGTGGAAGGCGTCGGAATAGAACTGACGTCCGAGTTTTCCGGTGAGAAGCGCGCCAAGCACGGCGCCGGCGTCGCCCAGCGTCTCCGCAGGCAAGACGAGCCCCGGCGGACGCCGGGCGAGGCTGGCGGTCTGGACGTCGATGGTGGGCTTCCCTCGCTAGCGGCTGGCATTCTGGCGCCAATCAATAACGATCTGATTGATTTGAAATGTCGACACGGAGATCGCCCGGTTCAGCGGCCCGGTTCAGGCGATCAGTTCGTGCCTTCAGTTGAGGTATGTGCGGGCGATGGCTTCGGACAGTTCGCGGCCGCGGCGGGCGATTCCCGCCTCGATTGCAGGCATGCCCGCGGCGCAACTGGAGGTTTCGCGGTTCTGGCCACGATACCCGCGGTTGAAGGCGTCCGTGAGTGAGGCGCGGCGGTCGCCGCCGGGCGCCTCGTAGGACATGAGGTTCAGCATGTAGTTCCGCCAGGTCGAATCCGTATCGCCGTTGCAGAGCGTTCGGACGGCATGTGCGCGGCCAAGCGTCTCGGCAAGGTCGGCGACCAGCTCGATCGGCGCGTTGCGCGGCGGCACGGGCTCTTCTGTCTCGTCGAACTCCTGCGCAAGCGCCGGCGTTGCGAAGGCAGACAGAGCCGCGGAGAGGATCAAGGCGCGAAGCATTATGCACCCACAGTAGCGTTGCGCCCGCTGCAATGCAAAAGGTGCAAACAGGCCGACGGCGACCTCGTGATCCGACTGCGCCATACTCGCCGAGACAAGCGGGATGGAGAGGAGTCTTAACATGCGACCCCGATCTGTTAAATCTATTTACATGCCTCTAGCATACACCCCCGGCATCCAGGCGACTTGGAACAGGAATCGGGACAATGGGTGGTGTTGCACGTCGCACGATCGACGCTCGTCCGTTGCAATACGGGGCACCTTCCGCGTCGGCCCCTGAAATCCTGTTCGTGCATGACGGCGGCGGTCTGGAAGGACCCGCGATCGAAGCGCTTGGCAGTGTGTACCCACTTGGAATCTGCAGGCTGCCAGAGGCCGCCACGCATCTCAACGACCAGACGCTCGCGATCGTTTTCAGCGTCGACATGAGTTCACCCGAGACAGTCCGCGAAATCCGCAACAGCTTTGTCGACGCAGCCATGCAGGTCCCGCGCATCTTCATCCTGCCGAATTCGGATCGCCGATCTGTTGTGCAGGCCTACTCCGCCGGGGCGCATGAACTCCTGATCGCGCCGGTTTCGGTGGCGTCCGCCGAGCAGGTCATCGGGCCTCTCGTCAACCGCTCGGCGGAGCGGTTGTGGGGCCGGTTGACCGACGTGCAGCAGTCGGCGCTCCGGATCAGCCTCAAGCTGTTCGAGGACACCCACGCGTCGAGTCTACGGGGCGAGGGGCTCGATCGCGCTTCGGTAACGCGCGCGTGCAATGGCGTCATCTCGGCCGTGTCGCATCAGGATTTCCCCAGCCTGCTCGATGCGCTGCGATCGCATCACAACTACACGTTCCGGCACAGCATGTTCGTGACCGGGACGCTTGTGTCGTTCTGCGACGTACTTGGTTTCTGCCAGGAAGACATCAGCCGCGCCGCCAATGCGGGCCTGTTGCACGACATCGGCAAGATGGCGACGCCGAGCGCCATTCTCGACAAGCCGGGCCGCCTTGATCCCGCGGAGATGGCGATCATGCGTGGCCACGTCACGGCAGGCGGCGAGATTCTCAGCCGGCATGGCGACTGGCCGGCGGATATCGTGCACGCCGTACTGCACCATCATGAGCGGCTGGACGGCGCTGGGTATTGCGATGGCCTGCCGGGCGCAGCCATTACCGATCTCACCCGCATGGTCAGCATTGCAGATGTGTTCTCCGCGCTGATCGACAAGCGCGCCTACAAGCGGGCGATGTCGGGCCGGGACGCCTACCAGATCATGCTGAAGGCCGAGGGGCAGCTCGACATGGATCTGGTCGCGGCGTTCGAACCGATAGCGCATTCGATCAAATAGGTTCGGTCAGGCTGTGGTGCGGGCGCCCGGGGTCGAACCGGGACGGGCCTTGCGGCCCAACAGATTTTAAGTCTGGTGCGTCTACCAGTTCCGCCACGCCCGCGTACCAATCAGATCAAGGAGTTCTGGCCTACTCCTTGGTAAAGATCGACAGCTCAAATCGCGAACTGGACCACGAATTGGACCAATCGGAGCGGCGTTACGGCCGGCGATGTTCCGCCCGCGTTCCCGCCGGTGTCCATGCTGTTGGGCTGTGACACAGGTTTGATGCCCCAAACCGCATTTGCAGTCTACGCCGCCAATTGCTCGGCCAGTTGGGTGCGGCTAGACGGGACTGACGTGCAGGAAAAGCCGCTCGGTGAGCAGCGGCGTCTTAGGGGGGCTTCGCGTGAAGATTTCGACCGCGTTGGACAAGATCGATGACCGGCAGCTCTTCGTGCCGGCGTTTCAGCGAGAGTATGTCTGGAAGCGGGACGACGCCAAGCAGCTGATCGACTCCTTGATTAAGCAATACCCGACCGGAACTATGCTGACTTGGGAGACGACCAATCCGCCCGAGCTAAAGGGGCCGCACAAATACCACGAGAACCAGGGCGCGGTTCGTATCCTGCTAGACGGCCAGCAGCGGATCACCACACTTTACATGCTCGTTCGCGGGGTAATCCCGCCCTATTACACCGCCGAGGAAATCGAGAACGACACTCGCGGGCTCTACGTCAATATCGAGACGCTGGACCTATCCTACCATTCGAAGACCCGAATGGAGAACGACCCGCGTTGGCAAAACATCACCGACATTTTTCAGAAAAAGGTTCGGGCCAAGGACATCTATCGCGCCCTACAAGCTCGCGGTGAATCCATCGCTTCCGAACGCGAAGACGCCATGGACGACAATACGCGCGCCATTGAGAATATCCTGGAGCGCGACTTCCCAGAGCAGACCGTCCCTGTGAAGGCCAAACTCCGCGAGGCGATTGATATCTTCTATAAGGTCAACGCCAGCGGAGTAGCGCTCACGGACGCTGAACTCGCCCTGGCTCAAATCTCTGGCTACTGGCCGGAGGCGCGCGACGTTTTCAAGCGGAAGCTAACCGCCCTGGCAGCGGAAGGCTTCGTGTTCAAGCTCGACTTCGTCGTCTTTGTCCTACTCGCTTGCCTGTATCACCTCGGCTCGGACATGAAGAAGCTTCATGACGCCGAGAACAACGAACGTATTCGAGAAGCGTGGAAACGCCTCGACGAGGGCGTACTCGACTATGTGGCGAGCCTGCTGCGGTCGCACGCCTACGTAGACCACACTGACGAGATCAACTCGGTCTATGCGCTCGTTCCGATCATCGCTTATTGCTACGGCAAGGACAAACAGCACCTGACGGATAGCGAAATCCGTAAGCTGGTGAAGTGGTTCTATTACTCGCAGGTTCGGACGCGGTACGTCAGCCAATTACCTCAGAAGTTGGACCGCGACTTGCGGATGGTGCGGGATTCCGCGAACCCATTCGATGAACTGCTGGCTGTGATCAATGAGGAACGCCCGTTGGAGATCACACCTTCGGAATTCGAGGGTGCAACCGTGCTGCATCCGCTGTTCGGCTTGATGCGCTGGTATTTCAAGAGCCGTAATGCCGTCTGCTTCACCACGGGTGTGGCCCTTCGCCAAACTATGGGCGAGAAGTACACACTGGAAAGGGACCACATCTTCCCCTTCTCCAAGCTGAAGAAGCGCGGCTACGGAAAAGAGAACCGGCTTCGCTACGCCCTGGCACAAGAAATCACGAACCGCGCGCTACTCACGAAGATCGCCAACCGGACAAAGACCAACAACGACGCCAAGGACTACCTGGCCGAAGTCTCTGAGGCGTTTCCGAACGCGCTTGAGCTGCAGTGCGTTCCCAACGATCGAGAGCTTTGGGACATCGAGAATTACGAACGATTCCTTCAGAAGCGTCGCGTCGAGCTGGCGAAGCAATTCAATGCATTCCTCGCTGGCATTACCGATACCAAGCCGCCAGTTGCACCGATTACAATCGAGGAGCTGATTGCGGGCGGTGAAGACGATGAACTTGAATTCAAATCGACGTTTCGCTGGGACATGAGAGAGAAGACAGCTAGCAAGAAGTTGGAGGAAGTCGTCATCAAGACGATTGCAGCCTTTGCCAACGGACAAGGTGGCACGCTGCTCATCGGTGTTGCTGATAGCGGCGAAGTGTTGGGGCTAGAGGGCGACTATCACTCTCTTGGCGGCGCGAACCGCGACAAGTTCGAACTTCATCTCCGAAATCTGCTGAATGACAATTTCGGCGTGTCGTTTGTGACGACGAAACTCCGGGTTTCGTTCCCCACGGTTGGTGAGATCGAAATCTGCCAGATCGACATACAGCCAGCGTTGAAGCCCCAAATCATCTCCGTCAGAGACAAGAACGGACAGGCTCAAGAGAAATTCTACGTGCGGAGCGGCAATTCCTCACAGGAACTATCGATGGCTGAAATGCAGGCTTACATGTCGGAACGATTCGACGCCTGAACTTCGCGACGGCATGGCGTATGACTTTGCCTAGGGTCGTTTGTGATTCGCGGCGAACGTCGCGCCAAGCGAAGGGTTACAGCTATAGCGCGGGTCGAAATGAACGGATCGCTCCGAGACATCCTTGAACGCTACCGCGCCGCTGCGAAGACGGAACGGGAGAAGGGGACGTATTTCGAACAGCTCGTCCTGGCCTATCTGCGGAACGATCCGCTGCAAAAAAGCCTGTACGAAGAAGCATGGGCCTTTGCGGACTGGGCGGCTGCTCAGGGCATGAACACCAAGGACACAGGGATCGATCTTGTTGCCAAGATTGTTGGCGAGGACAAGTTCTGCGCCATCCAGTGCAAGTTCTATCCGACCGGCTATCGCATCCGGAAAGAGGACATCGATTCCTTCTTCACCGCGTCGGGCAAGAAGCATTTCGGGCGGCGTCTTATCATCGATTCCACAGATGGGAATTGGACCGAGAACGCCGAGGACGCCCTGGTCAATCAGAACCCCGTAGCGTTGCGGCTCAGTCTAGCGGACCTAGAAGACAGCCCCATTGATTGGTCGCGCTTCGTGCATGACGGCAAGGTCGTGCAGGCAGCGAAAAAGGAGCTGATGCCGCACCAGAGGGACGCGTTGGATGCCGTACGGAAGGGGTTCGCCGAAGGTGATCGCGGCAAGCTGATCATGGCTTGCGGCACTGGCAAGACCTTTACCGGCCTCAAGATCGCGGAAGACCGCGCCGGCGTTGGCAAGACCGTGCTCTACATGGTCCCGTCACTTTCGCTGATGTCGCAATCGGTGCGCGAGTGGACGAACGATGCGGCCGTGCCGCTCCGCTGCTTCGCCGTGTGCTCGGATGCACAGGTTGGAAAGCGGCAGGGACGAGATGACTTCGCCGACATCGCGACCCACGATCTGGCCTACCCTGCCACGACGGACGCCAAGAAGCTGGCCCAAGAGATCGCTAAGATCGCGCCGGATAAGATGACGGTGATATTTGCCACCTATCAGTCTATCGAAGTGATTTCGCGCGCCCAATTCGTCAACGATATGGGCGCTGTCGATCTGATCATCTGTGACGAAGCCCATCGTACGACCGGCGCGATCTTTGATGACCAAGAGGAATCCCACTTCACGAGGATTCACAGCGATCAAAACGTCCAAGGGGCAAAGCGCCTCTACATGACGGCAACGCCCCGCGTTTATGGTGAGAACGTCAAACAAAAGGCCGAGGAAAGTTCGGTCGAGCTGTGCAGCATGGATAATGAGGAGCTTTATGGCCCAACATTCTTTACGCGCGGGTTCTCTTGGGCCGTCGAAAACCAACTCCTGACGGACTACAAGGTCATCGTCCTTGCGGTGGACGAGGGCACTGTTGCCGAAGGCATTCAGCGGAGCCTCACCGAAGGTAGCGAACTGAAGCTAGACGATGCGACCAAAATCATCGGCTGCTATAAGGCGCTGAGCAAAGAGAACTTCAAGGGCGATCCTGCAACGGACCCCGAGCCGATGCGCCGCGCGCTGGCCTTCTGCAAAGATATCAAGACATCGAAGCTGGTCGCCAAGCAATTCGCTTCGGTGGTGGACGAATATGTGGCGAGCGAGCTGGAGCAGTCGGGCGATAGCGAAGAGCAACAACGGCTTCGCTGCGAGCTTGACCATGTGGACGGCTCATTCAACGCCAAGCAGCGCGAACGCTTGCTGCAGTGGCTAAAAGAAGACACCGAAGGCGCGTGCCGCATTCTTTCCAACGCGCGCTGCCTCTCCGAAGGTGTGGACGTGCCGGCGCTGGACGCCATCCTCTTCCTGCATCCGCGAAAGTCGCAGATCGACGTGGTTCAATCGGTCGGTCGAGTGATGCGCCGCGCGCCGGGCAAGAAGATGGGCTATGTTATCCTGCCCATCGCCATTCCGGCCGGAGTACCGCCTGAAGAAGCGCTCAACGAGAACGAGCGCTATCGGGTCGTCTGGCAAATTCTCAACGCGCTCCGCTCCCATGATGAGCGCATGGACGCGACGATCTGACCTGCCCCCGGATTTTCGGACCAAGAGTTGCTTGAGGGACGGCCTTCTGGGAAGAGGGTCACATGCGCAAGGCGCGGTTTACGGACGAACAGATGGTGGCGATCCTGCGGGAAGCGGAT
>Ga0163144_10020048_pt1 | contig 13405 bp, 15 predicted proteins | sample OliLak19BULKMAT1_FD_123175 | JGI IMG/M metagenome (GOLD analysis project Ga0163144, IMG submission 123175) | Freshwater microbial mat bacterial communities from Lake Vanda, McMurdo Dry Valleys, Antarctica - Oligotrophic Lake LV.19.BULKMAT1 | ecosystem: Environmental > Aquatic > Freshwater >... | reverse complement strand
GTCATCAGAATAAGGCCGCGCCATCAATCACCTCCCGGGGCTGGAATCACCCGGATAGACTCGCCCAACTCTCCGCCTTTGGGAATCCTCCGATTCCATCACCGCGGAAAACGCTCTAGGAGGCACTCAGGAGCGGCTGCCGTTCTTCAGCATTCTCGAACTGGAGCCTGCTTGGGGGTGAGGCGCTACCGAACATTGGACCGTTCGGGCGCAGAATTTTCGACCCGTGTCGCTCCTGGCGGGCTGGCTGCGCCGGGGGCGTAGTGCAACGCGGCCGGGGGTTTGTTCACGATCGCGCTGCGCGGTCGTAGCTCATTGTAGTCTCTGCGCCAGGCCTCCAGCTTTTCGCGGGCATCGTCGAGGCCCTTGCACCAGCGGGCATTCAGACATTGCGCCCGGAACTTGCCGTTGAAGCTTTCGATGAACGCGTTGTCGGTCGGCTTGCCAGACCGCGAGAAGTCGGGCGTGACGTCGTGCTGGTACGTCCACAGATCGAGATCGCGCGAGATAAATTCCGAACCCTGATCGACGCGGATGGGCTTGGGATAATCGGTGCACCGGCATGTCTGATCAAGCGTTCGCCCCACATCCTCCGCCTTGTAAGCGAACCGCGCATCGAGGACGGGAGCATACCGCGAGAACGCATCCACGACAGTCTACAACCGCATCTTGCGTCCCGTCGCCAGCTGATCATGCACAAAGTCCATCGCCCACACTTCGTTCGAGCGTGAAGGCGGTGCGCGGTAACCGCGCAGCGCCGCCTTCACGCGCCGCCGCGGTGTTTTCTTGCGCATTTGCAGGCGTTCCTCGCGATAGAGGCGGTAAATGCGCTTCTCGTTCAGACGCCATCCCTCGCGACAGAGCAACACGTGAATTCGGCGATAGCCAAGCGAACACGTGCCTCCGCGATCTCACGGATACGCCTTTTGAGACTGGCCTGGTCGGGGCGCACAGAGCGGCAGTGGCAAGTCGATCTCACAGAACCGACGACCTCGCAGACACGACGGATTGACCCCCTCCATTCTGTACGGGCCTCGTCGACGAGCTGACGTTTGCGATCAGGCCTCACAGCTTTCAGCGGACAAAATCCAGCATGTCCTTGTCGAGCGAGAGATCGGCAACAATCCGCTTCAGCCGCGCGTTCTCGTCTTCCAGCTGCTTTAGCGGCGCATCTCGGACGGCAGCAGCCCTGCGTACTTTTTCTTCCCCGCGAAGTAGGTCGCCCGGCTCATACCGGCCTTGCGGCAGATCTCCGCCACCGGCGTCCCGTCCTCGCCTTGCTTGATGACGAACGCTTTCTGCGCGTCCGTGAACCTCGATGCCTTCATCGCCTCACTCCTCTCAGCCAGGGAAAGTACGGCGAAAAACTCTAGCTCAAAACGGTCCAGGAATTGGGAGGCACGTCAGGTATTTCAGAGGTCATGCTGCGCCGCGGGGCAGCGCACGCTCTCCATGCCGCGTTGTTTGCATTTGCAGCCGATTTGTTACTCGACCAAGTCAGTAAGTGGTGGATTGTGGAAGGCCTCAATCTGCGCCGGCACGGTGTCATCGAAGTCCTTCCATCAATACTCAGCTTTCGCATGGCGTGGAACGATGGCGTGAATTTCGGCCGCTGCGGAGGTCGTGCCGATACGCTGCGAATTCCTTGGATCGCATTCTCGTTCCTGTTCACCATCGGGTTGCTGCTCTTTGCGCGTCGCGCTTCAACGCAACTTCAAGCAGCATGGCTTGGTGTCGCTGCTGGTGGTACGCTCGGTGATGCGACCGATCGAACAACATGGGGCGCGGTCGCCGACTTCCTGAACGTGTCTTGCTGTTCGAAGGGGAACCCTTGGTCCTTCAATGTCGCGGACATCGCCATTTTTGTTGGCCTGGGCTCAGCGAAACTCCAGCGCATCTCCGCGACGACGTGGACGACGCACGCGGTGGATCCGTTCTCGCTGGGCGCGACGCTGCATGCGCGCGACGGCGTGGTGAGTTCGCAGCCGCTGGAGCTCGCCAACGTGGTCGATCGCATCGGCGGAGGGGATGCGTTTGCGGGCGGGCTGCTGTTCGGATTGATGCGCGGCTGGGCCGATGAGTATGCGCTGGAGTTTGCGCGGCACACGAGCGCGGCGAAGAATGGGCAGGTCGGCGACGCGAGCCGTGCATGCGAGGCGCAGATCCGCGCGTTGATGACGAGTGGCGGGAAGGATGTGCGGCGGCAGGCGGCCTCACCGACATCAGTACGTTCCCGGCTGGATGTAGGGGGTGCGTCCGAAGAAGCGCCGTTCGCCGCCGCGGGGGTCGGACTCGAGGCGGGTCGTCGTATCGAACATCATCGTAAGGCGCTGCGTCAGATCGTAGTGCGGCCATGCGGGGAGCGTGGTGCCGTTCGGATCGCCGGTTTTCGCGAAGCGCAGCAGGGCGTCTCCCATGGTTTCCGACATTGAGCGAGCGGCGGCATCGTCTCCGGTGTCTGCTGTGGCTTCGTGCGTGTTCGAGAACACCAGCGGGATGTCGAGCATGTGGTAGGCGCCGTATCGGCCACCGTCTGCGCGGGAGGGATAGTCTAGCTGGTAGACGAAGGTGGGCGCGGCCTGCCGCGCGCGGGCTTCGGCTTCGATCAGTTGCGCGCGCCAGGAGCGGCCGGCGGTTGTGGCGCGGAGGAAAATCTGTGCGGGCGGGTGATCGGGATAGAGGCTGCGGTAGAGGCGGATCGTGTTGTGGACGTCGACGTCGCTGACGAGATCGCGTTCGAGGCGGGCGGGGAGGGTTTCCCAAGTGAGATCGAAGATGGTGGGATCGCCGCGTGCGATGAGGGAGCCAGTTTCCTCGCGCGTGTTGCCCATCACCATCGGGATGTCGCGTGAGAGCGCGGACGCTTCGGGCCAGAAGGGGTGGGCGCTCATCGTGACATCATCGAGAACAGGGCCCCAGTAGATGCGACTGCTGGCGATGGTGGGGTCACGTGCGTTTAGGGCGGCGAGGAGTTTGTCTGCGGACATGTCGCGCAGCTGGTCGAGGCTGGCGCCGATATGGTCCATCGCGGCGCGGGCGCGGGTGGTTGCACCGCGCGGACCCTGCAGCGTCACCTGCTGGCCGCTCATCGTCCAGACCCGATGGAAGAGCCCCGAAGCTGCCGGCATCGCCATCAGGCAGGCGATCTTCGCGCCGCCGCCGGACTGGCCGAACAATGTGACATTGCCGGGATCGCCGCCGAACGCGCTCGCGTTGTCGCGAACCCATTCGAGGGCGAGGACGAGGTCGAGCAGGCCTGCGTTGCCGGAGCTGGCGTAGGCATCGCCCGCGAGCCCCGCGAGGTGGAGGTGGCCGAACAGGTTGAGGCGGTGGTTGAGCGTGATGACGACCACGTCGCCGCGGGCGGCGAGACGGGCACCGTGCGTCAGCGGGCTGGCACCGGAGCCAGTCGTGTAGCCGCCGCCGTGGATGTAGACGAGGACGGGCCGTCTCGTATTTGCGCGATGCTCCGGCACCCAGACATTGAGGACGAGGCAATCTTCCGATTGCGACACGTTGCCAGTGCCTTGCGGGCTAGCGGGGCCGTAGGCGATGGCGTCGCGGACGCCGCTCCAGGGCCGGACTGGCGCCGGAGGCATGAAACGCGCCGTGTGTGTGTCGGCGCCATAAGGGACGCCAAGGAATTCGCGGACGGGATTAGGTGCCGCGGCAGACCAGCCTCCCCTCACCGTTCCGGATGCCAGCTTGACCAATGGCGCGGCCTGGTGGGGCGCAGCGGAGGCACGGGCGCCAACGCAACTGGCGGCGAACATTGCGCCAGCTGCGAGGACGTTGCGCCGAGTCTGCATTCGGGTGCCCTCATATCGGCTTTCGACCGATGAAATGGTTACCGGTGTCAGGACCGAGACGCCATATGAATTGTTCGACCAGAACTGTCAGCTTAACTTGGGCCGGATCTGCGAGGCTTTCGACAAGCCCGCGGCAGTCACGCCACCGGGCAGCGTCAGGGGAACCGGCTTGAGCCCTCTGCCCTCCCCGGCTGGCGTCACAGCATGAAGCCAAACCCATTCAAGTACTTCAAGACCTACCCGTGACGTGGCCAATCGAAATCTTCCGTTGCGGCCTGCCTTCCCATCAGGCGGAACGTCGCCAATAGCGGTCATATAAACAGACCCTGCAACAGCGCCTCGACAGTGTCCAACGCACACACACCACTGTACTCGCGACTGTACCCGCGCAGTTCATGGCGTCCCACCCGACCGCATAGCGGGCGATCGATCTGCCGAGGACGGACATGGTGGACCGACGGCATGGCCTGTGCGCATCCTGTCCAAAGCTACAACGGAACCGACGCCGATGGGCATCACCATCCCCGATCCCCGGAGCAGCTTCGCCCCGGGGCTTTTCGCCGGCAGGACCGCGCTGGTCACCGGCGGCGCCCGCGGTATCGGCGAGGCGACCGCCATCGGCTTTGCGCAACTGGGCGCGAACGTCATCATCGCCAGCCGGACCGACGCCGCACTCGCCGACACGGCCGCCCGGATAGAGGCGCTCGGCGCGCACTGTCTTGCGGTGACCACCAACATTCGCGACATCAACTCGGTCGAGGCCCTTCGCGACGCAGCGCTTGAGCGGTTCGGCGCGGTGGATTTCCTGATCAACAACGCCGGTGGCCAGTTCCTGTCTCATCCTTTCAAGATCAGCGATAACGGCTGGCGATCAGTGGTCGATCTCAACCTGAACGGGACGTGGAACGTCACCAGCCGGTTCATGCGCCCCATGATGCAGCGCGGCTTCGGTGCCATCGTCAATATCGTGCACATCTATGTCTTCGATCGCGGTGCCCCGATGTTCGTCCATTCCGGCGCGGCGCGCGCGGGCGTCGTCAACATGACCCGCAGTCTCGCGCCCTACCTTGAGCAGCGCGGCGTCACCATCAACGCTCTGGCGCCTGGAACAACGGTGTCGGCCGCCGCTGCTGTCAATTACGGCAAGACTGAAGACGAGTTCCGGGCCCTGAACGGTCGCGCCCGCGCTCAGGAGCCTGAAGACATCGCAGCCTCGATCCTGTTCCTATGCTCGCCAGCGGCGCGAATGATAAACGGAACCACGCTGGTGGTTGACGCGGCGGCCACACAACACCGTTGGCCGGATTTCAACACCGAGGATCTGTTCGACGAGGTGATGGGGGAATTTGCGGGACCCATCCCTCCATAAACCCATAGGTTCGGCGTCACGGTCTGTGTCGTCAGATTCAGATGCTGTCTTCCCTGCAAGGGTTATCGAGGCCAACATGGCGAGTTGCAGCGATCCTTTGTCGGACAATCAAGAGCCATGGCAGACATCCTCGACGACGATCCCACGGTCATCCAGCGCATTCTCGATCACATCGACAACAACACGACGGACATGGCTGATGAGGTTTGGCGCGAGCCAGTCGCCAACTATACCTCGCCCGAACGCTATCAGGACGAACTCACCAAAGTGATGCGCCGCACGGCGACTCCGTTCTGCCCATCTGCCGCCATTCCGGAACCGGGATGTTATGTCGCCCGAGATGCAGCGCAAACACCGCTCGTCGCCGTGCGGGGTCAGGACGGGGTAGCACGCGTTTTCTTCAACGCCTGCCGCCACCGCGGTGCCAAGGTTGTTGCAGACGGCGTGGGTCGGCGGGGAACCTTCACCTGCCGCTATCATGCCTGGACATACGGCCTCGATGGACAGCTGCGTGGCGTGCCGCATGAATACGGCTTTCCTTGCCTGGACAAGGGAGACCACGGCCTCGTGCCGGTGAAGACCACCGAACAAAACGGATTGGTCTATGTTACTCAGCATGGAGACGCTCAGCCCGATCCCGCTATCCCCGGTTTCTTCGGGTCGGCGTGGCGCCTGATCGATGTTACCGAAGACGTTATCAACGCCAACTGGAAGATCGTCATCGAAGGCATTCTGGAAGGGTATCACATCCGGTCAACTCACGCGGAAACGTTCTATCCACGTCAGTTCGACAACCTGACGCTTGTACAACCTTTTGGCCGCAATACTCGGATGACATATCCCTATAGGAACATAGAGCGGTTCAGGACTGCCCCGGCGGCTGAGAGAAAGGCGTCAGGCGTGTTGTCACACGTCTACCATCTCTTTCCCAATACAGCGGTCTCGACGTTTCCGACACATCACACACTGACGATCTTCGAACCCCTGGCGATCGAGCGAACGCTGATGGTCGGCTACCAGTTGTGTGATCGCAAGGAAGGAAGCGAGGAATTCAAGACGGTTCAGGCCGGACGTGACTTCGTGGTGGCGGGCGTGAAGGAAGACGGAGAGGTTCAGGCATCCATCCAGGGCGGCCTGAAAACCCCGGCAAACGATGTCCTGACATTCGGCCTGTTTGAAGGCGGGATCATGCGGTTTCACAAGCATGTCGCCGCAGCTCTGAATGAACGGGACTAGGTGGCCGTTGTTCTGGCATCGCCACTCAGGATGCAGGTGGAACCCTGGAAGCTCGGTCAAGAGCAACTTCGTGCATGAACGGCCGCTTGGGGCCATCAATGCTGAGGCCGACACAGTGTTACGGTCGGCGGGGTGGCTCGAGTTCTTCCGTTCCCGGCCGCCTCCTTCATCAGGCACGACATCGCCAAAGACTGCCATTGGCATTCGTTTGATGCGACGCTCAGTCTAGACGAGGTCAAGCTTCAGATTGCGCCCGACCGCATGGGCAGCGCGAGCAAGGGTCTCAAGGCTGATAGCCTGATTTTCTGGATCGAGTAGGCGATCGAGCTGGCTACGGCTGGTGTTCATGCGGCGCGCCATTTCAGCTTTCGTGACATCGCCCTTTTTCATGGCCTCTTCGATCTGCCAAGCGAGCACACGCTTGATCGCCACGGCTTGGGTATCCTCGTAGCGACCTTCGGCTTTGAGAAAAGCGTCGAAGCTCGAACCCACCCGCCCCTTCTTCTTCGCCTTCATCACTCAAGCTCCTTCACGCGCTTCAGGGCCAAATCGAGATCGGCCTTCGGTGTCTTCTGCACCTTCTTGATGAACCCGTGGAGAAGGATCATTTGCTTCTCCATCACCACAAAAATGACCCGCGCCTCCCGCCGACTTGGAAGCGAGGATCCAACCTCCCACAATCCGTCGCCGAGGGACCGGCACGTTGGCATGCCCACGGGCCATCCGTATTCGACAGTCGCGATGTCTTCGCCAATCACTCGGCGATCACTCGGCGATCATCGTCATCCAGATCTTTCAGCCAATCGCGCACCGGTTCGGCGCGGGCGGAGGTCTGAAAGAAGAAGGCCGGTATCTTCTTGGGCTGCCTCGCCAAGCAATCTCGCCTTGATATGACCTATGTACCTTATACGGTACAGTCTTGTCACGAAATGACTGCACCACCGCCGAGAACGGCTGGCGCGCTCCAATCCGGCCGATCGCACCTTGGTCGCTGATGCGGCGCTACCTCGCCATTTCCGGCCATTGGTCAAAGTCATTCACCCGGCCTATTCACCCCAATAAGCGCATGCCCAACGAAGAGGCGGCGCTTTGGTCAAAGGTGACGGTCTCTGAGGCGCCGGCTAACGATGCAGTTTGAGCGATGAGCGCGTCTGCGTACTCTCCGGATTTCGAAATTTGATATACTCCGAGCGCGCGGTAGGCCGCCTCCGCGTTTTCCACGACGAGTTCAGCTGAGCGCAGCAAGCCCTCCACGGCCTTGGCGACGTCCTCGCGAGAGGCTTTGTACGCTCGGGAGAGAACCCAGGTGACCTCGGCGAGCACTACGGCGCTTATGAAGCCGGGTCGCTCGCGACTGAGGCGCGATATGAATCGTGTCGCTATGGCTGATTGGATCTGGTCGTCCTGAGCGAGATGACGAACCACGACATTGGTATCGAGGCCAATCACTTGCCCTTGGCTCCGCGGGCAATCGCCTTGTCCATGTCGGCCAGCGAGACCGTCTTTCTAGTGGTCGCAATCAAGCCCTTTAAGGTCTTGACGGAGTGCGTGGCCGGGAGCACCGCGAAGTTCCCATCCTCCATCCGGACAAAATCCACTCGGTCGCCGGGGCCAACACCCATGGCAGCCCGGACGGCCTTGGGCAAAGTCAATTGCCCTTTGGAAGTGAGAGTGGCGGCAGTCATGCAGCATTCCTTACGACAGGTAAGGCGATATGTAAGGCGCTTGCTGATTCAGGTCAACCTCGAATGTTTGACGCCTCGTACCTTCCGAGGACTGTTCCCGTCCTGCCAGCATCGTCTGCCAAAAAGCCCGGCCGAGGTCAGACAATGGCGACTGGCAGGTTTGGGCCATCGATGCTGAGGCCGACACAATGTTACCGTCGGCGGGGTCGCTCGAGTTCTTCTCTTCCCGGCAGCCTCCTTCATCAGGCACGACCTCGCCAGCAGCAGCCGTTCGACCTGCCTGCAGTTTATGCCTGATCTGCGAGGACAGCGTCGATGACACGCCTGCCCGCTTTTGCGAGTTTATAGTTCTTGCCGCGATAGTATGAGAGCGCCAGCACGCCTTCGATCAACGCCCAGGCCCGCCCGCGCGCCCAAGTCGCGTCATCGACCGCGGTGGCCTCACGATAGGCGGCACGCGCATCCGGCCCTAGAAGACTCCAGGCGAGAGCAAAATCGCCGGCGGGATCGCCGACGGCTAGCGCGCTCCAGTCGAGTACCCCGGCAAGTCGCCCGGTACGAATGAGCAGATTACCACGCTGGAGATCGCCGTGCGTCCAGGCAGGCGCATCATCCCATTCAGGCAAATTGAGCGCCGTCTCCCATTCGGAAACAATCGCGTTGATATCCGACACATCGGAAAGCCAACCAAAACGCTCCCGCATGCTTGCATCGCGTGCGACGAGCGGAACACCGCGCCAGAAATTGTGAGCGCCTGGTATCGGACCGTTGCTGGCGTCAAGGTTGTGCAACGCCACGACGAACTCGGCGACGTCGCATGCTAAAGCGGAGTCATTCACCTCCGAATTAGGAATGTCGCCTTCAATCCAGCGTACGATAGACCACCGATACGGATAACCGTCATCAGGCACCCCCTTCGCGACCGGCAGTGGCACAGCTACCTTCAGGCACGAGGCAATGCGAGGAAGCCATTCGTGTTCCTTGTTCAGCGCCGTTTCGGCGCTCGCACGGCGTGGCAATCGAACGGCCAAGTCTGAACCGAGGCGATAGACGTCGTTGTCCGTCGACGTGACTAGCACGCGGTCCACATGAGCTTCCGCCCACGTCGGGAACTGTGATCCGACAAGCCGGCGCACTAGCGCAACGTCCGTTACAAGCTCTTCGGAGTGGACCTGCTTCCCGCCCGTCATGCGTCGTCGGTGCTACGCAGAAGAAGGATTGCCGTCAACGAAATCGCGAGTGTCTGGAACGGGCCAGCGATGCCTGGCCCGCCACATCATTACGATCGCCAGGGCCGCTCGGAAGCTTCCGTTGCGCGCCGCCTGCCCCATCAGGCACGTCATCGCCATCAAGCGCTGCTGGTAACGTCCCGGCCAGAACTCGCGACAGGAGGCAAGCCGCCTCTACGCCGGTGGAATCGAGAGTTCGAGATACCCTCCCAAGGCGAGGTTTTCAACGGCGTGAACCACAAGGTCAGTTTGCTTCCGAATCCGCCGCCAATTTGTTGTCGACAGAACCAGAATCGCTATTCGCCGGTCTTTGAGGTTCTGTTGGTAGCGCAGATTCTGATCGGTGGTGACGATAGCTTCAAAGCCAGCCGCTTCGGCAGCCAAAAGGAGATCGCCGTTCTGAAGCGTATTCCAGCCACGTTCGAACGCGGTCGTGACCTCGTGATTGGTCAGGGAGTGACGAAGCGGTGCCGGTGTACCCTGATCGAATAGGATCCTCACCGCCGCTAAGCAGATTCAAGGCTGCGTTGGGCGTATTCGAGCACGGCGTCGACCTGCGCCGGCTCGACGCCAGGGAACCATTCGAGAAATTCTGCAACCGTCGCGCCGCCTTCGATATTCTCGAAAAGTGCTTTCACTGGAACGCGCGTACTCTTGAAAAGCCAGACCCCGCTGACTTTCCCTGGAATGCGCTCAACCGCAGGGCACTGAGACCAATCTATCATAGCATTAGAGTGCCGAAACCCGAACGAAAAGCAAGCGAGGGCATCAGGCTGACCGGCGCGAAGAAGATCCATCGAGTGGCTGCAACGGGCCATCAATGCTGAGGCCGACACAATGTTACGGTTGGCGGGGTCGCTCGAGTTCTTCCCTTCCCGGCCGCCTCCCCGATCAGGCACGACCTCGCCAGGAACGGACGCTCACGCACCAAGTAGATCTCGCTCAAGGCCGGCCTGAGACCCCGGCGGGAACTTGCAGAGGTGGCATGCTAGATTCGAGGAACGCGCGTGCTCGGTTCAGGTATGCCGTCGTTTCCATCTTGTAGCTTTGGATGTGGTCGGCTCCGGGGACCACCCAGTCGGTCGCGCCAGTAGCCCGCTGGAGAATGCGAAGATTGCTCAGCTCGACTGCCCGATCTTCAGCGCCATGGATCAGGAGAACCGGAACTTCGATCGGGTGTTTGGCCAGTTCAGTCTCCAGGTTGACGGGGCCGGGCCAGGCCAGCACCTTCATCAGCGGCGGAACCAATGCGAATGTCGGAGCGGGTAGATGGGTCATTCGTGCTGCCTGCTCGACGATGATCTTGCCAGCGTCGGCGAATGCAGAGTCCGCCACAACGCCTGAGACCGGTACACCTGTCGCCGCAGCCAGCAGGACCGCTGCTCCCCCCGCGGAAAAGCCCCACAACGAGACCGGCTTTCCGCCTTTGTCCCTGCACCAGCGTGCCGCCGCCGAAACATCGTCTGCCTCAAGCTGCCCGCCGCTATACGGATGGGCACCGGTCCCATAGCCAAGATTGATGATGAGAGAGTCATAGCCCCACCCATGGAATGCGGCAGCCAGCTCCAAAAGGGGACCCGCATCCCCGCTCTTCGGATCTGAAAAGGTATTGTAGCCATGAACCAGGACGACCACTCCGCGGCTGTCCTTGGCGGGAACCCACCACGCATCCCTGTTACTGCCATACGATACAGTTTCGAACGAGAGGCCAAGGTCGCTGGGCGCACGTCGCGCTGGTTCAGCCGCACCAAACATGCTGGCCTGGAGGGAGGGCTGGACCGCGATCAGGGCGACGCCGAAATTCAATGCCAACCATGCAGTGACCAGCACTCCGACAGCCGCCACAATTGCGCGCATGGAGCTCTGAATCCTTCGCTAGTGAACTCGCCGGTGCACGCGTGGGAGACAGGGGCGCCAACCACTCGCTTCCCCGCGCGGCTCCCAGCTCCGACTAGCACGCCGCTCAGTCGCCTGCAAACCAAGGACCGCCCAAGTGGCCGTTGAGGGCCATCGATGCCGAGCCCGCCACACTCCTACCAGTGACGTGATCATCCCAGAGCTTCCGTTCCCGGATGCATCCCCTCTCGGGCCGGACGTCGCCAACAGCGGACATCGCGAGCTTCCACATGATCGCAAGGAAAAGGCGTCTACGAACCGCGCAGAGCACAAGACAACTGGCATGTGAGGGCGCTGAGTTTACGCCGTCTGCGTCGCTATCGGGGCGGGACTCGGCGTGCTACGCAAATCTCCGAGGTGCTCAATGAGGGCCAGACAGGTTCACACGCTCGATAGACGCGCGATCCTTGCAGGAGGAGCGGCTTTGTGCGGGGCTGCTTTCTGCTCAAGGCCCGCCTGGGCAACGCCCGATGTCACGCCGGTCGTCGACGCTCTGACGCTCACCATCCTGACAGACAGCGGGACGTTCGGACCCTTTCTCCCTGACCTCGATTTGCCCGGTCTGAAAGTCCTGCGGTCTGGCAATGGCATGCCAAGCGGCGCCACCCGGATGTCGCCCCAATCGCTTATGGGCGAATTCGGCCTATCCGTGCTCGCGGAGTCTCGGATCGGCGGCAGCAGTAAGCGTGTGCTCGTCGATTTCGGCTACACCGCGACCGTGCTTGCCAACAACATGGCACTGCTCGGCGTCGATCCCGCGACGATTGACGCGTCGGTGTTGAGCCACGGGCACCTCGATCACTATGGCGGTTTCACCGCCCTGTTCGGAGCCAATGCAAAGCCTGCACGACAATTGCCGCTATACGTCGGCGGCGAAGAGACTTTCTGCGAGCGGGTCGCGATGATCGGCGATCCGCCGCCGATCATGGGAACGCTCGACCGGCTCGCTCTACGTCAGGCGGGCTATGACGTGCGCATTGCGCCGGCATCTGAGATCATCGCGGGGCAGGCTTTCACAACGGGCATCATCCCGCTTGAGTCGAGTGAGCGAACGGCCATCCCTACTCGGATGCACCCCGGCGTCGGATGCGACCGAGCCCAGTTGCGCGCAGACAAGCGCGACCAGACCGAGGTCACCGATGATGGCGAACACGAAATTGCCACCTGCTATCTGGTCAAGGGTCTAGGGCTGGTCGTCATAGCCTCGTGCAGCCATCGCGGCGTGCTGAACTCTGTCCGGCGCGCCCAGGCGATCAGCGGGATCTCGAAAGTCCATATGGTCATCGGAGGTTTCCACCTTGTAAGGCCCCGCACGGCAGACGAGGCGCATCAGACAGTCGCGGCATTCGCGGCCATGAACCCAGAATACATAGTGCCCATGCACTGCACCGGAGAGGTCTTCATTGAAGAGGCGCTGAGGCAAATGCCCTCAAAGATCGTGCGGCCCTACGTCGGTACGCGCTTCGAGATGAGTTGATGCCCAAGCTGTTGTGTCAAACGGCGCCGGAACGGACGCCTGTTCACACCGGTTGCTTCCGGCTGGAGCGGTTGCCGGGTGGGGCTTGCAACCATTGGAAAGCGCCGCCTTGTCACGGCGCACGCCAGAAACGGTCATCCCAATGCTGTCGGAAGCAAGGCCAGAATCAATCGGCGGGCATGCTTCCGGTCTTCAGCCATTCGGCGCAGGTGTCACCCAGCTTCGTTTGCGCCGTCTGTTCGTAGACTGCCGAGTCCTTCTCCGTCAGGATATCGCGCCAGCGGCCGTTGACCCCTTTGTTGATGAAGCTGTTGGCACCACCCTCGAACACAACGCCCCCTAGCGGCGCGACTTTGTAGGCGTGCGCCTTCATATAGTCGAACGAGCAATGCTCGAGGATCCTTGGCCAGTCGACTTCGGAGATGTTGATCTCGAGAAAGCGGGCGATGCGCCGCATCTCGCCCGGCAAGTCAGCCTTCAACGCGTTGAAATGGACAAGGTGCACATTCGGCAAATCGCGCGCCGCCCACCAGCTGGCGACGTTCTCCCAGTAAGACCAGAGCGGAAAACCATCTCTCTCCAGCCAAGTCAGAAAGTAGTTGCGAATATCCGGATCCGGCGGATCGAGTGGAGGACCAATCCGACCGGGTGAATCGTTGATCACCTGATAAAAAAGCGCATTCGCCGATCGGTGATGGTTATAG
>Ga0163144_10020046_pt1 | contig 13406 bp, 12 predicted proteins | sample OliLak19BULKMAT1_FD_123175 | JGI IMG/M metagenome (GOLD analysis project Ga0163144, IMG submission 123175) | Freshwater microbial mat bacterial communities from Lake Vanda, McMurdo Dry Valleys, Antarctica - Oligotrophic Lake LV.19.BULKMAT1 | ecosystem: Environmental > Aquatic > Freshwater >... | reverse complement strand
GATCACGGGGATACGGTATTCATTGGGCAAGATGCCGATGACCAGTCCGACGGTTGCGGCGCCGGCAAACGTAAGCATGCCAAGGCAGGCCAACAAGTGCATCCAAGTTCGGGGATAGATGACGAGGTTTTTCTTTTTTGCCATCGTTGGGAGAGGGAGTGAGCATGGGGGGGGCGATACTTCTATTCGCGCACAGGAGCATTTTGGCATCGTCGAATGTGAAAGGTAAAGAAAAAAACGACAGGTAAGCGAATTGGAAGTGTGGGGACTCGGGCCAGGCGGTGTTGGACTGGTCCATGTCCCCGTGTTTTGATTGATTCCACTCGGTGCTTCCCTTACGATGTTTGAAAGGCGGGACGCGGACGCCAATCGGAATTGGGTTGACGATGCCTGGTAAAAACGGTGATATGGATTCCGCGGCGCGGGGCTGGGCGGCGGGAGTTCTCGGAGTATCGGAGAACGCGTCCGCCGTGGAGGCCAGGCACGCCTATTACGCTAAACTGCCTAAATGCAATTTCTTGCCGCCGCGTTCCTGGCGTCGGGCCGTCGGGATGTTCGATGGGGAAATGTCGACCCCGCTTGAGGCCGACGAGGACTGGTTTCTCGAAGAAGAAAACCAACTGCGTGACGACGTTGAAACGTTCGCGAATGCGTTCTTCTCGCTTGCCTTGGCCGAACGGCGTGAACGCTGGCATTCGCTGCTTTCCCGATGCCAGAGCGTTCCGTCGCTCGTGGTTCGGCTGGATGCCCTGAAAGCGGGACTGGAAGTCGAGACCGGCAATCTACCGGCGGACCAGTCCTTCCGCGCCCAGCTCGCCCACCATCTCGTGCAGGCCTTTCCGCTGCCGCCCCTGGCGCAGGCCGCATGTCGGCAGGCATTCGTTCGACAAATCGAGGAACCATCGGCGGCCATCGACTACAAATCCTGGGAACAAGCCGCCGGGTATTTGCTGGCCGAATGGCCCACCCTTGTCGCTCTGGACGAACCATTGGTGCGGGACATTGCAACGCTGCGTCGCCGTCTCAGACAGCGAAGAAAGGCGTACCGCCGCTGTGCTTGGAAACGCCGACTTGCCATATTGCATGAACAAACGGACTCTTGGTGGTTGGCTCTGGTCACGGTGGTTGGATTGTACGTCATCATGAGTTTTTGGGGCGGGACAAAATCAAACCATTCGTCCATGCCGCACTCGACACCGGGCAGTTCGTCCTCTCGCTTGGACAGCATGAGAAAACCGGATCTTGATAATCTGGCATTACTGTGGGCGACCAACCCGAAGACGGGAGCAAAATCGCTCGACCCCATTTCGTGGAATGATCTCTTGGATCCCTCTAAATTCGAGGTCGAAGTAGTCGGTTCCGGTGACGTTCGAAGCCTGCGCTTCACCTCCCGCGCGGGCGGGACGATCGTTGCGGATGGGACCATCGTTGCAGGCGCCAAAGGGAAGCAGTTCCTAATTGGGGAAGCATCCTTGAGACTCATCGGGATGTCAAAGGAACAGATGAATGTTTTGTTCTCGCGAGCGGCGGCAGGAAGGCGCCTTAAGATCGCTCCCACCCCGTCAGCGGCCGAGACCACTTCGAGCCCTTCAAAATCCTCCCATGCCGACAAAACGCACCCATGAACGAGCGCACGCTGCCCGATGATTTCTCGCGCTGGCCTGCCGACCCGTTCGAGTTGCTTGGCGTTCCGCCCAACGCGAATGATTCCGACCTTCGCAAGGCGTATGCCCAGCTCATCCGCATTTATAAGCCGGAGCATTTCCCAGATCAGTTTCGACGCATTCGCGAAGCCTACGAGGCGGCGCGGCACTATGCTCATTTTTTTACGGCGTCCAATCCGCCTGCCGACTTGCCGGCCCACGCGGCTGAAAGTCCGCCGGCCGCACAGCCCATGTCGGCTACTCCCAAACCAAGCGACCCAGGTACGCAATCCGCGGAAGCGGCACTTCGCGCGGCGCCCCGTCCGTTCGATGAAGAACTGGATGAGGCCTGGAACTGGGCCATCGACGGCGACGAAGCCCGCGCCTTCGCCCTTTTGCTTGAACTCCAGACTCGGTATCCGGATCGCACCGAAACCTACCTGCGGTTGTATAGTCTGCTCAGCGTCGCGCCGGAACTCGATACTCAACGGACGCCGTGCGATTTTCTGGTCCAGGGCCTTCGCCGGAACCAAGGCAGCGGACCTTGCCAGGAGTTGTATCGCCGCGAAATCGAGGACAATCCGGGTGAGGCGCTGACTGAGCGCTTTGCCGAGTTGCTGAGCACGATGACCCAACCCGAATTGATCGCGACCTTTGTCCGGTGGCGCTGGAGTGCCGCGGGCCGTCAAAAGCGTTTCGAGGTGATACGAGACGATCTGGCGGGGTTGCGGGCTTGGCTCGCCGTCGACCAGGAAGAGACTTGGTTGCGCTTGCTGGCCTCCGCGGCGGATCAACTCGCCTGGGCTCCCACTTCGATCTACGCTCTCTGTTTCATGGAATGCCTGCACGAAGCGTCTCGGCATGTGCATCTTCAACTACGTTGCGTCGATGTCTTTGATCGGCTCGAAGATCTGGAACGCGTCTGGGGCCAATGGAATTCCTTGATGAACAACGACAGAGTCCCCGCCCAATTTCTGGAGTTGCTGGCTCGGTTTTGGACCCGACCCTTTTCGAAGATGCGCCGAAGCGTGATGGCTCTGTTGGCTGACGTCCGCGCGGAGACGGACCGCTGGCTCAAATGTCTCGACATAGTCAACGACAGATCCCCAGCCTTGCTTTCGCATTTCGACCGAATGCTCGATTCCTATGAGTGGACGCTCAGCAGGACCGTGGATGATCGCCAACCCGAGGCCTTGGCAGAAGTGTCGCGGCATTTCCTTATAGAATATGGGCATGACGACGCGACGCTCCGGGGGCGGCTGCTTGCCTTTTGTCGTCGCGAGAGGATTCATCCCCAGGTAGTCCCCCAGCTGACACTTTCGCAGCCGAAGGCGCTCGCCGATGCCCGGCTCACCGAGGTCTGTAACGACTGGCCGCTGCGTTTTGTCTATCGAGCTTGCACCCTACTCTAAAATAGCGCCTGCCCATTGCTGAACTGTGAAGTCGCAAAGCTGTTGATCGCGGTTTTAAGTCGGGCCAATTTCGCGGCGTAGGAGCGGGCCGCGTGGAGTTGCGGGGCGAGGGGGATGGAGCGGCGTAAATGACCGATGCCTCGAAGGGGCATTTGTCATTTTCATGCGTTGCGGAGGACTGCGGATTTCGCAGGTTTCTTGAGCCGACCCGAACAACGTCTGAAGACAAGGAATAGCCTGGCGCATCCCTGCGTAGTCGGTTCCCAACTGCCAAAATGGATCCTTTTTTCTGCCCCCAGACCGACCATTCCCGCTCGGTCCCCTGGCGTCTTCTTTTGGTTGGTCAAATCGGCTGTGGTGTGTTCTTGGTAGGTTGGCCCTTTCCCATCGGATGCGGAATCGTCGTAAATCAATAGCCGCGGCCGGATTCGAACCGGCACGGGGATTACTCCCCAGGGGATTTTAAGTCCCCAGTGTCTGCCATTCCACCACGCGGCCCGCGAGGTGTTGGGGGTCATCGTATCGCAATGGGCCTGGCTTTCCAGGGCGCTGACGCGACGCCACCCAAAGTCGCATGGTGACTTGTGCGGCCGAGATGGGAAAAGGTTCGCGCGGATTCGACGCGGCATGTTTGCGTCGTTCTGTCGACGAAGAGCATGCAATTGGCCGGTAGGAACGATATCGCCCTTCCTTTTCCAGACCAGTTTGGGAAAAAATGCCGAAATCGATTCAAGTTTATTCCCGTGGTGGCGATGACGCGAATGGCGGGGAAAATGCCGGGGCGGCGACTTGAGGAAAAAAGGATGGATGCCGGTTTTCTTCGGATAAAGCGCGCGAAAAGGCGGCGCGACCCAAATGTTCGACGGATTCGCGGGCTCGAAGGTGGCGTGAGAGTTTTTTTGGGGGAATGCTTTGTCAGCCCAATCTTTTCGCGTTCTCAAATGGTGAGGACGGAGAAGGGGGGAACCGCCCTTACGGTGAGACGGTCATGAAGAAGATGGCATTGCTGGGCATCCTCGCCCTCACGATCGCGGTCCTCGGAGAGCAAAAGGCTTCCGCCTGGACCAATTTCAAATTCGGCGTCGGTTTGAATTGGCAGTGGCAGAGCGGCGGCAACAACCTGCTCTGGGGCGCCGCTCACGGCAGCCAACCGCCCGGCGCCGAACAATTCGGTGAATTTTACCCAGGCCATTTCCACGGTCACGACCCGATGTTCTTCGGCAGCGCCGCTCCGATCTTGACCAGCCCCGAACCGCAAGCCTACGCGCCCGCGCAATCGCTGCCGTACCAAAGCGTCAACTACGGCTACTACACGGCGCCGGCCTACTACTATCCGGCCATCATGTACGGCCGCTAACGATGCTCTCTCCGTCGGGAACCAAGGGGTTGGTTCCAGGCTTCGGCCTGGCCGTATGTCTCTCGCGGCGGATCTCCGTCCGCGAGGGGCATGCGGTTTTGTCGATTCTGCGTTCCCACCGGGCTGTTCCACTGGCGCCGGGAAAAAGGCCGGCCGGCGAACGCGAATCACGGCGAAGCAATGGCATTTTCAGCGCGCGTGGGTAATCCTTTGAAAAGAAGGTTCCCACCGTCCCGCATCATCACACCTGTCGCCGTACAACGTGAAAGGATTCCGTCATGGTTCGCACACTCTTCGCTTCGTTTTCTTTGGCACTGGCCGCAGCCGGTTTTTTTGTCGAGTCGGCATCGGCGGATGACTTACCGGTGCGCGTCGATTTCACGTTTCGCTTCGACGTCGACTTCGGCAATCGGCCGACCTACAAGAATCTAGCGCCCTGGTATTCGTACTTCCCCTATGATCCGCATATCCACGGGCGCGCCGCGCAATACCCGAGTTGGCCGCAAACTTGGCCGCCGGTCGCTCCGATGCCGCGCAAGACACCCGCGGCGCCGATTCCTCCCGTGACGCGGATGAGTTATCAACCCGCGCCCTCGTCTGTGCATCCGGTGTCCTGGTCCCAGTCAGCGGGCGCAACGTCGGTCCCGAGCGGATATCAAGTGCCGAGCTATTGGTATGGGAGGTAACGGCTCGTTCGCGGACTCGCCGCACGAAAATGGAACGCAAAATGGCCGCCGAACGCACTTCGGCGGCCGTCTTACTTAAGCCCCAACTCCTGATCGACGAGGCGCAGGGCGAAGGCGGCGCCGAGGATCGTTCCCATTTTTCGGCCGCCGGTCGCCAGCCAAGTCTTTTCCCCCAACCGGCGAAACACGGGGCCGCCGGGCGTGTAGGGGCGAATGCCATGGAGGCGCTGAAGCGGCGGCTGCGTCAAGCCGGATGCGGCGGCGTTGCGAAGGGTGAGGCGGTCGTGCTCCGGGGTGTAGTTGACTTCCGCCGTGCCATCGCTGAAGTAAGTTGATCCGAGATCGCGGCAAAAGGTCAACGCCTGTCCGCCTGGGGCGAGCGGTCGGATGCGGCCTTGGGATTCGCCGGGGAAAAGAAACGCGGAGCCTGCTTTGCCGGTTAGGGCGAGGTCGGGAGCGAAAGCGCCGGACCAGACGCCGGCGGCGATATAGACCCAACCCTCGTGGCGCCGGCCCTCCGCCTCCAGCCAGCCATCGCCGACCGCGTTGACGCGCTGCCTGATCGGCGCGGGATCCAGGATCAGGCGGGGCGGCACAAACTGAAACGATTCGCGTTGCCCGGTTTCGTTGAGCAAATGGACGACGCGGATGCCGTAAACGCTGTCCAATAGGGGCAGCGCCAGATCGTAAAAGGGCCGAAGTTTTTTTCCAGCCCATTCTTCCTTAAACAGACCGGCGGCCGCGGGAGAGGCGGCATTTTCGAGGCCGGCATCGAACACCTGGACGTCGAGTCCCCGGCTGCGGGCATAGGCGGCGGCCTGGGAACCGAAAAGGCCGGCGCCGACAATGAGAAGAGTCGCCATCGGGAAAGGTCTTTCAAGAGGCCGATTTTTGGGAACTCGGTCCGCTTCGGGGCGCACTAAATCCAAGGGTAATTGTTTCAATTGATAGGTGTACGGGGATTTTCGACGATTGCCTTGGGTTTTCGCTCTGGACGAGCCGTTTGCCGCCGATTACTATGGGGGCTAGCCCATTTGTTTTTTTACGAAATGGGCTGAGGATTTGAGTTGCATATCGTTTGCGGGAACGCGGCTTTTACCACGTCTTTTGCATGAGAAGAACATGATCGGCGCCAAAGGAAATGGGGAATTGGTACCCGTCGGCGGGGGTGACCCGATTCCGTTGATTCGCGAAACGCTGACGATGGGGCGGCGCGAATCCTGCGACATCTGCCTGAGATTTCCCAACGTTTCCGGGTTGCATTGCGAGCTTAGCTATCGCAGCGGACACTGGATCATTCGGGATCTGAACAGCAAGAACGGCCTGAAGGTCAACGGCATCCGCGTCGCGAAAAAGGTGCTCCATCCGGAAGACATCCTCACCATCGCGAAGCGCAATTTCGTCATCAAGTACACGCCCGTCGGACAGCAGTCGCTGGACGAAATCCTGGACGACGCCGACGACATCATGAATGTTCCCCTCATGGAAAAGGCGGGACTGGTTCGTCCGCCGCGACCCGATGCGGGCGTGGTGAAGGGTCGGCGGGGGCTTTCCTTGACCGATGATGATGACGAGGACGAGGACGAAGATTAACATTCCGGATAGCACGACGCGCAAGCGAGTGAATTCACTCGCTTGCGCGTCGTGCTAACTTGCGCGTCGTGCTATCGATCCGGCTGGACGGTCAACCGTTGCTCCAGCATGCCCAGGCGGCCCGTCGGGCTATTGGCGAGCAGGAGAATGCGGTAAGCCGGCACTTCGGGGGAGAGATCGAAGCTGATCTTCGCGTTGCCTTTTTCGATGAGCAATGTCGGATGCCAGGCGACTGTGTCCTGATAATAAGGACGCAGCGGGAAGGTTCGGTAGGAGTACTCGCGCACGAGCAGACTTAGCGACGCGCCCTTGGCTTTTTCGTCCGCGGACGGAGATGATTCCTTCGCGGCCGTCGTACTGCCGTCGCCCAAGCTGTAGGTCGGCGTGGGCAGGATATTGGAGATGAGGGTTTTTGCTTCCCCCTTCTTTTTGCCGTCCTTGTCGGCTTTTCCTCCGTCGACGACGGCGCGTTGTGCCTTGCTTGCCATGTGGAAGCGGTCTTGCAATTCCCCATTTTGGAAGAGGGCTTCCAGCGGCACCGGCTCAAAACGTTCCGCTTGTTCAAGCTTCTTTTGCGTACTTTTGTCCATGCCGGTTTGGCTTCGCTGTCGGTCGGCCTTTTTGCTTTCCTCGGCAAACCCCGTCGCTTCGCGCGCGAGCCCGCGCGCCAGGGCGTCCGGCCCCATGAGACCCATCGATTCCAATTCGCTCTTGGCCTGCGCGTGTTGCGCGACGGGCGCCTTGACGCCGAATCGACCCAGCAGTGCGAGGTCCACAGGCCGCGTGAAGCGGGATTTTTCTTCCACGTCCAGGATTCTGAGTTCGGGCCAATGCTTGCGATTAAGCGCGAAGCGTTCACCGCCGCTTTCGACCGAGATCTCCGACGGCAGCCAGGATCGGCCGCCGATGAGGAGGGCCAGCGCCAGACCAAGGCACACGAACGACATGCCCACCATGGGACGAATCGATTGGGCGCGGGCATAGCGATAAAGGGCCAGCAGCAAGCACACGGCGCCTGCCGCGATGAACAGAAAGAGGAGGAAGCCCAGGGCGGCGCGGAAGTAAAGCGCGGGCCGAATCTGATAGTCCTGGAAGTCCTCTAGTGCCGCCTTCGCTGTAAGCAGGGCGCGATCGCGCTCGTCGATCAGCGTGCTCCGTTCCAGGCCGACCCGTTTTTCTTGCTCGGCAAGCTTTTGGACGCGGGCCGTCTGATAGGCCGTGCGTTGCGCCAGGGCCGGTCGGTTTTCGCGACTGAAGATCGGCAAGGGCACGGCGCCCTTGGCGGCGGCTTTCGCGCCGTCCTTCGTGGCGTCGTCCTCACGCATGGCGAGCAATTCGGCACCCAGGCCCGGCGTAAAGCGGCGCCAACCGTGGATGCCCAGGAACAGATCCAGCGCCGTGGCCGCGTCCTTGCGCGTGGCGTCGAGATGGAGAAACGCCAGGTCCAAGTCGTCGCCGCCGCGCGGACTCGACAACATCTGGAAGAACGCGGGCAGGTCGGTTTCCGAATACGGCGAGGCGACGCGTTCATCCACGACCGACGCCAGCGCCCAGGCGGACGACGCGCGGTTCTTTTCGTCGCGCACCCCAACGTCCATCGTCATTTTTTGGCCCGGCAGATAGGGCCCCTTGCCGGTGTCGCAAGTTACCAAGAGACGTTCGATGGGGGTCCGGAAAATGAGGCGTTCCGCGAGTGGTTGCGCGGCCTTCAGACCGTCCCATTCCTCGCCCGGCAGATGCAACACCGTGATCCGCAACAGGCCGTCAACGCCGTCAGGCAGAGCGATTTTGCCCGCGTTGTCGCCCTTCTTGATGGACACCACCTGCTGATCGAACACCACGCCTCGGCAGGTCGCGATCAAGAGCAGTCGGCGGCTCGGCCCGGGGTTGCGCAGCACATACTCCACGGGTTGGCCCGCCTGCGCCACCGGTTGCGGGACATGCAGCGCGACGCCGTCGGTGACGAAATTGAGATCGCGGAACGGATCGCGAACTTCGGTCGTCGCCTTGGAACCCGCGACGCCGTTTAGCTGAGCCTCGTACTTTTGCTTGCCCTTGGGCACGAGGTTGAAAAAGCCCATGCCGCCTTTGGCCGTGCTCTGATGCACCGGTTCGCCGCCCGCATTGATGACGACCTTGTCCGCGTCGACCGGTTCGCCCGTCGAGGTGCGCAGACGGTAATACATCTTGTTCTTCACGCCCGGCACCAACTCGCCGCCTTCGGGGAAGAAGTCGACCGTGACGGCCGAGGGCACGACAGGAACGGCCTGCACGAAGCGCTCCGTCGCCTTGCCGGACTTGCGTTCCAATTCCATCAACACGTCGCCGCGTTCGATCTTGGCGGGCAGCTTGAAATTGACGATGGCATTGCCCAAGGCGTCCGCGCCGATTTTTTGCGACAGATCCGCGGAATACGCCCCGGCATTGAGGGCCGGCACCGGCTTGCCGTCCACGGAAATGCGCAGGCCGTAAAAGTTCTGCTTCTCTTCGGCCTTGTCGCCCGCTTGGCCATCTTGGAGCCGACGGTTGAACCGCGTCTGCAGCCTGGGCCGCGCCGTCGCGGTCACGGTTTCGCCGGCCTTGTAGTTCGCCTGATCGAACGCGAACTCCATCCCCTCTTCGCGAAGAATCTCGACCACCTGCGTTTGCGGCAAAACCGTCGCGGCCGCTTCGCCGTCGGGCTGAACTTGGAGCGTATACAAGCCGTTCTTCAGGTCGTCGGTCACGGCGAAGTTGCCCACCGCGATGCCGCCCGGCCCGGTCCGCCCGACCAATCCGCCCACTTCCTTGCCTTCCTCGCTCAGCAGCGAGAAACGAAGCGGGATCGATTCCTTGGGCGGCTGATGGCTCACGCGATCCAGCGTCAACGTGCGAAAGAACATCAACTCGCCGACGTTGAACGACCGCTTGTTCAGGGAGATATGCGTGGAGAAGGTGATCGGCGCGAGCGTCAACGGCTCCTCCATGCGTTCCGTCACGGCGCCGTTGGTGGTTTCGAGGATCAGCTTGGACGGCGCGGACTCCCGTCGCTCACGCTCCGGGCTCGCATTCAAATCGAGGCCGGCGGGAATCGCCAGGGCGACTTCGCCGTCGCATTTTGCCTTCTTCTCGAACACAACCTTGTTATCCGCCGCGACGATGCGCAGCGTCACGTCCGTCTTCGCCGGTTTGCCTTCGACGTCCCGCGTCGTCACCCGACATAGTCCGGGTATCGCGGGGTGATACTGCGTCAGCCCCATGGCATGTACATGCACGCGCTCGTCGCGCAAAACTTTTTCGAGATTGAGCGATTCGCCCGCGAACGTTTTCTGCAACGAGGCGAAGCGAGCTTCGATGGTCTCCACATCTTTCTTCGCCCGCGCAACCGATGTCGACCGTTCCGCAAGGCCCTGCTGATAGAAATGCTGCCCACCGATCGCGACGCCGAACAAAGCCGCGGCGGCAGTCCATGCGGGCCAATAGCGGCGCAGGGCCGAACGACGCGGGGGCTGCGTCAACGGCAAGGTCGTAGGCGTTTCGGTCTGCACCGCCGCGGTCGCAGCCGCAACCACCTCCGCGACGGCCGCCGATCCCGGCATCTCGAACGGCGCCACGTCGCGCACCGCATGCGCCGCCTGACTGAGCAGCGCTTGATCGCGCTTCGCCGTCTCCAGCGCCGACCGGCACGCTTCGCATTCGGCGAGATGCCGCTCGAATTCGCGCGCTTCCTCGCCGTCCAGCAAGCCGTACAAATGCTCCAGCAGGTTATCGCGACAATGTTCGCACAAGGCCATTTTTACTGTTCCTTGAGCACGCTTTTGAGCTTTTGCAGGGCGGAACGCATCTGCGTTTTGACCGTCCCCACAGGACTCTGGCGTAGCTCGGCTATCTCCTCGTAGGTCAGATCGCCGTTCTGCCGTAGGAGAAAGACCGCTTGTTCCTCTGGACGCAACTCTTTCAGGGCTTGGCGCAACCGGTCCAGGGATTCTTTTTCCTCCAGATGCTCCTCGGGCGAATGGCCCGCGGGCGCCTCCGGATTCATGTCACTGCCCATCGGCTTGGCCCGCTTCCGCCACGCATTGCGCGTCAAATCCTTGGCGGCGTTGAGCCCGACTCGGAAGATCCACGCTCGCATGTTCCGTACTTCCACGAGCGTCTCCCGCGTCCTCCAACACTTCAAAAAAGCGTCTTGGGCAGCGTCCTGGGCATCCTCTTGACTGCCCAGAACAAAATAAAGGGTGCTCACCAACTCCGCGCGCACGTCATTGAAAGCGCAGACAAACGCCTCCGCGGACAACTCCACGCTTTTCCGGGTTGTCGATTGCACTTTCGGGGTGCTCACGGCCAGTTTGCTCATACCCTTCACCCTTCCAGACGAAGGGCGCCCTCTTTTGGATTGCGAATCGGGGAGAGACATCCAAGGGACTGTATCCCGCCCCGCCGTTTCCTTCGCGGTTTGGAAGGATTATTGTAGCAAATGACCCATTTCGTCGCGTGTACTTGCCGGACCGCCGCCTGATCCCGTTTCATTTCATCCACCCACCCCCACCCGATCTGAAATCCAATTCCAGGAAATTGACGCAACTCTCAATTTCAGAGACGCTTAATTCGTTTCACCCCGATGTGAAATCAATCGAATAAGTTGTTTTATGTAGCAGGTGAGACGCGCGGAATGGGCCGTTTTCGTTGGGTGGCCGGGGTTGAGCATGGATGCGAAACCCGGGCGGCGGCGGCGAGATGCCATCGCAATCGTGGCGTGTGCCATGCTTTGGCGGCTCCCTCGCGACGGCAAACTCGCCCGCCATCACACCGCCAAAGCATGCGAACAGACAGCGGTCTTCGTCCCTGGTATTTGCTTGCGACGGACAATAACCAGGGTATCCTCGAAGAGCGCTTTCATGCTGGGGAGCGAAGAGTGCCAATCAGCATGGACGAGTTGCCGGGCGTGTGGCAATGACGAAGTCGCGGGCGCTTCCCATGCTTTCGCGGTACGATTGCCGGCTCACTTGTCGTCGCAAGGGAGCCGCGAAAGCATGGCACGCGCGACGATGTCGCCATGCCACCCTGCCGTCCGTTGCCGCCGCTCGCTCCGCCGGACGGCCGTGCCCTTCCAAGATAGAACAGCTGCCAGGCAAGGAAAAGCGCGAATTGGCTGGGGGTTACACTTTAAAGCGGAAGAACCTAAAATGGCAGGAGAGGGTCGGCATTGGCATGGCGATCGGGGCTATCGTTTTACTGACGCGCTTCGCCGCATAGCTTGAAGCAAGAGGTTCCCTTGATGGCTGAGCGAGTTTACATCGAGACTTCCTTCGTCAGCTACTTGACGGCACGACCGAACCGTGATGTGGTCATCGCTGGGCATCAGCAGATCACTCGCGATTGGTGGGACACTCGACGGCAAGATTATGAACTATGTGTTTCCCAACTCGTCCTTGGAGAGTCAGCAGCCGGTGATGCGCAAGCCGCTCAGGAGCGGCTTGCAGTCTTGCAACCCATGACGATTCTTGAAACCACGGCCGCAGCCCTTGATCTGACGAAAGAACTGCTTCAAGCCGGAGCGCTTCCTTCGACGGCAGCGGACGACGCGCTGCACGTCGGCGTCGCCGCCACGCATGCGATACCCTATCTATTGACTTGGAATTGCCGGCACTTGGCCAATGCGAGAATGCGGCCCATGATCGAAAACGTCTGTGTTGGCAAGGGATTCAAGGCCCCGATCATTTGTACGCCCGAGGAACTTCTGGAGTTCAAGCCATGAACGATCCTATTTTGGACGAGATTCGTCGGATTCGCGATGCCCACGCAGCCCGATTCAATTACGATCTGGACGCCATCTTCAAAGACATCAAAGAGCAGGAAAAAAAGTGCGGGTACAAGTTCGTCTTGGGCGCTGCCCGTCAGGCCATGCCGCCCCAGGAACTTCCCCCGGCAGTGACGCCGCCCCATAAGGAGTGAGGCGTCCTCGGCGGCAGGGTGGCATGGCTATATCGTGGTGGGTGGCATGCTTTGGCGGCTCCCCCGCAAAGTCAAAATCACTGGCATTTGCACCGCGAAAGCATGGGCAGCGCCCGCGACTTCCTCAATGCCACTGGCACGGCAACTCGTCCATGCGGATTGGCACTCTTCTCTCCCCGGCATAAAACCGAGCGTTCGATCTCGGCTCAAGAGAGGCAGCCGTCAAAAGGACGAAAACGTCAACGCGTGGGCGTGCCCAGGAACGTTGTAACTGCGAACCTGTTTACGGTGGGGAGTGTTCATGCCGTTCGATGATATCCTGGCGATTGTCCGTCGCAAGCAAATCCCGGGGAGGAATATCACTGTCCGTCCGCATGCTTTGGCGGTATGATAGCGGGCGAGTTTGCCGTCGCGAGAGACCCGCCAAAGCATGGCACCCACCACGATTGGAATGCCACCCCGGCCGCTTGCCGGACTGCCGCTTGGTCCCGTTTCATTTCATCCACCCACCCCCACCCGATCTGAAATCCAATTTCCGGAAATTGACGCAACTCTCAATTTCAGAGACGCTTAATTCGTTTCACCCCGATGTGAAATCAATCGAATGAGTGGTTTTATGTAGCAGGTGAGACGCCCGGAAAGGGTCATTTTCGATGGGTGGCCGGGGTTGAGCATGGATGCGAAACCCCGGCGGTAGCGCCCGTTGCGATGTGGCGCCGCCGGGGCTTGGCAAAGGAAGCTTCCATGTCGCCGACTCTTCCCCAGCCCCGGCCACCCGTCG
>Ga0163144_10020045_pt1 | contig 13406 bp, 11 predicted proteins | sample OliLak19BULKMAT1_FD_123175 | JGI IMG/M metagenome (GOLD analysis project Ga0163144, IMG submission 123175) | Freshwater microbial mat bacterial communities from Lake Vanda, McMurdo Dry Valleys, Antarctica - Oligotrophic Lake LV.19.BULKMAT1 | ecosystem: Environmental > Aquatic > Freshwater >... | reverse complement strand
GTGACTAGGTGAATGTGCTTGATTGGTGTGGTACCGCTTTGATTAAGCATCTTTCACCGTGTCACCCCATCACCATGTCACTATGTCAGATTGTGCTACTTTGGTGGCCCATTCGGGTAGGCTTCATCAAGGATTTTCTGTTGCTCACTGGCAATCGTATCGAGTGCCGTTTTTGGATCAGCCTGGCCAGTGACAGCTAGGTTGAGTTGTTCCATCTGGACGACCAGCAGTTTGTTGTATTCTGGTACGTTCCAGAAATCCTTGACATATTGATATGCTTCGGCAAAGGCCGGGTTGTATGGGGTTGCGTTCTTGAAGGCATCACTGGCCAGAACCGACTTGCGCGCCGAGAAGCCACCAATCGTGACCCACTTGGTCTGGATGTCCTTCGACTCGACCCATTTTAGGAAGGCTAGTGAGGCATCCTTGTTCTTGGTATAGGCGCTGACGTGCATACCCATGCCACCAAGGCTGATAAAGTGCTTATCCTGACCAGGAGCGACGGCATAGCCCAGGTTGGCGGAATTCTTGCAGCCAGCTGGGTCGATGAAGGCTGGCCCAAAACCAAACCAGATTGTCGTCATGGCTGTCGAGCCACTACAGATCGCATCAACTGTCTCGTTGAACTGGAAATCACCCGAACCGTCCGGGCCGGTCTTGAACAGATCCGTTGCGAATTGGAGTGCTTTGACATTCGTCTCGCTATTAATGATACCATTGACCTTATAGGTTGCTGGATCCCATAATTCGCCACCAAACGACCATGCCATCTGATTCCAGACTGTCGCCATCTGATCGTAACAAGCTGGCGTGCCACACCAGAAGGTTGTGTAGCCATTCTGGACACCATAGGCACCGTTGCTGCCCTTGAAGAACTGTGCCGTCTTGAGCAGATCAGTCCATGTTGCTGGAACGGCCAAATCCTGGCCTTCCTTGGCTTTGTAATCCGCTTTCACCTTCTCGTCGTTGAAGATATCCTTGCGGTACACAATCATCTGCGTGTCGGCCATGAAGGCGACGCCATAGTACTTGCTGCTACCAGTCGGATATTCGCCATAGGCGCTCAACGCCGCTGGAACGTAATCGTCCAGTTCGATATTGCCAGCCTTCATCCAATCGGTCAGATCAAGAACATGTTTTCCGACAACGGCCTCACCAATGAACTGACTGTCGAGGATGACGAGATCAGCACCACCCTTGGCGGCAAAGTCGGTAAAGATCTGATCATGCCATTGTGCGATTGGGACACAGCGCACTGTGACATCAGCGTCTTTATAATCCTTGACTAGTTCGGTCAGCGCCTGGCATGGTTGCCACGCAAACCAGATGATCTGCAGCGCTGGCTTGCTGCCTGTCGCAGCCGGTGCTACGGTCGGTTCAGCAGCCGGTGCTACGGTCGGTTCAGCGGCTGGCGCGGCGGTCGGTTCAGCGGCTGGTGCTGCGGTTGGCGCTGCTGCTGGTGCTGCGGTTGGCGCTGCTGCTGGTGCTGCGGTTGGCGCTGCTGCTGGCGTTGCGCCACCACAGGCTGCCAGTAGACCGATCAGCAGCGGCATCAGCAACACTGCTGAAATCCACCTATGTGTTCTGTTCATGGATGCTTCCTTTCTGATAGTTCGTTCAGCTTTCAGCTCTCAGCTTTCAGCTTGCTTACATGAACTCGTCTTTTTTGACAACGGCTCTCTATCGATCACTGCTTGTACCAGCAACAGCGTTTACCGTCGTTGTGTGAGTATCCACCTACATCAAAAAGCTGACGGCTGACGGCTGATAGCTCGTTTTGACTCCTGAATACTCGCTCTCACATATACTTGCGCAGCGTCTTGATCGACTCTTCGACCAGCCAGGAATAGAATTCCTCGGAAAGCACGCCCGAGCCATGGTCCTCGATGAACTTGAGTTGCTCGGCGGTCAGGGTGGCATCGGCAGCGGCAACGGCATTCTTGAATGGATTGGCTGGTGTGCGGTCGAGCGGCGGCACAAATTCGACGGTCAGTGAGCCGTTGTAGCCGATCTTCTTGCATGTACCAATAATCTGCGGCCAATCCAGCGCGCCCATACCGCACGCCAAACGATTGTTGTCGGCAACGTGTAGATCGAACAATCTGTCGCCAGCAGCTTCGATGGCCTTGAACATGCTGGCATCTTCCTGGTTCATGTGATAGACATCCAGGCACACGCCAACATCCGGGCCGACTTCCCGTGCCAATAATAATGCTTGATCATGGCGGTTGAGGAAGTTGGTTTCGAAGCGATTCAGTGGCTCAAGTGCAACCCGCACCCCAACCGAACGAGCAAAATCGTTGACGACCTTGAGCCCTTCGATTGCCCACTGCCATTCTTCCTCTGGTGAAGCCATGGCCTTGACCTTGCCGACCTCAGATGGCACAATGCTCATTGTGCTGCCATCGAGATCGGCAACCATCTGGATGCAGCCCTTGAGGTACTCAATCGAACTCTCGCGTGCTGCTGGATCGGAATGGATCAGATCGCGCCCTGCGAACATGAGGCTGATCGAACCATAACAGCCAATCCCGTTATCCTTGAGCATCTGCCGAACGGCTTTCACACCAGGGGCACCAGGCGAAAGCGCAACACTATCATAGCTAATCTCGATACTATCGTAGCCATACTTCGCCAGCCGCCGGATGGTCGTCTCGACTGGTTCCGCCCGCATCCAGTTGTGCATCGATACCTGCATTGGTACTCCTCCCTGCAATGGGCCGTTTAGCCGCGAAACACCGAGATAGGATTGGGTTCTTCACCTCGTAGAATTGCCAATACATTCGTGGCTGTTTCAACACATATCGCCCGATAGGTTACGTCGGTCAATACCGCGATATGGGGTGTGACAAGAACGCGGTCATCATGCAACAGCGTTTCATTAGCACGAGGCGGTTCTTGTTCCAGAACATCGGCGGCGAACCCGCCCAACTGTCCTTTTGCGATTGCAACCCGCAATGCTGCCTGATCGATGATCGCGCCACGCGCCGTATTGATCAGAATCGCCCCAGGCTTCATTAAGGCCAGTTCGTGTGCGCCAATCAGATGATGGGTTTCTGGTGTGAGCGCAACATGAATGCTGATCACATCCGAATCACGCAACAGTTGTTCAAGGCTTTGCTGTTCGGCCATTGCTGGCGCGCTACGGCTCCATGTCACAACATGCATGCCAAATGCAGTTGCGAGTTCACGAACACGCCGTCCGATCTGGCCCAGCCCAATGATTCCAAGCGTTTTACCAGCTAATTCAAGCCCGCGATAGCCATTGCGAATATTCCAGTTGCCTGTATGAACGGCCTGTGCTACCAGGCGAAGCTGCCGTGCTGCAGCCAGCATAAGCATGAGCGTGTGTTCGGCAACGGTGGCGGTGGTTGCGCCAGGCGCATAGATAACTGCAATACCGCGTTGATTGGCCGCCTGCGTGTCGATATTATCCAGGCCAACGCCGCAGCGGGCGATCACCCTGAGCTGTGGGCAACGCGCCATGAGTGCATCGGTGATCCTTCCGCGCCCACGCGTCAAAATTGCCTCAACAGTGCCTGGCTCGAAGGGTTCGCTGGCCTCCTCACCAACAAGCAGCGTTGTGCCATATGTGCCAAGTAGCGCTTCTGCATCGGCATGAAGCGACTCAAGCAGCAGGATACTCATGGCTGTTGATCGGCGTGATAGAGTGTGGCCCCCTCGCCGCGTGTGCCACGCGGATCGTTGCGCCCCGAGACATAGGCGCTCACGCCTGGCTGAGCCAGATTGGTATCGGCAAATACTTCATCATCGATCTGCGCACCCGGCTTGCACGAGATTTCAAGCAGGTTGCCGGATGGGTCACGAACGAACATCTGCATGGCACCATCCGGCAATCGGCGCACCTTGCCCCACGGGCTGGTGTCGATCACACCCAGATCACGCATGCGAAAGAAGATTGCGTTGAAATCATCGACCTGTAGGCAAACATGCCCACGGAACGATGGTGTATCTGGCCATTCGGTGACGTGTAGTTGCTGGGTTTCGTTGACACGGTAGAACTGGGCGGGGAAATCGAGGTTGAAGGTCGGCAGCGGTTCGAGGCCCAATTCCTGCTCATAGAAAGTTCGCGCCTGCTCAAGATTATTGACGATAATCGTGGCGTGATTGATCTGTAGCACCATTGCCATACAGTCCTCCATAGAACCAAGTATTCAGGAGTCAGGCGGCAGAATATGTATGACCAACCTTACTCTCGACCATTCTGACTTCTGACTCCTGACTTCTGACTCCTAGACACGTCGATATTCCGCAATAAATTCGGGCCGTGGAGTGACACCCAATCCAGGCCGTTTGGGTGCGCTGATCATGCCATTCTCACAGACAATCGGTTCCATCACGAGTTCGTGTAGCAATGGGTTGGCACCCAGCGAGAATTCCAGGATCGTTGCCGCTGGGCTAGCAAATGCCAGATGCAACCCGGCCATAAACGAGCATGCCGAACCCCAGATATGCGGTGCCAGTGCTAGTTGGTAGGCCGATGCCAATGCCGCAATCCGCAATCCTTCGGTCAGCCCGCCGCAGATCGCTAGATCGGGCTGCAACACATCAACGGCCCGTGCCTCGATCAGATCGCGGAAATCAAAGCGCGTAAATTCGCTCTCGCCAGCCGCAATTGGCGTGCTCGTCATTGCCCGTACTTCAGCCGTTCCGCGCCGATCATCGGCACTGATTGGCTCCTCAAACCACATCAGATTATATACTTCGGTTGCACGGCAGAACTGTTTGGCCTCTGGCACACTATAGGTTCCATGAGCATCAACCGCAATCCCAATGCCTGGGTCAAGCGCCTCACGGGCGGCTCGAACTCGCGCCACACTCGTTGCAACCGTTCCATCCATCACGCCAACACGCATCTTGATCGCCTGAAAGCCGCGTTCGACATAGCTGCACACCTGTGCCCCAATACCATCCACATCGGCCCACCCACCGCTGGCATAGGCTGGCATGTGCTCGCGGCAGGCACCACCAAGCAGATTGACGATTGGTTGGCCAAGCGATTGGCCAAACACATCCCACAACGCCATATCGATCCCACTGATCGCTGAGATGGTCAGGCCGCGCCGACCAAGCACCGGGAAACCACGCCCACGCGCCAGTGCATAGTGATCACGCGGGCCGTTATACATGCGCTCCCATAGTTCGTTGATCTGCCGCGGATCGCGCCCAAGCAAGATTGGCCGCAACTCCTGCTTGACGCAGGTGACGAGCGCGGCACAAACCCCTGAGCTGCCAACCGCTGCTTTGGCCTCGCCATAGCCCACCAGGCCATCATCGGTCGTCACCGAAACGAGCGTCATATCGAAGCTGGCAATCCGCCCAAAATCCGAGACATGCTGGCGCTCATAGGGAATTGGGCAGTGCAACCAGACAGCATCAACATCGATAATCTTCATGGCCTACTCACGTGCGCCTAGTGTCAGCGACAACTCGCGTGCCGCCTGAACCACCATATCGCGCAATTCATCCAGCCGATTCCATGTTAGTCGGTCGTTCGGTACCCCGATACTCATCGCAGCAACAACTTCACGGCTGTGATCGCGGATCGGAGCGGCAACGCAGGTTAACCCAATAGCGGCTTCTTCCCGATCATAGGCGAACCCATAGGTGCGTGCATGCTGTATTTGGCTCAACAATTCTTCGAGTGTATGAATAGTATTTGGCGTGCAAACCGCAAACTGATAGCTTTCATACAGATTCATGATCTGATCATCACTGAGTTGTGCAAGCAGAACTTTGCCAACGGCTGTTCCGTGGGCTGGTACACGGCTGCCAACTCGCGCAACCAATCGTACCGAATAGAGCCCCTCCTGCTTGCCAAGATAAACAACATCGCGCCCTTCGATAACCGCCAGCTTGACGGTTTCCTGGCATTGTTCGACAAGCTGCTGCGCAACAATATTAAAGGCCGGAACCAGCGACACATTATTCAGGTAGGCACTGCCAAGCTCAAAGATCGCCACCCCAAGCCGATACGTCTTATGGCGGACATCCTTTTCCACCATGCCATGCTGCTGGAGCGTATTCAGGATGTTAAAAACACTACTGCGCGAAACGCCAATCGAAGAAGCAAGCTCCGATAACGTCTGCGGTTTGCCGGTAGTGGCAAGCTCGCGTAAGAGCTGCAATGCCCGATCAAGGGCTGGAACTAACGAACCCTCTGCCATGGCATGCCTTCAGGGATGTAAGTATTCAGCCTATTGAATTAGATTTTATTGGTAGAAATTGGATGAGGCGATTATAGCAGTTCTGGTGTTGGTGTCAAGAGGGATGTGCGTGACAGGGTGACAGGGTGAATGCGCTTGATTGGTGCAGTACCACTTCGATCAAGCATCTGTCACCATGTCACCCCTCACGAAGTCACTTTGTCAGGTCGCGGTACGGGAAGCCAGCATTTCCATCCGGCTGACGAACAGTTCGATAAAACGCGGGGTATCGAAGGCAGTAACAGCCTGTACATTGGCTTTGGGCTTGAACACCCGCCGCCATTGTGCTGGCCAGCTTTTCGTATCGAACCCACTGATATCGTGATCATCTGGCTCACGATGGGCCTCACCAAGGTAGCTGATCACAGTTTTACCGGCAGTCAGTTCGCTGGTATATTCAATCGCTACATGGATTGATTGGGTGGTTGCGAGATCGGGCATGAAGGCCATTGCGAGCGCAACTGGATCATTGATCGAGCAGCCAGCAAATCCAAAGGTTGCCAGGTGAAATTCGATATAGAAACGGGTCAAATCGGCAATAAATTTCGTAATTGGCGAATCGATCTGTAACAGTCGATCAACATCGGCCTGGGTGAGCAACACATCCTTGGAAATATCCCAGGGCAGGAGTTTGATCGGCATGCCGCTTTCAAGCACAATATGTGCGGCGTGTGGGTCGACATAAAAATTAAATTCGGCCAATGAGGTTGTGTTGCCATCAACGCGCAATGCGCCACCCATGATGATCACCTCACGAACGGCCGCAACGATTCGTGGCTCCTTGCGGATGGCGAGGGCCACATTGGTCAGCGGCGCGACGGCCACGAGCGTGACTTCGCCAGGGGCTGCCATAATCTCACGGATGATCGCATCGACTGCGTGTTCGCTTGCGGCTGGAATCGGCGATTCGGGCAGGGTGGCATAGCCAAGGCCAGTATCGCCATGGGTTTCTGGTGCGGTGAAGGGTGGCCGAATCAGCGGCAATGCCACACCAGCACAGGCTGGCACATCGCTGCGGTTGGCCAAGGCCAGCACATTCAGCGCGTTGCGGATGCCATCGGCAAGCGGACAGTTTCCACCCGTTACTGTTACACAGGCAAGCTCGACTTCCGGGGAGGCAAGTGCGAGGAGAATCGCGAGTGAATCATCGATTCCAGGGTCTGTGTCGAGGATGACGCGCCGAGCCATGTAGAAGCCTCCTTCATCGAGTTGCGCGAGCCGTTGCGGATTATACCACGCCGTATGACAGTGCTATAATGAAGATGAGTGTGAGGAGCTATACGTGCGGGCCTACCTGGATATTGAGACGACCTTTGCACAGACGATCAGTGTGATCGGGATCTATCGCCCCGATTGTGGTACCATCCAACTTGTTGGTGGTGGTATCAGTGATCTTGCGCTCTATGATGCGCTTGATGGTGTCGAAACAATCGTGACATTCAATGGTGCCAGTTTCGATCTGCCAGTGATCCGTAAGCGCTTGTATGTCGATCTGAAACAAGAGTTCACCCATTGCGATTTGCTGTATGTTTGCCGTAGGCGCGGCCTGCGTGGCGGTCTGAAGAAGGTCGAAACGTTGCTTGGGATTGAACGAGCGACTGCTGGTATTACAGGCTGGGATGCGCCAAAGCTGTGGCATCGCTATGAAACCCTTGGCGATCAGGCAGCGCTTGATGGTTTACTCACCTATAATCGCGAGGATGTGATCAATCTGGCGGTATTAGAAGATAAGATTGGCCTGCATGCTCACCCAATCACCCACGATGGTATTCGGCAGATACTTGTATAGATTGTAGATGCTCCAGTGAGCGTCTCTATAGGAAACTTTTCGATGCCGATGGCGTCTATAGAATAGGGGCGCTAATCGAGCGTCTTCTTGCGCGAAAGCTTGCAATTCATGCAGCAAAAGATTCTCAATAATCGATACGAACTTGAGCAGAAGATTGGCGAAGGCGGCATGGCTCGCGTCTATCGGGGTCGCGATCTGCGGCTCAGCCGGCGGGTTGCTATCAAAGTGCTGCACAGCCATTATGCATCCGATGCTAGTTTTCTGAGTCGTTTTCATCACGAGGCCCAGGCGGCAGCTAATCTGCACCACCCAAATATCGTTGATGTGTATGATGTCGGGCAGGATCGCGATATTCATTATATTGTGATGGAATATGTCGGCGGCAGCGATCTAAAGAGCCGGATTCTTAGTGGTGGCCCGCTTCCTGTGGAACAGGCTATCGCAATTGGGGTTGCGGCGGCAGAGGGGCTGGAAGCGGCGCATCGGTTGGGGCTGGTTCATCGTGATATTAAACCACAGAATATCATGCTCGGAACCGATAATGAGGTCAAGATTACCGATTTTGGGATTGCCAAGAGCAGCCTTTCAACGGCAATGACAGAAACCGGTGTGACGTTTGGCACTGCCGATTATATCTCGCCAGAACAGGCCAAAGGGCTACCAGCAACACCTCGCTCAGATATCTATTCGCTCGGGATTACGCTCTATGAAGCGCTGACGGGCCGTTTACCATTCACTGGCGATAATTCAATTGCTGTTGCAATGCAACATGTGAACGATGAGCCAGCGCCACCGCGCATGTTCAACCCGCGCATCCCGCCACAGATTGAGGCATTGGTGTTACGGGCGCTACGTAAGAACCCAGATGAGCGCCCGGCAAGTGCCCGCGAATTTGCCCGCTTGTTGGCGAGCCAACGCGTTGTGAGTGAACAGGATACGGTTGTACGGGCGGTTTCACCTCGTCCGGCAGCTGCCAATCAACGTCCAGTAGCCACGGCCACTACAGCAGCACGCCCAACGCTGCCACCACCACGCCCGGCACTTTCAGCCCCTGGGCCATCATCATCTGGGCCAGGTGTTGGCTCATTTTTAATTGGCTTGTTGTTGCTTGGCGTGATTCTGACTGGCGTCTATTTATTTGCAACCGGCATGCTCGATGGTATACTCAGCTTTGCCTCCAACTCGAATCGGCCTGCAGGCGGGATCATTGGCCAGCCAACACGCAGCATTCCAACCCAAACTCCAGTAGATGGTGTGCCGACGGCGACGCTGTTGCCTGAAATTCCAATGCCGAATCTTGTGAAATTAGATGCTCAACAGGCGCGTATTACCCTTGAACAACTCGGCCTGACGGCCCAGGAAGTTGCGCCACGAGCCAGCGATGTGATCAGCGCTGGGTTGGTGCTAGATCAATTCCCGCCGCCCAATCAGGTCGTCACGGCGACAAGCACAATCACCTTTGCCGTCAGCCTCGGCCCGGAGGCTGTCACGCTGCCCAATGTTGTCGGCCTGCGGGTGATCAATGCGCGGGTTCAGCTCGAACAGCTTGGGCTGAGGGTTGCGCTCGTCGAAGAAAGTAGCACCACCAGCGAGGGGTTTGTTATCCGAACCGATCCCGCTGCCGGTGTGCGTCCCCAACGCGGCGATACGATAACGGTGGTGTATAGTATCGGCAACAAGACAACAATGCCGGATGTGACGGGCCTGCCGATTGAAGAGGCACGTAGGCGCATTCAGGCGGCTGGCCTGGTGATAACATTTGAGGATAATCAGGGCTGTGATCGGCTGCCACAGGATGTCTGCACGAATTCGACCCCTGGCCAGGTGGTGAGTTCGATCCCGCGCGGTGGAGATCGAGTTGAGCGCGGGAGCAGTGTCACGCTTGGTGTTCGAGCGCCGTAGCGATCCTGGATTAATGGATGCTCTTCCATCCGCAGGCTGAAGCCTGCGGCAAGGGGACGACGCACCCTAACCCTAGCCGCAGGCTTCAGCCTGCGGAGCATGGTATAAGCGCCAACAATATATCTAGAATGAGCATATATGGCTTCTATCGAACCACGGATCGCCAAGGAATTAGGCCTGAGCCAGAGCCAGGTTGCCAGTACGGTTGCGCTGCTGGACGAAGGCAATACGGTGCCATTCATCACCCGCTACCGTAAGGAAGTAACCGGTGGCCTGGATGAGCAACAGATTCGCCAGCTTGCCGAACGCCTGGAATATCTGCGGAACCTGGAGGCTCGCCGCGCCGAGGTGCGCCAACTACTTGATCAGGCTGGGCATCTCACTGATGCATTGGCAGATCAACTGAATGTCGCACAAACCCTTCAGGCAATTGAAGATCTGTATCTGCCGTTTCGGCCAAAGCGGCGTACCCGCGCCCAGATCGCCCGCGAACAGGGGTTGCAACCATTGGCCGATCTGTTGCTGGCGCAGCAGGCTGATAGCCGCACCCGCGCTGAGGTTGCAGCCAGCTTTGTCGATCCCGAAAAAGGGATTGATGATAGTGAAGCGGCATTGGCTGGCGCTCGTGATATTGCCGCTGAACAGATCATGGAGACGGCGGCTGTGCGGCAAGCTGTTCGTGAGGCCACCCGCCGCACGGGTGTGGTCAGTGTTGCGCGCAGGGATGAGGCCGCCGATCCAGATGGCAAATATCGTGATTACTATGCGTTTCGTGGTGAATTAGCATCCATGCCGCCCCACCGAATCCTAGCGATCAATCGGGCTGAACACGAGGAGGCTGTAAAAGCCGAGATCGAAGCCAACCATGATGCCTTTATCGGTACGTTGCAGCGCCGCTATGCTCCTGCCACGAGTTGGGTTGGTGCAGAACTGCGTACCGCGATTATGGATGGCTACAAGCGCCTGCTCTCGCCAGCAATCGAGCGCGATCTGCGCACCGAGCTGACTGAGAAGGCCGAGGCCCATGCGCTGACGATCTTTGCCGCCAATTTGCGTGGATTATTATTACAGCCACCATTGCGTGGTCGGATCGTGATGGGTGTGGATCCAGGGTTTCGGACGGGCTGCAAGGTTGCGGTTGTTGATGCGACCGGCAAATATCTTGAGGGTGGGGTGATCTATCTGCACCAGCCGGATCGAGCGCGTGAGCAGTTGCTGGCCAGTATCCGCCGTTGGGCTGTGCAGATCGTTGCGATTGGTAATGGCACCGCCAGCCGCGAAACTGAGGCGCTGGTTGCGGATGTGATTCGCAAGCAGGGCGGCATCAACTATGTGTTGGTCAGCGAAGCCGGTGCATCGGTCTATTCTGCATCTGATATTGCCCGTGAGGAATTCCCTGATCTGGATGCCACCCAGCGCGGTAATGTCTCGATTGCCAGGCGATTGCAAGATCCATTGGCCGAACTGGTCAAGATCGATCCAAAGGCGCTTGGTGTGGGCATGTACCAGCACGATGTTGATCAGAAGCGGCTTGGCGAGCAGCTTGCCACGGTTGTCGAGAGTTGTGTGAACTATGTTGGCGTCGATCTGAATACAGCCTCGGCAGCATTGTTGACCTATGTGGCTGGCCTTGGCCCGAAAACAGCCAAAGCGGTGATTGCCCATCGTGATGAAAGCGGGCCGTTTCGGGCGCGTGCCGAACTCCGCAAGGTCAAGGGCCTTGGGCCGAAAACATTTGAGCAGTGTGCGGGATTTTTACGCATTCCGGGTGCGCCCGATCCACTTGATCAGACGGCCATCCACCCAGAATCATACAAGGCAGCACGGGTACTGATCACACGCTTTGGTGCAGGGCTGGCACTACCAGATGTGGCAGCCAGGGTGCGTGAGCAGATCCGCAGCGGTGCGCTGACGCTGGCAAGTTTAGCTGCTGAACTTGGGGTTGGCGAGCCGACGCTCAATGATATTCTCGATGATATGGCCAAGCCTGGCCGCGACCCCCGCGATGATGCGCCGCCACCGATATTGCGCGCCGATGTGTTGAAGCTGGAGGATCTTGCGCCTGGGATGATCCTCAAGGGCACCGTGCGGAATGTGGTTGATTTCGGCGCATTTGTCGATATTGGCGTCAAACAGGATGGCATGGTGCATGTATCAGAACTGGCCAATCGGTTCGTCAAAAATCCATTGGATGTTGTGCAGGTTGGCGATATCGTCGATGTACGGGTACTGAGCGTTGATACGGCGCGTGGCCGGATTGCATTGAGTATGCGCACGACGTGAGGCGAGTATTCAGGAGTCAGGAGAGTCAGGAGTCAGAATGCAACACCACGCACCACCGAGGTGATCCCGAACCTCCTGCTTATCCATATTCAAGGTAGAGACGCTGCGCTGGAGCGTCTATGCGGAGCCAGAACCGCAGATTCCGCAGATTATTGGCAGTTCGTTTCGCCGGTTGATGTGAATTACGCACCGTTGCGCATTCCATAACACGCACACGATGAATGACGTTGATTGTCAACATTCATTGCGGTTCGCGATTGGCTCACTGCTCGCGGCGGCGGATCACTGCTTCGTCCGACCATTCCTCAACGACGATGCGGCTGAATTCCGGATTGATGGCGTTGATTGGGTTCATTGGTGGCCTCCTGTAGGTGTTCAGTACGTCACTTCGTGTAGGCTTATTACACCACGCGCCGCCATTGCAGCACAGGCACTTTGTGCTATGATCAGTGATATTCTGCTTAATCGGGACATTCGTAGACCGCAGGCCGATGGACATTGGGTATTTAATTGGATATGGTTCGCTTGCACGCTGCGGGCTGAAGCCACGCAGCTATGGGTGATCAACCGCTAGCCGCAGGCTTCAGCCTGCGGATGCGGTATAAACGTCGATCATCGGTAATCCAAGATTCCAAGATTTGCCCCGCATCACTCCGCACTCAATCGCTCAAGGGCTGTGGCAAGCATGTTGGCAGCATGTGGCGCGGCACTGAGAAACAGCGATGGCTCGATTAACTCCAGTTCCATCAATGTGAAAACCGAACCAACTACTAGTCCATCGACACGAGCATACAGCCATGGGCTGCTGAGTGTGCTGAGTATATGCTGCGCCTGATCAACCATGCCCGGTGGTGGATTACGTAGCTCAACAGTACCGCCGAAATCATCCTGTGAACGGAAATCGCCTGGTGCTGGCCGCTTCAGTACCGCATGGCTGAACTCCCCGCCGAAGAATAGCAACGACCACTCGCCTTGCGCGATTTCGGGCATCAGTGGTTGGACGAGTACGGCACCCCTGGCGACTAATGCCGCCAGTTGTTGTTGGTTTGTTACGGCTTGCGTGATGTTTGTTCGCCAGGTGTGAAAGGCCGTCGCAGCGATAGCGGGTTTTATCACTGCATCGGCCCACTGCTGATCACGCAGTAATTGCGCCAGATCCACCAATGCGCCTCGTTCCAGGTAGATCGTTGGTACAATTGGGATGC
>Ga0163144_10020044_pt1 | contig 13406 bp, 21 predicted proteins | sample OliLak19BULKMAT1_FD_123175 | JGI IMG/M metagenome (GOLD analysis project Ga0163144, IMG submission 123175) | Freshwater microbial mat bacterial communities from Lake Vanda, McMurdo Dry Valleys, Antarctica - Oligotrophic Lake LV.19.BULKMAT1 | ecosystem: Environmental > Aquatic > Freshwater >... | reverse complement strand
TCTTTCTTGACTGCTTCTACCTTAATTTGTTCAGATGGATTTTCAATGTGACGAATTGAATATCCGTTTTGTTTGACGGCTTCTATTTGGACTATTTCATGTGGTTTTTTAATGTATTGAATTGCAAATCCGTTTTGTTTGACGGCTTCTATTTTGACCATTTCAGATGGGTTTTTAATGTGCTTAATTGCAAATCCGTCTTGCTTGGCGGCTTCTATTTGGACTTGTTCAGATGAGTTTTCAATGTACTGAATTGCGTGTCCTGCTTGTTTGACGGCTTCTATTTGGACTCGTTCAGATGGGTTTTTAATATGCTGGATTACATGTCCGTCTTGCTTAACGGCTTCTATTTCGACCATTTCAGACGGATTTTTAATGTATTGAATTGCAAACCCTGCTTGCTTGACGGCTTCCGCTTTGACCATTTCAGACGGATTTTTAATATGCTTAATTACATATCCGTCTTGCTTAACGGCTTCTACCTTCATTTGCTCAGACGGATTATCAACGTGCATAATTGAATATCCGTTTTGCTTGACGGCTTCCATTTGAACTGTTTCAGATGAGTTTTCAACGTACTGAATTGCATGTCCCGCTTGTTTGACGGCTTCTACATTGACTCTTTCAGATGGATTTTTAATGTACTGAATTGCACATCCGTCTTGCCTGACTGCTTCTATTTGGACTCTTTCAGATGAGTTTTCAATGTACTGAATTGCGTGTCCTGATTGTTTGACGGCTTCTATTTGGACTCGTTCGGATGGATTTTCAATGTGCTGAATTGCACATCCGTCTTGCCTGACGGCTTCTATTTGGACTCTTTTAGATGAGTTTTCAATGTGCTGAATTGCGTGTCCTGATTGTTTGACGGCTTCTAAATAAAACTCATCCAATTCATCGGAGGTGATTTGCATATTTTGTGTCTCTAGTGTCGTTGTGATAAGGTTGTAATCCCGAAGATTACCAGATTTATTTGGAAAGTCTAGTAGAAAATGTACTTTTTCAATCTTTTTTGTTTACAATTTTGGACAACTCTACGCTTTCGGGTGCTTGAAATTCTTCTTCGACTCCTTTGTTAAGTGGAGTCCCCAATCTTGGAAAGGCATCAATTAATGGAAAGAACATTTTCATGATTAGCGTCATACCCATCCTTGCTGGTTCTTTGAAATGCACAACCATCTTCGGGGCACCAATGCCGTAACTAACTTTAAATTCATATGGTTTGTCTGGATCAATTTCGACACTCAGACCAATCCTGTTGAAAGCAAGGGTGTGCGATTTAATGTTGTTTCTCAAATCCCATACTTTAGCTTCTTGTAATTGCTTTTCAAGTTCTACGATACGAGCGGCACCATCACGTAATGCCTGAGACATTAGTTTGTTTGCCTCTTCAAAGAGGCCGTGTGCATAGACGCTAACCTTCGCCTTCGTCTTAGTCTTAGTCTTAGTTTTAGACTTATTCTTCTCATTTTTCAAGTCAAGTATCATTTGATTTCCTTTTCTATCTGAAGGTACTGCCTGCTAATCGCTAATACGGTTGGAGGCAGTTCATGCAAACCTTTATCAATTTCAAAAAAGTTTACAGCAACTTCTTTTGCAACATCACTTGGCGGCGGTTTACCATTTTCTGAAATGCTCAATTGTCTGAACACTTTTCCATGCAATCTCATGGTTGTAAATGTAGCTTGAATATGAAAGCCTTTGTATTCAAACCTTTTCTTAAATTTTTCATCAGGCAGTCTTAGTTCGGCAACCATTTCAAATATATTGATTGGTTCTTTTTCTGCAACTTCACGCATTTCCGATGCTAAGTCTTTGATATTCATGTTTTTGCCTTATTTGGTTAATTTTAGACTTTAATTTTTATAATTAGATTTAAAATATTCAAGCATCGCCATCACTCCTATGAACAATGCAATGAATATAATTACCTTTATAATCAAACCTAAAATACCACTGAGGAATCCCAATACCAGTGGGAATGCAAACAATGCTATAAAAACTACAATTACAAATCCAAACACTAAGTCTGCTGAATTGTTTTTCATTTAAAAAGTTCTTTCAGTTGTTGTTCGTTTGAAATAGGCATTGAACCAAAAAGCAAAGCAATTGCTTCTTTAAATTTATGCTCTCCTATGATACATTGAGAAATGACGTTCGGCTTACTGTCATCGCCGTTCCACAACATCAAAACAACAGAAGCGTTGTTGATTTCAGTTGATGTGCGTGATTGCCCTTCAACCAAAGGAATTTTTATCTCTGTGGAATGGTTTTTGGGTGGATTGAACCTGCCAATGGTAACATTGATTGGCTCGGCATCTTGCGATGTTGCTTTTACAGCACGTATTGTTACGGGATTCATGGTTTTGCTCCTGTGGTAATTTATCCGGCAAACCATTATACCATACAAATTCTGATTGTAAATCAGGCTGTTTGGCGTTGCTGAGAGGAGAACAGATCATGATACGTATTCAAGTCTTCGACATCTTCCTCATCTAAAGCACCAAGACGAGTCAGGTAGTTGATGTACTGTTTGTATTTTTGGGAATTGATACGTCCGCTTTGCAGTATGAGATGGGCATCGTTCATGTTTTTTTCCCCGCCGCCCATTTCTACTTTTTGGATTACAAGCATTTCTGGAGAAATGACGCTAAAATCAGCGCTGCCTATTTTTGCTGGTAATGCTGTCGTCATAATCAAATGATTCAATTCAGCATTTCCGTCTTTTGCATCCAACAAATCCATATCAAATTCTTGAATTTGAATTCCAGCAATGCCGCCAAATTTTCCTATTTGTTTGGATGTTCCACCCGTCAAAGGAGAATACTGGATTTTCTGCGTTGACAATCTCTGTTTTATTTGATCTAGGTTATTGACCATTAAATCAAGGTCAGGTGTTAAATCTCTAGCACCAGACACATAGTGAACAACTGCCGTACCACCAATGACAATGCCTTTTACGCCATTGTCTTTCAACCATTGTAAGCCACGTTGTAGCTTTGATATATGCGTCGGACTGAGTAATGCCATTTCATTAAACATGTTTAATGAATCAAATCCACTTGGGTCACGCAGATTAACATCAGGTATCAATCCAGACAATTTTCGGGCTTCATATAAATACATCAATATTATTTATGGGGTGAGTCTATTAATTTCTTGAAATAATTAATTATCCAATTCATTCCGTTATTATCAACATTAAACTTCACGAATGAAATTCGTTTCCCAGCATTTTTAAATGCATCTTTAGACTTATAAACACCTTCTAATTTTTCATTTATATTTTGCAACTCCCAAGTGAAGCCACCTTGTTTATTTGGATAAATACTTACAATCGCCAAAGAAGTTGCCGCTTTACCGCTATTAACAGCTTTAACATAATCAAAAACATTAATGAATTCTTCCGAATCAATATGCGCAATAAAAAAATTGTCTACAACAGGCTTGTAGTTTGCAAACTCTGCATTGTCAAGATTTTTGTTTATATTATCCCATGTTGCTTCGCTTACCTTAGCAACGATCCATCGCCATTTGTTTTCAGACGAAATCCAATTAAAACGAAAGTTAAGAGGGGTGTTTACGTTACTCATTTTTTAACTCTAGATACTTATTTTTAAGATCAGCGATCTGTTCCTTGCCACGTCTGATTTCACCATCTTTAAAATCAGTATTAATTTTTTTTATCCATTTGTTGAATTTAACAACAGTGAAATTTGTTATGAGTCCTACAGGTACACATACCATAGCTTCTTCATGTCTAACAACATCGCTTAAATTTTGAATCCGCATTTCAAAAACTATTTTGATTACATTACCTGAATTTTTTTTAGCACCAACAGGGTAGGCATATGCCTTTTTGAAGTGTACGCCTGTTGATGATGATGATGAGACGATATCAAAGCCTGAGCAATTAGTTAAAAAAGGACACTTATCTTGCCGACATGTTCTCAAATAATTTGAGAACCCTTTAAAAAAATCACAACTATTGAAAAAATTATGAATTTGATTGTCTATGAATTTGTTCTCTAGCATAGCGGGTATAATGCTATCTGCATCAATTCCGAATTTCTCCAAAAGCACATACAATTCGTAAGGATCATATACTTTGTGATTTTCGGTTGCCTCGATATCGCAAAGAGAAAAGCAAAAACTTGGAAGTCCCAAGTCGTCATAATATTCAGTTAATTTGGCTGCTGTAGATATAGGGCCATCTAGCGAAACCAAATATGAGTTTCCACGCATTGTAAGCATTGCAAGCTTTGTATATTTTGTTATATTTGTCTTAGTGTCATTGATCTGTTTCATGGTTCGTTCCTTTATTGCACCACGAATCAGTGTGTCACAGTGTGTCACTGTGTGTCACTGACCTGTTTCATGGTTCGTTTATTTATTGTACCATGAATCAGTTAGAATGTAAACTTGATGCTAAATACACTATGATTACACAGCTAAATCCCCCAATACCACTAGAAACTCCTAAAGGCAAGGGGTACGCCCACCTTGTCATCGACTACTCCCAAGAACATAACTTAGTTTGGGTTGTATTCATAGATAATACTGGCGAATGTTGGAGCTTTGAAAATAAAGAAGTTCGCCTACAAAGAAACATTACTTTAGGAAGAAACCACGATGATGGAAGCAAAAACCCCACCCTTTCGGGTGGGGTTCTCTAAAAATTTCTTTACTTCAAATTTATTTACTTCGTTGGCGGTTTATTTGTCATATCTTTCAACAGTTTGGAAATAAATGCAGTCTCTGCACCATCTCCGCTTCCGCCAATCACCAACACTCCGGGCAATTCGCCCTTCCACCGTTCCGTAACAGAATCAATTGCTCTTGAAAAGATATAATTACCAAAGCCACCTACTGCCTCAATTTGTTTCTTAGCAGCCTCGGCCTTGCCTGTTGCTTCCTCTATTGCAGCTTGTGCTTTATCTTTTGCAATTTCAATGCTAACCTTGGCATCAACCTTATCAGCTTCCTTATCAGCTTCTTTTTCTGCTTTTACAGATTCGGCACGAGCTTCTTGCGCTAGTTTCTTTTGCAGCCAAGTTTCCGTTTCTTGTTTTGCAACTTCTTTTTGGGTTTGAGTCGTAAGAAGGCCCTTACCCTCAGGAGTTTTGCTGAGTCCAATATCAGCTAAAAACAAACCATCTGTATTCACCTTGAATTCTTTCAATCTGGACGTAAATATGGCACTAGAAGTCTTCTCGATATCTGATCGTGTATTCACATATTCAAGTGCCCCACGTCCTTCTGCGCTATTTCTAAAAATAGTTCTAACAGCAGGCAGAACTACAATTTCTTCCAGCGTATCAAACCCGTCTTTATTTGCATCATCATCTGGGTTAGCTAAAATTGCAACTACATAGGGAGCATCTTCGGCGGATATCTTCGCACTTGCCCTAATATCTACAGGAAATTCAAAACCATCCTTAGTTCTGACATTAATTGAATTATCTGTTTGATCCGCCCTAGAGGAACCGGTGTAAGAATAAATTCTATTCACCGTTTTAACTCTTATAATTTCGTATGCATCTGGGTGCATGTAATACTGATTAGGGATTAAAGCCTTTTTCCAAATACCACGAAACCCATTTGGGACAATTGGCACACCATTAACCATTTCTGATTCTGTGCCTTCATATTCTTTTCCAGCATTCGCTTTTACGACTGCAACCTCTCCGATTTTAACAGTTATTGCTGGCTGTAGTGTTATATTAAACAATCTTGGATTATAACGATATTGACCGGGCGGAAGAACCGTAAGCTGCGGTCCTCGGAAGCCATTTCCAGTTAAGAATTTCTCACCGGACAACATTTCTTCTGGTTTTTCCCAAATAGGAGCATAAACCTCACCATCTGGCAATGGCTTTCCATCATGGGCTTTAACTACGCCGACCTGACCTGATGGAATGTCCATATTTGGAATAGAAACAAGGTCATAAACCCAAGGCCAATAGAAGAAATGCCATCCCGGAGACAGGACTTCTGCTTGAGGCCCATTTTCGCCATTGGCGGCAATAATGCTTCCACTTGGCAATTGACCACCACCTATTTTTATAGTAATTAACCCACCCTCATTGTCCTTCACGTAGATGGCAGTAGATGCAACAACAAAAACCAAGCCAAGAACAAAACCAAGCAAACCGCCAAGAACAGAATAAACTGGTTCGCTTGAAATTGATGACCTTAAAATGATTGCACCTACGCTAATTAACAAAACAATCAAACCAACTATGAACGTAATCATGAACGATGCTCCTTTATGGGTTAGGCATCATCATACCATGATTTGGCTAAATTCAAAATAAAAACTTCCTGTTTGCAATTGTCATGTGAAAAACCTTATCGAATCCCTCTGGCGGGATCGTGTAAAGACTTTCAACTGGCAATCCTAATTCTTTTCTAATAGTCTCTAATTGCTTGCAATAAACATCTAACCAGCAATAAGATTCTTCGATTCTTATTTCTGGATTGTAATAAAAATCAATCAATTCTCCTTCGTATTTTCCCCAAGCGTCCAGACACAAAGGAGTTTCTTTTTTTGTACGAACAACCGTGATGTGAGCGGCATACATTTGGCTTTGAGTTTTGATCCATTTAGGGATTAAACTACGATAAAAATCAGCAATGCCTTGATCGACTTCTACAGTCAGGCGATGCCCTTCATTATATCGAATTATTCCAGTTGATTTATACATAAAAACCCCGGCTTTCGCCGGGGAACACAACGTGTGTTTTGGAGTTTCCTCCCGGCTTAGTCATGTTTACCGTAAACCAAATCATGAAGTCTGGTTCCATTTCGCATAACCAATGACTTAACATGGGAATTAGGATGAAACCTTTTGTTGTTTCCAATTCCATCATATTCATTAGTTAGCAAACTTAATGCTGATGCTACGCCTGCACTACGGGAAATTCCAGCATTGCAGTTTACACAAATCAACTCAACACTTTTCAAATGACTAATGACGAAATCGATGATCTGATTAGCTTGTTCATCTGTCATCAACTTGCATTCTTTGATGTTGGTTGATTTTGATTTATAGTTACTTTCATTAACATCATCAAATTGAAGGAACAATTCTCCTATTCTATTTTCATTACTTGGAAGTTTTGCTGGGTCTTCGCCTGAAATGCTTATCCAAATATGCGGTCGATTTATATTACTATTACGAGCAAGCCATTCTGCATCCTGAGCCATTAATTGGCTGAAAACTTCAAAGTCCATTTTTACACCAGTGAGTAGATTGTTACTGAAAAGTATGGCAACCAAATGTCCGTAATTAGCTCTGAAATAAAATCCCAATTGCCACCAGCCAGATCGCTTCCAAATTTAGGGGCGTGAATTTCTGGTTTTTCCAATTTATCTCCAATTTCTTTTACAGATTCCATGCACTTAACCAGTGCGTTATATCTCAATGGGCGTGTATTGTCGGCACCACGCAAGCCACTTTGAGCCACCATATTGACGACCCAAATGCCGCCATTGTTTTCATTTTTCGGCTCTACTTCAACTAACTGATGGTCGCCAATCGTTACTGCTTTCCATGCTGCTGGTTTCCATTCAAATGCATCCAAATATACCTCTCGTGCTTTCGGCCATTTTCTAGCAAGAGGAATAACAAAACCCGCTCCCCAACCGCCGATGTCATTGCACACATGCGGTAAAATTATAGGCTTTTGTTGCCCATAAGGAAGCAAGCCGAACATATCGCCAACTTTGTATGTAATTTCGTTCATTTTTGTAACGTACCATAAATTGTTGCCTAATGCAACACATCATCTGCGTTTCTTAGATTTAAAGATAGGCAATAGAGGCTTGTTGATTTTGTTTTGCAAGTAGTCAACCCTGAGCTTCCATGCATCCATAAAAGCCTCATATGTATATAATTCATTGCTCATCTTGTCTGTTTCGCTCGCTAGTGCATCAATTTTCGACTTATCAAGAATATCTGGCTTGTAGTAACACCATGCAGGCAAATAAATGACAGCCGATACAAGGTCAACAGGGTCATCATCAATGCCAAAATGTCGCAGAAGACTCAATTGGTAAGCCCATACTCGTTGCTCACGAAGAACTGATTTAACCGTATTAGGCTCGTAACCTGAATGGGTTCCAATCTGCCAATACTTACCAAAAGTAAAACCCCAACTGGATGTCGGGAACAATGATAATTTATCAATCTCTCGCTCTCCAAAATGTCCAATCTCATGTAGTAGATTACTCATATCAGATTGAGGCCCAGCCCAAGGGCCAACAACAAATTGCCCGTTATCATTGATTGATTGACCTTCCAATTCCCGATCAAAAACAATTGGTCCATTTTCTTTAAAAAATAAACCAGTGACTTGAGACAGAACGGTTTCATCTATTTCTGATTTCATTGTTGTTATCGATTATGTGGTAACAGAAAGAGAATTAGTTAATTCATTGACATCAAAACTAATCTGAGAACCTAGCCAATCTTTTAATTTCTTTTTATTAAGCTCTACATTAACATTAGACCAAGTTTGTCCTGACTGAATCGCCGTTTGGTGCTTGATTTGATGCGCACCTAATACGAATAGTCTAATAATTTCTTCGGCAAGCCCAAATGCATAATGCGAAATTGGAATTTCAGGGTTCAGTTGAGCAAGGCTCAGCACAGTTACAATTTTTTCAAGGTTGAAGGATACTTCTCCAAGTCCGCTTTCTTCTCCCCATACACGAGTCAATCGCATGGGAAAATACCCTTCATTTATCAAATCACCAATCAATGCGATTTTACTAAATTGCATTAATTTTGCATGTTGGTCATCAAGAGCACGAAAGTAAAGAGTCGTTCCTACAATGTCACTGTTACGCACAAGTGAGAACCTTACAATTCCATGAGTGACAAACCATTCAATGGCTGTTTGAATCGCATAAGCCACATATGTAAGAGATTGATCGCCGGGGATCGCAACCTTAACGGATTGTTTGTCAAAATCAAATTTCATTTGTCCCCATACCTTCTACAAATTGTTGCGGAGTGAGTGTCTTCGTATGTGATTCGCCTGTTTTCAAGTCACAAGTGGTAATTGAAATTCCTTCATCAGTTGATTGATGAATGGGAATATTGTTCAAAGCAATTTGCGCCATTTTGGATGGATCGACTCCATCTTTTTCTGAATTGTTAAATTTTTCAGCATCAAACTTTTCAAATTCATGTTCATGAATATAAACTGAAAAATTTACATCAAACTGACCAATCGAATCAATTATAAACAGAAAGCGAGTAATGCCTTGCTCTCGTAGAGCCTTTGCGATCAATTCTGGACTAGCAGATTGCCCGCCGTATAAGCCATTCTCAAATTGCTCTTCAACACGCACGTAACCATGTTCGGTAGGATCAACTCCTTCGATGGTGATTGCGGTATTGTGATTGTTTTCAATAGATTCAAGATATTCCAAAGGATCGGCTTGCACGCACTCGCCGCAAATAACGCCATTTTCACTGTTCCATGAAAACCGCTTCCATGAGTAAGAATCACCGCTTCGCCGCACCAACTTCCGACAACAAGTACACACATCCCACTCATCTTCCCATTCGCAACGAACGCCTTTCGATTCCAACTTGGACAGCAATTGCGAAACTCTTTCGGGGGTGTCGTCAATTGTGTTACTCTTGTTTTCTTTCCATTCAGAGATATCGTTGAAATTTCCCAAGACAATGATTTCTCCATCATATCCCGGCTCAGCATATCCGTCTAAGTGTAACTGCATGTTTTCGATGCGGTTTCGTCCTTGAGAAGTTGGAGCAGAATTAACACCTGCTTCGATAATGCGAATAACACGATTTGGGGTTAGTTGTTTCATAATTATCTCCGTACACTAAATCAAGAACCTCATTCATCAAGTCTGTTTTTTTTATAACGATCACCTGTTGAACCAAGAAACATGCGTTGCCCAAACAGGAATTTCTGTTTTTCTTATGTCAGAAGGAGAAACATAAATGTTGCTTTGCTGAGAAGCAGTTGAAAAATAACCATGTCCATCATAATCAACAAATCCGCCATTCTCAACGGAATTGATAAATTCCTTCAAAGGAATTAAATCACCGTAATCGGCAATCTTACGCATAACGATGCAAGGTATTTTGTTGACTTCGCAAATAAAGTCAACTTTCCTATTCCAATCTTTTTGGTCAAATCCATCGAACGGATTACCATCAACAGAAAAAACAACAGCTTTATAATTGTTGTAATCTTCTGCGGATGATCGCACAGCATATTCCTTATCGATTATGTACAAATAAGGAGGAATTCTTTTGTTGTTTTTGTCGGTTGGTAAATCGTTATTTTTGCGAAGAATCTTTGAAGGAGTTCGCAAATATCGCATGTGATTATCGCCAAACAAATGACCGTCTTTGCTTACCGAAGCATTGACGAGATTAAATCCAGCTTTGTTCAATTGAAATCGAATCAAATTCAAAAGATTAATCTCGGCTCCCCAACCATGAGTTTTTTTTGTATATCCGCTACCAACAGCCCTACAATCTCCATGTTCACGCAGGACCGTCATCGTTCCGCATTTTTCGTTGACATAAAAATTAAATTTCATTTGTTTTCCTCAGCGGTTAACGAAACATTAGTGTCCATCACCGTACACTAAATCAAGTCAATGCTTGGCAAACATGGAAGATTCAACAATTTTAACAACTAGATCAGGGGGAAACCCTCGTTCATAATTTTTCTTTGCACAAGTCTCTTCATTCCAATACCACGGCAGCACGTCTTTGCCGCCATTAGGATAGTGCCCGCTCCGATTCTCAAAAACAAATGATACACGGAATGAATTACGGTCATCGGGAGCATGGGATTTTCTGTCTAGCCAATACACCCAAGTTTCCTTTTCTAAATCAGGCAACATTCTCTTTCTCTTTCTTTTCCCAAGATTCGGGAGATAAACATAAAACAAAATCCTGATCTGGCTTTGAAAATATACTCTTCGTAATGACAATCTTTATTTTTCCACCATCAAAACAACAAGACTTTAAACTTAGCCTGTCATCGGGAAGCCTTTTTCCCATGCCTTCCCATCCACTATTCTTAATTTCATCTTGAAGATGCTCAGAGAATATTTTAGCTATTTTTTGTGATGGAGATGACTTTTTCATAATTTCAGCCCAATCTGAACAACTACTTTCTCGACCGATCAATTTTCATCTGAGTTTTTGTACTCAGGAGGCACATCATAGCACTCAACGCCGTTAACATCGAGATTGTTTAGATCGCCAGCATTCGGCACACAAGGAGAGCACTTGCGAGCGTGAGTAAGGTACGGAGATTGAATCACCCAAATCAAAGGAGCACCACCCAAATAACCCAAAATGTACTTACATTCATTTTTGCCTTTGCCCTCTGAATGTTCGTACTGTCCTTCGTCGTTTTCATACGTTTCATTTAAATCAAAACTATCAAAAATGGCTTCTGCCTCTGTAGTAAAATTGATTTCTGTTTCCAGACCATCACTTTGCAGATCATCAAGAGAACTTTTGACATCTTCCTTTGCAGAATTTGCAGTCTTGTGTTTCCAACTCATATCTGCAATAAGTGCCGATAAGCAATCGACTCCATCCTCTCCATTGACATGATTTTCCAAAATAGAAGCAATATTGTCAATCACTTCTTTCTTCCAACTTTGGTATGAAACATCATTGCCATTGTTGATGATTTCTTCCAAAAGATAAGGAACCTCATTAGCGTTAATTACGCCATATGCAATGCCAGTTTTAGGGTTAATGTTTGCGATCATTTTCTTTCCTTTTTGGTTGCTATCAAAGTTCTGACTTTCTTTACCATTTCTGAATAGTTGTCACTATAAGCGGCATTCTGTACAGCATTTGCCAACTCTTGACGTTTTACCCAATCATTGAAAAACGTATTAGATTCTCGGAGTATTTTTATAGCTTCATCTTTGTGCTTTCCTCTGATGCTAGGAATTCGAGTGGCAACTTCGCCGTCAATTTGTACGTATTCATAATCAGGCGTATTAAACATGTATCCGCAACGAGAATCGATATATGATTCGCCTACAGAATACCCGCTTCGACTGACTTGTGGCAGCAATTCATACCATTTCTTGACAAGATTAAATGCCTCAACACTGTCAATATCATATTTACGGGTTTTTTCAGGATCGATGAAATAAGCATCAAATACTTTTTGAACAATTTCGGTTGTTCGGGTTGGTTCGTCAGGTGCTTCGCCTTCTCCGTCCCAAGCATTGAATTTTTCTTCATATTCTTCTTGCAATTTTTCCATTGCCTCTTCGACATTCTCTTTTAATTCATCATACAATGCTACTGCTGCCGACCACACATCATTGGAAAATGAATATGCAGCCTTAGCACTCAACGCATCGTCATGATCCAAACTTTCAAAAAGCCCACTATCCGTTTCCTCATTTTCGCAGTTCTTAATTACCCAATTTGCATCTTCCACGCTATAAGAACGATCCATGATTGCTTCATGAAAGTTTCGATCAAGACCGATAATCTCATTGCGATCAAAGTCAAATTCGTCCACCAACCCTTCAACGACCATATCGGAATGATCGGTCAAAAAACTTTCTGCATCACCATCAACGATTTTCTTGTAATTACTGTTCATTTTCTTCCTTTGTTGACATAGTGTTAAAACACGTTGGATAAGCTGCACAACCTAAAAAATTTCCATTTTTGCCTTTGCGTGGAACCATTGGCATACCACACTTGCTACATTTATGTTTTGGCATGTAAGCAAGCCAATCATCGAGCCGACTTTGAAGATTTTTTCTCCAATTAACCACTCGATGAACCCTTTTTGATCCGCCCAACTTAACGATTACGCCATCGCTGCCACGGATGAAAAGGTTCACCCGAATTGCGTCCTTGCCAACCTCACGAGAATTGCCATCAGGATTAATTCCAGTGTAAACCCTAAGCGTGAGTTGAAGATTGTCTTGTTCGACACGTTTGCCGTACACGGCTTCAACTGTTTTTTCAGGATGGACTCGAACGAATCCTTGTGAAATCAGGAATTCATTCATTTCCTCAATCGAAATATTGATGTATTGTGCCATATTAACCACCGTACACTAAACCAAAGGAAAGGCAGTCCGCTCCATCCGGGTCAGATTTCAAAGCGGGTTCTGCCATAAGCCCTAACAACTTGGTTGATCGTGGCTGTTAGTCCCTAGCTACCGTACACTAAATCAAGACATGTATTGCTCTATCCTTATGTTAGTGAATCAGTCATGCTTGATCTGTAATATCATACGGATCATTTTGTTGGTATCAACAAAATGATCTTACGATTGGTTGCAACTTTCGCTTACCATTTGTTCTTGTTTGTTTTCCTCATATGCTCGTCCAAATATTTCTGGATTATCTATC
>Ga0163144_10020042_pt1 | contig 13408 bp, 12 predicted proteins | sample OliLak19BULKMAT1_FD_123175 | JGI IMG/M metagenome (GOLD analysis project Ga0163144, IMG submission 123175) | Freshwater microbial mat bacterial communities from Lake Vanda, McMurdo Dry Valleys, Antarctica - Oligotrophic Lake LV.19.BULKMAT1 | ecosystem: Environmental > Aquatic > Freshwater >... | reverse complement strand
ACCGCGAGGTCGACGATGCGGCCCACCAGCTGGTCATAGGACAGCCCTTTCGCCTTGGCCGCCATCGGCACGAGGCTGGTCGGGGTCATGCCCGGGATCGTGTTCACTTCCAGGATGTACGGCTCATCTTCTTCGGTCAGCATGAGATCCACGCGAGCGGCGCCGCGACAGCCGAGCACCTGACAGCACTCGGTCGCCAGTTCGCGCACGTGCTTGGCCAACTCCTTGTCGAGATCGGCCGGACAATCGTAGTCGGTCGCACCCTTGGTGTACTTGGCTGCGTAGTCATAGAAGCCGCTCTTGGGCCGGATCTCGACCACCGGGAACGCCTGCTCGCCGATCACCGCCACCGTGAGCTCACGCCCCTCGATGAACTGCTCGACCAGCACCTGGCTGTCGTACTCCGCCGCCAGATGGATCGCTGGCTCGAGTTCGGACGGATGGCGCACGATGGTGAGCCCTACGGTGGAGCCCTCGGCGTTCGGTTTCACCACGAGCGGGTAGCCGCCCAGCAACTTCACATCGAGCGCGCGGCCCATCACGCCCGCCTCGATCACCATCCAATGCGGCGTGGGCAGCGCCTCGCGCTCGAAGACGCGCTTGCTCATCGCCTTGTCCATCGCCACCGCGCTCGCGAGCACACCGGAGCCGGTGTAGACCTTGCCGGCCATCTCCAGCGCTGCCTGCACGGTGCCGTCCTCGCCGTAGGTGCCGTGCAACGCGATGAACACCACGTCGGACTCGAGCACTGCGGGCGACTGGATCGCCGACAGCATGGCGCTCACCGGCAGCTTCATCACCGCATCGTGCTTGAGCGCCGAGCTCTCTTCCTCACCCGGCGTCAACACGCGACCATCCGCCGCGTCGACCGACGTCACGTCGTGCCCCAGATTGCGGAGCGCGGCCGCGATCCCGTGACCACTGCGCAGCGAGATCTCGCGCTCGGACGAGCGCCCACCCATCAGGACCGCTACCTTCATGATGCCTCCGCATGGATGCCGGGCAGCCGCCAATGGCGTGCCGGTCTTGAATGTTCGGCCAACACGCCGGTTCTCTAATGTGCAGCGGCGGCCGCGCGCAATCGAGCGACGCAGCGCTCGCGGCCGAGCCAAACGGTCACCTGGGGTAACTCGGGTCCATGCGTGCGACCCGTGAGCGCGACGCGCACGGGCTGGAACAGCTCGCGTCCCTTGACGCCCAGCTGGGTCCCCGTGGTCTTGAGAGCCGATTTAACTCCGTCCGCGCTCCACTCCGCAAGCGTGGCCAGCACTTCGGCATACGCCAGACAGACCTGCGCGGCGCGAGGCTCGCCGAGCGCGGCTTCGCCCTCGGCCTCACGGGGCGGCACCTCGGCCAGGAAGGGTTCGAGTTCACCCTTGAGATCCGCGAGCGTCGCGAGATTCCCGCGCACGAGTTCGAGCAGCGCGTGCAATCGCTCGAGCGGCAGCGCGGCAGCCTCGGCGGGCAGGAACGGCGCGCCATCGACGCCTTGGTCCGCAGCCCACGCAGCCAACTGCTCTCCGCTCGCATGATGCAGCCAATGCGCGTTCACCCAGCGCAGCTTGTCGGAATCGAAAACCGAACCGCTCGAGCCCAGGCGATCAAGCGTGAACGCCTGCAGAAGTTCGTCGCGCGTGAGCAACTCGCGGTCGTCTCCCGGATGGAAGCCGAGCAGCACCAGATAGCCGAGCAGCGCCTGCGGCACGAACCCCGCGCGGCGCCAATCCCCCACCGCCACCGCGGCCTCGCCATCGCGTTTGCTCATCTTGGTGCGGTCGCGGTTCAGGATGAGCGCGACGTGCGCGAACTCGGGAGGAGTCCAGCCGCGGGCTGCATAGATCATGAGCTGGCGCGGCGTGTTCGCCAGATGCTCCTCGGCGCGCAACACGTGCGTGATCTGCATGAGATGGTCATCCACCACGCATGCGAAGTTGTAGGTCGGCAGCCCCGATGAGCGCAGGATCACGAAGTCGCCGACCATTCCGGCCGGGAAAGTGACCTCACCGCGCACGTGATCGCGCAGCGTCCAATCGCCAGAGGGCACCGTGAAACGGATGCTGCAGGCTTCGCCCGCGGCGCGGCGTGCGGAAGTCTCGGCGGGCGCGAGCTTGCGGCAACGCCCGTCGTAGTGCGGCGGCTTACCCGCGGCCAGGGCGCTTCGCCGGCGCGACTCGAGCGACTCGTCGTCGCAGAAACAGGGATACGCCTGGCCCGCGCTGATCATCGCCTCGGCGTGCTCGCGGTAAAGCGGCAGACGCTCGCTCTGGCGATAGGGACCGAACGGCCCGCCCACGCCCGGGCCCTCGTCGGCCGTGAGCCCTAACCACTCGAGGTCATCGAGCACTCCGCGCTCGCTCGCATCGGTCGAGCGCGCCGCGTCGGTGTCCTCGATGCGCAGCACGAACACGCCCTCATGCTGACGCGCATACAACCAGTTGAAGTACGCGGTGCGCGCGCCACCCACATGCAGCCAGCCCGTCGGGCTGGGCGCGAAGCGAACCCGTACGCTCATCGTGCGGCCTCGGGGCGCTCGATCAGCGCGACCGCCATGGCCGCCAGGCCCTCGCGTCGGCCGACGAAGCCCATGGTCTCGTTGGTCGTGGCCTTGACCGACACGCGGTCCGCGCTGATGCCGAGCGCGCCCGAGATCGCCACGAGCATGGCCGCGCGATGCGGCGCCACCTTGGGCGCTTCGGCGACGAGCATGGCGTCCACGTTCTCGATGCGAGCCCCCGCGTCGGCGAGCAGCGCCGCGATGCGCGTGAGGAGCAACAGGCTCGATGCGTCCTTCCACTGCGGGTCGCCCGGCGGGAAGTGCGTGCCGAGATCGCCGAGCCCGGCCGCGCCAAGCAAGGCGTCGCCGATCGCGTGACACAACACGTCGGCGTCACTGTGACCGGCCAGTCCCCAATCACTCGCGAAGCGCACGCCACCCAGCACCAGCGGCCGCCCCGTCTCGATCCGGTGCACGTCGTAACCCATCCCCACGCGCATCCCCATTCAGCCCTCCTGCCCCGGCGCCGAGACTGTGCGCGCGAGCCAGGCTTCGGCCAGCGCCAGATCAGCGGCGGTGGTGATCTTGAGATTGAATGCATCGCCCGACGTGACTCGCACCGGGTGACCCAGCGCCTCGACCAGCGCCGCATCATCGGTGGCCTGACCATGCGCCTCGGCATGCGCGCGTTCGAGCCAGTCGCGCCGGAACACCTGCGGCGTCTGTGCGCACCACAGCCCTGAGCGCGGAATCGTGTCATCGATCACGTTGAGCGTGACGCGCTTGAGCGTGTCGGCGAGCGGCACCGCAGCGATTGCCGCGCCATGCTCCACCGCGCCACCCACAGCGCGCGCGATGACCTCGCCCGAGACCAGCGCGCGTGCACTGTCGTGCACGGCCACGTGCGTACAGTCCTGCGGCAGCGCGAGCAATCCGCGGCCGACCGATTGCTGACGCTCCTGACCGCCCTCGACCCACGCGTGCACCTTCACATCCGATTGGCCGCATGCGGCGAGCATCTCGCGCAGCTGCTTGCGTGCGCCGACCACCACGATGGCGTCGATCGCGCTCGAACGCTGCAGGGCCTCGAGGCTCCACGTGAACAGGGGTCGGCCCGCGAGGGGTACGAGCGCTTTGGGCACGCCCGCGTCGAGTCGCTCACCGCGCCCGGCGCACAACAGGATCGCGGTGACGCTCATGCCAGCTCGCAGACGCGTCCGCTCGTCATGCGCACGAGTTCCTCGGGCGTGAGACGAAAGAGCGAGTTGGGATGGCCCGCCGCGGCCCACAGGTCGGGCAGAGTGGTCAGGTGCTGGTCGATGTAGACCGGGAGCGGGCTCGCGTGCCCGACCGGAGGGATACCGCCGATGGCGAACCCCGTGAGCTCGCGGACCGAACGTGGATCCGCCATCGCCACCTCTTCGCCCAGGAGCGCTGCAAGCTTGGCGGTATCCACGCGGTTCGCACCGCTCGCCACCACCAGCACGGCGCCACCGGTGTTCGTGCCGCGGAACACCAACGACTTCACGATCTGCGCGACCTCACAGCCCACGCCTTCTGCAGCAGCGGCCGCGGTCTTGACCGGCACTTCAAGCTCGATGACGGTGTTGCTGAACCCCCGTGCGCGCAGATCGTCCTGCACCTTCTGAGCAGAGGCGCTCAGCGGACGCGCTGTGTCGGACATCATGGCCGTGGCTCCGCATCGCGCGGCGTCGGCGGCGCGATCTTCTCGCCGAGCAACAGGTCGAACGCTTCGCGCACCGTGCTGATCGCCACGGCCTCGAGCCCGATGTTCTCGACATCGCCTGCCTGCGTGCGCGGGAAACCCGCGCGCACGAAGCCCAGCTGCGCGGCCTCGCGCAGTCGCGTCTCCAGACGCGGCACCCGGCGCAGCTCGCCCGACAGGCTCACCTCACCCAGTGCGATCGTGCGCTCGAGCATGGGGCGGCTCTTGAAACTCGAAGCGATGGCCAGCGCCACACCCAGATCAGTGCCCGGATCGTCCAGCTTGAACCCGCCCGTCACGGTGATGAACACATCATGCTTGCCCAGCTTGAGTCCCACACGCCGCTCGAGCACCGCGAGCAGGACCGCGAGCCGGCGCTGATCGAACCCGCTCGTCACGCGCTGCGGCGTCCCGTAGAAGGACGTGGACACCAACGCCTGCACCTCGACCAGCATTGGCCGCGAGCCCTCGAGGCTCGCCACCACCGCAACGCCCGGCTCGGAGCGCGAACCGTCCGACAGGAACGCCGCGCTCGGATTACTCACCTCGCGCAGACCCGACTCGAGCATCTCGAACACGCCCAGCTCATTGGTGGAGCCGAAGCGGTTCTTGGCCGCGCGCAACACGCGGAAGTGCTGATAGCGCTCTCCCTCGAGATAGAGCACCGCATCCACCATGTGTTCGAGCACGCGAGGCCCTGCGACTGCGCCATCCTTGGTGACATGCCCGACCAGGAACACCGCCGTGCGCGATGCTTTGGCGTAGTGCAACAGCGCCAGCCCGCACTCGCGCACCTGCGTCACTGTGCCGGGGCCACCGTCGAGGTCGCCGCGAGACATGGTCTGGATCGAGTCGATGATCAAGGCGTCGGGCTGTACACCAGCGGCTGCTTCGAGCAGCGTTTCAAGGTCGGTCTCGCACAGCAGCAACAAGGACTGCGGCACTTGCCCAAGGCGCGAAGCGCGCAGGCGGATCTGCTGCTCGCTCTCCTCGCCCGAGACGTACAGCACCTTGCGGCCATCGGCCGCAAGCCCCATGGCGAGTTGCAACAACAGCGTACTCTTGCCAATGCCCGGATCGCCGCCGACCAGCAACAGCGAACCGGGCACGATGCCGCCACCCAGCACGCGGTCGAACTCACGTATGCCCGTGGCCGAGCGCTCAGTGCTGCTCATCTCGACATCGGCCAGCGGCTGAGGTCCCACCGGTCGCGCCGCTCCACCCGCCGGCACCCATCGAGCACGGCCACGACTGGCCGGAGCCGCCGGTGCAGTGCGCCCCCCGGGTGGCGCCTCGGCCGCAGTGTTCCACTCGCCACACGCGGTGCAGTGCCCGAACCAGCGGGGCTGCTCGTTGCCGCATGCGGTGCAGAAGAAGACCGTCTTGGCTGCCTTACCCGACTGGATGCCCTTGGCCATCGCGCTCGTGCCTAGAAGATGCTCAGGTTGATGTACTTGCGCGGGTGCAACTTGATGTCCTCGATCAGCAGCTTCATGGCAGCGACCGACTCCCTCACATCCGTGTAGAGCGCCTTGTCATTGATGAGCGCGCCGAGCGAACCCTCACCGCGGTCCACCTTGTCCGTGACGCTCTGCAGTGTGATGCGCAATGAGTCCATGCGGGCGGAGAGCCGTTCGAGATTGGCCGAGGAGCGCTCGAAGTTGTCGAGCGTGCGCTTCATCTGCGCCTCGCGATCGGTGGTCAGCTCCTTGGCAGTCTTGGAGACATCGTTGACGTTGGTGAGCGTCTCGTGCAGCAGCGCGCGATTCTCCTTGAGTGCATCGCGCAACTCCTCGCTGGTTTCGCGGAAGTTCGTGATGGTCTTCTCGATATCGCCATTCTTCTCGAGACGCTGACTCAGCGAGTTGAGACTCGTCGTCAGCCCATCGATGGCAGTCATCGGCCCGGCCATGCTGGCCATGACCTCACCCATGCCCATCTCGAAGACGCCATTGATCGTATCCCGATCAGCATAGGGCGCTCCCCCCGGCTTGAGGTCGACGAAGATCACCTTCTCGCCCATCAGGCCGACGTTACGGATCGCGACCACGCTCTGCTTGGTGATCACCACGTCCTGGGAGAGCGACAGATCCACGCTCACACGGTCACCCATGAGAGTGACCTTGCCCACGCTGCCCTTTCGGATTCCCTGGACCTGTACCTCGTCACCCTCCCCGAGCCCGCCGGTCTCGGAGAACTTCACGTGCCACGTCCGGTCCTTCTTGCCGAACGTGAACTCCTTGAGATAGGTGACGCCCGCCATCATGGTGACCAATGCCAAGATGATCGTGGCTCCGACTTGAATCTCTGTCCTTCGACTCACGCGATCCTCCCCGCCCTCAAAGCGGCTTGATCGGGCCTTCGCTCGACCCTTCGATGAATTGACGCACCATTGGGTCGCTCGTGTTCCGCGCCTCGTCGGGTGTGCCCGTGAATACCACTTTGCCTTCGTTCAACATGGCCAGGATGTCGCCCACGTGGTACGCGCTGTTCATGTCATGCGTCACCACGATGCCGGTGACACCCATGCGCGTCTGCATGGAGCGGATCAGCTGATTGATCACATCCGACATGATGGGATCGAGTCCCGTCGTCGGTTCGTCGTACAGGATGTAAGCAGGATCCATCGCGATCGCCCGCGCCAATCCCACGCGCTTGCGCATGCCTCCGGAAAGCGAGGCCGGCTTCATCTGCTCGACCGCACTGAGCCCCACCCATTCGAGTCGCTCGGTCACCCGCGCGTCGATCTCGGCGGCGCTCATGCGCGTATGCTCCCTGAGCGGCACCGCGACATTCTCGCCAACGGTCATCGAGTCGAACAGCGCGCCACCCTGGAACAACAATCCAAAACGGATGCGCACCTCGTTCAACTCGCGCTCCTTGAGCCCTACCAACTGCGTCCCATCCACCGAGATCGTGCCGGCGTCCGGCTTCATGAGTCCGATGATGTGCTTGAGCAACACGCTCTTGCCGGTGCCGCTCCGCCCGATGATGACGACCGTCTTGCCCGTGGCGATATCGAGATCGACCCCATCGAGCACGTTGCGGTTGCCGAGGCGCTTCTTGAGCCCGCGAATCTGGATCATGTCACGAAGATGAAGCGAAAGAGGACATTGGCGATCACGTAGTCGCTGATCAGCACGAGAACGCACGACGCCACGACTGCGCGCGTGGTGGCCACACCCACACCCTCGGCGCCACCTTCGGTACGGAACCCGTAATAACAACCCATCCACGCGATGATGCCACCGAAGAAGAACGACTTGATGAGCCCCGACCACAGGTCGTGCATGACGAAGAACTGGCGGAGCCCCAGCACGTACGTATGCGTGCTCACGCCAACGCTGGTGACCGCGACCACCCAGCCGCCGAACACGGCGATGGTGTTGGCGATCATGGTGAGCATCGGGAGCATGATGAACGCAGCGACCACGCGCGGCACCACCAGGTAGCGCACCGGATTGATCGCCATCGCCTCGAGCGCGTCGACCTGTTCGGTCACTCGCATGGTGCCGAGCTCGGCGGCAATCGACGCACCCACGCGCCCGCCCACGATGAGCGCGGTGAGCACCGGCCCCAGCTCGATGATCACCGAGCGCAGGATGACCGAGCCGATGAACTTGAGCGGCACGACGTTGTCGAACTGATACGCCGCCTGCACAGCGGCGACGGCGCCGGTGAACAGACTGACAATCACCACGAGCAGCAACGACTGCACGCCGATCGAATGCATCTGATCGACGATCAGGCTGAACGAGCGAAGCCCCCGCGTGAGATTGCGGAAGGTCTCGCCGATGAGCATGGTGATCCGCCCGACTTCAGCAAGCCAATCGCCCACCTGCTCGCGAACGAACGCGAAACTTTTTATCGTGAGATCGGTCATCGTGGACTAGAACCCCGGGTCCGTTTCGCCCGCCATGATGGGGCTGTATGGAACGAACTTGGTGCATTCGCGCAGGAACGTGAGATCGACATCGTCGACCGGACCGTTGCGCTGCTTGGCGATGATCAGTGCTGCCTTGTTCGGCTCCGGCGTGTCGGGCTTATAGATGACCTCGCGCCAGACGAACATCACGACGTCACTATCCTGCTCAATACTGCCGCTTTCGCGGAGATCCGAAAGCTGAGGCCGCCCGCTACCGCCGCGCTGTTCCACCGCGCGCGAGAGCTGCGAGAGCGCGATGATCGGCACGCTGAGTTCCTTGGCAAGCCCTTTCAGCCCACGGCTGATCTGCGAGATCTCCTGCACGCGGTTCTCCGCCTGCGTGCTGCTGCGCATGAGCTGCAGATAGTCGATCACGATGAGCCCGAGCTTGCCCTCGGACTTGAGCCGACGGCACTTGGCGCGAATCTCGAGCACCGACTGCGAAGGCGAGTCGTCGATGTAGATGGGCGCTGCGGTCAGCAGCCCCGCGCCCGTCGTGAGCCGCGGCCAGTCCTCGTTGCTCAGGAATCCGGTGCGCACCTTGTGCAGTCCCACTTCGCTCGCCGAGCACAACAAGCGCATGGCGAGCTGCTCTTTGCTCATTTCGAGCGAGAACACCGCGACCGGAATATTGAATCGGATCGCGGCGTTCTCTGCCATGTTCATGGCGGCCGAGGTGTTGTGAACACAGATGTCGTTCGCGATGAAGTTGGAGCCATCGGGAACAGTCAGGTCGTACACCTGCATCTCACCGAGCGGGGTGATCTCGATGATCTCGTCCCAGTACAAGTCCTCGCTCGCGATCCGCTGCAACTCGGGATCGGCGAGCGCGACCGCCAAGGTCTCGAGGCGCTCTCGTCGGATCATCCGATTCGTATGCAGATTGTGACCACGGCCGCGATTCTCGCCCACACGCCGGGCCAACTCAGAGAGCGTGATCCCGGAGCGCTGCGCCGAAGCCCGAAGCTGCTCCCACACTTTCGCAGGCGCACCGCCCGCGCAGGCATGCCGCTCCGCGAGCGCGTGCTCGCGCGCAACCACGGGGAATCGGTCCGACTTCTCCCCCACCCAGCCGATCAACTCCTGGTAGCGCTGAACCTCCTCGGGCGCCGTGACCTCGACGCGCCAGGAGCGCTCCGTCTTTCGCCAGAGCTTGCTCACGACGCCAAATCGAAGCAGCGCGTGCTGCACATCGGCGGCGAGGCCTTCGGAGGCCACGGTGAACTCGATGCGCGGATATCCATTCATGGAATACACCGTGCCGTCGCAGCTGAAGAGCACCGCGAGGAACTGACGCAGATGCTCGTGGTCCCACGACCACACGGCCGATGGCAGCCGCTTGGAATCGGACTTGCGGCCCATCAACTCAAGTCCCGTGAGCCAGATCGCGAGCGGGTTCACGCTCCGCCCAGTCGCCGGCTTCTCCTCTCGGTGATCCGGATGCCGGGAGAGTCGATACGTGATTCCATCGGCGGTCGGCATCATGGAAATGGTCGGGAAGCAAATGGCAAGACACCCGTGGAAATCCGCGTAGTGGTTGGGATCCGCCGTGGTGAAATGCGGCACGCGGGCAGAGAGGCCGCCCTCAGCGATCAAGTACGCGAGCAGCCGCACACGCTCAAAACTCCAGGTCTCGTCGGAGCCCGCGGCGGGCACCAGACGCGGCACGCCGACGCAATCCCCCACGGCGAGATCATGCAGCGGCGTCCAGCCGTCGACCGAGAGGAACGGATGGTGCCCCGTGACCTCGATGCTGCGGCCGAGGCGAGTGGTCACGCGCCAGACGGGCTGCACGCCGCTGTCGATCCAGTGACTCACGGGCGTCGCACGCACGACACCCTGATCGTCGATCCCGAGCACGCGGGGCATGCGGCGCTGCACGCATTCCTCGATCGTCAGGCGCTCCCCCGTCGCAGGGTCGACCACCAGCGTCCGCCACGAGACGCATTTTCCCATGGCCGGACGACCCGCCAGAATGATGAGATCTCCCGGCTGCCAGCCCGATGTGAGCTTGTCGAGATCGTCCCAACCCGAGGGCACACCGGTCACCTGCACCTTGCGCTCGAACAGTTTCTGGATGTTGTCGAACGTGGGCTTCAAGAGATCGCGAATACTGAAGAAGCCTTCGCGGATGCGCTGGTCGGTGATCCCGAAGATGCGCGCCTCGGCGGAGTCGAGGATGATCGCGGTCTCCTCGGTGCCGGCATATGCGGCTTGCTGGATCTCGCCGGTCGCCTTGATGAGCTTTCGCAGGATCGACTTGGAATGCACGATCTTGATGTATTGCTCGACGTTCGCCGTGGTGGTGGCGTACTCCATGATCTGCGCCAGCGCCTGCGAACCACCCACGGCCTCGAAATCGCCGCGCGTCTTGAGTTCCTCGGACACCGTGATGATGTCCGCGGGCTCGCTGCGGTTGTAAAGCGAGACAATCGCTTCGTACAACTTGGCGTGCGAGGTCCGGTAGAACACCGTCTCGTCGATCATCTCGACCGCGCGGCCGATCGCCGTCTGGTCCAGCAGCATGGCCGCCAGGATCGATCGCTCGGCTTCGAGCGCCTGCGGTGGTGTGAGCCCCGGAGGGCCTCCCCCCGAGGGTCCTGAGTATTGGTCGGACATGATGGTTCTCCATGGCGCGTTGGCCGCGCCGGTGACTCGGGGACTACTGGTCGGCGAGGTACTCCTGCGCGAGGCGCTGCAAATCCTCCCAGACCGGTACTTTCGATCTGGGGTCGCGTAGACAGAATGCTGGGTGGTACGTGACGAGCAGCTTGGAGCCCTTCCAGCGGTACGTTTTCCCGCGCATATCCTTGATGGTGCCCTTTATACCCAGCAAGAGTTCGGCCGCGAACTTGCCCAGACAGAGAATCACGCGCGGTTGCAGGGCTTCGAGCTGACGCATGAGGTACGGCGAGCACATCTCGATCTCGCGCGGGGCAGGATTTCGATTCTCGGGCGGGCGGCATTTGAGCACATTCACGATGTAGACGGTTTCCCGCGAAAGTGTCAGCCCGGGGATCAGCTTGCGCTCATCCATGGCGGCGATCATGCGCGTGAGCAGTTGTCCAGCCTTGCCCACGAACGGCTCGCCCTGCTCGTCTTCGTCAGCGCCCGGCGCCTCGCCCACGAACACGATGCCACTGTATGCACTGCCCACTCCAGGCACCGCCTGCTTGCGGGTCTCGCACAGGCCGCAACGCGTACAGGCGCAGGCCTCGGCGGCGATGCCCTGCAACACGGGCAGCGATTCGCTCATGATGGCGTCGCGTCCGCCACCCAACGCCGAAGCGTTCAACGGCTGCACGAACGGCGGCAGCGCGATGGTCGAGGCGTTCGCAGGCGCGGCTTTGCGAGGGCGAGTGATGGGCTCAGGGCTCACAGGGTCCAGCGCGGTGGGCGTGGGGGTGGTGGCAGGGGCGGACTCGGCCACGATGAGCGCGTGCGTTGCGACTTCAGCGACGGGCTCAGCGGCTGGCGCAGTGTACGCGTTCATGTCGGGCAACGCGATACCCTTTGCCCGCGCCTGCGCCACACCCAGCGCCAACAGTTCACCGCCGCCCAGGGCGCGCTCGCGCTCCACATGTCGGCGCAGCGCATGGGCGATGCTCGCGGCCTCCTGCCGCAGATCGTCGCTCACGTCGCACGCTTGCGCGCGGCGCGGCGCGGCTTGGCAGTGGTCTTGCGCTTGGATGCGGGCTTCGTTGCGGACTTGCGGACCGGCGCACGTTTCTTTGTGACCGCGACCGCACGTCGCGCCGGCGCACGAACCTCACGCAAGTCCACCACGCGGTCGAGGATCGCCTCGGCCACTTCGCGCTTGGGGGCCTGCGCGAGTGACTCCGCGCGCTTGGCATCCACCAGGGTGACCACATTCGTATCGCGCCCGATGCCATCGCTCGGCGCGTTGAGCACGATGAGATCGACGTGCTTGCTCACGAGCTTCTTGCGCGCGTTCGCCACGCCGTCATTGGTCTCGAGCGCGAAGCCCACGAGCACCTGACTCTTGCGCCGGGCGGCACCGAGCCCCGCGAGGATGTCGGGATTGGGCGTGAGCTTGAGCGTGAGCGTGGCGCTGCTGCGCTTGAGCTTTTCGCGCGCGGGCTTGGCGGGACGGTAGTCCGAGACCGCCGCGGCCATGAGCACCACGTCGGCGCCATCGGCGTAGGACTGCATCGCGCGCTGCATCTGGGCGGCGGTGGTGACGGGGACCAACGTGACGCCCTGCGGCGGATCGACGCTCACGGGGCCTGAAACCACGATTACATCGGCACCACGATCGCGCGCGGCCTCGGCCAACGCGAATCCCATGCGGCCGCTCGAACGGTTCGTGATCACGCGCACGGGATCGATCGCCTCTTCGGTACGCCCGGCGCCGATCAGCACGCGCACACCGCTCAGGCTCGCGCGATGCGCCACTGCGCGCTCGACCTCGGCGATGATATCCGCGGTCTCGGCTAATCGCCCGGGCCCGGCAAGCCCCGAGGCCAATGCGCCCGATGTGGGACCCACGAACGTGTAGCCGCATGCCGCCAGCTCACGCACGTTGCGCTGTGTGGGCGCTGCCGACCACATGCGCAGGTCCATCGCGGGCGCGACCACCACCGGCGCCGGCGTGGCGAGCACCATGCAAGTGAGCGCGTCCGGCGCTTCGCCATGCACCAGCCGCGCCATCAGATCGGCCGTCGCCGGCGCGATCACCACGCAATCGGCGATCTCGGCGACATCCACATGCTCGACCTTGCCGCCCACCTTGGCACGCGACTCGATCGGCAGCTCGAAGCGCGGCTTCTGGTCGCCCCAGAGGTTCGTGACGACCGGATTGCCCGATAGCGCTTGGAACGTGAGCGGAGTGACGAACTCCTGCGCTGCGGCTGTCATGACCACGATGACCGTGGCGCCGCGGTCACGCAGCCTGCGTACGAGCTCGCATGCCTTGTAGGCTGCGATCCCGCCGGAGACGCCGACGACGACGACACGGTCGCTCAACATGGAGCGATTACTCGAGCGGGGCGTCGAGCGCCGCCGCAGCCGCCACCACGGACGGATCCTCGTAGTAGTAAGGCACGTCATCGTGGATCACGCGCTCGAGCGCGACCGCGGTGACCTTGCCGTGCAGCGTCTCGCCACTGCGACGGATCCAGTCATTGAGCCGGCGCGCTTCGCGGGCGGCGACGATGGCCAGTTCGTACTTGCTCTTGCCCGGAGGCGAGACCAGTGAGGAAAGCTTCATGGATTACCGTCCTGCTCATTCGAGTGAGGTCTT
>Ga0163144_10020040_pt1 | contig 13409 bp, 6 predicted proteins | sample OliLak19BULKMAT1_FD_123175 | JGI IMG/M metagenome (GOLD analysis project Ga0163144, IMG submission 123175) | Freshwater microbial mat bacterial communities from Lake Vanda, McMurdo Dry Valleys, Antarctica - Oligotrophic Lake LV.19.BULKMAT1 | ecosystem: Environmental > Aquatic > Freshwater > Lake... | reverse complement strand
TGCCAGTAGGTGTCGGTCTGGGCCTGCCAGGTTGACGTGTTGCCATCGCGGAACCAGGAGATGACGGGCCCGATCTGGATGTTGTACACGCCGGGGCCGTTGATGCCCGCGAAGGCGTCGCGTCCGGCGGGGCGCTCAAAGCCGCCGACGATGATGAAGTTCACTTCGACGTCCTGGTTGGGCGGGAGGGTGACCTGCTGGCCGATCCAGCCTTGACCGTTGTCGCTCGAGGTGTCGCGCCAGGCGTCGGTGCTCATGGTGCCGCCGGCGGCGTTTACCGACGGGACAGACTTCATCGCGGCGGCAAGGAAGACCGAGACGTTTTTCTCGTAGCCGCTAAACGTTGTGGGGTTGTATTCCTGGCCGAAGCCGATGGCGCCGGTGTTGGTGGCGACGCGGAAGGTGTTGTCGCCGGCAATCATGGCGCCGAGCTGATCGGTGGACTTGAGCATGAAGTCGTAGGTGTCGCCGCCGTTGAGGGCGGGATCCATGTACATGTAGACGTTGACGGTCTCGGCGGCGGGCTGGTTGTTGCGCAGGATCATGCGCTTGATGGTCATGCCTTGGGAGGCGTTGTTGGGGGTGCTGACGCCCTTGGGAGAGAAGTCGTGCTGGGTAATCGAGATGTTGCGCCCAGCGCGGACGTAGGTGCTTGTGGTGGTGATGGTTTGGGTGCGGGGCTCGTAGCGCTGCTGGATGTTGGTGAAGTCGGTGCCGGTCTGGTTGCTGAGCCAACTGGTGATGCCGCCGGCGCGCAGGCCGGTGAGGATCTGATTGAGGTGCATCTGGCCGCGGTTGTCCAGGGGGAGGCCAGCGGGGAAGGTGTCCAGGCCATCGACGTAGCCCTCGTTCTTGGTGCTGATGCCCTGCACGGCCCCGGCGCCGGGGTAGTAGACATCAAAGATATTGCCATTCTGATCGAGCATGGCGTTGATGTAGTTATTGCCGACGACGCCCTCTTCTTTGTAGGGCCAGAAGGGCGGGTAGCCGACGCCCTCGTTGCCCGGGAACGCCGAGCCCTGGCCAGGCCAAGCCAGAAGGTTCGTGTGCTCGAAGGCCTGCGCGGCGTTAGAGCTCGCGCCGCCGCCGGCCCAGCTCTGGGTATCGTTGGGGTTGGAGTTTGACCAGCGGGCGAGCTTGTAGCGGACGCGCTGGTTGTACGCGCGGGTGCTGATCGGGAGCGTGGCGCGCCACCAATCACGGGTGCCGCCGCTGACGCCGAACTGGTTGGCGATGAACTGGACTGGGCCAATGGGGCTGACGTTGGAGAGAACCTGGGTGGTGCCGAAGCCGACGCTGGCGGAGCCCTGGGGCTCGGAGCCGTCGATGGTGTAGTAGATCGCGACGCGGTCGTAAGCGTTCTGGCAGCAGACGCGGAAGTAGATCAGCGCCGTCTCGTCTTCGCGGGGCGCCGGGGGCACGCGCTGGGTCGTTGCGCTGCCGAAGCCGCCGTTGCTGATTGCGCCGAGGTTGCTGGTGGGGATCGGGCCGAACGGGTCAAAGTCCACGGACTGGGCCAAGAGCGACGGCGAAACCATGGCAACGGACGCAACAAGGCCAACGAGAGCGGAGCGAGTGGAACACATCGTGATGAATCCTTGCGGTGGCAGGAAACGCCACAACTCGCCGCGCGGAGCGGTGGTGTAGCGAATGAGCCGTGAGTATGGCACGGTTTGGCGAAAAAGCACGGCTGATGTAAGTGAAACGGGGCAAAATGGTGCCGTCGGCGATTGGAGATTTGGGGGATCTGTAACCTCAGCGCGCGATCGATACGAGAAGTAGCGGGCAAGGGGCGACGGGGGTGGGGGTGGAACAAGGGCGCGACGCCGGAACGTGGGGCCATGAAAAACCCCGACCTATTGAGGTCGGGGCGGTTGGATGAAGTTGATAGGTTGAGACTACCCGCTGAGCACCTGGGGGCCGCTGCGGCGGGGAGGGTTTTTAGAGCGAGCAGCCGTCGAAGAAGATCGCGAAGAAGAGGTTGTAATCGCCCTCGGTCACGCCGTTGTTGGTCAGGGCGGTGCCGAAGGGTGGCAGGGGGGAGCCGTCGTCGTTGGCGATATCGCAGACGGGGTTGGAGTCGAAGAAGCTTGCGAAGAAGAGGTTGTAATCGCCTTCGGTGACGCCGTTGTTGGTGCCGGCGGTTCCGATGGGCGGGAGGGGAGATCCGTCATCGTTTGCGATGTCGGCGGGGTTGCAGCGCGAGGGGGCCGCGGGGCAGGGGGGTCCGAAGCGAGCGAAGTTGTGGCTGTGGGTGCCGCCGGCGTTGTCAAAGAACCCGCTGATGTAGAGCGCGGGGCGTGTGGGGCCGGCGCCGTCGTCATCGAAGATCACGAGAGACTTTGGATCCATGCGGAGGTTGTCGTTGAAACTGTTGAAGCCCAAACCGACGGCGGACCACGCGCCAGCGTCGAACTTCGCGAAGCCGCGGGCGCTGACGCCGCCGATTCCGCCGAACGGACCGACTGCGTAGAGAGCGAGTCCGTTGCTGTCGTCAAAGGCCTCGATATCGGCGACGAAGGGGGTCAAGGGCCCTCCGGTGCCGGTGCGCAGGAGGGTGCCTGCGTTGAGGCTGACCCATTGCGAGCCGGTCCAGCGAGCGACGGGGCCGGTGGGCGTGGGGTTGGCGGAGACGGGAAAGATGTCGGTGAACATGCCGTGGGCGTAGATGGAGGGTCCGCTGCCGAGGTCAAGCGAACTGATCTTGGTGAAGTTCTCGAAGGGGGCGGCGGTCTTTCCGATGATGGTCCAGGTGCCGGTTGAGCCGGTGCCGTCGTAGCGAGCGACAGCGCCGCTGACGGCGCCGGTGAACGTGCCTGAGGCGTAGAGCTTGGGGCCGGCGCCGTCGTCGTGAATGGCCAGGGCGGTGACGCGTGAATCCGTGCCCAAAGGAGTTACTGGTTGGCCGGTGTCGGGCAGGCCGCTGCCCAGGACAACCCACTGGGTGCCGGTGTAGGCGTAGATGTTGGGGGTGTTGCCAGCGGGGAAGCCGGGGTCGAAGGGGGAGGCGTTGCCCGCGATGATGAGCCACGGACGTTCCGGGCCTGCACCGTCGGTGTCAAAGACAACGCCGGTGAAGTTATCGCCTTCAGGCGTTCCAGTCGTGATGCTGCCCGGGAAAGCCGCGCCATCGGAAACCGAGGTCCAGGTCTGGGTGCCGGTGTTGTACTTCGCCACCCGCGTGATCGGTGTCGCGGCGTCGAAGGTGTTGCCGAAAGCAAAGAGCGTCTCGCCGGTACCGTCGTCGTAGCGGATGTAGTGGGCCGACGAGACGGTGAGCGTGCTGCGGGCCGAGGGGATGGAGGAGCCCAACCAGGCGGTGCCGTCGTACTGAGAGATTCCGTTGGGGTTGGTCTGGTCGAAGAGAGGCTGGTCGAGGATGCCGTTGTTGACGATCCGGGGGTTGACGCCGTCGAGCTTGACAACGGCGTTTCCGGAGAAGCCACCCTTGACCGGCTGGGGGTACTGAGGCGTCCAGGAGGTGTCGTTCCAGAACGCGCCGTTGCGGCCTTGGACGCGGGCACCGCCGGTGTTGAGGCCGAACTCGAAGATGCCGCCGGTGAAGACGACGGGCTCTCCGCGGAGCGTGGTGCGCGTGAAGGTCAGCGCGCTGCCGGGGCTGAGGAAGGCGGTGGTGAATCCGGCACCGAGGGGCGCGAGGGTGATGCCGTCCCAGACAGCGCCGCCGTTGAACTCTGGCGGGAGGCCGGCGGGGGTCTGGAAGTCGGCGGTGTTGAAGGCGTTCATGGCAGAGCCGCCGAAGTAAAGCTTTTGGCCGGTGCCGAGGTTGATGAGCTTCATTGAGCCGATGGCGCTGAAGATGGTGGAGCCCAATGGGCCGAAAGTCTGGGGCTGCCATACAGCGCCGTCGAAGCTTTCGCAGGGGAACATGTTGATGGCGGAGCCCGCAGGCGCGGTGTTCTGGGGTGAAATGAGCAGGGCACCCTCGTACTCGATCATGGCGCCGACGGTCGCGGCGCCCATGGTGATCGGCAAGTTGGTGGCGGCCATGAGCGGCTGAGCGGGAAGAGGCTCGTGGGCGGTGCCGTTTGCGGTGATGCGTCGGACACCCTGATCGAAGGCACCGCCAAAGTAGATCTGGCCGTTGTACTTGGTGATGCAGGTGATGAAGTTTTGGAGGGGCTCGGAATCGGTGGCGAAGAAATCGATGCGGGAGAACGAGTTGCTCGTGGGGACGTAGGCCATGAGGAAGGGCGTCGGGCTGAACGTGCTGTTGGTCACGACGTACATGCGCGGGCCGGCGTTGGGGAACGGGTTGTTGACAGGGTCGGGGCCAGCGGACTGCTCATCGACGAGGAATGCGACCACGTTGGATTCGCCGGAGCCGCGGGTGATGCCGGACCAGAGTTGGGTGGAGCCGTTCCAACGAGCGATTCCGTTGACGGCGATGCGGGTGCCGCTGGGCTGTTGGGCGCGAGTGAAGGTGCCGCCGACCCAGAGTTCGGGCTTGAGGGGGCCGGCGCCGTCAGGATCAAGCACTGCCAGGGCCCGGACGGTGCCGGAGCCGGACGTGACGGGGTTGTTGGCGGGGACGCCGCCGCCCAGGGGGGCAAACTCGGTGCCGGTCCAGACCGCGACGCCATTGCAGAGTTTGCCGCCGGCGCGGCTAAAGTTGCCGCCGACGACGAGCCGGGACCCGAGGCCGTCTTGGGCGTCGTACATCACCGAGGCGAATATGGGGCCGTTGACGCCCGCGACATCGAAGTCTTCGGCGAAGACGGGCGTGCAGGGCTGAGCCAAGGCGGTGTTCATCGGCGCAAGCGCGAGCGCCGAGAGGGCGAGTCCGGCGGCGGCCAAGAGGCGGAATGTGGGCTTTCTGTGCATGGAATTCCTTTGCTGAGGTGGTCTAGGAGCGGCCAGGTGCATGGTCCGAGTTTACTCTCAGAGTTGACTCAGAGTACTTGCACTGTGGGGGAAGTGCAAGTACAATCCGTCAGTGAACTCAATTTTCTGGGAGCCCCCCAAAAGCGGAGCGACTCTTGAACGATCGTGATACCCGGGCCATTTCGTGCGCATTGACGCTCGCGGGGCCGCTGAACCAATTTGAGTTTCAAGCGGGGACGCTGGTGAGCGATCGCCTGCGGGCCGAGCTGCTGACGGCGCTGGAGAAGCTGCGCGGGACGAACGAGCCGACGCCGGCGCTTTCGCGGGTGCTCGGGGTCAATCGGAACATCTGCCAGCGGGTGGTTGCGGGGCTGGACCCGCGCCTTGATCCGCTCACGGCGTTGACCAAGCTGCCCGGCCTTGAGGGTCTGCACCTGTTCGCCGATGCGCTAGCTGAGCGTGGGGGGCGCGGCGTTCGGCACACGGCGCTCACGGCGGCGGTCGAGGCCTACGGCGCGTTTGTGCGCACAGCCGGCGGGAGCCAGGCGGGGCTGATCCGGCGGATCGAGATGACTTCTCGCGGACGCGACGGGGCGCAGGCGACGGACAACGTCGCGGTGCGGCGGCGTATGTTCGACATTGCCACCGAGCTGCAAGGGCACGCGCTGGACACGCTCATCTCGATCGCCGCGGTGCGTCCGATGCTTGGCTCGGGCGAGTTCACCGAGGGCCTGAGCGTCAAGGGGTTTGTCGGCCTTCGCGCGTACACGGCGCCGGTGCCGTTGGTGATGCGCAATGTGACGCTGCGCCACGAGGCGCACCTGATCGCGGTCGAGACGCTGCACGAGCCGCTGACCGGCCAGAACGCGACGGGGCTGAACCTGATCGAGGAGTTCTGCTCGTCGCCCTTGCCCAGCTCGGCGTTTGATATGTTCGACGGGGGAGCGCGGACGATCGTCGAGCCGGGGACGGAGCGACTCGAGCCGATGGACGTCGTGATGGGGACGCGCTGGCGGCCCTATCTGCACCCGACGCTGCACACCGACCCGCGCTGGTGGACGCTGCTGCGGGTGGATCGGCCGGTGCGGCGAGCGGTGCTGGATGTGTATTTGCACCGGTCGATGGCGTTTTCGTGCGTGCCGACGGTCGGGGCGTATCTGTGGCACCCGGGGATCACGGGCAACGCATCAAAGGACTGGCACAGCAGGCTGCCGGGGCGCTACACGATCGAGATGCTCGGGGCGGGGACCGCTCAGGCGGCGACCGACGCCTGGCGACGGCACGCGGCTCTCACCGAACGGATGTTCGAGCTCGCGGGCTGGAACCCCGGCGAGATGGTGGGCTTTCGATGTGAAGTGGCGTACCCGATCTGGGCATCGGTGCTCTCCATGTCGTTTGACTTCACGGGCGCAGCAGCGCCGGTGCGAGAGAACGAGGAGTAGGCACTGGGGATCGGGCACCGAGGCGGGCGGAGAGGATGATCTGCGATCAACGAGAAAAGCCCCGGCTCAGGTGAGCCGGGGCTTTGACTTTGGTCACAAGCAAAGATGTTGAGGGGGCTGCTGAAGTCGGAGCCGACAACCAGTTGTCACTCAACACCCGACACTCAGCAGTCAGCACTCATCGCTCATTGCTCAGCACTCAGCACTCTTTACGGGCAGCCGTTGAAGAAGACGCTGAAGAAGAGGTTGTAATCGCCTTCGGTGACGCCGTTGTTGGGGCCGACGGGGTTGCCGTAGGGTGCCAGGGGGGTGCCCTGGTCGTCGGCGATGTCGCACCAGGGGAGGGCGTCAAAGAAGCCGCTGAAGAAGGCGTTGTAATCGCCTTCGGTGACGCCGTTGTTGACGCTGGGCGGGTTGCTGTTGTAGGGGGGCAGCGGGTCACCGGTGTCCGCGGCGATGTCAGCCGGTGAGCAGCCGACGAGGCGGATGGTCAGGACGCCCTGGCCCACGGCGGTGTTATATCCGGCGACGCGGATCTTGTAGGTGTTACCGGCGAGCATGACGAGGTTGAGGCTGGAATCCTGGCCGGAGCCGTTGTCGTCATCCGCGGCGACCTGCTGCACGGTGTTGACGGGGCAGGAGGCGGCGAGGTAGACGACCAAGACGGTGTCGTAGTTTGAGCCATTGGTGTTGATGTTGTAGTTGGCGGTAAAGGAGGGCGAGAAGTTGTACCAGACGTCGTGGCCGACGGGGATGCCGGCCAAGGGTGCGTCGAGGGCGGGGCCGTCGTTGCCAGCGAGGCAGGTTGGGAAGGTGATGGTGCCGAGGTTGGCGGTGGAGGCGCCGACGCAGAAGTCGTTGGCGGGGATGCCGATGGGCTGGACGCCAAGGCTGAAATCGCCCGTACGGTACTCAAAGCTGGAGACGCGGATGAGGACGGTCTGATCGGCCTGGAGGTTGATGTCGATCTGAGAGGTGTTGCCGGTTCCGCCGTCGTCATCGCAAGCGAGAACGTTGCCGCCGCAGGAGTCAAAGAGGGTCATCACGGTGTCAAAGCCGCCGACATTGAAGCGGTAGGGGCCGGAGCAGAGAGCGGTGTAGGTGTAGTAGGCGTCAGGTGACAAGCGGGAGTTGCCGCAGAGGCTTGGGAGGCCGACGCTGGGAAACGCGCCGGACAGGGAACCGAAGACGACGATGGGTCCGCCGGAGGAGTTGGAGATGTTCGCGGCGTTGGCGCAATCGTCGTAGGCGGGCGCCGCGGCGCGGGTATAGCTGAAGACGTCGCGTCTGGCGTTGACGTCGCCATCGACGAGGTTGATGGCGTCGGAGTGATACGCGACGGTCAGGCCATTATCGGAGATGCTGGCCCAGGCGCTGTCGGCGCTGCCCGCGACAGCGTCGGTGTAGTTGAAGCTGCAGGGAAAGATGGTTCCGCTGGCGACGTGGGCGAGGTAGACGGCAGAGCGGCCCGCTGCGGTGTCCTGGTTGGGCAGAAGGTTGCTGGCGGTGCTTTGGAAAGCGACCCACTGGCCGTCGGCGCTGACGCGGGGGCGGTTGCAGGCAGCGTTGGCTTGGCCGCCATCCAGCGAGACGCTGATGCGCTTGGTCGTGGAGGTGGTGCGGTCAAAGAGGAAGATGTCGCGCTGGCCGTTGGTGTCGCTGGCGACGATGTTGGTGGCGTCGGAGGCGAAGGCGACGAAGCGCCCGTTCTTGGAGACGTGCGGGTCGAACGACGCGCCGTTGGCCTCGGCGTTGGTGGTGGAGCGGCTGACGCGGATGGTGCCGGGGAATCCCACGATCTGTCCGGCGGGGAACGTGCGGGCGAAGATGTCGCGATGGCCGAGGGTATCGGTCGCGCCGGCGAGGTTGGTGGCGAGGGACTCAAAGGCGATGACATAGACGCCATCGGCCTCGGAGCCACCGGTGGTGGGCTTGTTGCTGGCGGCGTTGGCGGCGGTGACGCCGGCGACGATGTTGCCTCTCACCGAGAGCTTAGAGAACGTGCGGGTGCCGGTGGTGGGGGACCAGTAGATGTCACTGAAGCCGTTGCCGTCGCTCGGGACGTTGGTGGCGGTGGTCTCGAAGGCGAGGAACATGCTGTCGGGCGTGATATCAGGGTTGGTGCTGTCGTTATCAAACTCGGTGTCGCAGAAGTTGGCGGTTGGGACGACGGTGAAGGGCTGCGGGGTGCCGGTGTTGAAGTAGATGTCGTTATTGTTGTTGGTGTCGGCGCAGCCGAACTGCAGCGCGCTCTGGTTGGAGTTGTTCATCCATGCGGCGGAAGAGCCCTTGTACGTCGGTAGCGAGGAGGTGCCGCCGGAGGGGAACTCGCCAGAGAGCGGGGGCATGGCAGCCTGGCCGCTGCCATTGAGCATGGTGAGCGTGCCGGTGGCGCGGTCCTTGCGGAGGATGAACTGGCCAGCGTTGTTGGATGGTGCGCCGGTGACGAAGTTGGTGGCGGCGGAGCGGAAGACGATGCGGGTGCTATTGGCGGCGATGGCGGGCTCTTGCGAGTTGCCGTTGCCCGCGTCGCTGCCGTTGGCCGGGGAATCCTGGCTTTCGCGAACGACGGATTGAGCGCTCGCGATGCTGGCGGCCGAGCCGCTGAGCAGCATGAGCAAACACGCGGAGCGGAGCAAGTTGACGGGGAGGGCGGGGGAGGTCATGCGTGGCCTTTCGTGTGGGTGGCGTGAGAAGAACGAACGCGAACGTGAAACAGACGGACGGGGGAAGTTCGGTGGGGCTTGGTGATCGAGGCGTCGCCCGGGTACACAGAGAACGCAGTCGGCGTCTGAGAACCTTGACGACAGTTTGCCCAGAGGGCACGGATGGATCCAGACGCAGGGTTTTCTGCAATTCTCCTTCAGCGGTGGGGATCTGGAAGCTTGCCAACGCCAGGTGGCGTTATCGTGCTGGCAAGGCCAGCGTACGGACGAACGTGACCGTCAGGCCTTCGAGGATGTGCTCGGGGTCGCCATCGCCGGACTTCTGGCGTTCATCGGCGCGGATGGCCTCGCGAAGCAACGCCGCGGCGGCCGGCGGCGGCACGCGCTTGGCGACGCTGACGATGGGGCCGACGGCATCGCCCCAGAGGCCCGCTTCGCCAGCGATCTCATTGTCGCGCTTGCCCAGCGAGGCGGCGATGCTGGCGCGAGAGAGCTTGCGGGCCAGGTCGATGTACGCGACGCCCAGCAACACCGGGCTCATGCGCGAGACGTCCAGCCTCGCGCGCAGGGCTTTTAGTGCGGCAGACATTGATCCGCCCAGCAACTTGCTTTGCATCGACCACGCGTCGTCCTGGCGCGAGGTGCCGACCAGGTGGCGCACGAGGTCGATCGTGATGGCGGGAGCGATGCCGGAATCCGCCGGGAGGGCCCGGGCCGCGATCGCGAGTTTCTCCAGCTCGCTGGAAATGCGGGCCATGTCGTTGCCCAGTTCTTCGATGAGGAGCTTGCCGGCATCCGGCATCAGCGAGACGCCAAGGGCTTTGGGCGCGCGGGCGATCGCCCAGGTGAGCGCCGCGTCGATTCCGATCTTCTCGCACTTGACGATGACGCCGCCGGCGGCGGCGATGGCCTTGTCAAGGTTTCCGGCGCGCCACGTGCCAGCCCGCAGCAGGAGCGTCGCGTTGGGCTCGGGCTGCTTGGCGTAGGACTCCAGCAGCTCGCGAGGCGAGCGCGAGGCCCCTGCGGCGCGGCGCGCCGGAGACTTCGGGGCGCTGGGCTCGTCTTCAGAGTCGCTGAGGAACTTCTCGGCGTTCTCGATGATGACGAGCTTGTGGCGCATCATCAGGCTCATGCTGCGGCATTCGTCGAGCACCTCTGCGGGCGAGGCGCTGGCGCCGTCAAACGTGAAGACGTCGATCTCGGTGTGCTTTCGGGTGAGGGCGTCGCGCAGATCGCGGGTGTGCTGGGCGATGAGGAACTGCTCCGGACCGTGGAGGACTGCCATGGGCGTGCCGACGGGGATGGCGTCTTGGCTCTTAGCGGCGGAAGGGCGGGTGGCCATGGCGCGAGCGTATGAGGCCCCGGCGCGTGTTGGCATCCGGGAGCGCCAAGGATGGGGGATGAACGAGGCAACGAGCAGCGTGGGCGCAGAGAGCGGAAGCGGGCGATTGTCGCAGCCGGGCAAGGCGGCGCTAGTCATTGGCGGGCGGAGCCTGGGCTCGCGTCTGATCGTGGGCACGGGCAAGTACGCCAGCCTGGATCAGATGCGCGATGCGCTGGATATCAGCGGCGCCGAGGTCGTCACGGTCGCAGTGCGGCGCGAGCGGCTGATCAACGCGCAGGGCCAGAGCCTGCTGGATGCGCTGGATCTGTCGCGCTACACGATCCTGCCCAACACCGCGGGGTGTTTTTCAGCAGAGGACGCAGTGCGCGTGGCGCGCCTGGGGCGCGAGTTGCTGGAGCAACTGAAGAACCCGGGCTCAGGATGGGTGAAGCTGGAAGTGTTGGGTGATAAGAAGACCCTGCTGCCAGACCCGGCGGGCACGCTCGAAGCCTGCAAGGAACTGGTGAAAGACGGCTTCCAGGTGCTGTGCTACTCGTCTGACGACCCGATCGCGGCGGTAAGGCTCAAGGAGGCGGGCGCGACCAGCGTCATGCCCGCCGGCTCGCCGATCGGCAGCGGCCAGGGCGTGCTCAATCGCAACAACATCGTGCTGTGCCTGGAACTCCTAAAACAGGGGGACGCGGCGTATCCGGTGATCGTCGATGCCGGCGTCGGCAGCGCCAGCGATGTCTCGATCGCCATGGAACTCGGAGCCGACGGCGTGCTATTGAACACCGCCATCGCACACGCCAAAGACCCGGTGCTGATGGCCAGCGCGATGCGCCACGGGTGCATCGCGGGGCGCGAGAGCTACCTGGCGGGCCGGATTGCCAAGCGGCTGTACGCGTCGGCCAGCTCTCCCTGGGAGGGGGCGATTTCCTATATTCCGGGGGAGTAAGGCAGAAGGCGAACATGCCTGGAACGGCGGAGCCGACAGCGAGGGGAAACTGCCGGGAAGTCGAGAGGATTTCGCAAGTGTGTGGGTGCGGGCGGGAATTGTCGTTAGACTGAGTGGATGATGGCGTGCGGCTGGTCAGGTCGCGGGGTCATCGTGTGCGCGGCCTTTGCGGCTCGCATCCAATGGAGATCGGACCGGTGAGTCAGATCAACGCGAACTCGATCATCATGCGGCTTGACGTTTTGGAAGGCCCGGCGCTGGAGCAGTTGTTGCTTCTGCCGGAGACCTCGAGTGTCTTGGGGCGGTCGACAAAGTGTCAGCTGCGCACGCCCGAAGGGGAGCTGGCGATCAGCCGCGAGCACTGCCGGTTTCACCGGCTCGGGAGCCTGACGACGGTGGCGGACCTTGACAGCCGTCACGGCACCGTGCTGAACAACGTCAAGCTGATGCCGCAGGTGGACACTCCGCTGAAGGCGGGGGATGAGATCCGCGTCGGGCCCTGGGTGCTGCGGGTGGCGGTGGGGGCGGGGACGTCAAGCACGTACTCGATGCACGACAGCGCCGGGAGCGAGAGCTCGCTGGTGACGGTTGCAGAGGTCAACCGCGAGGGGATTCATCGACGGAGGCTGGAGCTGCTGCTGGAGTGCGCCAAGCACGTGCAAACGGTGCGGTCCGAAGCGGAGCTTGCCGAGAGCGTGGTCCAGACGCTCGAAGAGGCGACGGGGTTTTCGGTGATCGCGTTCATCAAGCCGGACCTGCTGGCGGAGGAGATTCATGTTCTGGGCGTGCGCTCGGTGGGGCATCGCACGGAGACGCTTATTTTTTCAAGGTCGCTGATCCGGGCCGCGGCTCGCGGGCAGGCGGTCAAGATCAATCGCGGCGCGGATTCGATCTCAAACGCGCAGTCGCTGGTGGGCGTGCAGATGTGTCTATGCGTGCCGATCATGGACGCGGGCGAGATGACGCACTGTCTGTATCTGGATTGTCGCGAGGGGCACATGCGGATCCAGGACGACGCCGCGGCGTTCTGTCAGGCGGTCGCGGATTTGTGCTCGCTGACGCTGTCGTCGCTGCGGCGCGCCGACGCGGAGATGCACGGTGCGCGTCTGAGCGAGCAGATGGCGACGGCGGCGCTGATTCAGCAGTCGATCCTGCCGCCGACGCACGGGCGCGTTTTGCGCGCGTCGTACCGCATGCACGTCGAGCCCGGGCGTTTCATCGCGGGCGACTTGTTTGACATCTTCCCGCTGGACCATCGGCGCCTGGCGATGTTCATGGGCGATGTTTCGGGCAAGGGCGTGCCGGCGGCGATGCTGGCGGCGGTGACGTCGAGTTATCTCACGGCCGCGCTGCACAATACGGGCGATCTGGCGCTGGCGGTTGGCGGGCTGAACCGTCACCTGGGCGCGAAGATGCCGGAGAACGGGTTCGTGTCGCTGTTCGCCGCGATGATTGATACCGAGTCGGGCCTGATGACGTTCATCGACGCGGGTCACGGGTATTGGCTGGTGCGCGAGCCATCGGGCCAGTGGATCAATCCGGGCGAGCACGTGCGCGGGCTCCCGCTGCGGGTGAGCCCGGAAGATGCGTACGAGCAGGGTGAGCATCGGCTCCAGCCGGGCTCGCGCGTGGTGGTGTTCTCTGACGGCGTGATCGAGCAGCGCCACAAGAATGGCGAAGAGTTCGGCATGGCGCGGATTCTCAGTGCGCTGGGCGCATGCTCGACACCGGACGATGATGTCTGCCACTTGCTGCGGTCGGTGCGCCGGCACGCGCTGGGCGACGCGGACCCGGGGCTGAGCGAGCAGCGTGTGGATCTGGCGGACGATCTGACGATTGCTTCGGTGGCCATTGGGGACTTTGGTGGAGGCGCTTCGGGTCTGAGCACCGAGCACCGGGATTGAAAGGCGGTTGCGTGTGTGACTGATGGTGATGCGGGCGATCGCGCGGGGGAGGTGGAGTTGCCGGCGGTGCTGCCGCGCGACGTCGGGGTGGTGGTGCTCTATGGCGGGTCGTTTGATCCGGTGCATCGCGGTCATGTCGAGCTCTCGCGAGCCGCGGCGGAGGCGTGGTCGCAGCGGGCCGGGTGCGCCGTGGTGCGATGGTTCGTGCCGGCGAGCCGGTCGCCTCACAAGGCGACGGCGACGATGTTCGATGGCGCGATGCGAGTGGAG
>Ga0163144_10020039_pt1 | contig 13410 bp, 14 predicted proteins | sample OliLak19BULKMAT1_FD_123175 | JGI IMG/M metagenome (GOLD analysis project Ga0163144, IMG submission 123175) | Freshwater microbial mat bacterial communities from Lake Vanda, McMurdo Dry Valleys, Antarctica - Oligotrophic Lake LV.19.BULKMAT1 | ecosystem: Environmental > Aquatic > Freshwater >... | reverse complement strand
CCGGCCCGCCACCCGGTGCGCGCGCTGGTGATCACGCCCACGCGCGAGCTGGCCGACCAGGTGGCCAACAGCGTCAAGACCTACGCCAAGCACACCAACCTGCGCTCGACGGTGGTGTTCGGTGGCATCGACATGAAGCCGCAGACCCTGGTGTTGAAGGGTGGCGTTGAGGTGCTGGTGGCCACGCCGGGTCGTCTGCTCGATCACATCGAGGGCAAGAACTGCGTGCTGAACCAGGTCGAGTACGTGGTCCTCGACGAGGCTGACCGCATGCTCGACATCGGCTTCCTGCCCGACTTGCAGCGCATCCTGTCCTACCTGCCCAAGGAGCGCCAGACGCTGCTGTTCTCGGCCACCTTCTCGCCCGAGATCCGCAAGCTCGCCAACAGCTACCTGCAGGATCCTGTGCTGGTGGAAGTGGCGCGGCCGAATGCCACCGCCACCAATGTCGAACAGCGCTTCTACAGCGTGACTGACGACGACAAGCGCGCGGTCGTGCGCCAATTGCTAAGAACGCGCGAGCTGACCCAGGCGCTGATCTTCGTCAATTCCAAGCTTGGCGCTGCGCGGCTGGCGCGCTCGTTCGAGCGCGACGGCCTGAAGACCCAGGCCCTGCACGGTGACAAAAGCCAGGACGAGCGCCTGAAGGCGTTGGCCGCGTTCAAGGCCGGCGAGGTGGATCTGCTGGTGGCGACCGACGTGGCCGCGCGCGGCCTCGACATCGCCGACCTGCCGGCGGTCTTCAATTTCGATGTGCCCTTCAACGCCGAGGACTACGTGCACCGCATCGGCCGCACCGGTCGTGCCGGCGCGTCGGGTCTGGCGGTCACCCTGGTCTCGCGCGACGATGCGCGGCTGGTGTCCGATATCGAAAAGCTGATCAAGAAGAAGATCGAGCTCGAGCCCTTCGAGATCGAGGATGACCGCCCGCGCCGACCGCGGCCGCGCGCAGACGTGGAACCCGAGGGTCGCGTGGAGCGAGCCGCGCCAATCGCGGCGGTCGCGCCGTTTGCGCCGCCCCGGAGCTTTGAGCGGCGCCCGCCCGCGGCTTCGGCCGACCCGTTTTTCGACCGGCCTTATGAGTCGAGCGGGGATGCAACGGTGGCACCCAGCTGGGAGCCTGCCGCGAAGACGAGCGCGACTGCCGCACGCGGCTTGTCGCCGAGCATCAAGCCCAAACGCATGGTCGCGGCACTTCTCGGCAAAGCCAAGGTGTAGGCGGGCGCGCCGCTCGGCGCCTGGCGCTGTTGGGTCTGCCGCTCCGGGCTCAGCGCGCGAGCCAGAGAAAGACTGCCGGCAGGTGCTTGTTGTCCAGGCGTGTCGGCATCGATCGCCACAAGGCAACGCTGCGGGTCAGGCACCAGCCCCCCGGCAACGTCAGGCCGCAGGCCACAGACAACTGCGTGTCGGACGACAACGCTTCGAGCAGGGCTGTCATCAAGGACGCATTGCGGTACGGCGTTTCGATCGCAATCTGCGTTTGGCGCTCACGTTGCGAGCGCTGTTGCAGTGCCTGGACGCGTGTCTTGCGCTCTGCCGCGTCGGTTGGCAGGTAGCCCACGAAGGCAAAGCTCTGGCCGTTGAGACCGCTGGCGGCCAGGGCCAGCAGCAGCGAACTGGGGCCGGCGAGCGGGCTCACAGTGATCTCGAGCCGATGCGCGCAGGCCACCAGTGCGGCGCCCGGGTCGGCCACTGCCGGCAGGCCGGCTTCGCTGATCAACCCGACATCGTGGCCGGCGAGCGCCGGCGCCAGCAGCGCGTCGAGCGAAGCCGCGCTTGGCGCCGCCTGTCCGCCCTTGGGCGGACGCGGCAGTTCGCGGATTTCGATCTCCTGCAGGGGCCGCGCCAGCGGCGTCAAAACGGCGACCCGCTTGAGGAAAGCGCGCGTCGTCTTCGCGTCTTCGGCGACCCAGTGCGACAACTGCGCCGCTCGATGCAGCACACCCGCCGGCAGCACGGATTCGATCGGGGGCGCTTCGGGTGCTCCCAGGTCGAGGGTGTTGGGCACCAGAAACAAGCTGCCGCGCTTGGCGACACTCGTCATCTCGATCCCAGCGGGTCGAGGCCGGCTTCTCGCAAGAGCGTGCAAGTGCGGATCAAGGGCAGGCCGATCAGCGCGGTCGGATCGTCGGACTCGATCGCCGCCAGCAGCGCGATGCCCAAGCCTTCACTCTTGGCGCTGCCGGCGCAGTCATAAGGTTGTTCAGTGCGCAGGTAATGCTCGATCTCGGGGTTGCCGAGAGAGCGGAATGTCACCGTCACTCGGGCCAGCAGGCTGCGGGCATAGCCGCGGTCACGTCGAAGCACGGTGACCGCCGTGTGGAAGACCACCTGCCGGCCGCTCATTGCCCGCAACTGGGCAACGGCCCTCTCGTGCGTATGCGGCTTGCCGACCGGCAAGCCGTCGAGCTCGGCCACCTGGTCGGAGCCGATCACCACCGCAGCGGGGTTGCGATCGGCGACGGCTTCGGCCTTGGCCCGCCCCAGGCGCTCGGCCAAGGCCTCCGGCGCGACACCCGGCGGCGGGGTTTCGTCCACCTCCGGGGCCACCACCTCGAACGGCAGGCCGAGGCGGGCCAGCAGCTCTCGGCGATAGCGCGAGGTCGAGGCCAGGATCAGGCGCGGCATGTCAAGCATCCGTTGCATTCTCACATTGCGGCTGCCTGCGCCGGGGCGCCGAGGCCCGCCTTAAACTGCTGCCATGAGCCCGCGCCAGCCCAATCCCCGCAAGCTCGACGTGGCCGCGGTGGCGGCAGGCGCCGCAGCGAGTCAGGGGGACTGGCCGTTGGCCGGTTTCACGCGGGTTGCTGACGGTACGGATCAGGACGGCGAGGTCCATTGGTCCCTTCGTGGAGAGTCGCGCCCCAGCCCCGGCCGCGAGCCTCAGGTGTGGCTGCACCTGAGCGCCCAAGCGCGGGTCTTGCGCGACTGCCAACGTTGCCTGGAGCGGGTGGCGCTGGACCTGGATCTGACGCGCTCGCTGCGCTTCGTTGCCGACGAGGCAACCGCCGAGCTGCTCGACGCCGACAGCGAAGACGATGTGCTCATGCTCCCGCGCAGCCTGGACCTGCATGACCTGATCGAGGACGAGCTGTTGCTGGCCCTGCCGATCGTGCCGATGCACGAGGTGTGCCCGCAGCACCTGCCCACTGCGGCGGGGCGCCTGGCCGACGCCGCCGAGCCCGCGCCGGCAAAGAGCCCGTTTGCGGTGCTGAGCGGCCTCAAGCGCGGGTCGGGTGGCGGGCACGCGACCTGACAGTCGGCGCCATGCCGGGTCTGCTACACTCTGCGGCTTTTCGCGCTGGCTCGGCATCTGCCCAGGCCGCGCTGCCCGGCGCGCTCAGCTTGCCTTCCCGGCCGGGCCCCGCCTCAGGAGAATCTCATGGCCGTCCAGCAAAACAAGAAATCGCCTTCCAAGCGCGGCATGCACCGTGCACACAACGCGCTGACCACCCCGGGCACCGCGATCGAGCCGACCACCGGCGAGAACCACCTGCGTCACCACATCAGCCCGACCGGGTTTTACCGCGGCCGCAAGGTGTTCAAGACCAAGGCCGACGCCTGAACGTCGGTCGCTGCACTGGTCACGATGCGGGCCCATGCGGCCCTTCGGTTTGACGCCTGGTCTGCGTGATGGACCACCAGAACACCTCGAAAGGCTCGCTGCCGCCGTTGTCGTGCGTGCGTCTGGCGGTGGATTGCATGGGCGGGGACCACGGCGTCGCCGTCACGCTGCCCGCGTGTCGAGCTTTCCTCTACACCCATCCCCAGGCTGAACTGATTCTTGTCGGCTCAGCGGCTGCCCTGGCGCCTGCAGCGAACTGGCCGCGCACGGTCTGTGTGACGGCCACGGAAGTGGTCGCCATGGACGACGCCATCGAAGTCGCCCTGCGCCGCAAGAAAGACTCTTCGATGCGTGTGGCCATCGAGCAATTGAAACCCACGGACGGCGCTCGACTCGCCGCCCACGTTTGCGTTTCAGCGGGCAATACCGGTGCGCTGATGGCGGTGGCGCGCTACGTTCTGAAGACGCTCGAAGGCATCGACCGGCCAGCCATCGCCACCGTGCTACCCAACCGGCTCGACGGCTTTACCACGGTGCTCGATCTCGGTGCCAATGTCGATTGCACGCCGGAGCAGCTGTTCCAATTTGCGGTCATGGGCAGTGCATTGGTGTGCGCCGTCGAGGGCAAGGACGATCCGAGTGTGGGTTTGCTCAACATCGGTGAAGAAGCCATCAAGGGCAGCGAAGTCATCAAGCGCGCCGGCGAGTTGCTGCGCGCCGCCGCAGCGGCCGGCCAGCTCAACTTCCACGGCAATGTCGAAGGCAACGACATCTTCAAGGGCACCACCGACATCGTGGTCTGTGACGGCTTTGTCGGGAATGTCGTGCTCAAGGCCTCGGAAGGCCTGGCCTCGATGCTCATCGAGTTCATCCGCCAGGAGTTCACGCGCAGCGTCTTCACCAAGCTGGCCGCGCTGGTCGCCATGCCTGTGCTGAAGCACTTCAAGCAGCGCGTTGACCACCGCCGCTACAACGGGGCCGCGCTGCTGGGTCTGCGCGGCCTGGTCTTCAAGAGCCACGGATCGGCCGATGCCTTCGCGTTCGAGCAAGCGCTGGTGCGCGCTTATGATGCCGCACGCAACCGCCTGCTGGACCGCGTGCACGATCGCATTCTAGAAACGCTGCAAGCCCTGCCGACGCCGGATCTTGCGTCGCAAGCCGCATGACAGGCCCGCTCCAACGCACTGCGCCGCGCTACTCGCGCATCACGGGTACGGGCAGCCATTTGCCCGAGCAGCGCTGGAGCAATGCCGATCTGACACGGCGGCTTGCGTCGCAGGGCGTGGAAACCTCGGATGAGTGGATTGTCGAGCGCACCGGCATCCGGGCGCGCCACTTTGCGGTCGACGGTGTCGCCTGCAGCGATCTGGCACTGGCCGCAGCGACCCACGCCCTGGCGGCAGCAGGGCGCAGCGCAACGGACATCGACCTGATCATTGTCGCCACGTCGACGCCTGACATGGTGTTCCCGTCGACGGCCTGCATCGTCCAGCAAAAACTCGGTGTGCACGGCTGCGCGGCCTTCGACATTCAGGCGGTGTGTTCCGGCTTCGTCTATGCCTTGACGATGGCCGATGCGCTGATCCGAACCGGTAGCGCCACACGCGCCCTGGTGATCGGCGCTGAAGTCTTCTCGCGCATCCTCGACTTCCAGGACAGGACCACCTGTGTGCTGTTTGGCGATGGGGCCGGCGCCGTCGTCCTGGAAGCCAGCAACGAGCCTGGCCTGTTGGCCAGCGACCTGCACGCCGATGGGCGCCATGTCGGCATCCTGTGCGTGCCAGGCACGGTGGCGGGCGGCAAGGTCCTGGGCAGTCCCTTGCTCACGATGGACGGGCCGGCTGTTTTCAAGCTGGCGGTCGGGGTGCTCGAAGAGGCGGCGCGTGCAGTGCTGGCCAAGGCCGGCAAGACCGAGGCCGACATCGACTTCCTGATCCCCCACCAGGCCAACATCCGGATCATGCAAAGCACGGCCAGGAAGCTGAAACTTGCGGCCGAGAAACTGATCGTCACGGTCGACGCGCACGGCAATACGTCGGCGGCATCGATCCCGCTGGCGCTGGATGTCGCAGTGCGTGACGGCCGCATCCAGCGCGGCCACACGCTGCTGCTGGAAGGTGTCGGCGGCGGCTTCACCTGGGGCGCAGTGCTGCTCGAGTTCTGACCCGAAGATCCGACATGACCTCGTTTGCCTTCATTTTTCCGGGCCAGGGCTCGCAAGCCGTCGGCATGCTTGATCCCTGGGGCGACCACCCTGCCGTGCGCGAAACCCTGGCCGAGGCATCGGCCGTTCTGGGTGAGGACATGACGCGGCTGATCCGCGAGGGTCCGAAGGAGGCGCTGGACCTGACGACGAACACCCAGCCGGTGATGCTCGCCGCCGGCATCGCCTGCTACCGGGCCTGGCGCCACGAGGGCGGCGCCGAGCCGGCGGCGGTGGCAGGTCACTCCCTGGGCGAGTACACCGCGTTGGTGGTCGCGGGCGCATTGACGCTGGCCGACGCGTTGCCGCTGGTGCGTTTTCGCGCCCAGGCGATGCAGGAGGCCGTGCCGGTCGGCATGGGCGCGATGGCGGCCATTCTCGGCCTCGACGCGCAGGCTGTCGTGGAGGGCTGCATGGAGGCCGCAGCGGTCAGCGGTGAGGCCGTCGCGGCGGTCAATTTCAATGATCCCAAGCAGACCGTGATCGCTGGCAGCAAAGTTGGCGTGGACAAGGGCTGCGAGGTGCTGAAGGCCAAGGGCGCCAAGCGGGCGTTGCTGCTGTCGGTCTCGGCGCCGTTTCACTCCAGCCTGATGAAGCCGGCTGCCGAGCGCTTGCGCGATCGGTTGGCCAGCGTGACGATCACCGCGCCGCGGCTGGCGCTCGTCAACAACATCGATGTGGCCGTGGTCAGCGACGCCGCTGCGATTCGCGACGCCCTTTACCGGCAGGCGTTCGGCGCGGTGCGCTGGGTCGAGGTCGTCAGAGCCTTGCGCTCGCGCGGTTTGTCCCATGTGGTCGAGTGCGGCCCGGGCAAGGTGCTGACCGGCATGGTCAAGCGCATCGACCCCGAAGCGGTTGCTTCCACACTCTTCGATCCGGCGACGTTGGCCGAGGTGCGGGGGCTGCTCGCATGATGGACAGCCTCCACGCACAGGTGGCGCTGGTCACCGGGGCCACGCGCGGCATCGGCCGGGCGATTGCGGCGGCCCTGGCTGCGAAAGGCGTGAAAGTCATCGGGACGGCCACCGGTCAGGCCGGAGCCGCTGCCATCGACGCCGCCCTGGCAGCGTCTGGGGGCCGCGGCCTGGTGCTCGACGTGAATGACGGTGGCGCCCTGCAAGCTGCCATCGATGCCATCGTGACCCAGGAGGGCGGCCTGCACATCCTGGTCAACAATGCGGGCATCACCCGCGACACGCTGGCCATGCGCATGAAGGATGCCGACTGGGATGCGGTGCTCGACACGAACTTGAAGGCGGTCTTTCGCGCCAGCCGCGCGGTGATGCGGGTGATGATGAAGCAACGTTATGGCCGCATCGTCAACATCACCTCGGTCGTTGGCGCCTCCGGCAACGCCGGTCAGGCCAACTACGCTGCGGCCAAGGCCGGCGTTGCCGGCATGACGCGCGCGCTGGCCCGGGAGCTGGGCAGCCGCGGTGTCACGGTGAACTGCGTCGCGCCGGGCTTCATCGCCACCGACATGACCGAGGCTTTGACTGACGCCCACAAAACGGCCCTGCTGGCCCAGATCCCGGTCGGTCGCCTGGGAACGCCCCAAGAGGTCGCCGATGCGGTACTGTTTTTGGCGTCGCCCACCTCGGGCTACATCACCGGCAGCGAGCTCCACGTCAACGGCGGGATGTACATGAACTAATCCGGTGGCCCGCCGGACATCGCGAGCGATCCGGGGCTGTTCCCTGTCGCCGCTTAGAATTCGGGCCGTTTTGCGTACCCACTCCTGGAGGAGTCAATGAGCGATATCGAAGCACGTGTCAAGAAAATCATCGCCGAGCAACTCGGCGTTCCCGAGGCCGACGTCACCAACGAGAAGGCGTTCGTCGCCGACCTTGGCGCCGACTCGCTCGACACCGTGGAGCTGGTGATGGCCCTCGAAGACGAGTTCGCGATCGAGATTCCCGACGAAGAAGCGGAGAAGATCACCACGGTGCAATTGGCGATCGACTACGCGGTCGGGCATCAAAAAGCCTGACCTGACGGCATGAGTCGTCGCAGGGTTGTCGTCACTGGCCTCGGGCTGATCAGCCCGGTGGGCAACTCCGTCGCGCAAGGCTGGGACAACCTGGTCGCCGGGCGCTCGGGGATTGCCAACGTCACCAAGTTTGACGCCTCTGCGCTGGCCTGCCGGATTGCCGGCGAAGTGAAGGGCTTCAAGGTCGAGGAGTATTTCCCGGCCAAGGATGCTCGTCACATGGACACCTTCATCCACTACGGTATGGCGGCGTCGATTCAGGCCGTCAAGGATGCGGGCCTGACCACGGGCGAGAGCCTGACGGAGGACCAGGCCGAGCGCATCGGCGTGATGGTCGGCTCCGGCATCGGGGGCCTGCCGATGATCGAAGCCACGCAGAAGGAATACAGCGAGCGCGGCCCGCGCCGCATCTCGCCCTTCTTCGTGCCGGCGTCCATCATCAACATGATTTCCGGGCACGTCTCGATCTTCTATGGCTTCAAGGGCCCGAACCTGGCCATCGTCACGGCTTGCACGACAGGCTTGCACTGCATCGGGCAGGCCGGGCGGATCATCGAGTACGGTGACGCCGACGTGATGATTGCCGGTGGTGCCGAGAGCACGGTGTCGCCGCTGGGCATCGGTGGCTTCGCTGCGGCGCGTGCGCTCTCGACCCGCAACGACGATCCGACCACGGCGTCACGACCCTGGGACAAGGACCGCGACGGCTTCGTGCTTGGCGAGGGCGGCGGCGTGCTGGTGCTGGAAGAGCATGAGCACGCCCGGCAGCGCGGTGCCAGGATCTATGCCGAACTGGTCGGGTTCGGCATGGGTGCCGATGCGTTTCACATGACCGCTCCCAACGTCGACGGCCCCAAGCGGGCAATGAGGGCAGCGCTTCGCAACGCCGGGGTCAATGCCGACGAGGTGCAGTATCTGAACGCGCATGGCACCTCGACCCCCTTGGGCGATCTGAACGAAACCAACGCGATCAAGCTGGCTTTCGGCGAGCACGCCGGCCAGCTGGTCGTCAACTCGACCAAGTCGATGACCGGCCACCTCCTCGGTGGCGCTGGCGGCATCGAATCCGTGTTCACCGTGCTCGCGCTGCACCACCAGGTCAGCCCGCCCACCATCAACATCTTCAACCAGGACCAGGCCTGCGACCTGGACTACTGCGCCAATACAGCGCGCGACATGAAGATCGACGTGGCGGTGAAGAACAACTTCGGCTTCGGCGGCACCAACGGCACGCTGGTGTTCCGGCGCGCCTGAGCGGCGCCGCGCCAGCGCCCCGACGCCATGCATGCTGCACCGCCGGTGCGCATCCGCGTTGTGACTGACACGCTCTGGCGTGGGTTCGTTGTTGCGTGCGCCAGCGTGGCAGCGGCCAATTTGATGGCCTGGGCGTTGTCATGGACAAGCGCAAGTGTCTGGCTGGGCGGCCTCGCGCTGTTGATCTCAGCCTGCGCTGCAGCAGCGTTGACCCAGCGTCAGCCGGGCCACAGCCTTGATCTCGTCGGCGCGCTGATCTGGGACAGCGCATGTTGGCAGTGGGCGTGCGCGGCCAATCCGCCGCGAACAGGTACGGTGCAGGTGATGATCGATCTCGGCCCTTGGCTGTTACTGCGTTTCCGGCCGAGCGTTGAGCCAGCGGCTGGCGCCTGGCTGGCGATCTCTCGGCGTTCTGCGGCTGGCCAGTGGCCTGCCTGGCGAGCGGCGCTTTATGCGCCGATCCCGGAGCAAGCTTCCTCTGTGATCACCGGCTCGGCATGACGCCCGACACCGAGCCGGATGCTCTGTTGGTCGAGCGCACCAAGCGCGGCGACGTCAAGGCTTTCGAGATGCTGGTCGTCAAGTATCAGCGCCGTATCGAGCGCCTGATCGGCCGCATGGTTCGCGACGTCGATCTCGTGCAAGACATCGCCCAGGAGACCTTCATCCGCGCCTACCGGGCGTTGCCGAAGTTTCGGGGAGAGAGTGCCTTCTATACCTGGCTGTACCGGATTGCGGTGAATACGGCCAAGAAGGCGCTGGTCGACCTCAAGCGTGACCCCCTGGTGACCCAGGCCGCGATGGTGAACCACGACGACGGCGACGAAACTTCGCGCGTCGAGAACGAACTAACCGACGGTGAGACACCCGAGTCGTTGCTGGCCAGCAAGGAAGTGGCGGCAGCGGTCAATGCCGCGATCGATGCCCTGAGCGAGGATTTGCGCCAGGCTATCGTGTTGCGAGAGATCGAAGGCTTGAGTTACGAAGAGATAGCGGCCGTGATGAACTGCCCGATCGGAACCGTTCGGTCGCGGATCTTTCGGGCCCGGGAGTCGATCGCAGTTCGTCTGCGCCCGTTGCTGGGTACGCGTGACGACGAGCGCTGGTAGGGTGCAATGGACAGTGGAGTGCAACAACATGAACCGTGATGTTCCGACCGATCGGCGGGATCAACAAGAGGCACTGTCGAGCCTGATGGACGGCGAGGCGGGTGACATCGATCTGGCCTGCCGTGCCTGGCGGGACGACGCTGGCGCGCGCGCCGATTGGCACACTTACCATGTGATCGGCGATTTGATGCGCACCGACGAAGTGCGCTCCGATGCTGGCCATGACGCCGCATTCCTCTCCCGTCTGCGCGAGCGTCTGGCTGCCGAGGCCATCGTTCTTGCGCCGACCGCGCCCGCGAGTTTGCGGCGGGCGGCATGGCGGCAGGCATGGATGGCGCCCATGGCCGTTGCCGCAGGGTTTGTTGCGGTGGCCGGGGTGTTGGTGGTTACCCGAGGGGCGGCGCCCGAGGGTGCTGTGCCCGAGCGATCGGCGGCGCTGAGCGAACCGGCTGCCGGGCCACTAGCTTCCGTTGCTGAAGGCGTGGCGCTAAGCGGCCTGCCCGCAGGGCCCAGCCTGGGCGGCGCGAACGGTCGGCTGATCCGCAGCGCCGAACTCGACCGCTACCTTGCCGCCCACCAGCAATACAGCAACGGCGCGGTGCTGTCGGTCCCAGGCGGCGCCGTGCTCAAGGCGGCTGCAGTCGCGCCGGGGCGCTGAGTGTTGGGGTCGACGCAGGTTGCGCCACGCCGTCATCGCTGGGTGACCGCGTTGGTTGCGTTTTCGGCGGCACTCGGGCCGCTATTCGCGCTCGCGGGTGCGGCCAGTCCATCGCCTGCCGCGCTGGCGTCCAGCCCGGATGCGCGAACTTGGTTGCAACGCATTCATACGGCCGCCCGGCAGCGCAACTACCAGGGTACCCTGGTCGTCACTGCCGATGGCCAAATGACGAGCCTGCGCATGGCGCACTTCTGCGAGGCCCAGCAGTGCTTTGAGCGCATCGACATGCTGGACGGCCAGCCGCGGCGCGTCTACCGCCACAACGAACAGGTGCTCACGCTCTGGCCGGCGAGCAAGGTCGCGCGCGTCGAGCAGCGCGACCCCGTGGCGCTGTTTCCGGCTGTCATCAGTGGCAGTGAGGATCAATTGTTCGAGCGCTACGACATGATCGCTGAGAGCGGCGATCGCATCGCCGGGCTTGAGGCTGCGGTGTTCCTGCTGCGCCCGCGCGACGGTCACCGGTTTGCCCAGCGTCTGTGGGCTGACCAGGGTTCGGGCCTGCTGCTTCGGGTCGACGTCCTGGCCGCCGATGGCCGCGTGCTCGAGACCGCGGCCTTCAGCGACGTCACCATCGGCATCAAGCCCGCGCCAGAGTCAGTGACCGCCCCGATGATGAAGCTTGACGGCTACCGCGTTGTACGCACCTCGCCGCGACGCACCGGGCTCGAGGCCGAAGGCTGGCGCCTGACAGTCCCGGTGGCCGGCTTCAAGCAGGTCAGCTGCGTGATGCGCAGCCTTGACGCGGCTGGCGATGCGCAGTCATCGGTCTCCGCCGATGTGCTTCAGACCATCTTCTCCGATGGCTTGACCCATGTGTCGGTGTTCGTCGAACCACTGCGTGCGGATCGACACCGGGCGGGCGCAGGCGCCTTCGGTGCGACCCATACTTTGATGCAACCTCTGGGCTCGTTTTGGATCACTGTCGTGGGCGACGTGCCGATGACGACGCTCAAGCAGTTTGCCGACGCACTGGTGCGTCGCTGACTTTTCCCCTCTGACCGCTGTTGACTGCCGAAACCATGAATCACTCCTTGATTGCCCGGCCCATTTCGCCGCTCTCGCCCTGGCGTCGCCAGTTTGGCCTGAGGTTGCTGGTGCTGGCGCTGACCGTGTTATGCCTGCCCAAGCCTGCGGTGGCGCAGGCGCGCGAGTTGCCCGACTTCACTGAACTGGTCGAGCGCGTCGGACCGGCGGTGGTGAACATCCGCACCGCCGAGCGCGGCCGTGCCAGCGCGCAGGCTGGGGGCGGCGAAGTCGACGAACAAATGCGCGAGTTCTTTCGCCGCTTCGGCATTCCCTTGCCGAACAACCCGTCGCCGCAGACGCCGCGCCGTGGCGCGCCGCGGGAGGACGACACCGAGCCGCAGCAGCGCGGCGTGGGTTCGGGGTTTGTGCTGACGGCCGACGGTTTTGTGATGACCAATGCGCACGTGGTCGACGGCGCCGATGAAGTGATCGTCACGCTGAACGACAAGCGCGAGTTCAAGGCCCGCATCGTCGGCACCGACAAGCGCACCGACGTGGCGGTGGTCAAGATCGAGGCCACCGGCCTGCCGACAGTGAAGATCGGAGACGTCAACCTGGTCAAGGTGGGCGCCTGGGTGATCGCCATCGGCTCGCCCTTCAACCTGGAAAACACGGTCACCGCCGGCATCGTCAGTGCCAAGCAGCGCGATACCGGCGAGTTCCTGCCGCTGTTTCAGACCGACGTGGCCATCAATCCCGGTAACTCCGGCGGGCCCTTGATCAACATGCGCGGCGAGGTCATCGGCATCAACTCACAGATTTACAGCCGCTCGGGTGGCTACATGGGCATCTCGTTCGCAATCCCGATCGATGAGGCGATCCGGGTATCCGAGCAGTTGCGCAGCAGCGGCCGCGTCATTCGCGGGCGCATCGGCGTGACCATTGCACCGGTGACCAAAGAGGTCGCCGAGTCGATCGGGTTGGGCAAGCCGGGTGGCGCGCTGGTGCAGGGCGTCGAGAGCGGGGGGCCGGCAGACAAGGCGGGTATCGAGGCCGGCGACATCATCACCAAGGTGGACGGCAAGTCGATCGAAAAGTCGGGCGACTTGCCGCGCATCGTCGGCGCCACGAAGCCGGGCGCCAAGGCTACGCTGCAGCTGTTCCGGCGCGGCACAACCCGGGATGTTGCTGTCACCGTGGTCGAATTCGAACCCGAGAAGCCGCGGCGTGTCGCCCAGAGCCCGGAGCAGCCGGCTCTGCCGAAAACAGCGATCGGATTGGCCGTCTCAGACCTGACAGAGGCGCAGAAGCGCGACCTTAAGCTGCGCGGTGGCGTGCGGGTCGAGAGCACCGAAGGCGCGGCGGCACGCGCAGGGTTGCGCGAGGGCGACGTGATTGTCACGCTCGACAACACGGAGGTCAGCGATGCCAAGCAGTTCAACGCGCTGGTTGCCAAAATCGATAAGACGCGCCAGATCAGTGTGATGGTGAGGCGCGGCGAGTGGACCAACTACCTCATCATCCGCCCGGCAGCACGCTGACCGCAGGGGTCAAGCGCAACGGCACCGGGGGACGGGGTCATTCCGTATCGCGACATTCGCGGAT
>Ga0163144_10020038_pt1 | contig 13411 bp, 9 predicted proteins | sample OliLak19BULKMAT1_FD_123175 | JGI IMG/M metagenome (GOLD analysis project Ga0163144, IMG submission 123175) | Freshwater microbial mat bacterial communities from Lake Vanda, McMurdo Dry Valleys, Antarctica - Oligotrophic Lake LV.19.BULKMAT1 | ecosystem: Environmental > Aquatic > Freshwater > Lake... | reverse complement strand
CACTATTTGCCGAATCTTTGCAGAAAGAAACAGGAACGAAAGGAGAGCAGATGATGCGCCCAAGAAGAGAATCTCGAATATTCGCCAAACTGTGATTTGTGACTCAATTTTTCCCTGCAATTGGCCGAATAGCACCTTACTCAGTTGCCAGCTACGCGAGAGACACTTCTAGTCCGCTCGCGTCACCTACTACATGCCACACCTCACCCAAACCCTTGCCGCCGTTCCTAATCCCACTGACCCGCAATTGCTGGCCTATCTGAATCTCAAACTTCATGAGATCGGCCAACCCGGGATAAAACTCAAGGAAGGCTCCGGTTTTTCCAACTACGTCGATCACTTCCTGACCCTCAGCCGGGAAAAAGACCGCGTGCTCGACAGCCACCTCTGTCCGGTGGATCAGCGTATTCAAAACTTCCTCGCAGAGTATCTCGCTGGCACCGGCCTAATCCCACGCTTACCTGCCACCTCCTTGGTGCTTGATCGTCCGGGTCTCGCTCGCTCCCTTTCGCTCCCACCTGATCGCGATGAGTATCATAGCAGTATTCTCGCCTCATTGCGCGTACGCCAGGGCGTGCTGCACAATCCACGCAGTGATCGCCGCACCACACAGGGAATTTTCCACGTCACCGAGGGCGGATTGCCGATTCCGGACGATAAGAAAGCGGTGCCCATCGCCGTCTTCAGCCGGCTGTTAGCCTCAGCGCTCAACCCGCCCTCCGAGTTCCTCCGTCTCCCGTTCACCGCATCCGCAGCGGCCCAGGCCGAGTGTTTCGTTTCGCTGCACCTGCGTCCGGTGGTGGTACCCGCCGTGCTCGGTTTCACTCCATTGCGTGCGATGGAAACACGCTTTTTCGCTCCCGGCGCACTCGTCGCTAATCTCGATTTCGTCGAGAGCATTTTCGGCAATGCCGGTGATCCCCAACTCCCGGAAAACGATGCGGCGCTCGATCCCGAGCACTGGTCCGGTCACACCGGTTGCGTCATTCTCGCGCCGCACCTCAATACCCTGACTAAACGCGAACTCGGCCTTCCCGCCTATCACGAAGCGAACGCCCGCCAACGTCGTGACGGCATGTGCTGGCAAGCCCCCGAAGAACTCTACAACGACGGTGGGGCCTTTAAGATCACCGCTCGCAATGCCTCCGGCGTGATCGTGACGCTCATCTCCGACAACTATTTCGGTTACTGCAAAAAAGAGGTGAAGACGCAGATCAGTTTCGCCGCCAACCTGCTGGGCCGCGCCGAAGAGGAACACGCCGGCGGGGCGATCGTTTTCCCGAGCTACGATCTCGGCGAAGACTTCACGCTCAACCCCAACCTGCCCGATGTGACCCACACCTTCGAAGAGTCACTGGTCCTCCTCGGCAAAAAAGCGGATCTCCAACCCGGTGGCTGGGCCCGGGACCGGGTGTTTGATAACATTTATTATGTACCGCAAACCGCCCGTTTCAATCTGCGCACCCAGCGCATCGCGTGGCGCGATGCCCATAATCACGAACAAATCCTCAAACTATTACCTGGCATCACCTACGTCCTGCCCTCCGGCTACAAAGTCGAGATGGCCAAGCCAGATCCACGTCGCCGTTGGCGCCTGCGCGGCACGGCCGCCGAAGGATTGCTCTGCCATAAACCCTGCACGGTTTCCGGCGGTGGCAAATCCGAAATCTCCAAACCGATTGCCGACGCCATGTTCAACGGGCCCGTATTTGTCCGCGAGCTCTCCCACGACCTCGATGCGGTCGAGGCCATTTTAAATCGGGATTACATCAAACGCTTTCATCATCCGATCAACAATGTCGTGCGGGCCCGCACCATTCTCAGCCCAGAACGCTCGCTCGGCTCCGTCGTCAAACTGCTCAGCCGCAGTCCCGATTTCACCGACGAGTATAACGAATGGCTGAGCACCATCCCTCGCTCCATCCGCGATCTCGTCCTGATCCTCAAACGCCTTTATAAACCGGAGTGGGGCCACGATTGGCGCAAACACTTCAGTGTCGACACCATCAATGCCCGGCCTGGCAACGAGCTGAAATTCAATTCAGAAAAACTGCTCACTCGTTATCTTCGCGTCGGCTACACCCGCGAGGGCGGCTGGCGGACCTTCACGCTCCGCTCGGATTTTTTCCCTGCAAAAAAAATCCAAGTGGAGGACGATATCACGGCCTCAACCGTTGCCCCAACCGACCAAGTCCCCGGGCTGCCCGCGTGGGTGACCCAGCCCTCGCTTAAGTTCGTCCACAATTGCGAACTCCGGCTGTTCCAACGACCCGACGACGCCATCGTCCGCGGATACGACAAACGGACTGAGCGTGATTTTTCCCGAACCGATCATTTCTTCTCCAACTACGAGCCGCTCACGCGGGAAACCGCCCAAACGGTCGTAGAAGATGCCCTGGGCTTCGAGTCCTTCACCGAGCCGATGAAAACAACTTTCGAGAAATTTCTTTCGCTCGATGGACCGGCTTATCTCGTCTCGTCCGCCCATCCACGCATCGTCGAGGGCAAACCGTCGAAGAATCCTCGCTATTTGCAAAACCGGCCGGACTTAGAAGACCCGCGCTCCACCTATCTGGCGCACACGGGAGTCCGGCTTTACCGGCGACTCACTTCCGACTCACCCGCCCCATTCCCCGTCGGTTCCGTCTTGATGGGACGCCGCTTAAACCCACCAGAACAAGGCATCCGCCCACTCTGCGTTTTCGGCCCGATTCATTATCAGGAAGTTCCCGAGGCGTTCATGGATTTCATTGCCAGCCTCACCGGCAAGTCGCCGTCCACCACCGGCGTGGGTTCCGAAGGCGCGCTCACGAAAGGGCCGTTCAATTCCCTGCCCCCGATCTACGATCTCAACGCTGCGTTGACCTCCTACATCATCACCGGCCTGCCCGTATTCTCAACCGCCGCCGGCTGGGTCGGACCAAAACACCGAGTCGATCATGATATCAGTCTGCTCGTACCGGAAATTTGGTGCCGCATGATGCCTTCCGAACGCGAACCGGCCTCCCTCATAGCCGGCGGACATCTCGAGCGCTGCGAAGACTTCGAATTCGAGGGTCGGCAAGTGCTGGCTAGTCGCCTCGGTTGGCGCATCACCGCCCGCTACGTTCAGACTTTCTGTGGCCGCGTCCTCGGCAATCCGAGCAGCGTGTTCGAGGAGGATTTTCTCCAACCGGAAAAGCAGGACCTCGCCGTCTTCGCCGATGGCGTGGACAACATCATCGGGGCGATGCGTAAAGCCGCTGGACATTATTTTTCCGACGGCTCGATCGCGACCGCCTGCCCACCGCTGCAAGCCCTGCTGCACATCATGCGGGACGGTACGTGGGAAGGCCGCAAGGCCGACGATCCGGTATTCCGCGCGCTCTTCACCCGCGAATCACTCCTCGCCAGCGATTGGTATCGCGCGCGGCTCGAAGCCCAACGCACCGTCGATATCCACTTGGCCGAAAGCCAAGCCCGTTATCTGGAGCAATTCCTCACGCGCACGAACTACGCCGATGTCGCCACCCGCTTGAATATCCGTGGGCGACTGAGTCAATGCCTCATTGCCGCTCGTACCGCCCGTGACCCCGGATACCTGAAGAAATTGGCCGGCACTTTGGGCGCCGAACCAGAAATCGCTGCCGACTTGGCCAAATTTTCAACAACACGATAAGGCCGAGTGCTTTCTTTTCACTGGCGAACGCCCCACGGTGTTCGCCATTTTTTTGGAATTAAACAGGCAATTCTATCAACGCCACCTTCTCTTCATACGAAAGGACAAGCTTTAGCACGATTCACACCTCATCCGCTCGATCACCCTTAAACAAAAACGAACGCACTGAATCAGCTCCTTAAACTCCTGACGATCAACCAAGTTTTCTCTCAAGTGACACCGCTTTGGCCCGATAGTAATTCAATAACCTTTGACCCTTACTATGGCCGTTTCCCAGACCATCACTGACTCGCACGTTCAGGATTTCATCATCAAAGCGGTCAATAATGTCTGCTCTACGATGATGCGACAGGAGGCCAGCTTTGTGGAGAAAACCGCCGAGGCGGCCTATCAAGGTTTTCATGGCAAAAGCTACGTTTTTGGCAGCGTGGGTTTTGAAGGGGATATTCACGGGGTGGTCTATTTGTGTATTCCTGATGATTTCGCCACGCATGCCGCATCGGAAATTCTCGGCATGACTCCCAGTGAAGTAACCATGGGCGGCGGTGAAGTGGTCCGCGATGTCATCGGTGAAATCACCAACATGACTGTCGGTGGTTTTAAAAACGCCCTGTGCGATATCGGTTTTCCCTGTAAGTTAACCCTGCCCACCGTGGTCCGCGGTAACAATCTCCAAGTCGTCTCGCTCAAATCAGCCACCCGGCACATATTTCAATTCAACTGCGCCGGCCATCGCTTGGTCGCTGATATTCAGTTCAAGAACGATTGAGCTAATTTCGTCCGACTTGCATCACTCCCTTTCACCGCACCACGCTGGCTCATGAAACGCATTCTCTACATCGAGGACAGCGTCACCTCCCAATTAATCGTTCGGAGGATTCTTAGCGGGACCAATGAAGTCGTCATCGCCCCCACGCCCCGGGCCGGAAATGTCCTGCTGGAACAAAACAGTTATGATCTGGTGATCACCGATTTTCTTTTTCCACAAGGTGATGCCCTCGATCTGATCGTACCTCTGCGCCAGAACAAATCACTCATGGAGCTTCCCATCATCGCCGTCAGCGGCTCGATGGATACCGCCTTGGTCAACCGGTTGCTCAAGGCGGGCGTCAACGCTTGTATGTGCAAGCCGCTCAAACCAAAAGAATTTCAGATCTTCGTTGAGCGCATGCTCCAGGAACCCTTTGTCGAAGGCTACGAGAATACGGTAAGCACCGTGAATTGCTTCCAATGGTTCCAGCATGGAGCCTATCACGAATATTGTCCGGAGCTAAAACAACACCTGACCGGGGCAGACCGCGCCGAGCTCTCCAATCGGATGCAAGCCCTGCTGCACGAACACGCTGCTCAAGGCGCCCAACTCGGCTTCACCACGCAGGAACGCGTCCGTTCTTATCTCGTCCAACCCGACGTGGCTGTCTGAGCCCCGCGCACCACGAGGCGATTATTTAAGGGGAGCCCACTCGCAGTTTCATGACGGATCGCGAGACCGGATTGCCTCAAAAATTGGTTTCATAATATGCGGTAAGTCGGTTTGACACGCACAGCCAAGCCGAGTTGAACCTGCCCTTGTGACTGATACATCACCCACTCCTCTCTTGCTGACCCTGCGCTGGTTGACAGCCCATGCCGGCTTTCCCGGCACCCGATTGCCCGACAAGGCAGAGTTATTGCTCTTGATCGCCACCGCCGCCGCCAATGAGGATCGGGAAAATATCAGCCGCCAAAGCACTATTCCAGGCAGCCACCGGAACTACAACGCCGAGATCCGCAATTATACCGCCCAGCGCCGTCGCGCCCACATCAAGTGCGACAACAGCGCGAAGACGTAGGCTGTCACGGCCTGTGCAAGAAACAGGCCTTGCTACTCAAAGTCAGGATGGCTTGGCGTAGAGCGTCTGTCTTGCCGACGCCGCGCACGTCACTTTCCGCCCGACTCCAACTCCTCCCACCGGGCGAAGGCCGTGGCATGCTCCTTCTCGAGCATCTCCAGCCGCGCCTTCACCGTCGCAAATCGGGCGGCTTCATTTTTGTAGAAACTGGGATCAGCCAGTTTGGCCGTCAACTCAGCCTGCTCTTTCTCGAGCACCTCAATTTTCGCCGGCAACGTTTCGAGCTCTTTCTGTTCTTTACCGGAAAGTTTTTTCTTGGGCTTGGCCGATGGAACTAGGCCTCCCACCGTCGCCATGGCTTTGGCGGGCAAGCCGGACAGATTTTCCCCCGACGCAGATGAAAGCCCGTCCAGAGGCCGGGCTCCACCTTGCGCCGCGATCCGCGCCGCGATTTTTCGTTTCTCCGTCTGCCAGTCAGTGTAGCCGCCCACATAATCTCCGAGCTGCCCGTCACCTTCAAATACGAGAGTACTGGTCACGACCTCATCGAGAAATTCACGATCATGACTGACCAGCAATAACGTGCCTTTAAACTCCACGAGCAAGTCTTCCAGCAAGTCGAGCGTCTCCGCATCGAGATCGTTGGTGGGCTCGTCGAGCACGAGTACATTGGCCGGCTTCGTGAAAAGCCGCGCCAACAGGAGACGATTCCGTTCGCCGCCGGAAAGCACGCGCGCCGGAGTGCGGGCGCGCGCCGGTTCAAAAAGAAAATCCTGCAGATAGCTGATGACCGCGCGCGCGCGTCCATCGATCGTCACGGTCTCGTTACCATTGGCGATATTGTCCGCCACCGTTTTATTGTCGTCGATCTGCGCGCGCAGTTGATCGAAATACACGACCTCCATTTTCGTGCCGTGCTTGATGGTGCCGGAAGTCGGGGCGAGTTGGCCCAGGAGAAGCTTGATCAAGGTCGTCTTGCCCGCGCCGTTGGGTCCGAGGATGCCGATTTTTTCGCCACGTTGAATGATGGTGGAGAAATTCTTCACCAGCGGACGCCCATCGGCCCAAGCGTAACTCATGTTTTCCACTTCAATGACTTTTACGCCCGTACGTTCAGCTTCGGTGACTTTGATCGTGGCATTGCCGGTGCGGTCGCGCCGAGCGCGCGCGGCGGCCCGCATATCGTGCAACGCATGAATGCGCGCGGAGGCGCGCGAACGCTGGGCGCGCACTCCCCGGCGGATCCACTCCTCTTCCTGGGCGAGCTTCTTATCGAAAGCGGCGCGCTGTTTCTCTTCCGCCTCGAGCACCTCCTGTTTGCGGACAAGATAGGTATCGTAGTCGCAGGCCCAGCCCGCCAAGCGGCCGCGATCAAGCTCCACGATGCGCGTCGAAATCCGGCGCAGGAAAGCGCGATCATGCGTGACGAAAAACAAGGTGGGTTTCTTTTCGAGGAGAAATTCCTCCAACCACAGGATGGATTCGAGATCGAGATGATTGGTCGGCTCATCGAGCAACAACAGATCAGGCTGCCCCGCGAGAGCCCGGGCCAGCAAAGCCCGGCGTTTCAAGCCACCCGAGAGCGCGGAAAATTCCTGATGGGCCGGCAGCCGGATCGCCGTGATCAAATCCTCGACCCGTACGTCGCGTTCCCAATCTTCCTCGTGGTGATCATTATTGGGACGCAGTCCGCTATAAACAATATCGTGCACAGTGCCACTGAGGTCGGTCGGAACTTCCTGGGTGAGTCGCGTGTAGACTGAACCGGGCGGGCGAAACACGTCACCAGAGTCCGGTTTCATTTCACCCGCGATGAGTTTCATCAGGGTCGATTTGCCCGCGCCATTGCGGCCGAGCAAGCAGACGCGTTCACCAGAATCGATCTGAAAGTTGACCTTTTCCAAGATCGCGGGACCACCAAAGTGGAGGGTGAGGTCAAGTAATGTGAGCAGGGAAGCCATGGACAGCCGGCCAACTTGAGTAACCCCACGCCCGCTAGCAAGCCGGGTTTGCACATTCGCGCAATCAATCGCCACCGATAACAATTTATAAGAAGTCCGGTGACTTTTGCCCGCCAAGTCTCTAATTATTTCACCATGCCGGCCAAGAATCCAAAAATCCGCTGGGGCGTCCTCGGTTGGGCGCGCATTGCCCGTAATGAGGGTATCCCTGCGATCGAACGTTCCTCCAATGGCGTGCTTCACGCCTTTGCCTCCCGCGACGCCGCCAAGCTCGCCGAATGTCAGGCCAAACACCACCCGCCCCACCTCCACCAAAGCTATGACGAACTCATCCGCAACCCGGAGGTGGACGCCATCTACATTCCCTTGCCCAACGCGCTGCATAAAGAGTGGACCATCAAAGCCGCCGAACAGGGCAAACACGTCCTGTGCGAAAAACCCATCGCGCTGAATGCAGCCGAGTGCCGCGAAATGATCGCCGCCTGCCAGGCCAACGGCGTGGTCTTCATGGAAGCGTTCATGTATCGCTATTCGGCCCGCATCGCCAAAGTCCGCGAACTTTTGCGCAGTGGGAAATTGGGCGAAATTAAATTCATCCAATCGCAATTTCGTTTCCTGCTCAGCCGACCGGGCGATGTTCGCCGGGTTGCTGGCCTCGGCGGTGGTTCGCTGTATGATGTGGGCAGCTATCCGGTTAATTTTGTCGGCATGGTGATGGATGAGATCACCAAAAGCGCGCCCGGCAAAGGCCCCCGCGCCGAGTCCGTTTCCGTCCAGTGTGTCCAAGAAAACGGCGTCGATGAACTTTTTTCCGCTCTCATCCGCTACCCCGGTGGCGTGGTCGCAGCCATCCACAGTGGTTTCAATGCGCAGCTCCGGGTCTTTTCTGAAATCATCGGCTCCCAGGGCTCGCTGGAAATTCCCGTTACGTTTTTCGGTGTAGCCGGTAACCTGCTCATGACCGTGGGCGATAAACGCCGCGATATCACCATCGATGAGAGCGACCGCTACCGTCTGCAAGTCGAGGACTTTGCCGAGGCGATTCTGAAAAAACGCGCCCCCATGATTCCGATTGAAGAAACGCTGCGTAACATGGAATTACTTGACCGCCTCTACGCCGAGTCTTTGTAGTTCCCCCCCACGCACAAGCGCCTGCTTCAGTGAGCCGGCGCTGGGATAATCCCTGTATGCTGATTGAACGATCAGTTTACTGGCCACCGCCGAAGTCAAATTCCTGAGCCACTTCGACCAAGACAGGAGTGCCCTTGGCCGTCGGTGGTTCGAACTTCCACCCGCGCACCGCGTCCACCGCAATTTCAGAAAGATAGGGATGAGCACTTTTTTCGATGCAGGGCATACGTGTCGCTCCTTTCTCATCGATGTAGAAATGGACCAAAACCTTACCCCGCAGCCCGTCCTTCAAGGCCTCTTCGGCATACTTGGGCGAGAGGGCATTGGTCAGAAGCGGAATGCGATCAATCTCCCGGGCCCGATACACTCGATACTGAAACGGATTTCCGACGATGCGCCCTAAAAAGGATTCCACCATTTCCAGACCAGATTTACTGGCCACCAGCATCCCCGTGGCCGTCAAGGTAATCGTCAGCTCAACCTGGGCTGGCACCGCCACACCCTCTTGAGATGCCGGCTGATATTTCCATTCTTTCAAGGCCTCGATGATCGGTTTTACCAAGGCTTCATGGGTGTACGCCACTACGAGATGATCGGTCAATTTTCCCTCCGCACTGATAGCAACAACCACCACGACTTTGCCTTCACTCACCCCACGATGCATGAGCGAAGGAGGCATCTGTGGCTGCCACGTTTGTTCAATCCGAATGGATTCAAAAGCCTTGGTCGCAGGAATCGCAGCCACGAAAATTAATAAGGAAATCAAACAGGATAATTTATTCATAAGAGTAATTGGCTGCTCTTGGATAACACCAGTCCGACGATCATCCCTTCAACGTTCGCGTCCGCGATTTAAAGGCGTTCCCGGATCAGCCCATGTCAGAACCATTATGAACCCTCACCGGACTAGGCTGCAGTTCCCCCTTCCCTTGAAACATCTGGCGTAATTTTTCACCAATACTCAGGACGACGTCACAAACATGCTCCTGCACGACTGGATCCTCGGCGGAAACATAGGCTCCGCGTCGTTCACCCTCCAACCAAGTCTCATCCTGGATAATTTTCTGAATCACCGGGAGCTCTTGAATAACAACTGGATCTAGTTTGGACATATTTCGGTGGCAGCGCCTGTTCGCACAGCTTCTTCCACTACCAACCTATATCGGTTTAACGACATACCGATGTAGTACGAATTCATGAACAAATAGTTTTATTACAATTTCTCGAAATTGCTTACGCCGCTCAACCACTTCGGGCAAAACTCGGCGCATTCCGACCTTCTCCAATCATGACCTCAACGTTTCCCGGCCACTCCGCGCACCTGCATAAAAATTCTAATGCTGCGTCATACTGGAATAAGTTAATAAAGATCAAAGACCTCCTCGGGGTTCCCCGGGAACCGAAGCTGGCAATTGCACCGAATTCGTCTTAACGTGCCTTCTTTCGCAACCCTACCCCCATGATCGCGATTCATACCCTTCCCCTCCAATGATCTCCCCTCCTGCTCCCGCCTCCGGCGAAGCCTCTGGTTCCGCCTCAGCCACCACCATTCCCGATGTCGTCATCCGACTCGCCGGTGATTCCCAAGATGGCATTCAAGCCATCGGCGGATTTCTCGCCCGCCTCGCCGGCCGCTCTGACCAAGAAGTCATGACCTACATGACGATCCCGTCCACCATCTCCGGCGGTCCGTCAATTTTTCAAGTGCGTATGGGTTCAGGGGAAATTCTCTCCGCCGGTGATCGCGCCGATGTGCTCGTCGCCTTTTATCAACACAGCTACGAAAACCATCGCAACTCACTCCGCCCCGGTGGCGTGCTGCTTTACGATTGTGACCACGTCACCCCGAACCCTGACGACAAAGAAGTCACCGCAGTCGGCGTGCCCATCAGCAGTGCCACGATCGAAGCCGTCGGCGGTTCCGCCAAGGAGAAGGGCAAAAACATTTACGTGCTCGGTCTGCTTTCAAAAATGTTTGATCTCGATGTACCGAAGCTCACCCAGCTCATCCGCGAACGGTTCGGCGGCAAAAACGAAGACATCGTCCGCAACGCCCTGCTCGCCTATGACGCCGGCTACGCCTTCCCCTCGGAAAATCTCCGCCAATGTCTCTACCGCTTGGAAAAACCGGCGACGGTCGCCGGAGGCCGCCCCCAAGTCACGACCGACGGCAACACCGCCCTCACCTACGGCCTTATCGCTGCCGGCGTGCGTCACGGCGCGGGTTATCCGATCACCCCTTGGTCCTCGATCATGGAAACCCTCCGCGTCGAACTGCCCAAATACGGCGGTCTCTTCGTGCAATGCGAAGATGAAATCGCCGCCGCCTCCACCGCCCTCGGGTTTTCCTACGGCGGCAATATCGCCATCACCGGCAGCTCCGGCCCCGGCCTCTCGTTGAAAATGGAAGCTCTTGGTTGGGCCACGATGGCGGAAATCCCCCTCATCGTCGTCAATGTTCAGCGCGGCGGCCCCTCCACCGGTATGCCGACCAACATCGAGCAGAGCGATCTCCTTCAAGCCATCTACGGCAGCCACGGCGATTGCCCCCGCGTCGTCCTCGCACCCAAAAACGTCGAAGATTGTTTCTACATCGCCATGGAAGCCGTCCGCATCGCCCGCGAATACAGCACTCCGGTTATCATCCTCACGGACCAAGCGATCGCGACCCGCATCGAAGCCTTCGATGAACCCGATCTCGCAAAACTCATGGTTCAGTTGAAGCCCGACCTGACCCCGCGCGACGCCACCTACAAACCTTATCCACTCGATCGTCACACCCAGCACGCTCCTCCCGGTTCGATCATGACCTCGGGCAAATATCCCACGGTCACCGGCCTCGAGCACGACGAGATGGGCCATCCCACCGCCAATCCCGCACTGCACATGAAGATGACCGCCAAGCGTCGGGAGAAATTTAAAACCCTTGCCACCACTCTGCCCACGCCCGAACTCGCCGGCGATGAATCCGGCGACGTCCTCCTGATTGGCTGGGGTTGCACCTACGGCCCCATCCGCGAAGCGATGAACCGCCTGCGCACCACCGGCACGAAAATCGGTCATCTCCAAATCCGTCACATTCATCCCTTCGCGCCCGGCCTCGAAACAATCCTCGCCGGCTACAAGCACATCCTCGTCGTCGAGATCAACGACGAAGGTCTTTACGGCTACGGTCAACTCGCCACGATCCTTCGTTCGCGCTACTGCAATCCCGCCATCCAGAGCATCACCAAGACGGACGGTCTCACCTACAAAGTCAGCGAGATCGTCGAACACGTCGCCAAGCACATCGGACTCGCCGATACCACCGCCGGTATGCGCAAACACAGCATCCTGGCCTCAGTCAACCGCTGATCCCCCTCAATCGTTCTCTCCGTCCCTCCGCCCTACACCAGCAACCGAGAGAACGAGAACAAGTAAGATTAAGCGAACGATCCGCAATTCATCCCTTCTGGCTCTCAACTCTCAGCTCTAAACTTTCAACTGCGCCGTCCGGCGCTCACACTATGTCCGCCACTCTCCCCGCTCCTGTCGCTGTCCCCACCTTATCTCCCGACGGCAACCGCGCCCCGCTCACCAAGAAAGCCCTCACCGCCGACCACCCCACGTGGTGCCCCGGCTGCGGCGACTTCGCCGTGCTCGCCTCCTTCTACAAGGTACTCGAGAAACTGAATTACCCGCAGGAAAAAATCGTCACCTTCGCCGGCATCGGCTGCTCCTCGCGCTTCCCGTATTTCGTCAACACCCACGGCGGCCACTACATTCACGGACGCTCCCTACCCTTCGCCGCCGGCATCAGCCTCGGCCGCGACGATCTCCACGTCTTCGTCTTCGGTGGTGATGGCGACGGTTTTTCCATCGGCGGTAATCACCTTGTCCACACTGCGCGCAAGAATCCCCGCATGACCTACGTCATCATGGATAACTCGGTCTACGGCCTGACCAAAAAGCAAACCTCGCCCACTTCACCCATCGGTTTCAAATCCAAGACCGATCCGTGGGGTGCATTTGATCAGCCCATCAATCCGATGCGCACGCTCATCAACAGCGGCGCCACCTTCGTCGCCCGCAGCCACGCCACGCAAGTCAACCACATGGTCGACATGATGCTCCGCGCCGCCAACCACGACGGCTTCTCCGTCGTCGAGATTCTTTCCGAATGCGTCGAGTTTTTCGAAGGGGCCTTCGATGCCGCCAATCCCCGCAAAGGCGGCGCGTTCCCCATTATCGACCTCAAGAAAAACGACGGCACGCCCGAAGACGCCGCCCGCCACGATCCATCCGACGAGCTCGCCGCCTTTCAATTAGCCCTCGCCCCCTGGCCCGGCAAATTCGGCGTCTTCTACGAAAACAAGAACCGCCCCACGAAGAACGCTCTCGAACAAAAGTTAATCGCCACCACCCGCGAGAAAACCAAAAACGCCAGCGACCTCGAGCTCCTCGCAAAGACCTTTGCCCGTATGCGATAAACCCAGTCCCCTTTATTGCGAATTAGTTTAGTAGGCAGGGCGAGTCGTCCCTGACGAGCCGCCTATACTCTCAATAGTACTCCGACTCGTACTGTAACTAAATCCTCCGGCCTGCCCGACTGCCTTATCGGCTGAAGCCATGATCTCAGTCGCATATTCACTCGCGTTTTTTATGGAGGTCGGTTTTCTCCAACCCATTCACCGGCAACCGAACATGACTTTGAATATCCGACTGCCCTTTGGCTCATTACGAAAAATGATTCAGGTCCGATTTTTTATCGGGGTCGATTTTCATCTACCCCTTAACGTTCAACCCTCTACGACTTTGAATATGCGACTGCCAGTCGCATAAACAACGTT
>Ga0163144_10020037_pt1 | contig 13411 bp, 15 predicted proteins | sample OliLak19BULKMAT1_FD_123175 | JGI IMG/M metagenome (GOLD analysis project Ga0163144, IMG submission 123175) | Freshwater microbial mat bacterial communities from Lake Vanda, McMurdo Dry Valleys, Antarctica - Oligotrophic Lake LV.19.BULKMAT1 | ecosystem: Environmental > Aquatic > Freshwater >... | reverse complement strand
CTGTGCGTCGCAACAGTAGTTTGCCTATGGCTTCCTTCAGATTCCGCCTCGCGATGGACACCCTTGCCTTCGGCTATAAGATTCCGGTCATAACGGCTCTTAAAGGACTTGAAGAACTATCTTCGCACCTCTTAGAGGTAGGGCATGCCCGGCACACCAAAGATGTTGCTCCGATGGAGCAGAGCGGCTGGATAGTTACCACCATTCAAAGAATCAGTGAAGGCGATGCTTTCTATATTTTCGTCGGAAGGCGTTGCTTGCACGATCGTCCAGTGCAAGCAACGATCCGTAGCCGCCGTCAATGGGGCGAGCGGCAATAGGCCAGCGGAAACCGAGGTCTATTTTTGGGCGGAAAGCGTGTGGGAGGCTGCGCAGAAGAGCAGGGCGATAAGAAAAAGTTTTTTCATGGTGGATGAATTTTGCTTGTTGCTTGTGATAGAGGGCAGGCCCGCAGAAGCATCCGACGACCCGCAACGTGTTTTATCTGATTCGACGAGGTATTTGAGGCCAGGCTCTAAATCTTGGAGATTGCCCGTGTCAGATAGCCTCGCTGGCTGCTCACTGAGAGGGTGTAAACGCCCGCTGGCAAGTGACTCAGGTCAAACCGGGCATTACCGACAGATGTTTTTTCGAGGAATCTGCGCTCCATGAGTCGCCCCTGTGCATCGTGGAATAGCAGCAAGAACTCTGCTGGCTCGGCCACCTCAATTTCCACATTGACCTGATCGGCAGTCGGGTTGGGGCTGAGCGTGACGCGGGCATCCAGGGCGAGGCCAGAGAGCAGGCCCGTGAGCGGGCTTCCGGCGTACTTGTACATCCGGGTGGCGTGGCCTGTGGGCTGCCACTCGCCGCCATAGCCCAGCGTCGCGCTGTTGAAATGCACCGTGCCGACGTTTTCGCCCGTACCTGTACTCAGTTCTATCCAAGTTTTGCCCAAATCCTTGCTCAGCGTGGTTCTGAAGGGGCCGGTCACGTTATTGACCCTCCGGGTTACCAAAATGAAGTTTGACCCTGGGATCAGCACATAACTGGTGGTAGGTATTGAACTCAGGAACGTGGGCAATTCTGTCCAGGTGTCGCCGCCGTCAGCAGTGAAAACGAGTTGTGCCTTAGTCGGGGAGATGCGTTTTGCTCCCAAGCCGTGCAGCGTGTCGGCGAAAGAGAAAAGGTTGATCCGGTTATCCGCTGCCGACAGCACTTCCCAAGTCTGGCCCCGGTCTTTGGTGCGGAACAGCCGTTTGCCAGTCCCTGTGGTTACATCAATGGTGACAAACCAGACGTAGTCGCCCCGTACTTCATATAGCGCTGCACTACCGTACTCGTCGGCGATGGGCGGCGGGATGTTGGTGCTCGGCACCCGGCTCCAAGTCAATCCACCGTCGGAAGTGGTGTAGATTTCATAAAACGGGTCGGGCTCTGTGGCCGAAGGTGCGGGGTCGCCTACTGCGAGGCCGTTTTGCTCGTCCCAGAAATGCACAAAATCAACGTAAGAAGTAGCCCCTGTGAACCCGTCTTCCAACTGTCGTTTCCAAGTGGCTCCGCCATCGTCGGTGCGCAGTACATAACTAACAAAATCAACATCAGTGCCGCTTGCCCAAGCTGTCGTGCTGCTGATGGGGCAGATGTTACTGGCGTAAGGTTCTGCGCCCATCGGGATGGCACCCGCGCTCCAAGTGTCGCCGCCGTCGGCGGTTTTTGTAAAAAAAAGGCTGTCCGAAGGCACCCAAGTGTAAGCAGTCGGGGTCACGTCATACTTCATGGCAACGCACCAAGCCACTTGGTCGGTGCCCTGCGCGATACGCAAGTCAAAGGCTCCGACAGTTTCGGAGAGCGCGGGGGTGTAGGCTTTCCATTGGGCTTGGAGGCTCGAAACGGAGCAGAAGAAGGCAAATGCCAAGAGCAGGTTTGGGGCCACAAGTGGAAGGAGGAAATGTTTGTTCATGTCGTGCGGTTTTGTTTGTTAAAAAAAATAGGTTTTGGAACGGTTTGTAAAATTAGCCGAAAGTATGGCAAGCTGAGCCTCAACGATAGTTTATCCTGATAACCAACGGTTTGTCATCGCATCATGCAGTTGATGTTGATCATCGGCTGGAGCAGGAAGGTCCCCGTGTCCAAGTCCTTCATGCGGCGGATGCCAAAACTGAGCATCACATTGTGGCTGATCCGCCAGTCGCCGCCAACGGTGAGGGCAAAGAATTTTTGTTCCAGCGTCAGGCCGGGTGCCTCGCTCAGCGGGTAGGATTCTTGGTCGTAAAAGGTTTCGATGAAAAAGTTGTAGCGGTGGCTGCCGTAGCGGAAGTTGGTGCCAAACGACAGCTGCTGCCCGATGGTGTCGGCCAGCACGGAGGGCTTTTTCGCGTAGCGGAGCATCCCAGAGAGCATGACGTGGCGGCCCAGCCCGATGCCACCGCTCAACCATGCGCCATAGCCCTGTTGGTCCAGTTTGAGGCTGTTCTGGGTGACAAACGAAACGGTGTCCACTTGGCCCGGCACCGTAGGGCTTTCGTAGGTTTTGGCAATGACGGTTTTGATCTGTTCGTAGCGGAGCAGGCGGCCAAAAGCGAAATCCAAGTACGAGGCATTCCAATGTTCGCTGACGTACTGCTCTCGGGCTTCCACGAGCCGCTGGCCCTGCTCCCGCTCTGCCTGGCGGATGTTGTAGAGCGTGGTTTCGATGGTATCGCTCAGTCCCTCATACTGTTGCTTGTAGTCCTTGTCGCGCTTGTTCAGCCGGTGCCGCTGGTTGTACTGGCCGCACTACTTTGAGCAGCGAGTCTTTCTTGACCTTGCTGGCTCGCTCCACTTCTTTCAAAAATTGGGGGTCGTTCAGCGGGTCGTGCTGGCGGTACAGGTTGATTTTGGCGGCCCAAGCCAGCCAGTTTCGGCTGTTGGAGCCGTTGGTGCCCGCGCTGAGGCTGAGGGTGCTGAGGGTGCGGGCCAAGGGCGATGCGCGGCGGTATTTGGCAGCGGCTGCGCGGTCGAAGAAGAGCAGCCAAACGGGCTGTGCCTCGATGCCCAGCCCTGGGCTGATGGCGTAGCCTGCCTGCCCGTTGGTGAGGCTCCAATCCACTTTCAGGTTGTGGAGCGTGGCGTAGCGCTCGATGCGGCTCGGCGTGTTGTTGTAGTGCATAGCGTTGATGGTCAATGTACTGAGTTTGTTCGCCGGTGTGCTGGGAAGTACCCTGCGAGTGTATTTTTTTTTGAAACAAAAACATGAGCCGCTCCGGGTTTTCAAAATCCGGGACGGCTCATATTGGATAATAGCCCATCAGAAGTGGCTACTGGGCTTCGATCTGGAAGGGGGCAAAGGAAGTTTTCTTGTCCCAAACCAAATTGATGGTGTCCTCTGGCCTTGGACCGTAACGAACGTAACTGTCTTTGCCCAGGCTAGCCAGGGTGCGGTTTTTGAGGAATACTGACGACCCGGTGCCAGGCAGGTTTTCCGATTCAAAAGTCCAGTCAAAAACGTCGTTTTTGTTGGAGTCTTTTTTCCAGCGGAGGTTGATGCCGTTGTCGCGCTCTGCATACACCAGAAAGTCTTTTTCGACATGGTTGTAGAGCGAGAACTTCTGGTTGGTTTTTACAGGGCCAGTGGTGCTCTTTTCATAGTCTTGTACTTCCCATTCGTACACTGCCGTAGGGCTCCAGCTCAGGTTGATGCCCTTGTCTCGCTTCTGGTAGCGTACATAGCCGTGGCCGGGCATATAGAGTGCTACTTTTTGCTTGTAATTGAATTTCAGGGAAGCAGGCGGGTTGCCCGTTACCCTGCGGCGTACGATAACCGACGAAACCTTGTCGTTCCATTCCGCACCGAAGGACATATCTATGCGATCCAAGCGGTAGTTGCCGCCGGAGTAATCCTTGTCTTGAAATAGCACCACTTCCCAAGCGGCATCTACCCAGGCGGAAGACATCGCGTCGTTGCCTACCCCTTTTGCCAGGTCGCCTTGATTAATGGTCGTGCTGCCTTTAACGGTCGTGTACAAGCCCTTGTGGTTGGGGTTCCGGAACAGTTTGGCGATGGTCGGCTTGGTTTTGCGCTGCACTTTGAGCGAGGAGAGCTTGTCGTTGAAATCAAAATCTGATAGGTTTTTCGCTTCCCCCTCGATGATGAGGCTCTGCCCGCCGTAGTTGTCGTTTTCAAAAATGATGACTTCGTAACCCTCCGTGACTTTGATGGACGAGGCGGCATCGTCGGCCAGACCAGGCAGGTCGGCCTGTCGGAAATTACCGGTTTTGAATCCCCGTTTTTTGCCCCCCAAATTGGCTTCCTGATACACGAAGACCACATCCTGAGCCTGTAAGACTGCGGGTGCCAGCGAGGCAAATGCAAAGACGCAAAGCAGAATGGCGTTTTGAAGGACGGTACTAAAAAAATCTGTGTTTTTCATGGTGAAAAATTTTTATAATGAATGATTGATGGGTTTTGGTTGCCGGGGCTTTTTTATTCAGGGCATCCGGAAGGGCATGAGAATGGCTGTGCAAGCCAGAACTGCTTGCCGCGTCGCGGCGCAGGATATGGAGGGGTGATGGGCGCAAACAATCTGTCAAACCTCAGCCGATGCGCACTCCGGTAGCGGTATTGTTGGTCTCCAAAAGTTCTTTGACCGCGTTGTTCGGATCTATTTCCACCTTGAAGCGGCAGTCCTGGTTAAAGCAATCCGGAGGCGGAGCGGGCACTCTGACTTCGATGGTCGCGCCAATAGGCAAGTCTGTGCTCAGCCCCATCACGACTTTTGTCTGGCCGTTGCGCAATTGGTAAGTCACTTTGGTGCTGAATGCGCCAGACTTGGCAATGCCAATGTTTTTCACCGAGAGATAATAAAACGCGCCCTCTTCCCGGAATTTCACTTGGTCGTTCACCAGTAACGGTGTCAAGTCAGGCGCGTTGAAAGTGCCTGTGAACTTGTTGTTGTTCTCGTTGCTCTCTGGCACCACAGTGCCCGCATCCACGATGAGCGTAGCTGCGAACGATTTGCTGACCAGGCTGGCGGGGATCGGGATTGCTTTTTTGAACTCGCTGTCTGGCAGAAGCTCTGGCACTTGGATGGTCTGACTTTGTCCGTCCAGGATGAGTTTCGCGCTTGAGTTGCGGGCCTTGCCGCTGGCGTTGTGCGGGTTTTTCTGGGCCATGTTGCTGACCGTGATGATGAGATTTGTGCCGGATTGGCTGATGTGTCCAATCAAATCAGGCTTGGTGACGATGCCTTTGTCTACTTGCGCAGTGGCGCATGACAGACTGAAGGCGAAGGCTGCGATGGACAAAATGAGCGCTTTCATAAAACAGCGATTGAATTTCGTGAAAAGATGTGGTTGTGTTACTGACCGCTCTCCGTATCTCAGAGCAGGTCGAAGCATTGCCAGGTGATTTTACGGTCGTTGATGCTGTGCTGAATTTTCAGCCGCTTGACCCGCTGGCGATAATTCGGCACGCCCCTGGATTTTTCGCTGCTGCCTCCGCACTTCCAGTACCAGTATCCGTTCCCATCAATTGCTACATCCACAACGACCCATTTGCCGCGGGGCACAGGTACCCATTGATTCGATTTGTTCCTGACAGAAAGAGCGCCTGAGCACCTGTCAATCTCTTGCCCGAGGAATGCCTCATTGGGGGGCAAGTTGTGCGGCAAGTTGGCTCGTTCTGGAAGAGCAGCCGAGGAGATGAAGTTGTAAGAAACAACGCCGGTTGCCAAGGTGAAAAGCACCATAGCATTCAAAAAAGTCTGTCTCATTGTCGTTGAATTTAAGTTTTAGAAATTGCCTACTCTATTCGGGCTTTTCGGCTGCCGCCCTGTTTTCAGGTGTTGGCCTTGTTCATTCTTCGCAAAGCACTTTCTGTTGGGCGGTGTTGTTTGCCTCGTCTTTTTCGGCGTGTACGTTCTTGAAGTCGCAAGTGACCGTAACCGTGGAGGAGCAGATATCGCCCGTGTATTTGAAACTCAGTTGCGCGGTGCGGTAGGGCGAGATGGCAGGCGTAGCCATCTCAATGATCTGTGGCGCTTGTCCATTTCGGGTGATGACGACTTGGGCCGCAGTGGGCTTGGATTTGAGCGGGCTGTCGTTTTTGACCTTGAAATAGTACACGTCGGGCGCTTCACTTTTCCATGACAACAACAGGTCCCTATCACCTGGCCCCTTCACCGGTCTCAGGTCCATGTTCTCCATCGTTGTGCCTGCTTTCAAGGCTGCGCAGTGGTCGTTGTCGCCTTCCTGAGTTTCTTTCAGCACCTTGGCTTGGTCAATCACGACACAGAGCGAGTTGTAGACAGCGGTGCTGTGCATGCTGGTTTTTATCACTTTCTGTTCCGATTTGCCCGGCCCCAGCACGGTGTTTAGAAAAGAGAAGGGCGGGCCCGCCGCCAGTTTCTGGCCTGTGCCATTCTGTTGTTTGTAAACCGTCGTTTGTGCCGTCACACCAGTCAGAGAGGCGTCTTTATTGCCCGTGTTGGTGATCTCGACCGTGTAGCCGATGCCGTTGCTGGCTACGGTGTGGACGATAATTTTGGACACGATCAGGTTGGGGCCGTTGGCAGGTGCCGGTTCCAACACGTCAATCACGTCGGGCTGCGGGAGTTTCGGTTTTTGGGCAGAAAGCGGGGACAGCGCCAGCAGTAGGGTTATACAGAGGAATGCTGATGAGTGGGTCATGGTGCAGTTTTTACACTGGTGGATGAGTGGATGTGTCTCGGTGGCTTTGTTCGGGTAAATGCCAAGCAGTACCCTGAGCATCAAAAAATACTGCCGGAGGAACTCGATGCCGCTCCGGCAGTCGTTCTATGCTCACTTCACCAACTATATCTTATTGGCCCTTGTCAACCCGATATTCACTATACCTTGGATCCGATGGAACGACTTTCCACCGTCTGGGATTTGGTAAATCTCCGCAAGTATTTTATCCTGCACGCGCCGCGTCAGATGGGTAAAACCACGACGATGACATCCTTCGTGCAGACGTTCAACCAAGAGGGGCAATACATCGCGCTGTACGTAAATGTGGAGCCTGCTCGCTACGTCTATTTTTAATTCTATTTTTTCTCATTTTTTCAGCACAAACCGCATGACCAAGCGGCCCTTGGTTAGTTTTCGCCAGAGTTTTAAATATTCTGGTACGATTCCTCGATAAAGATTGTACTCTATCTCCAGCGTTATATTGTAAATAATTTCCGTTTTGGTTTCTTCCCGCTCGTACTGGGTACAGTTCAGCTTGGCATCTTTTTGATCTCCCCAAACCGTCTCAAAACCACCATAACCGGAATTGTTTTCACATCGAAAAAATAACTGGGCATCAAAAGCATCCGCGCTGTCCTGCGGATTGGTGGTGCCGCGCAGTTTCAATGGCCCTACTTTAAATGCCTGGTCGAATATCTGCCGGATGGCGGCCGGCAGGGGCTGTTGATAGGTAGCAGGATCAGGATGTATGTAGGTCAGGTTAAATTCCGGCATTTCATCTGCCATTACTTTAGGACGAATACCAACCTCAAGACCAAAACTCCCTTTGGCTGTCCCCAAATTTAAGGTAGGGCTGCTGGTGATAAAAGTAAGCACTGGTTTATAGTAGCAAACATACTCTACCGTGTATTTCTCGGTGTTTTGATATTTATTTCAGCTTTCGGTAGGTTGCCGTAAGTCAAAATAAATAAGAAGCATACTTTAAATGCTCTGTTTCCTTTAAAAAGGGTAAGAAATGCCTAAATTTTTTTAACGAACCATTGTTCTAAGAACGCTATTTATCAACAGGAATATGAATATCCAATTCTCCTTTTTCCAATCGTTTCCACACGGGTTGATTAACTCCGTGGCGATGCAGGTTACATTCAAAGGAGAGTTTTAAGTGGTAAATAATCTGTGTCTCTGTCTCCACTTTTTCCAATTTTTCGCACCGTAATTTACTGCTGCTTTGATCGTGATCGGAAGTGCCGAAGTCTATGCGGCCAGAGATGGTAGGTGTTACGTCGCATGGAATACTCACAAACAACATAACACCTTTTAAATCTTCGGCCGTTTCGTAGGTTAGCAACCCCTTTTTTCGATACTCCAATGGACCCGGCTGTAAATATTTTTCAATAAACTCGGGAATACTTGTTGCCTCTGTGGAAGACACCTGAAAAAACAGGCCGGGATAATACTTATGTATGATACCAAAAATAAAAGAATATCCCTTAAATCCCGTTGGATTATTGGGATCAAAAATGGGTACCTGAGTCCGATAGTTGATGGCAACATCTTTTCGCAGGGAATACTGGTCTGCCTTCAAAGAGCGCCAAAACTGCTTTCCATCTAAATAACACTTAAAATAATCAGTGGAATCAAGGGGATAAACGTAGTCGAAGACGGCGCCCTGATAGCATATTTTTTCATCTTCTTCCGGCTGGTAGCCTTCTTTTTCTTTTTCTTTTTTGCATGAAAAAAGAAGTAATAAAACCTGTAGTATAATAATTTTCTTAAGCATTGCAATAACAATTGAAAAGTGATTGGAAAAGAAAAATTCTGATAAATGAAAAGCAACTTCAATCAAGCGATAAATATTGCCTGAATCAAGGATGCTTTCAATTCATTAAGAAGAGGCAAAGGGTGAACCATTAGTGATTACGAGGCTGAACCCATACTAATAGTTTTGCCGTTACATCCCGTCCTATAAAACAGGTGTTTCTTGCATAACCATTTACCTCTCCGGGAGGAGTACCCCACCCAGTCGTCTCTCTCCACACCACTTTACAGGAAGTAGGAGTACTTTCTTGAATAATCCCAATCTGTAAATTAGGAGGGTTATTAAGAGACATAATAAAATTAGTATTATTAGCATTTGTCAATGCTGTTCCCGCAATATAATACCATATAAGCGTAAATTCTTTAGCTGGATTCGGGCCTAATATAAACATAACACCTTGCTTAAGAGCATAATACATATCAATAGTATGTATTTTTACCGAAGCGACATCTCCGCACTTCGTGAAGGTTTCAAAGACAACTGGTACGTTCGGATCAAATTGCCTGACTTTAAGGGTTGGAACAGTAGTAATGGCAATAAGCCTACCAGTATTACCTATAATAAATTCACCACCGCTTACTATTTGCCACTCATAAGTTCCGAGGTAGGCATTTCCATTGGATGTTAATAAAACGGACTGGGTGAGACTACAATCGTCGGCTGAAACAGAGCTGCCCGTAACTTTAAAACAAGGTGGGGAGGCGGGGCTTTTGCAAACACAAAAATTACTGAAGCTACCGGATATTAATAATTCTAGTACGGAAATAGCTATTTTTACTGCCCCAACGCCTCCAGTAATGCCCCAGGTCAACAATAGTCCGGCAATCTTAGGTGCTAATTTTTCTACAAGGCAACTGAGTTTAAGCCCAAATACGCACTGTTCGCCCTTGCTTTCAGCGGCCTGCTTAATAGCATTAATCGCGTCTGCTCCCTGCATATTTCCAATGCCATCTATCTCAACAGTTACCTCACTAAACTCTCCGTTCTGATATGCTGCTTTTACATAATACCGAATAATAGCACTTGCAGTTTTCAGTATTTGTTTTTCTTTTGTTGAGTATGCTGCACTGGCTTCAATGTTTTGTTCTCTATTTTTTAGGTAGAACCAAAATGTACCAAAGTTCTGCATGGCAGAAGCGTCATTGATCACAGACTGCATGAAGTTGGTATAAAATTGCAACTCACCATAGCTGTTAAATTCGGGAGAATTATTCGCAACAGCTATGTTTATTGCCTGCTCCATGCTTTCAACAGAGGCGTAACGTCCTTTTACAGCAAGGATTTCGGGCATTAATTCTTGTCGAACCTCTGCCGGAATCAGTTCTGAAGGACTAACTCTGTTGGCCTGAAAGGCAATGTACTCAAATAAAGTTCGACCTATAGCTGTGTAACTGCTATCTTCCACCTCTTTGAATGCTGCTAAGTCTAGCGCTGCACTACCATTTCCATCCCTGTCGTTTACTCCCAAACTTTCCTTCCGCACATCCGATACGACCTCTGATACCATCTCCTTCTTACACGCATTCAATCCCGCCAGTACGAATACCAAGGCGACGAGCGCCATCCGCAGGGAACCGAAAGAGAGCAATTTACCCCCCCCCATTTTAAAAATTTCTGTGTTAAATTTGATAATAAAATTGTTTTAAATTGTTTGATAATATAATCCGATGAACGCCAAATCCGAAAGTTGCGCCCGAACTGTTTTTCCAAAATCGCCGCCATTGGGAAGGCGGCACCGGAGCCATTTGCAAATGCATTGCAAAGGTATAGGCATAAAAAAGCAAAAACCAAAAAAATTTGTGGGTCATTTCCGGACGGAGAAAAAAAGATTCCGGGAATTCCGGATTTTTCTCTCGCGTAAATCCAGTGTTACCGGAAAAATGGATACGCGCTTGTCTGAAAATCCAGAATTCTGGAAAAATGGCAAAATTTGGCCTGTAAATCCAGTGTTACCGGAATTTGGGAAAAACGCCAATATCCGGGGGAGAGGTAGCGCGGCGGGTTTTTTGGGGCTTATCACCGTTGGTGTAAAAAATTTATCGGCAAGTCTTGTCATATCCATTTTTTGTTTATAAATTCGCCGATGTAAATATATCTTTATAACTAAAGCACAATCGCCCATCTTTCATATTTATGGAATCTAAGATACCCTTTCAACGCCGGCTGTTTGATTATATCCTTTCTTTGCAGCGCAAACACACTTGGATAGAACGATACCTTCGCCATTTTAAAATCTCCCGCTCTTCGGCCTACGACCGCATAAAAGGTAAGACACCCATCAGTTTTGATGAAGGGATCCAACTCATGTTGCACAATAATATACCACCAAAAGAGATCGTTGAAGATTGGGTGATGGCCGCAACCGTACTCACCACGCCGACTACTCCTGAAGCGGCACCCGATGAGTATCTACAATTGCTGAGCCGTGATATACAACAATTAGCGCTCAGCCCCGATGCTTATACTTGGCATCAGACGGACAGTATACCCATTTTTTGGCTAAAATACAGTCGCTTACTGGCGGCCTTCAAGTTATATAATTGGTTTCGCGTGCTGCGGATACAAAACGGTGACCCGTTGCCGATGTTTGATGATGATTGGAAAAACACTGCTAATGTGGCGACACTTTTAGACCAGTGCCGCACGATGCTGGAGGCTTATCAAACGTTGCCGGGTACAGAGATATGGTCGAATAATATGTTTGACACCACCTTTGCACAGATAGAAGAGGTATTGGAAACAGGGGAATGTCGGTTGAAATGGCGCTCGCGTTGATAAAAGAAGTAGAAAACGTAGTTACCCCGATTTTATGCGCTGCACCGATCTGCCGCTGACCCGGCAACGCATCAACCGGTGTCAGGCTATGCTGCGCCACCTGACGGTTATTACCGGCTCCGAGCGCGGTTGTTCTGCCTTTTTTCAGCAATTTCACAGCCATATTGAGGAGCGAGTAGCGGCGCTGATGAAGGGGATAGATCAAGCGACAGCGGCGGCGGCCCTGATGCATCAAAAATAGGTTTCTTGTCTCAATCGTTCGCCAAATAAAATTATTCTCGCGCTTCCCTCGTAAATAGTGATCAATAGTAGGAGGTAATTTATCAAATACCTCCATCTTTCACTTTTTTCACTCACTATTTCACGAAATGTGTGTTCAAGAACAGTTTCTGCTCAGGGACCGATATTTCAAAAACAAACCTAAACTGCGCTTTAAAACGGATCAATTGGGCCTCGAGGTCGAAATGGATCATTTTCAGGAAGAGGGTCTTTATCTTGAAATAACGCTTTGGCCCCTTGCTTTCGGGGTACCTTCTGATATTCGTCACGGAGCCATTTTCCCATCAGGTCAACTATTAGCCGCGCCTCTTTTCGCCGTAGTTCAAGGCGTTGGGCACGGTCGAGTGTGAGGAGGCGGGCCTTCTCTTCGGTGCTACCGAGGGCTTTGATGAAGGCGATGGCGGTTTCGGCGCGGTGAGCGTCATTCTTGAGGGACTCGAAGAATTTACGGCGGATGTGGACCAAATACTCGACGTTGATCCGGCGCAGGTACTCATCGGAACAAGAAATGCAATCCTAAACAGCATCTGTGAGGTGGTGGGGTGTTATTGCACATTCCCGATGTTGAACACTTCCTCCAATGCGTGCTTCTCTATCTCTTGTATTTCCATACTAAACGCTGTATGGCCCGGTACTACGATGCGTACCCGCCCATGGCTATTTTTTTTGTCCTGCAACATCAGGTGCCACAAAGCTTCGGTGGCGTTTTCCGGCATATGCCGCTCCGGGAAATAGTGACGAACCACTTTTTTGATCGCCTTTAGCCGCTCGCCTTCGCCGTATACCCACTCCGATTCAGCCACCATACCCCACGCTACTGCTTCCCCGTGCGTCATGGGGTCTGTTGTATGGAGCAGATAACTTTCTACGGCGTGTCCCAGCGTATGGCCGTAGTTGAGTACCATGCGCAGTCCCTTTTCAAAGGGATCTTCCGTCACCACGCGCACCTTTACGGCGATGGAGGCCTCCAGCAGTGCCGGCCAGTTGAAAGTATGGTAGTTTAAGTGTTGGTGCTGTTCGGTAGCGGCCAAAATGGTGTTCCAGAGATCGGGCGCGCCAATCAGTGCGTGTTTAATGACCTCGGCAAAACCACTGAGCAGTTCGCGAGCGGGTAGCGTTTTTAAGAACGCAGCATCTGTAAAAATCGCTGCCGGATTTTGAAAAACGCCGATGGTATTTTTTATGTTCTGAAAATCAATGCCGAGTTTGCCCCCGATAGCCGCATCCGTCATAGACAGCAGCGTGGTAGGAACCTGCACAAAATCAACGCCGCGTTTCCAGGTAGCCGCGCAAAAACCACCCATATCGCCAATAACCCCGCCGCCAAGGTTAATCACCAATGCTTTTCGGTCCAATTGAGCATCCAGCATAGCTTGCCAGAGATATTGACAAGTATGGAGGTTTTTGTGCAATTCCCCGGCAGGAATCGTCACCGGAGGCAGCAATCCCGCGTCGCCGAGGGCGGCAGAAAAGGTTGGCCAACAATGCCGCAGCGTATTTTCGTCGCTGATGGTTAGTATTTGTCGGTATTCATGCGTGCGCAGCCATTCGGGAAAAGTTTGGCTGATGTCGCCCGAGACAATTGGGTAATCCATATATTTGTTTTAGTGGTTTAGTGGTTTAGTGGTTTAGTGGTTTCAAAAAATACGCTACGGGGCTTCTGTGCTGCGTTCCGCGACATCGTCGGGCGTGTACCCCACGTACGGTACGCTCCACGGACTTTTGTGTTCTTTTGTCACTTTTGTGTTTCAAAAAAACCGCTCTACGGGCTTTTGTATTCTTTTGTCACTTTTGTGTTTCAAAAAACCGCTCTACGGGCTTTTGTGTACTTTTGTCACTTTTGTGTTTCAAAAAACCGCTCTACGGGCT
>Ga0163144_10020036_pt1 | contig 13411 bp, 11 predicted proteins | sample OliLak19BULKMAT1_FD_123175 | JGI IMG/M metagenome (GOLD analysis project Ga0163144, IMG submission 123175) | Freshwater microbial mat bacterial communities from Lake Vanda, McMurdo Dry Valleys, Antarctica - Oligotrophic Lake LV.19.BULKMAT1 | ecosystem: Environmental > Aquatic > Freshwater >... | reverse complement strand
TGCCGACCCCCTACCCCGCCCACCGCGCCGCCATCCTCCCGCCAGTGACGACCGTGACGGCAGTGACGGCGATTGCAACAAGCGTGGCCCCAGTGACGACCGTGACGGCGGTGACGGCGAATGCAACTCGCCCGCTCACCCCGACAATCTTGACGCTCGCAGCCTCATCACACAGTCACCCTCCCGCTGTACTCAGCGGCTCCCGCGACCGGGGAGGGCCGGGGTGAGGGCGACCAACCCTCCCTCCTATCAGCCTATCCTGCCATTACCCGACCTCCCTTGCCGCTCACCCGCCAATCGCCAGCGCATCTTGTATAATTCCCCCTGCGCGGCGACGGAGGCCCCGCCGCGCCGGCCACTGGCCGCCAATGCCTCGGCACCCGAACTGAGATTCTCTGGAAGGCGATCCCCATGCTCCCCATTACCGATCGAATCGCGCATGACCTCAAGGTCCGCCCCACCCAAGTCGCCGCCGCCGTCACCCTGTTCGACGCCGGCGACACCATGCCCTTCGTCGCCCGCTACCGCAAAGAAGTCACCGGCGGGCTAGACGAAGTGCAGCTCGCCCACATCAGCGACCAGTTGGCCCAGTGGCGCTTGCTCGACGAGCGCCGCCAGACCATCCTGACCGAAATCGAAACGCAGGGCAAGCTCACGCCGTCGCTGCGCGAGCAGATCGAAGCCGCCGAGACGCGCACCGCCCTGGAAGATATTTATCAGCCCTACCGCCCCAAGCGCCGCACCCGCGCCGGGGCCGCCCGCGAGAAGGGCCTCCAGCCGCTGGCCGAACTCATCATCCGCCAGCCGCCCACGCACGACACGCTCGAAGACCTCCTGCGGCCCTTCATCAATGAAGGCGTCCCCACCGCCGACGAAGCCCTGGCCGGCGCGCGCGACATCGTGGCCGAGATCATCAGCGACAACGCCGAGATCCGCCGCCAGGTGCGCGAGAAGGCCCTGCGCTGGGGCGGGCTGGTGGCCGACAAGATTCCCGAGGCTGAGGACGAGCGCAAAGTCTTTGAGACCTACTACGCCTTCGGCCAGCGGATTGACCGCCTCCGCCCGCACCAGATGCTGGCCCTCAATCGCGGCGAAAAGGAAAAAGTGCTGCGCGTGCGCCTCGACCTGCCCGAGCGCGACTGGCTCGATGTCATCGAGTACTACTTCCGCGCCGACCGCCGCTCGCCGCTGGCCGCGCACTTGATCCAGGCCATAGACGATGCCGCCGCGCGCCTGCTGCTGCCCGCCATCGAGCGCGACGTGCGCCGCGGCCTGAACGAGACCGCCGAGACCCACGCGCTGGGCGTGTTCACCGCCAACCTGCGCGCCCTGCTCACCCAGCCGCCGCTGGTGGGCCGCAGCGTGCTGGGCGTAGACCCCGGCCTGCGCACCGGCTGCAAGCTCGCCGTCGTAGACCCCACCGGCAAGATGCTGGCGACCGCCACCATCTACCCCTTTCCGCCCCGCCGCCAGCGCGACCAGGCCCTGGCCACGATTGACGCCATGGTCATCAGCTTCGGCGTCACCGTCATCGCCATCGGCAACGGCACCGCCTCGCGCGAGACCGAGCAGTTGGTGGCCGACTACGTGCGGTCAAAGCCCGGCGCGCAGTACCTGATCGTCAACGAGGCCGGCGCCAGCGTCTACAGCGCCAGCGCCCTGGCCCGCGCCGAACTGCCCGACCTGGATGTGACCCTGCGCGGCGCGGTCTCCATCGCCCGCCGCGCGCAAGACCCGCTGGCCGAACTGGTCAAGATTGACCCGCGCTCCATCGGCGTGGGGCTGTACCAGCATGACGTTAATCAAGAACGCCTGTCACGCGCCCTGCACGGCGCGGTCGAGAGCGTAGTCAACCAGGTGGGCGTAGACACGAACTCCGCCTCGCCCGCGCTGCTGACCTATGCTGCCGGGGTCGGCCCCAAGCTGGCCGCCGCCATCGTCGCCTACCGCGAGGCGCACGGCGCGTTCGCCGCCCGTGAGGCGCTGCTGGCCGTGCCCGGCCTCGGGCCGAAGTCGTTTGAGCAGGCGGCCGGCTTCCTGCGCGTGCGTGACGGCGCGGAACCGCTTGACGCCGGCGCTATCCACCCCGAGAGCTACGCCCTGGCCCGCGCCGTGCTCGAACGCGCCGGCCTCAGTCCAGACGTGCCGCCGGCCGACCGCGCCCCGGCCCTGGCCCGCTGGCAAGACCCGGCCGAGCTAAAGACGCTGGCCGCCGAACTGAACGCCGGTGAGCCGACCCTGCGCGATATCCTGGAGCAGTTGGTGCGCCCCGGCCGCGACCCGCGCGCCGACCTGCCCGCGCCCATGCTGCGCAGCGACGTGCTCAGCCTGGATGACCTCCAGCCCGGCCTGCGCCTCAAGGGCACCGTCCGCAATGTCGTAGACTTTGGCGCGTTCGTGGATATCGGCGTCAAGCAAGACGGCCTGTTGCACCGCACCCGCCTGCCGCGCGGCCTGGTGCTCAGCCCCGGCGATGTGATCGAAGTGGAAATCTCGTCGGTGGATAAGGAGCGCAGCCGCATCTCGCTCGGCTGGCCGGGCAAAGACAAGCCGCGCCGTGGCAAAGGGACCGGCAAGCAAGGCCCGCGCCCGCCCAAGGCCGCCAAGCCCGCCGCCGGCCCCGAGGGTGCCGCGCCCGCTGGTGAGTCCGAGCCGCCGGCCGACCTGGCCGAGCCTGAGATGGAAGCCGAAGCCCCGATGCCCGCCGCCGAGGCCGAAGCCGAAGTGCCGGCCGCCGAAGCTCCCGCCGCGCCGACGGATGAACCCGCCAGCGCTGCGCCGGAACCCGACGCCACGCCCGAATAAGCCGCTCCCTACAACCAAAACGGCGGGGCGCTCAACTGAGCGCCCCGCCGTTCATTCTCTTGGTGCTAGGTCCGGCCATACCTTAGCGCTGCCTTCGCCCTACCTTTTTCTTAGCGCAGCATCTCTTTTCTCTTGCCCTTCACCGTTCCAGTGCCGACTCCGCCGGGTTATCCGGGTTATAAAACACCTGCACAATCGCCCCCATCGGATACCGGTCCACCGTCGCGTAAGCATCCTGCCCCGAGGTTACACGCATGACCGAGTCGCCGGCGCGAAACTGATTGTTTTGATACGTCCGGCCGTTGACGTCGTAAGCATAGGTGATGGCGGGTACCACAGTGGTGGTGTCCCCGCCGTGCACCTCCACCCGCGACTGGACCACGCGGCCGGTCACTGTCCGCCACTCGCGCGCTGACGCGATGATGGCGTTGCGCTTCTTGAACTGGGCGTAGATATACCAACCGATCAGGGCGAACGGCACGATGGTGCATAGGGCGGCGACCAGCGTCGCGCCCAGGGCAATGAGCACGCTGCCGCCGCCGACAATGGCGGTGAACCAGATCCAAAATTCGTCCATGAGTCTCTCCGCTCCATCAACTGCGCGGGCGAGAGTATAGCATTGCGAGCCAGGCAGGCATAGCACCCATCACAGCTATGGCGTAAAGGCGTATCCGCAATGACTCGCCGCAGCCGATTTGGGCCAGCCGCCAATTTTTCAAGCACGGGGTGGGCAGGCCCACCCCGTACTTGAAAAATTGGTTTCGGTCAGATAGTTACTTTCACGACTACATTGTGCGATATGAACCCGTCTCGACGGTGACAGTCTAGCCCAAGCTGTCCTAACGGCCACCACCGGCGGATCTACCCTGGCGTACGCGCCCCTCGGCCACGTTCCTGCCCCTTCGTGAAAATTCGCGCGCAGCGCCCCGCCGCCAGTCTTTCTCGCGCCTGCGCCACGCTCTATCACCAATCGCCGACCCCGCCCATCAGCCTCTGCTTACCCAACACCCGCTGTACTCAGCGGCTCCATCATCTCCCCTTCGTGATAATTCGTGGCAAAAGCCCCATTGCGATGAAACATCTACCCCACCCAGGCCCGCGCAGTGAGGGCCAAGTGGGGTGCGTCTGTGCCTCCAATGACAAGATGTACCCATCAAGTGGGGTGAGCGACCTTAAAAGTTCAGTACTCCTATTGCGCATAGTGGGGGAAGTGGTCTATACTGTGGGCGTCGTTGGGGAAAAGTGGGGGACAGTGGAGCGCCGGAGCCATTTTATGGCCCGGCGTTCCTGACTTAAAAGGATTGTAGAACGCATGTTCATGGGAGAGTTCACCCATGCCATTGATGATAAAGGGCGACTGACTATCCCCGCGAAGTTCCGCGAGGAGTTGGCCTACGGCGCCGTCATCACGCGCGGCTACGACAAATACCTGATTCTCTACTCGGCTGACGCCTTCAAGCGCGTCACCACCCGGGCTGAGAACCTATCGCCCACCAACCCCGAACACCGCGCGCTGCTCCGGCTGACGTTCTCCGGGGCCAGCGAGGCCGTGCCCGACCGCCAGGGCCGCATCCTGGTCGCGCCCTACCTGCGTGACTACGCCGGCATCGAGACCGAATGCGTCATCGTCGGCGTCGGCCAGCACATCGAAATCTGGAGCCGCGAGGGATGGGCCACCCAGCTCAACGGGCTAAATGACCCGGAGATCAACGCCCAGCGGTTCTCGACCCTGAACCTGGCGCCTGGGCCTGAATAGTCAGGCCGCATGGCGGACAGCGCCGGTGTAAGCCGGCACGTACCCGTTCTTTACCAGCCTGTGCTCGCCGGTCTACAGCCGGCGCCCGGCGGCGCATATATTGATGGCACCGTGGGCGCGGGCGGCCATGCGGCCGGCATATTAGCGGCGGCGGCCCCCGACGGCCGGCTGCTGGGCCTCGACCGAGACCCGGCGGCGCTAGAAGTTGCGCGCGAGCGGCTGCGGCCGTTCGGGGAGCGCGCCCGGCTGGTGCAGGCGTCTTATACCCAGATGGCCGAATTGGCTGCCGGTTTTGCGCCGGCGGCGGGCTGCGACGGCATCCTGCTCGACCTGGGTCTGTCGTCCCTGCAACTGGGCGACCCGGCGCGCGGCTTCGCCTTTCAAACCGACGGGCCGCTCGACATGCGCTTTGACCCACAGGCCGCGCCCAGCGCCGACGAAATCGTCAATGCCTGGCCGCTGGATGAACTCGCCGACATTATATTTCGGTATGGCGAGGAGCCGCACAGCCGCCAGATCGCCCGCGCCATTGGGGCGGCCCGCCCACTGCACAGCACCCGCGCCCTGGCGCAGGTAGTGGCCGGGGTAGTGCGCGGGGCCGGGGTAGTGCGCGGGGCCGGGGCGCTGCGGGGCGGCCGGGCCGAGCGGGGCGAGCGCATTCACCCGGCCACGCGCACCTTTCAGGCCCTGCGCATCGCCGTCAACGGCGAGCTAGACGCGCTGGCAGCGGTGCTGCCGGTGGCGCTAAGGCTGCTGCGGCCAGGGGGGCGGTTGGCGGTCATCGCTTTTCACTCGCTGGAGGATCGGATCGTCAAGGATTTCTTTCGGCGGCAGGCGCGCGGGGATGAAACCGACCCCACCGACCCCTACCCGGCTCCTTTTGAGCCGGCTCTGGCCCTGGTCACCCGCAAGCCGCTGACGGCTAGCCCCGAGGAACTGGCGGCGAACCCTCGGGCCCGCAGCGCCAAGTTGAGAATTATCGAGAAACTGTAGTCGAATGGCTGATTTCCGTCTGGTATAGACCTTGCAGGTGAAGCCCGTGTACTGGTACCTGAGCTAACCCGGCGGAGACAGTCACGATGATAGATACCATGCGCACCAACCCCACGGCCCCCCTACTCCGGGCTTTTCGCGAAGCCCCCTGGCGCACCCAAACGCAAGCGGTGGCCGTTGTCTCCATCTCGCTCCTGGTCATTGCCATCATCGGCGGCTTCTATCTCACCGTCGCCTCGCGCGCCGCCACGGCCGGCCGCGACTTGCAGCGCCTAGAAGTGCAAAAGACTCAACTGGTGCAGTCCAACGGTGAGCTGCTGGCCGAACTGGCGGCGCTGCGCTCGGTTACCCGGCTGGCGGCCCGCGCTCAGGCGCTGGGCTACGTCGCCGCCCAGCCCGAGCAAATTGATTACCTGCGCGTGGCCGAGTATCCCTGGACGGCCCAGACCTCCGCGCCGCCGCGCGCGGTGACCCCGCCCACCGCCGCCCCCAACGCCCTGGCGCAAGTCGCCAATTGGCTGGCCCAGGTGCTGCAAGGGCTGGTCTTGGGCGGGCCGGGGCAGGGGGGCTAAGCCATGCTCGAAACCGTCTTCGTCCGCCTGCGCCTGGTGCTGATTGCGTTTGCGGCTGTGACCGGCCTGGTCATCGTGCAGTTGCTGCGCGTGGACTTCGGCAGCCAGAACGTCACCTACTTCCGCGCCCTCTCAGATGAGATTTCGCAATTGTCGCGCGACTTCGAGCCGGCCCGCGGCCACATCTACGACCGCACCGGCGAGTTGATGGCGACCAACGGCGTGCAGTACGAACTCGGCATCTCGCCGCCCTACGTCGTCAACCGCGAGGACGTGGTGAACACGCTCTCCGACCTGCTCGACATGTCGGCCCCGGCCATCAACGCCGCCATTGACAGCCCTGACCGCTATGTGCTGCTCCAGCGCCCGGTCAGCGCTGCAGTCGGGGCCAAGTTGAAGGACCTGGCCGACTCCGAAAGCGTCAACCTGGGCGGCGTAGACCTGACGCCCTTCCCGCTGCGCACCTATCCGGGCGGCCAGGTCGGCGCGCAAGTGCTGGGCTTTGTGGCCTACAACAGCGCCGGCGCGCAGGTGGGCTACTTTGGCGTCGAAGGCTTCTACAACGACCTGCTGGCCGGGCGCTCGGTGCACGGCATCGAGCAGATGGTGCCGTTCGACGTGCAGTTGGAGCCGGACCCCGACCAGGGCGCGGACCTGTACCTGACCATTGACCGGGATATTCAATTCCTGGTGGAGAACACGCTCAACAGCGCCATGGCGGAGTACGGCGCCGAGGGCGGCAGCATCATCGTCATGAACCCGCGCAGCGGCGAGATTTTGGGCATGGCCTCCTGGCCCAACTTCGACCCGAATAACTACGTCACCTCGCCGCCCACCAACCCGGCCAACCCCGGCGTCAGCGGCCAGTACGAGCCGGGTTCGACCTTCAAGGTGTTGACCATGGCCGCCGCGCTCGATGCCGGCATCATCACCCCGCAGACGCCGTTTATGGACAGCGGCTCGGTCGAAGTCGGCGGCATCATCATCAACAACTGGAACGGCGGCGCCTGGGGTCCGGTGGATATGCAGCGCTGTATGCAGTACTCGCTTAACGTCTGCCTGGCCTCCATTGCCACCTGGCTGGGGCCGACGAACTTTTACAACTACATGCTGGCCTTCGGCATCGGCCACCAGACCAACGTAGACCTGGCAGCCGAGACGCCCGGCCACCTCAAGCTGCCCGGCGACTCCGATTGGTTTGACTCAGACCTGGGCACCAATTCGTTCGGACAGGGCGTGGCGGTCAGCCCGCTGCAATTGATCGCGGCCGTGTCGGCCATCGCCAACGGCGGCGTCATGATGCAGCCGCACGTCCTGGCGCGCGTGACCGACAGCGGCGCCGACCACGTGACTCAGCAGCAGGTGTTGGGCCGCCCCATCCGCCCGGAGACGGCCGCCACCTTGACGCAAATGCTGGTGGCCTCGCTCGAAGGCGGCGAAGGCTCGCAGGCGCTGGTGCCCGGTTACAGCATCGCCGGCAAGACCGGCACGGCCCAGATCCCCACGCCCGGCGGCTACGACGAAACGGAGACCATCGCCTCGTTCATCGGCTGGGGGCCGGCGGATGACCCGCAGTTTATCGTGCTGGTGAAGCTGGATAAGCCGTCCTCAAGCATTTGGGGTTCCGAGACGGCCGCGCCGGTCTTCAGCCAGTTGGTACAGCGGCTGGTGGTGTTGATGGAGATCCCGCCCGATAACGTCAGGCAGGCGCTGCAAGCCGGGAATTAATGCTGACGCTCGGCCACGTCGTCGAAGCTCTGACCGGCTACCAGTCGGCCGGCGGGCCGCAGATCATCACCGATGTGGTGATTGACTCGCGGCTGACTATTCCGGGGGCGCTGTTTGTGGCGCTGCCCGGCGAGCGGGTGGACGGCCATGATTTTGTGGCCGCCGCCTTTGCCAAAGGGGCCAACGCGGCCCTGGTGCAGCGCGACCTGCCCGCCCCACCGGGGGCCGGCCCGCTGCCCGGCCAGGTCTTAGACCTGCGCCAGCCGCTGACCTACGCGCAGCTCACCGACCTGCAACTGCCGGTGGTGCTGCGAGTAGAAGATACGCTCAAGGCGATGCAGGTGTTGGCCGTGTTCTGGCGCAGCCGGCTCAACCCCCGGGTCATCGGGGTGACTGGCAGCGTGGGCAAGACCACCACCAAAGAGCTGATCGCCGCCGTGCTGAGCACGCGCTATCGCACCTTTAAAACTGAAGGCAATTTCAACAACGAAATCGGCCTCCCGCTGATGTTGTTGAAGCTCACCGCGGCCCACGAACGCGTGGTCCTCGAGTTTGGTTTTTACCAGGTCGGCGAGATCAAGTTTCTCTGCGACCTGGCCCGCCCGCACATTGGGGTGGTCAACAACGTCTACCCCGTCCATCTCGAACGGGCGGGCAGTCTTGAAAACATCGCCCGAGGCAAGGGCGAACTGGTGGAGGCCCTGCCGCCCGCGCCCGACGGGGTAGCGATCTTGAATTACGACGACCCCCTGGTGCTTGCCATGCGTCACCGCACCCGGGCGCGCGTGGTCACCTACGGCCTCGACCCGGCCGCCGACCTGTGGGCCGACAACATCGAATCGCTCGGCCTGGCCGGCATCAACTTTGAGCTGCACCACCGCAACGAGGCGCTGCACGTGCGTGTGCCGCTGCTGGGCCGCCACTCGGTGCACACCTGCCTGCGCGCGGCGGCGGTCGGCCTGGTCGAAGGCCTCACCTGGCACGAGATCATCGAAGGGCTGCAATCGGTCGGGGCTACCCAGCTTCGGCTGGTGGCTGTCGCCGGGCCGGAAGGCAGCCTGATACTAGACGACACCTACAACGCCTCGCCCGAATCGGTGGTCGCGGCCCTAAACTTGCTCAATGAACTGGAAGGACGCCGCGTGGCCGTGTTAGGCGACATGCTGGAACTAGGCTCGTACGAAGAGACGGGTCATCGGCTCGTGGGCCGGCGGGCGCGCGAAGTGGCCGACCTGCTGGTGACCGTGGGAGTGCGCGCCCGCCTGATCGCCGACGAGGCGCGCGAGGCCGGCTTGCCCGCCGACGCCGTGGTCGAGCTGGATGACAGCGAGCAGGCGCTCGCTTTTCTGCGGCTCAACATCCGGCGCGGCGATGTGGTGCTGCTCAAAGGGTCGCGCGGGGTCAAGCTCGACCGCATCGTGCCCGCCCTGGAAGTGCGGCCATGAGAGACGCGACCGTGGCGCTGGCCCTGGCCGGCCTAACCTTTCTGCTGACCGTCATTTGGGGTGGCCCGCTCATCACCATCCTGAAGCACTTCAAGATCGGCAAGCAGATTCGCATTGACGGCCCGCAGACCCACCTGGTGAAGCTGGGCACGCCCACGATGGGCGGGCTGATGATCGTGGTGCCGGTGCTGCTCATCAGCCTGCTGCTAAACGTGGTGAACCTGGTGCGCGGCAACCCCAGCGGCCGGTCGGTGCTGCTGCCGCTGGCGGTACTCACGGCCTTCACCATCCTGGGGGCCTGGGACGACTGGCTGGGCCTGGGCGGGGTGCGGCGCGGCGAGGGGATGCGTGGCCGCAGCCTGTTCACCTGGCAGACGCTGCTGGCGACCAGCACGGCGCTGGGCCTGTACTTCGTGCTCGGCATTGACACCATGGCCCTGCCAGCCGTGCCCTTCTATTACAACCTGGGGCCGTTCTACATTCCGATTGCGATCTTTGTGATCGTGGGCGCGTCCAACGCGGTCAACCTGACCGACGGGCTGGACGGCCTGGCCGGGCTGCTGGCGGCCACCGCCTTCGCGGCCTACGGGGTGATTGCGCTCCTGCAAGGGCAGGTGTTCCTGGTGCGCTTTTGCTTCACGCTAGTCGGGGCCTTGTGCGCGTTCTTGTGGTTCAACGCCCACCCGGCGGAATTGTTTATGGGCGGCTCCGGCTCGTACTCGCTCGGGGCGACGCTCGGGGTCGTGGCGCTGATGACCGGCCAGTGGATTTTGCTGCCGCTCATCGTCATCATGCCGATCTGTGTCGGCTTCAGCGTGGTGATCCAGGTGAGTTACTTCAAGCTCACCCGCCGGCTCACCGGCACGGGCAAGCGCGTCTTCAAGATGGCCCCGCTTCAGCATCACTTTGAAGCGCTCGGCTGGAGCGAGACGCAAGTGGTCCAGCGCTTCTGGCTGGTCGGCCTGCTGGCCGCGATGGTGGGCGTCGGCCTGGCGCTGCTGTAACGGACAGTTCAATACCCTCACGGCGCTCGCCGCAGGAGTTAGAGACTATGGACATCGGCATGCTCTGGTACGACGACGACCACAAACGGCCCCTGACTGAGCGGGTGGGCAAGGCCGTGGACTACTACAAGGCCAAGTACGGCGTCGTGCCGACCGTGTGTTTTGTCAACCCGGTCACGCTCAAAGACGCCCCCGAGTCGGCCGCCGGGGTGCAGTTGCGCTCGGCCCGCAATGTGCTGGTGGATCACTTTTGGCTCGGCCTCGGCGAGGCGGCCAAAAGCAACGGCCACGGCCACGCCGCCGATAATGGTAAGGCTCGCGCCACCGGGGCCGCCCGCCCAGTCGCCCTGGCGGCCAAGGGCTAAGGCACTTCAAGCGTAATGGTCGCGACCGAAACGGCTTTCCAGTTGCAGACGCCCAACGCCCCCCGCGCGCAGTCGCCCTACGCCGGTCAGCGGATCGTCATCCTGGGCTTGGCTCGCCAGGGCGTGGCGCTGGCCCGCTATCTGGCGCTGGCCGGCGCGCAGGTGGTCGTTAGCGATCAGCAGCCCGCCGCCCAGTTGGCCGCTGCCCTGGCGACGCTGAGCGATCTGCCGCTGGAGTTGGTGCTCGGCGGCCACCCGGACAGTCTGCTGGACGCTGCCGACCTGCTCTGCCTGTCGGGCGGGGTGCCGGCCGACCTGCCGATTGTGCAATTGGCCCGCCGGCGCGGCCTGCCGGTCAGCAACGACTCACAGATTTTCCTGGAAGCCTGCCCGCCGGGCGTCACCGTCATCGGCCTGACCGGCAGCGCGGGCAAGACCACCACCACCACGCTGGTCGGGCGCATGTTGGCGGCCGACGGCGCGGGGCAGGTGTTCGTCGGCGGCAACATCGGCAACCCGCTGATCGCCCAGCTCGACGCGCTGCGGCCCGGCGACCAGGTGGTGATGGAACTCTCGTCCTTTCAGCTGGAGCTGATGACGCGCAGTCCGCACATCGCGGCGGTGCTCAACGTCACGCCCAACCACTTAGACCGGCATGGCACGATGCTTGCTTATACCGAGGCTAAGAGTCACATTCTGCGCCACCAAACGCCCGACGATGTGGCGGTTCTGGGCCTGGACGATGCCGGAGCAAGCGCCTTAGCCCCCTTTACCCCGGGCCGGGTCGCATACTTCAGCGCCGAGCAGCCGGTCGAGGCCGGAGCCTTCTTGCAGGGTGACACGCTGCTGTTCCGCTGGCAGGGCGTCACTACGCCGGTCGCCGCCCTCGCCGACATTGAACTGCGCGGCCGGCACAACGTGCTCAATGTCCTGGCGGCTATCGCCCTCAGCGGGGCGGCCGGGGCCGGCACCACGGCCATGCGCGCCGGGTTAGTCGGGTTTCGCGGGGTCACGCATCGGCTGGAGCTGGTGCGCGAGCGGGGCGGGGTGCGCTGGTACAACGACTCGATTGCCACCGCCCCCGAGCGCGTCATCGCCGCCCTGCGCGCGTTTGATGAGCCGCTGGTGCTGCTGCTGGGCGGGCGCGACAAGCACTTGCCCTGGGGCGAACTGGCCGCGCTGGTGCGTGACCGGGTGAAGGCGGTGGTGTTGTTCGGCGAAGCCGGGCCGCTGATCGAGCAGGCTCTGACCGCCGCCGGGGTGCCGGCCGCGCGCCGCACGCGCCGCGCCACGCTGGCCGAGGCCGTCAGCGCCGCCGCCGAGCAGGCCGCGCCGGGCGATGTGGTGCTGCTCTCCCCCGGCTGCACCGGGTACGACGCCTTCCGTGACTTCGCAGAGCGCGGCGACCTGTTTCGGCAGTGGGTTCAGGCGCTTTAGGTCAGGTGAGAACGAAAGAACGCTATGGCAACCGTTGAGCTTTCCCAAACCGAACAACCGCCGCGCAAGAAGATGTTCGGCCTGCCGTTTGACGGCATGTTGCTCGTCATCGTCGGCGGGCTGGTGGGCGTCGGCCTGATGATGGTCTACTCGACCACCTTCGACTGGTCCTACCGCGCGTTCGGCGATCCGGCCTACATCTTCTTCCGCCAGGTGCAGTGGCTGCTCATCGGCCTGCTGGCGATGGCCGTCACCGCCTGGATGCCCTACCGCTGGTGGAAGCGCCTGGCGGTGGTGCTGATGTTCGGTACGCTGGCGGCGCTGGTGCTGGTGCTGGTCTTCGGCGCCACCACCTTCAACGCCCAGCGCTCGTTCTTCAACGGTTCGGTGCAGCCCTCCGAGTTAGCCAAGTTCGTCACCATCTTGTACCTGGCGGTCTGGCTCGACTCCAAGAGCGACCGGCTGCACCAGTTGGGTTACGGCATCGGCCCGTTCGGCGTCATCGTCGGCGTCGTCGCCGCCCTGATCCTGGCCCAGCCCGACCTGTCGGCCGCTGGCACGATCATCCTCGTAGCGGCCATCATGTTCTTCATCGGCGGGGCCGACATCATTCAGATGGTGCTGGTCGCCATCGCCGGCTCGCTCACGGCTGTGGGCGTGTTCACCTTCTACAGCACCGGCCGGCAGCGCCTGGCCGACTACCTGGCGGGCGTGCAAGACCTGACGCAGGCCTCCTGGCACGTGCAGCAGGCCGCCATCGCCTTCGTCAACGGCGGCCTGCTGGGGCGCGGCTTGGGCGAGAGCCGCCAGAAGTTCGGCTTCCTGCCCACCCCCCACACCGACTCGATCTTCGCCATCGTGGGCGAGGAGCTGGGGTTGGTGGGCTGTCTGCTGCTGATTGCGCTGTTCGTCTTCCTGGCCTGGCGCGGCTTCCGCATCGCGGCCCAGGCCCGCGACCAGTTGGGCGCCATGCTGGCCTCCGGCATCGTTTGCTGGGTGATCTTGGAAGCCCTGATCAACATCGCCGTCATGGTCGGGGTGCTGCCCTTCGCCGGCAACGCGCTGCCCTTCATCAGTTACGGCGGTTCGAGCCTGGTGATTAACCTGGCGGCGATGGGGGTGCTGCTCAGTATCTCGCGCCGCGAGACGACCGATGAGAACGTGCCGCGCAAGACGCGCAATGCCGGCCTGCTCTTGCGCTGGCTCGGCCAGGTAGCCAACCCCGATGCGATTGCTAATAGCGGCCGGCGGGACCGGCGGGGGCGTGTATCCCGCGTTGTCCGTCGCACAGACACTGATGATTGAC